>VFQQ010000320.1_pt1 | contig 106467 bp, 77 predicted proteins | sample 3512341 | NCBI WGS metagenome assembly VFQQ01 (sample SAMN10412373, study PRJNA504923) | tailings metagenome | isolation source: Relicate 2 Philex TSF1 revegetated site | place: Philippines: Tuba, Benguet | collected 2017-08-29 | reverse complement strand
TCGCGTTCCAAGGCCAGTTCGAGGACATCGAAACCGGCTGGCTCAACTACGGCTATCGCTACTACATCCCAGCGCTGGGCAGGTGGCCATCGAGAGACCCGATTGAGGAACGCGGCGGTCCGAACCTGTATGGGATGGCGGGGAATGACCCGATAAGTAACATTGATGTTCTTGGTTTAATAAGTGGTCCATTTGGCGATTGTTGCGAACCTGGCGACAAAAGAAAAGCAAAATATAGAAACCACTATATTAGTAATGACGGGATAGATCCATCGGACATGGACGGCCCAATGAATGATATTAATGACCGATTAAAGCCAGATACCCCAAGCGACTTGACGAGACCAGATCAGAAGGCTGGTAAATCTGTTTTAATAGTAGAAGCAATCAATTTCATCGACGATCAAAGGAAAGTGGCTGATAAGATGCAACAGTTGGCCGCCCAGCGTGGTGGATTCTTATGGATGATTGTTGACTATGAATCATGTCGAAGAAAATGGGGCTTGTGGACTTATTGGTATCCGGCAAGTCCACCATACAAGAAAAAGTGTGGTGACAAGCGCTATACAGCAAATAAGAAACCTGACTACTGGGAACTCATAGAGTGTATTCTTGATGCAGAAGCGGAAGCGGTGAAAAAATAATGATAGGTGATCATATATGAATAAATCATGGTTAGCACTTTTGTCGTACTGCGTGATGTGGGGGACTTCATGCAGTAAAAAAAATTTTGATTATCTAGATGGTTTGTTTGAAGGCGGTCAAGAGGGAGTAATTAAAGTAGTTGAGATGGATCAAAACTTCGTTGTTTTATTGCATAAAGATCAATTATCTGGCGAAGATCAATTATTAGTAACACGCAATGATAAAGTCGTAGTGTCAGTTAAAGCATTTGGCAACGGAAACACGATTACTGTAACTGAGTTGTCAAATAGGCCGGGTTTTATAGTTCATCAGACTCAATCGTTAAATGTAATTCGCTATCTTTATACTGATGATGGAGGCGTTAAAGAGATAGTTTATAATGACGATGGGCAAATCGACGTTGAAAACGTATCTATTAAATAACCGGAAAACAAAGACAACCCATAGCTGCCACCATGCTAGTGCCAACTTTCCAAAAAATAAAACCCCGAAACTGCGGTTGCTCCTACGGAGCGGCTTCGCCTCGTGGCAGCGGCCCCATGGGAGCTTGCCTCTTACCATCCGAACAAGACATGAAACATAATGCCACTGGTTTCGAATGTGACTCACTAGAAAACTGCGAATGCTGCTGCTACAAATACCATGTCAAAGGATTGCTCTGATATTTCTTGTGGTTTGTCTAACATTAGTTAGTTGCAAGCCCGCTTACGAGCAAACGGAGCACTACGCATCGAGGGCGGACGCGGTTAGAGATGGTGCGTTTGATCGCGGTTGGTTGCCTGAATGGCTTCCGCGCAGTTCCCGAGACATCTGGGAAACTCATGATTTAGATAGCAATCGGCTCTTTGTGAAGTTCGTATTTGACCCGAAAGAGACTGAAGACTTCTTGGATGCCGCTGGCGCAGTTCCTTTAAATGTGAGCGAGTGGCCTGAAATCCCAGTCATCAACGAACCCTGGTGGGCTGAAAAGTTCTCCATGTCCCACTGCTACTATGTTGATCATGGAGATGGAGAATCTTTGCTAGTCCTTGATCAGACGACTTCAACCGCTCTCCTTTGGAGCAAGCCGAGGGAAACGGGGTCAAACAGTGACAACCCATAGCCACCACTGTGCCAATGCCAACTTTCCAAAATAAAACTCCGCAACTGCGGTTGCTCCTACGGAGCGGCTTCGCCTCGGGGCAGCGGCCCCATGAGGGCTTGCCCTTTACCGTCCGAACGTGTCAATGCAAGGTCCCGCCACCATCCAGCACTGGTCCTGGGCAACCGTTCGGGAGGCTTTGATCAGGACATTTAACCCAAATTGACAACATGCTCTCCACGCATTCTTGCCCTATGGGTGGAGCACTCAGCACTCCATCTCAAACGCCTCCAAAACTTCGGCATTTGTCTTGAGCACGAACCCAGTTAGACACGCGACTTGTCCGGCTATGTCCCCCGCAGTTTTACCCTCATCCTTCAAAAGTCAACGTGGAGCCAGGCCCTTGGTGTCCGAGACAAAGCCGTCGTCGAGCAAGTCCCCCGGACAGTCATACCCGCGCACCGTCCACACAGACGGCGACTGTTGCGCTTGTGCCGTATAATCTGCGAAAACCAAACCGGCCCAAACAAAGCCCCCTGCTAAGAAATGTGTTCGCATGAGGTCAAGCACAGCACAAAACCCGGCTCAACGGCAAGTCTGAAAACGCATTACTGAGCAATGCAAAACCAACCCTTGTCTCTGCACAACGCGCTATCCTTCAAGGCGTAAAACAGAACTCACCACGGAGAGCACAGAGGTTTTGTAAGTGGCCCGGGCGGCGAATTCTATTGCCAGCAATCTCGCCTCACTCGACCGCGCACACCGCCGCCTCGATGAAGACCGTGCGCAGCCGGCTTGGATCGGGCTGGCCATTGTCGTCCAGTTTTACCCAGGTGCCTATCCAGCGTTTCATGCCAGAGTAGGTGGTCCATGAAGTACTGAAGTGCTGTGGAAAGAACTCCACTGCGGGCATGTCCACCGTCAGCGTGCCCTCCTGTTCCGCCGGTGGATCGAAGAATTCGCGGGGTGGACGCGCATCCAGGGTGACCCCTGTTGTGATGTCCATCGTCATCCCATCCCCGCCCAGCACGGGATCAACTTCCCATCTCAATCCAACTGGACGCATTTCCGTGGAAGCTTGAATTTCCGCCACCGAGAGAGCCGCTACGGCGGCGTTTTTCTCGGTGTCTTTGCCAGCGGAACGGACTTGGGCGCTGAGATTTGCGTCCACCATCAGGTAGCCTTGGGTGGCTTCCACAGTGGCTCGTTGCCCGCTCTTGGACTCCATCATTGCCGAGGCGACGAACGCCGCCCGTCCCGCCTCGACTTCGGCCGCCAGCGCCTGCCAAGCCTCTTCGTGATCGGTTACCGCCAGCGCCGCGCGGTTTAGGCGGCGCACCAGCGCGCTGTCCGCCTCGATCACACTCAGACGCAAGTGCATGTTGCGCGGAGTCCATCGACGACGCTCAGCCAGAAACGCCTCGACCTTCGCCATGTTCTCCGGCGTGTTGCGCACAATCAACTCACCGCGATTCGGCAGGTAGCTGGCGGAGGCGCCTTCAGGAAACGGAATGCCCTCGGCCTTCAGCACTTCCTGCACCGTCATTCGCACCATAAGAGTTGGCTCCGGGTTGCGCATAGCGCCACCGGCAGGCGCGGCTGAAAAAGGATCGGCGGGTGGCGGCGGCATTTGATCTTTCTCCAGGAAATCCGGCGTCACACGAAAACGCTTCAAGATCATTCCGGCGGGAATGCCCAAATCCTGGTCCGCACTTGCCGCCGCAACCGGCGCGGGTTGCACCGCCTCCCCATGCTGGCGCAGCCACTGCTCCGCGCGCTCATCTGGCCGGTATTTCAATGGCACCGCATGCGCGGTGAGAAAAGCGGCCTGACTGCGCGCCGCGTCCACCGCCGGCCATACGGCCAGAAGGCGCGACTGGCCGGAAATGAGCGTGGTGGAGGTGTGCGTCTGGCCTTGGAAACGGTCAGCCACCCGCACCCGCGCCCTTTTGTCCCCGATCCGACCCAGCGGCACCATCCGCTCGCTGGCGGGCGCGGTGGGTTGTTTGACCGCCAAAGTCACATCAATGGTGCGACCGTCAGCTCCTAGCACCGGATCCATCTCCACCTCCAGCGCCTCAAGCTCCAATTCCTTCACTCCCGCCGCGCTTGAACCGTCCGCCCTTGCCTCAAACTCGGAACCTGTCTGCCGCTCCGAGCCGGCGCTCACCCTGGCGCGCTGACCACTCTTGGTCTTCAAACTGGCCAACCCGACCACCTTTGCCCCGCCACCGGCGGCTTGTTCCTCAAGACGAGTCAGCAGCGCGCTGTCGTCGGCCCGGCCCAATGCCTCGCTCATCGCCTGCCGCAGGACCGGCGCATCCGCCTCGATCACCTGGACTTGCATCGCCAGCATCCTGGGAAGGAGGTTCTCAATGAACTTGGCAAAGTCCGCCAAAACTTCGTGCCCCTCCTCCGTGGTGCGCGCCGCCAGACGATGCCGCTCCTTGTCCAGCACCAGCAGGGTGCCTTCGGGAAGCTCAATCGCATGCTGTTTCAGGTATTCCCGCAGGACGGCCGAGCTGCGCCTGATGAATTCCCGCAGCGCTTCGTCCGTTGGATTCTGCCCTGGACCCGGTGGCGGCTGGATGCGCCCCTTGGTGTCCGAGACAAAGCCATCGTCCAGCAAGTCCCCTGGACAGTCATACCCGCGCACTGTCCACACCGACGGCGACTGCTGCGCCTGAACGCTGTGAGTTGCCACCACCAAACCGGCCCATGCCCAGCCTGCCGTTAAGAAAAGTGTTCGCATGGCATCAAGCACAGCACAAAACCCGGCTCAACGGCAAGCCTGAAATGGGAGTGCTGAACCCTGATTACTGATAACCGATCCCTCCCCACCACCGCGCGCACTCACCCAGCCACCGTCCCGCCACCACCTCCAGCTTGCAAACCGGCACCGGCCTGCCGATCAACGGTGGCGGGGGAACCGAGCGGCGAGTTTTTCCGCGAGCGGGTTAAGAACGTCGGCGTGCGCCTCCTTCTCAGCGAGGTTCACGGTCTCGTGCGGGTCGCTTTCGTGATCGTAAAGCTCGCGCGCGAGCACGCCGCCGTCTTTGAGGTCGTGCCACTCGGTGTAGCGCCAGCGGTCGGTGCGGATGGAGCGGCCCATGGCTTTCCAGGCGCTCTCCGGTCCATAAAACGGCTGCTGGTGCTGGGTGAAGGCGGCGTCTTTGACGCGCGCGCCCGGATCGGCGACGACGGGCGCGAGATCGTGCCCCTCCAGGTTGGCCGGTGTGTCCTTGGCGATGCCGGCCAGACTCGCCAGCGTGGGATACAAGTCCACCAGTTCCGCCAGCGCCCCGGTTTTTTTCCCGTGACCGGCGGGCTGGCGTGGATCGGCGATGAGGAGCGGCACGCGCGCGTCGAGTTCGAAGTTGGTGGTCTTGCCCCAAAGGGTGTGCTCGCCGACATGGAAGCCGTGGTCGGAGGTGAAGACGACAAGGGTGTTGTCCGTGTGGCCGCTTGCCTCAAGGGCGTCGAGCAACAGGCCCAGTTGCGCGTCCATGAAGCTGATGCTGGCATAATAGCCGTGGCGGTAATGGCGGATTTCCTCGGCGTTGAATGAGCGGTCTTTCGGCGGGCCACCGTAGCCGCGAATCTCGCGCGACTCGTGCAGGGCGATGGCAGGGACGCCTTGCGGCGGATGTGGCGGCATCGGCTCAGGAAGCGCGGCGGCATCGTAGAGGTCCCAGTATTTTTTCGGTGCGACAAACGGAAGGTGGGGTCGCCAGAAACCGACGGCGAGGAAAAACGGCTGCTCCCGTCCCGCGCGGTCGCGAATGACACTGGCGGCGAAGCGGGCGATCTGGCCGTCGCGGTAGGCGGTGTCCGGCACGTCGAGCGCCTCGGTGACGGGGGCTTTGTAGTCTGGCTTGGGTTCGCCAAGCTTTTGCGGCGTGCTGGCGAAGACGGTGTCCTCGAAATGCGCGCCGGCGTGCAGCGCCTCGATCACGGACCAGGACGCGCGGTCCTGGGTCTCGCCCATGTTGTGAAACATCTTGCCGATGTTCTGGCAGAACCAGCCGTGGTTTTTAAAATGCTGCGGCAGGGTGACGAGCTTTTTGCCGTTGGGCGCGGTGTCGCGAAACCATTTGCGCAGGTCATTCACCCCGACCGTGTCCGGCCGCAAACCGGTGAGAAAGGAGGCGCGCGAGGGGTTGCACACCGCCTGCTGGCAATAGGCGCGCTCGAAGACAAGACCGCGCGCGGCGAGGCGGTCAAGATTCGGCGTGACCGCGACCGGATCACCATAAGGCCCGATGGCGCAGTTCAAGTCGTCGGTGACGATGAACAGCACGTTGGGCGGGGCGGCGGCGAGAGCCTGGCAAAAAAAACAAAGGACGAGACAGCAAAAAAGGCGAGGCGTGGTCATGCGGAACCTATAGGACGATGCGCGCGCCGCCGAACTAGCAAAGGATGCGGAGGTAAAAAGGAGATTGCTGCCTGGGCAAACCCAGCGCATTGGCTCAGGTCATGTCCGAACTGCCCGCACTGCCGCTTTTGTTCACGCCGCACTATCACACGCGGGTTTGGGGGGGGCGACGGCTGGAGACGAGACTCGGGCGCGCTCTGCCCGACGAGCAGCCTTATGGCGAGTCTTGGGAGTTGTCCGACCGGGCGGATTGCCAAAGCGTCGTCGCCAACGCTCCGCTGGCCGGCCACACGCTGAATGAGCTGTGGCAAACGCGGCGGCGCGAGTTTTTCGGCGAGGCATTGAGCGCGCATCCATCGCCGCGTTTTCCGCTGCTGATCAAGGTGCTCGACTGCGCGGACGATCTTTCCATTCAGGTGCATCCGCCTGCCGCCATCGCTTCCGAAATGGGAGGCGAGCCGAAGTCGGAAATGTGGCATTTTGTCGAGGCCTTGCCCGGTGCCAAACTCTACGCCGGTCTGCGCCGGGGCGTCACTCGCGCGATCTTCGAGCAGGCGCTGGCGGATGGTTCGGTGGCGGAGTGCGTGCATGCGCTGCGGCCGCAGCAAGGCGACAGCCTGATGGTGCATAGCGGCCGCTTGCACGCGCTGGGCGCGGGGCTGCTGGTGTTTGAAATCCAACAGAACAGCGACACCACCTACCGTGTCTTTGACTGGAATCGCGTTGGGCTCGATGGAAAAGCAAGGCGGCTTCACGTCGCGGAATCATTGCGCTGCATTGACTTCGACGATTTCGAGCCTGCTTTGCATGCCGCCGCCGCGCCTGAGCCGCGTGCCGAGTGCGAGCACTTTCGGGTGGAGCGTTGCACGGGCGCTTCAGTTCAGGATGAGCCGGGCGCAAGGCTGGTGATGGCACTGACGCCGCTGACGTGGGGAGGCGTGGAAATCAGCGCGGGCCGTGTCGCGATCTGGCCAGCCTGCCTGCCGCCCGCGCCACCGATTTTGGGTGGGGAGTGGCTGGAGATCACGGCCAAGGTGGTTTGATTAAAAGTCGATAGCCTCACTCCAACTCGGAAGTGGCTTTTTCCCAGGCGCTGGTTTGGACTTCGGTCTCGGTCTCGAGTTTTTCCAGTTCGGACTGCAATTCGCGCGCCCGCGCGCCATCCGCAAAGGTGGCGGGATCTTGCAGCAGAACCTCGATCTCGCGACGGCGCGCGTCCACCGCCTCCAGCCGCGCTTCGATGGCGGCGATGGTTTCCTCCAAGTCGCGCCGGCGCCGGCTGCGGGCGTTGCGTTCCTCGGCCTCGCGGCGTTTCTGCTCTTTGCTTTTGGCGGCGCCATTCGCATTCGATCCCGCCAGCTTCAGCGCGCCCGGTTGCTGGTTGCTGAGCGCGGCACCGGCGGTGAGCGCCGCGCGCTCGGAGGTGGCGTTGGTTTTGTCGAGGTAGTACTGGTAGTCGCCGGCGTAACGCGTCAGCACTCCGGCGGCGACATGGACCACTGCGCGCGCCATCTGCCGGATGAAATGCACGTCGTGACTGATGAAGACAAGCGTGCCCTCGAAGTCCTCGAGCGCGTTCACCAGGGCGTCGATGCTGCCCATGTCGAGGTGCGTGGTGGGCTCGTCCATGAGCAAAAAGTTGGGCGGCTCGAGCAGCAAGCGCACGAGGGCGAGACGGCTTTTTTCGCCACCGCTGAGCACGGCCACAGGCTTGAAGACATCGTCACCGCGAAAGAGGAAACTGCCAAGCAAGGTGCGCGCGAGCTGCTCGCCGGGGCGGCCGGGCAGGTCCATGGCAGATTGCAGCACGGTGTGGCGGGAGTTGAGGATGTCGCCCCGATATTGGGAAAAATAACCGACCTGCGCGCGATGGCCGAGTTCTCTTGTGCCGGCTTGGGGTTCGAGCACGCCGGCAAGGAGTTTTAAGAGCGTGGATTTGCCGGCGCCGTTCGGTCCCACCAACACGAGGCGCTCGCCGCGCTCCACTTCGAAGTCGAGTCCGGCATACACGGGCAGCTCGCCATACGCGAAGTCCACGCTCTTCAGCGTGACGACGCGCTGGCCGGAGCGCGGCGGCTGCGGGAAGCGGAATTTGACCTTCTTCTCCGCTGCCACGGGCGCGTCGATCTTTTCCATGCGATCGATCATTTTGAGTTTGTCCTGGGCGCGGGAGGCGAAGTTGGCTTTGGCTTTGAAGCGGTCCGCCCAGTCCTTCATGCGCGAGATCTCGCGCTGCTGGTTTTCGTAGGCGGCTTGGAGTTGCTCCTCACGCGCGGCTTTCTCCCGCAGGTAGTCGTCGTAATTGCCGCGATAGCGCGTCACCTTCGCGTGGGCGATCTCGAGGATGGAATCGCAAAGCGCGTTGAGGAAGGCGCGGTCGTGGGAGATGAGCAGGATGGCGCCGGGGTAGCCGGTGAGGTAATCTTGAAACCAGAGCAGGGACTCGAGGTCAAGGTGGTTGGTGGGCTCGTCGAGCAGCAGCAGGTCGGGCTCCTGCACCAGCAGGCGGGCGAGGTGGGCGCGCATGACCCAGCCGCCGCTGAGGGTCTTCGCGAGGCGGTCGAAGTCGCTGTCGCGAAAGGCGAGGCCTTTGAGGATGCGTTTCGCTTTCGGCTCCAACTCCCAACGCGCGTGCTCGTCGGCGACGTGGCTGGTGGCCAGGCCGAGTACGGTTTCCTCCCCGACGGGCGCGCTTTCCTGTGGCAGGAAGCCGAGGGTGGCGCCGCGCTCCAGGCGCACCTCGCCCTCGTCGGGCGCGCCCTCGCCCATGAGCAGGGAGAAGAGGGTGGATTTGCCCGCGCCGTTGGGTCCGATCAGGCCGGCTTTGTCGCCGCGTTGCAGATGCAGGCTGACGCCGCTGAACAGGGTGCGGCCGGCGTAGGTTTTGCTGACTTGGGTGACGGAGAGCATGGGCCGGTTTCTGTAGCGCGTCGCGCCGGGAGCGCAAGCCGGGGTGACAAACCCACACAGAGACAAATGCGACACGATATCAACAATGCCTTTTTATGATCAAATGACCTCAGACCAGACAAAATCAAAGAAATCAGGGCGCCGGGTCGTTACCGGCATTCCTATTGCCATCTAAAGGTAAACCAAGTACACATCCATATTTAGTTTAGCCGCCAGGATGAAAATACTCCCGTCCGCCCGCTTCACCAACCAGCCTGGCATGGCGTTAGTGACCGTGGTCTGTGTCATGGCTTTGATGACGGTGCTGCTGGTGTCTTTGTTCTCCATGTCCAGCAGCGAGTTGAAATCCGCGCGGCAGGAAGTTCGCGGCGGGCAGGCGCAACAACTGTCTGAAGTGGCGGTGAATGTGGTCATCTCCCAACTGCGTAAGGCGGCGCGCTCATCGGGCGCTGGCGGCGGCGGCATTTGGACCACACAGCCGGGCCTGGCTCGCCGCCACAGCGGCGACGGCACCACGCTGGAAGCCTACAAACTCTACTCCAGCGCGCGCATGATCGAACACGGAGCGGGCAAGGTGGAGGCGGCCCTGATCGGGGACAACCCTGCCTCCGACTGGCCGGATCGCCCGCATCATTACACGGATCTCAACCGCCCGGTGCTGCGCGCGGACCTCGACGGCTCTCCCCGGTTGGTGTTTCCCATCCTGGATCCGCGCGCGCACAATGGCGACCCGAGTGCCGCCGTCGCCGGGTTTTCCTACCAATCTCAAACCCTGTCCGGCAAGCCGGTGCCGGGTGTGATCACCAGCGGCGGCGACGCGCAACGGCTGCCGATGCCGGTGGAATGGCTTTACATGTTAAAAGACGGCTCGCTCGGCGCGCTAGATGCGGAGGGCCGCTACAGCGGAGCGGGCACGCCCAGCGAGGCAAATCCCATCACCGCCAGGATAGCTTTTTGGACCGATGACGAATCCTCCAAGATCAATGTCAACACCGCTTCCGAGCCGACCCCGTGGGCCGTGCCGACGTTTTATTATGAGATGGACGCGGACTACGGGCGTTTCCAGCCGGCGCACGGCGAGTTCCCGCGTTATCCGGGGCACCCGGCCACCACGGCATTGAGTCCAGTGTTGTTTCCGGGCCGTCAAATCACACCCGAGACCAAGGAAGCCTTGTATCGACTGGTGCCGAAAATAGGCCCGGGCGGCAGCCGCGCCGGCACGGTGGATTATGAGGACAACAAACTGGCCGCCGTGGACTTGGCGCGCTACCGGAGCGAGCGTTTGTACGCCAGCCTGGACGAGTTTCTGCTGGGACAAGACCGCCGTCCGAACTGGCTGCCGGGAGGGGAGGCGCTTTCCCCTGAAACATTGCAGCGCGCCGCCTTCTTCCTGACCGCGCAAAGCCGGGCGCCGGAGAGCAATCCCTTCGGACTGCCGAAAGTGGCGGCGTGGCCGGTGAGTTATCGCGGGCCGCGTCATACCACCGCGTTCGACGAGCTTCTCCGCTTCTGCGCCACCCTGCGCACTCCGGCCGGCAGCCGCCCGTATCTTTTCCAGCGCGGCTGGGCGGATTCCACTTGGCACGACATCGAAGAGCCTGCGAACAACGAGCTTCTGCGCTACCTGCTCAGCCAGTTGATGCAGCCGGTGCCCGGATTCGGAGCGCAGCCAAACCAAAGCTTCGCCTCCAAATACCGCGATGACCTGCCGCAACTGCTGGTGCTCATCTTCGACTACATCCGCTCCTGCAACACCCATGACGGCACCCTGGTCAAGGAGCGCAAAATCATCCCTCAGGGGCAGAGCACCGTGCAGAACCACATGCTCGGCTACGCGCCGAACTCCAAGCGCGTGGTGGATTTCCCCACCTTCACCGATCCGCGCTTCTTTGCCGTGGATCCGGATCATTACGACGCGGGTGCCAGCGGGGTGCGCGAGGCGCTCGGGTTTCCGGGGCACGGCCAGGTCACTCCCTCGCGCTGGAAATTGAACAACAAAACCTATCAGGGCATTGCGCGCTTCCCCACCATCACCGAGGCCGGCCTGCATTTCATCTGCTGCGCGGACAACACCGATCTTCCCGCGAACAACACCAACGCCAATCCGTTCCCTGAAAGAGACACGACCCTCGGCAGGCCCGGCGGTGGCAGCGCCAGGAAAACCAACCAGGCGAGCAACACGGATCGCTGGTACTCCAACTTCCCGCCGAGTCCGAAGCCCAACCCCAAACTGGGTGACCCTGCAAACAAAAGCCTCTTTCCCAAGACCGATGGATACCCCTATGGCACAGATAAAAATCATCCAGGCTACCAGCGCGAGAATTGGAACCATCAACTCGCGCCCAACAAGCCGCTGCCGCCCGGTTTCCGCCGCGTGCAGGCGCGGCTGCTGTTTGAGTTTTTCGTGCCGGCCGCCGGTTACACCATCATGGAGCCGGACCTCACCCTGCGTGTCACCGGTTTGCGTGGTTTCACCCTCAATGGCAAACCGCTGTTTCCGCGCGATAGCGAGTTGTTTTACACCGGCCGCCGCGCCACGCACAACGGTTGCCAGATGTTCGGCGGATACGGCATCGGCGTGAAAGGCCTGCTGCGCGAGCGCGAGGCGCCGACTCGGGGTTCGATGCCGGCGGACCGCTTGTGGGGCCACGATCACTGGGAAATCCGCCCGCTCAGTCCCGGCGCCAAAAGCGGCGATGAGACGTGCGTCCTGAACTACGATCTGTTGAGCGATTTCATCGACATTGACGTGGGCCGGGATGGCCAGAAGCCCATGCAGATTTCCTCCGCCACCCTGCGGGTCGAAATCATCTCCGGTCACCATGGCCGCGCCGCCAGTGCGACCGAGACCCCGCCCATGGAGGCCCAGAAACTGGTCATCCCGTTCCCGAGCAATAGCGTCAAAGCGCCCACCCTGGTGCGCAACAACCTGAGGCCCATTTTTAACCTCGAAAATAAACAGGTCACCGCTTATGTGGTGCGCGAGGCGCCGGCTTGGTGGACCTTTTACTCGCGCGGGTGCATGGGCTTTACCGGCGTGGATAGCATCATCTCCCGGAGCAAGACCGATCCTGTGGCACCGGCGCAATTCCGCGGCCGTTTCCACCAGCAAAGCTCGCCTTCGCGTCACGGCAGTGAACCGCGTTTTGGCGCCTTCTTTTTCGGCTTCGATTCCGCCGAAGCGGGCGCGCCGCGCCTGTTCCGACCGGTCGGCCTGGCCAGCGCCACTCAAGGTGATGTCAACACCGCCGAGGAAGTGCAGGGCTGCGACGTGGTGCAAACCGTCACCATTCGGCATGGCGACTACCGACTGACCGCCGCCCTGCCCGAGGTGGGGCCCGAGCATTGGGTGGCGCACCGGCACTACGGCAAGCGCCGTCTGGCTCATAACTTCACCTGTTTCAGCTCCAACCAACTGCCCGGCTACGACTACGGCGGCACCGCGGATCAGAGCAAGCGCCTGGTCCCGAACACGGCGGCCTATGCCTATCACAACGCGCGCATGCCCGATCTGCCCTTCTTCCAGGAGGCCTATGAAAACGCGCAGCGTTTTGGCGACTTCGACAACGGCGTCGGCCCCTCCCGTGACGGTCCCTACATCAACAAGCCGGACGATGGCAACGTAAACAAAGTCGCCGTGGACGGCGCCGCGCCCTACCTGAGCGAAGCCGGCCAGCACACCACGCTCGACGAGGTATTCTTCACCCCCAACCGCATGATGCCCTCGCCCGTCATGTTGGGCTCCCTGCCGGCGCGGGTGCAAGCGCGCGAGCCCTGGCGCACCCTGCTCTTTCGTCCGCAGCAGGACCATCCCGGCGGCCCTGCCCGGCTCGGCGGCAGCGACCCGCCGGACCATCTGCTGCTGGAGTTTTTTTGGATGCCCGTGGTCGAGCCTTATGCCATCAGCGGGCCTTTTTCCACCGCTGGCAAAATCAATCTCAACTATCAAATCCTGCCCTTCACGCATATCCGCCGTGCCACCGGACTGCATGCCGCGCTGGCGGGCGAGGTCATCCATGCCGTTCCCTTCGAGGACATCGCCCACTACAAGGTGTTCCCGCCGGGCAGCAACCAGGCCGTGCTCTGGGGTCAGACCCAGAAAAAACGCTGGCACTATGCCGTGGACGCGGAGAAAACCCTGGCACAGTGCGAAGAGCGTTTCGCCGCCGGCCGCGCCTTCACCAGCGCCAGTGAAATCTGCGATCTGCATCTTGTGCCCAAGGACGCCCCGAACGTGGGCAGCCATTTGGACATGCCCGCCTTTTGGCGCCGCCACCTGCCCACGGGCGACAACATCCGCGAGCGCCCTTACGCCGGCCTCTACCCGCGGCTGACCGCGCGCTCCAATGTGTTCCGCGTGCATTACGTCACGCAGACCATTCAAAAAGCGCGCTCCTCGGACCCGGAGCGCATGACGGAGGCCGATCAAGCCACGAGCGAGTTCCGCGGGTCCACCTTGATCGAGCGCCATCTCGATCCCGCCCACCCCGGCCTGCCGGATTTCGCCACCGGCGCCGCCGGCAAAACCCTCGACGATTTCCACGAGTTCCGCGTCCTGGAAAACAAACGCTTTGGACTTTGAATCTGCTGCTGGTCATGAATGCCGCCGCCCCCCGCTCCGATCCCCGGCCGCGCGCAAGCCAGGGTTTTTCATTGGCAGAGGCCGCGCTCGCCACCGCCATTGCCGCGCTGGCTTTGACCACCCTGCTCGGGCTCGTGCCGCAGGGTCTGGGTAACCTGCGCGCGGCCGGGGAGACCTCCGCGCAGCACCGCATCTGCCGGCAATTGTTCGGCGTGCTCGCCCAGGAGGACTGGCGTGGTGCCGGCGGAGTGGACAGCCTGGCGCAGCGCTTTGACCGCCGCCGCTTCTACTTCGATGACCAGGCCGTGCTCATCGAGGCCGGGAAACCGGATGCGAAAAGCATCGCCCATGTGGCGGAATTGCTGGTGCCCGCGCCGGACACCACCCTGCCCGGCGCCCCCGCCGCCGACCCCTATTTGAGGCGAGTCGTGGCGCGCATCGTCAGCCTGCCGCAGCCGGATTTCGATTTCGACAAAGCCGAGCCGTCCACCTTTCAGATCTACGCCACCCAGTTGGCCAACACCGGACCATGACGCTCCGCCCCCCCACCCCTCGGATCGCGCGGCCCGGCTTCACCCTGATGGAGCTGATCGCCTCCACAGCGGTGCTCGCCATCCTGCTCATGACCATCGCCTCCCTGCTCGGCTCCGTGCAGCGTTCCTGGCATTTGGCCAAGGAAAAAGTGGACCAGTTCCGCGAAGCCCGCGCCGCCTTTGAAGTCATCACCCGTCAGCTCTCCCAGGCCACGCTCAACACCTACTGGGACTACCATTACCCCGAAGGCGCCAGCGCGCCCGCCGCTTACGCGCGACAGTCCGAGCTGCACTTCATCTGCGGCAGCGCGTCATCGTTGATCGGGGCAGCCGTCAGCCGCCCTGTATCCGGACACGCCTTGTTTTTCCAAGCCCCGCTCGGCCACAGCGGAGCTTATCGCGGCCTGCCGAACCTGCTCAACGGGCGCGGCTATTACTTGCAGTGGAGCGCTGACAGCCGCGCCCGGCCCGCCTTTTTGCCGGCCGACATCGCCCCCGCGCGCCCGCGCCATCGGCTGATGGAGTACCAGCCCGTCGCCGAAGCCGCCAGCGGCTCCGGCGACGCCTACCACTCCCCCGGCAACACCATTTACACCGAGCCCGACAGTTGGTTCCAGCGGGATCTGGAAAAGCAGTCGCGCGTCATCGCCAGCAACATCCTCGCCCTCATCATCTCCCCTCGCTCCGCGCGTGAGGAAGCCGCGCGCCCCGCCTGGTGGCTGGCGCCCTCCTACCGCTACGATTCGCACGACGCGGACAACAGCACCGCCGCGCCGGACCCGCTCACCCTCCGCCCCGATGGTCACATCGAGCAAGGCACCCAGCACCTGCTGCCCCCGGTCGTGCGCGTCACCCTCGTCGCCGCGGACGAAGAGAGCTTCGCACGCTGGCTGGAGACCCACAAGGACGCCGGCGAACGCCTCCTCGACAAAGCCGGCGCCACCTTTACCGACGCCGCCAGCTACGAGCACGACCTCGCCGCGCTCATCCAGTATCTGGACCGGCAGCGCATCCGCCACCGTGTCTTCACCCAGGCCGTGCCCCTGCGCAACGCCGCCTGGGACCGCCGCCAGACGCCCCCCGCGCCATGATCCCCCAACCCTCGCGCGCCGCCTTCAGCCTGGTCGAAATCATCGCCGTCATGGCCGTGATCGCCGTGCTCATGACGCTCACCGTGCCCGGCGTGCTCTCCCTCCTGCAGGCCTCCCGGCTCACCGCCGCCGCCGACCTCGTCACCGCCAGGCTCAACGCCGCGCGCGGGCAGGCCCTGGCCTTGTCCAGCGACTGCGAAGTCCGCTTCTTCACCGCCGCCAAAGGCCGGCGCGGCGCCCTCAACACCCGCGACGCCATCCAGCTCTACCGCCTCGATGACCGCGAGCCCCTCTCCGGCGGCAGCGGCGCCTTCGTGCCTGCCGGCCCCTTGGAAAAACTGCCGGAAGGCATCGCCTTCAGCCTGGACAAAGAACTCAGCACCCTCTGGCAGCAGGCCGCCTCCGATCCCGCCCCGGAAAGCACCAGCGCAGACGCAGAGGCAGAGAACCGCGGCGACCTGGAACTCGCCGCCACCGTGCGTTTTCATCCTGACGGCAGCACCGCCCTGGCGGGCACGGAGCTGTGGTGCCTCACCCTCGTGGACGCCCGGCATCGGGAGGGAAAAAAACTGCCCGCCAACTTCGCCACCCTCACCCTCGACCCCGCCACCGGGCGTCTGCAAACCTACCGCCCCCGCTAAAGCCTCCGGCGATCCTTCTCATAACGAAAACGGGCGAAAATGCCTGTGGGAAGACACTTCCAAAATGGAAACGCCCAACAAAAAGCTCGGTGGGAGCTTGCGGCCACAGGAACACCCGGGGCCGCAGTCAATCCAAGCGGTGCGCCTTGACGCCGAGACGCTGGCAGACGCGCGCGGCCACCTCGAAGGAGAGACTCTTCTTTGCGTAAGAAAATAGGTGCTGGTGGATCAGCGCGGCGATCACACGAAAGGTCTTCACATGTAGAACGGCCGCCAGTTCCTCGACCGTGATCGTCTCGGGAAGGGTCACCTCCTTCGGCAACTCCTTGGTCGGTTCGTCAATGATTTGATCGAGCCATCCCGTCACTTGGTCTGTTGGCAAGTCCAGCGGCGTTGGGGGAAAGGATTCGATGATCGGAGCGGCGCAGGCCGGGCAAAGCTGACGCTGTATCGTCCCGCCGCCGATGATGCATTGGGTCAGAAACACCGTCGCCGGCTGTTGCTGGCATTGGTCGCAGAGCGCTGGGCGGGAGGGGGGCATGAGCGAGTCAGGAACGTTTGCAGAGCAGCAAGGTCAACAGCCAAAGCGGCAGCATCACGGGCAAAGAATGCAGACCGACAAAAAGAAAAACGAGGGCAGCTTGCGGATCGGGGTGGATATGAAAAACATCGCGATAAACCCAGGCGAACCAGGCAAAATAACCCAAAGCCGCGATGAGAGAACCAATTTGACTGGCGCGGCTACGGCAAAAATATCCGAGCAGGGCTGTCACCAACAAAGGACTTAGCGCATAGGGGAAAAAAAAGAATATGCCCACCAATGTGTTGGTCTTGATGGCAAAGAGGTACAGACCCGTCAAGATGGCCAGTGATGAGGCAATGGCGGCAGGAGGCAAGGTTTTCACCCCCCACCCTCCGTCTGCCGCGCGCTGGCTTCCAAGTGATTCAACCAATACCTCTATCGACACTGTCAATAAAGGGCGGGTTGGCAAGAGGGCGTCGCCGTAAGCTAAATGGAGGACTTTACTTGCACCCGCCCCGTCACGGTTTGGCCGCTTCTTTTTTCGCAGGGGCTTTGGCGCTGAGGGTGAGCCAGGGCTGGGGGTGGCGGGGGAGGAGGAGATCGCCGCGGGGTTCATTGAAGGGAATGACGAACTCGGCGGGCCGGATCTGCTCGGCGGCTTCGCCCTTGGCGATGACGACTTCGACGCGGAAGGGGGCCTGGCTGGCGGCGGCTTCGCCGGCGGCTTGCAGGGTGAGCTTCACCTCGCCGCCTTTGGCGGGCACTTCGACGGGTTTGGCGCTGACTCCGGCCGGAAGGTCGGTGGCGCGGGCTTCGATCTTGCCCTTCGGAGTGCCGTCGATTTTGACGGTGATTTTGACCTCAGTTTTGCCGCCGGCTTCGAGCTGGTAGGCATGGGTGTCGAGCGTGGCGGTCAGCTCGGCAGCGGCAGCGGCGGCGGTGATCTCGTAATCGTAAAGCGGGCCGCCGTGGTGATGGCGGTCGGCGATGAGGACATGATACTCGCCGTCGGCGGGCGCTTTCCAGCGCAGGGCGGGGTTTAAACCGTCACTGTCGTCGGCTTGCTGGAGGATTTTGCCAGTGGTGTCGGCGATGGCAAGGGTGGCGTCAAGTGGGCTGCGCGGGGCGAGCGCGCGCACGCGCAGGCGGATTTCGTCGTTCTTTTTGGCACTGAGGCGATGGCGATCCGTCTGGCGCGGCAGGCTGAGGCGACCGCGAACGGTGGCGGGCAGCGTGAGCGCGCCGGGCGCTGCCGGGGCGGGCGGCGGCGGACCGGCCTCGCGCACGATCAGGCGATAGACATGATGCGCGCTGCCTTTGAAACTGACATCGGCGGCGGGTGGATGGGCGAAGGCGAAGACCTGGGCGAACAGGATGCCGTCGGCGGTGGGGGTGTGCTCGAGGTAGGGGTCGAGGTTGTGGGTGTCGTGAGAGAGAGCGAGCTCGCTGCCGCGCGCGTCAAGCAGACGCAAGGCTGGATCCATGGGAGAGCCGAGTCCGTATCCGTGCAGCTCCAGCACGAGGCGCTCGCCTTTTTTCGCGCGCACGGCGTGGGTGTCCACGTCACCCGATTTGTCGAGCACGCCGTTGAAGACGACACTGGGGGCGGCGGGTTCGCGGGCGCGGGCCTCCTCGGGGTTGTTGTTCGGCTCCTGCTCAAGCTGCTCTGCGAGGTCGCCGATCATGAAAATGCGCGGCGGGGAGGCGCCGTCGTCATTGCGGAAGCGCAGCAGGCGCGGGCCGGGCGCGGCGTCAGCGGGCAGGGTGAGGCGATAGCGGCCGGCTTTGTCGCCGGGTTCGATGGTGACGGCGGGGTCATCGCACCAGGCTTGGGCGTGGGTTTTATCCAGCTCCTTGCCCTGGACGGTGATTTCCACCGTGCTGCCGGCGCGGCCTCCGGCGGGATAGAGGCTGTCAAAGCCAGGCGGGGCGGCGGACGACGCGCTGGCGGCGACGGCCAGGAGGCAGCAGACGAGACGCCGCATCAGGCAAACAACTCGCGGATGGGCGCGCCGCCGTTGACGAGCTGGACGGGCCGGCCGGTGTTGGTGTGCAGGAGTTCGCGCGGATTGATGCCGAGCTTGCTGTAAAGCGTGACGGCGAAGTCCTCGGGCGAGTAGATGTTTTCGCTGGCGTAGTAGCCCTTCGGGTCGGTGGCGCCAATGACGCCGCCGCGCGGGACGCCGGCGCCGGCGAAGAGGATGTTCATCGCGCCCGGCCAGTGATCGCGCCCGCTGTCCTTGTTGATCTTCGGGGTGCGGCCAAACTCGCCGAGGGCGACGACGAGGGTGCTCTCCAGAAGGCCGCGCTGGTCGAGGTCGGTGATGAGCGCGGCGAGACCGCGGTCGAACTTCTCCATGAAGGTGCCTTTGCAGGTCTTGAACAGTTCGCGGTGATGATCCCAGCCGCCGTAGTTGATGGTGACAAACGGCACGCCGACCTCGACGAGACGGCGGGCGAGCAGCAGGCGCTGGCCGAGGTCACTGCGGCCATAAGCGTCGCGCGTTTTGTCGTCCTCGCGATTGATGTCAAAGGCTTCCTGCGCGGGTTTGGAGGCGATCAGATCGACGGCTTGACCGTAAAAGGTGTCGAACCCGGCGGCGGGATCCTCGGCGATGGCGTCATGGAAGCGCTCCATGCGGTCAAGGGAGAGACGCAGCTCGCGGCGGGCGAGTCCGCGCGCTTCGGAGATCTCCGGCGGCAGCACGACGTCGCGCACCTGGAAGCCCTTTGAGTTCGGATCGCCATTCACCACGAACGGCGCGTTTTGAGCGCCGAGGAAATTGGGGCCGCCACTGCGCGTCATGCTGGGCAGCGTCATGTAGGCGGGCAGGCCGCGCTGGATGCCGCGTTTGTGGCTGACGACGCTGCCGAAGGAGGGGTGGAAGGTGACGAAGGCGCCGCAACCGACCGGGACCGGCGTCGGAGAGCCGGTCATCATGTAGTGGTTGCCGCCGCCGTGGTTCGGATCCTTGTGGGTGACGCTGCGCAGGACGGTGAATTTTTCCGCCGCGCGTGCCAAGTGCGGCACGCACTCGGAGAAGTGAACGCCCGGCACGCTGGTGGGGATGGTGCCAAACTCGCCGCGTATCTCGCTGGGCGCATCCGGCTTGGGGTCGAACATCTCGTAGTGGGAAGGGCCGCCATCGAGCCAGATGAGGATGCAATTCACCGGGCTGAGCGAAGGCTGCGGCGCGCTCGCCGCCTGGGCGCGGGCGCGCAGCAGGTCGGTGAAGCCCAGCCCGCCGCCCGCGGCGGCAAGACCGAGCTTTAGAAAATCGCGGCGCGCATGGCCGGCACAGTTGCGGGTGATTCGGGGCATTCTATCGGTTTGGAAAAAAGACGAACAACCTACGCGCAGCGACGCGGCTTCTTGCGACGGACAGAAAAAAGGCATGATGCGGCAAAGGGCAAAGGACCGAAAAAGCGAAAGATCAGGCCAAAAAATGTCAACTATGTTGCAGATACACAGTTTACATTCCTTGATTTTGCAAGGAACGAGGCGGCGAAAAGTTGATGTGACGGGCGCGGGGCGGGTGGTTGTTTCCCGGGAGGAATCGAAGTGGGTGGCGCGTAGGAGTGTTTTCCGCCATGAGTTCTTCCACCTCCCTCACGCTGTTAGCCGGCTCTGCGCTCGCTACCCTTGCGACTCTCATTCAAGCAGAGTCACTGCCGCCGCTGCGCGGGCTGAGCCGGACGGATCTGCTGGAAATGCGGGATGCGAATGACGGACTGACGCGCGCGACTTCCGCGGAGGAATGGCACGAGGGACGCGGGGCGGAGGCGCTGGCGGGTTTTGTGAGCCTGACAGGACCGCTGCCGGACGCGCCGAAGCGGAGCGAACTGGCACCGGAGATCGTGGAGGAGGCGGACTGTGGTTCGTATGTGCGGCGGCTGGTGAGTTACGCAGCAGAGCCGGGCGGCCGCGTGCCGGCTTACCTGTGCGTGCCGAAGGCGGCGCTGGCCGGGTCGCCCGCGCCGGCGGTGCTCTGCCTGCATCCCACCGAAAACAAGATCGGGCACCAAGTGGTGGTCGGTCTCGGCGGCAAACCGAATCGCCAATACGCGGCGGAGCTGGCGGAGCGCGGATTTGTGACGCTCTCGCCTTCCTATCCGCTGCTGGCGAACTATCAGCCGGATTTGAAGGCGCTCGGCTATCAAAGCGGCACAATGAAGGCGGTATGGGACAACCTGCGCGGGCTCGATTACCTGGAGACGCTGCTGTTCGTCGATGCCAAGGCGGGGTTCGCGGCCATCGGGCATTCGCTCGGCGGGCATAACGCAGTGTACACGGCGGTGTTCGAGCCGCGCCTGCGGGTGGTGGTGAGCAGTTGCGGACTCGACTCTTACCTCGACTACAAGGACGGCAATCTGGCAGGCTGGAATCAGGAGCGCTACCTGCCCGGCATGGCGGATTATCTGGGGCGGCCGGAGGCGCTGCCGTATGACTTTGACGAGCTGCTGGCCTTGCTGGCACCGCGCCGGGTTTTCATCAGCGCGCCTCTGCACGACAGCAATTTCAAACACGCCAGCGTGGACCGCATCGCCGCCGCGGCACGGCAGGTCTTTGCGTTGCATGGCGCGGCGGAGCGGCTGGAGGTGATGCACCCCGACTGTGATCACGACTTCCCCGACGTCGCCCGCGAGCGCGCTTATGCAATCATCGAAGAGGAACTGCGCGGCCAGCCGCGCTGATCATGGCCGGCCCGTGAGGATTTCAGAGGCGCCACCGGTGTAGCCCGCGCGCAGCATGATCTGGCCGGTCTCGTTGATGACCTGGGAGCGACCTTTGCCGCCGGCGCCGGTTTTGTCGGTGGTGATGGAGAGGGCGAGCCGGTTGAAACGCGCGGCACTGCCGAGGGCGGCCTGTACCAGCATGCCTTTGCGAAGGCGTGGCGCGGGCAGTCGCAACGCTCTGAGTAGTACTGTGTTGCCTGCGCTGGCGTGACCGGTGAGCAGCGCTTGATTAGCATTGGACCTGCCGGTCAGGGAGACCAGCACCGTGTAACGGCCGCTTTCAGCATCGGCATCGACGCGCTGAATCACGCGCACGCGCGGGCAATCGGGATACGGCAAGGCATCGCCCTCGCGCAACAGGGTTTGCAGCGAAAACGCGCCGCCGTCGTAATCCCAGAGCCAGAGACCGCCGTCGTTGCTGGCGTTGACACCGCGGCCTTTGGCGATGGCATGGATGAGCACGCGGTCCGGACCGCAGGGCCAGAAACCCAAAAAGCGAGAAAACACCACCTCCTCCTCGCCCGGCACCACTTCGCCGCTTTTGCGCACAACGAGGCCGCGGCTCTGATGCCAGATGCCCTCGTTGTTGTCGCGGCTGACGCCGTTCACGGCATCGGGTTGCAAGGTGGCGCGAAAAATGAGCAGCCCGGCGGCCGCATTGGTTTCACCGACGAAGGCGGAGAAGCGTTCGAAGCCGCCGAGGTTGGGCGCGATGTCGCCCTCCGCGGCGACGGCGGCGGGCGCGCTGCCGCCGATGAAGCGCAGGAAGACCTTGCGCAAAGGCGGCGCGCCAGTGTCCTGAAGGTAAGTGTGGGCGCCAAAGCCGTAGAACGCCGCCGCGCGCGCGGCGCTGACACGGCCAAAGGATTCGCCCAGGCGTTCGCCGCCGCCGAGATCGAGACCCTCGCGCGGAATGATGTCATTAACGGGACCCTCGTTGCTCATGCCGAGCGTGCCGCTGTCATTGCTTTGGTCCACACCGGACACGCCTCGACGAAAACGATAGCTCACCGCAGTGTGCGTGGTGCTGTGCACGAGGTCGGGCAGCGCATTGAAAACCGGACCATTGAAAGGAAAAAGGGTTTCGCCGACGCGGAAATACGAGGCGGCGGTAGGGATGCCCCCGGCGACAAACCAACCGGTGTTATTACTGCGATTCACCCCCGGACCCGTCAAAGTGACGCGAAGCCATTTGAGATCCGACTTCGCGCTGACGATTTGCTCGACCCGGTTGACGCGCGCGTTGGGAGTGCTGCCACCCGCGTCCGGTCCCAAGACCACCCCGCGCTGCAACAGCCGCAGCAGGATGCCGTCCAGCCAATGCGCCCAGACTCCGAAGTTGCGCCCGTTGCCTGTTACGGAGCCGGTCAGACCGGAAGCAAACAGCGCATAGCCATCGTCGGTGACGAACGCATCTCCCAAGCCGCCGAAAAACGCGCCACCAATGCCAGGCGCGCTGCCGCCGCGCTGGGCGATGGTGGCGAGCGGCAAAGGCCGCGCCACTTGCGGCGCCAGATAGACATGGCCCGGACGTCCCGCCATCATGTCAGGCATGAATCCAGGTTGAAAAGCGCCCACCGCCAGAGTGCTGCCATGCAGAGCCAGACTGTATCCAAAAAAATCCTCGGCTTTGCCATCCGCCGCCTGCAAGGCCGCCAGCAGATCACCATTACGCAGGTTGAACAGATAAGCCGCGCCGCGATTGCTGTCCCTGCCGTAAGCACCCACGGCGGCTTGATAACCATCGAGCGCGACGGCGGAGCCAAAGGAATCATCCGGCGAGGCTCCGGGAGCGGTCAGCTTGCGGATCATCACCGGGCTCGGGCTAGCGGACAGATCAAACTGATAAGCCGCGCCGCGACCGCTGTTGTGACCCCAGGCACCGACCAGGGCGTTCATCCCGTCGATGGCGACGCTGACACCGAACTCGTCTCCGTCCGCGCCATCGGGAGCGCTGAGTTTGAATATCTCGAAAAGAAACGGAGGCGGCCGTAGCAGGTCGAACACATAGGCAGCTCCGCGTTGGTTGTTATGATTCAACGCACCTACCAGCAGCAGCCTGCCCGACAGGCTAAGGCTGGCGCCGAAGTGATCGCCAGGGTTGCTAACCAGAGGGGTGAGTTTTTGCAACGCGCCGCCACCCGTTTCGCGGTCAAAGACATAGACTGCCCCGTGTCCTCCGTTGTGTAAAAAAGCGCCGACGATCACACGGTCATGGTTGATCGCAACTGCGTCGCCGAAGTGATCACCCGCCGCGACATCGCTGGCGGTAAAAGAACGCAGGCGGCGGCCATTGCGCAGATCGAACAAATGCGCCGCACCGAGACCGCCGTTTTCACCGGGAGCGCCGATCACCGCCAAATCACCGCACACAGCCACGCTGATGCCAAACTGTCCATTTGCCGCGCCAGAGGATTTGATCCGTCGCAGGAAGCGACCCGTGACCGCATCAAAAACCTGCGCGCCGCCCGCATAGAACGCCTCATCACCGGCATAAGGCTCTCCCACCACGACGTAGCGACTCGACACCGCGACAGCGAAGCCGAAACCATTGCCATCCGGCGGTGGTTTGGCGCGTGAATCCAGTCGCATCATCGGCAGACCCTGCGCCAGCGCGGGTGATGGCCAGAGCAACGTGGCGAGCAAAACCGGCAGCAGCGCCGCCAGCCGCAGTCGAATGGGTTGAAGGCAGTGACGATTCATGGCTGGCCGAAAAGGATTTCGCTGACTCGATTGGCGTAGCGTGCTTGCAGAGACACGATGCCGAAGGAATTGATGACTTGTCCCGCGCCGCGACCACCGGTTCCGAAGCGGTCGATGACGGGTGTCAAAGTGAGACCTTGCAGCACCACGGCCTCGCCCAGCAGAGCTTGCGCGCGGGTGCCTTTGCGCAGGCGCGGCGCGGGCGCGCGCAGCAGTTTGCGGCTGGTCGGATCTCCCGCCGAAGTGCGCCCGGTCCACAGCATTTGATTGCCGCCAGGAGCGGAACCCGTCAGCGATGTGAGCACGGCGTAACAACCGTTTTCGCCGTCCGCATCCACCCGCTGGATCACCCCCACGCGCGGGCAGTCCGGCAGCGGCAGCGCTTCGCCCTCGCGCATGAGGCATTGCAACAGGGGGCTTCCCGAGTTGTAGTCCCAGATCCAGAGGCCGCCGTCATTGGCGGCGTTGATGCCGGGACCGGCAAGCTGCGCGTGAATGAGAATCTGGTTTTCACCGGAAGGCCAGAAGCCCAGGAAACGACGGAACACCTGTCCGGGCCGCGTGGAATCAGGCGCGCTGCCTTTGCGCGCGATTAAGGCCAGCGACTCCAGCCAGAGACCCTCGTTGTTGCCGCGATTCACGGTGCCGCCGTTTTGAAGCGTGGCGCGGAAAATACGAAGCGTGTTGATGCCCGTGGTGATGCCGGGGAACGCGGAGAAACGCTCGCCATTCGTCAGCCCCGTCGCCAAGTCTCCCTCCATCGCGATCACAGTTGGCGTTGGATTCATCCCGAGAGAGTAGTGGGAGAACACCGCGCGGCGTGATGCGCCATCACTATCAAACAAAGGCGCAACCAAACCGCTCCACGGAAAGAAAGACGACCCGCCAGCCACAGGACCGCTCACCTCGCCGAGAGTTCGGCCCGAACCCAGGTCCATGCCTTCGCGCACGTTGCTGTCGAAGTAGCCGAAACCCGCTGACCAGAAAACGAGGCCGGTGTCATTGTCCTTGTCCACGCCGCCCGGCCCGCGTTGCAAACGATGCCGTGCGATCAGCATGAGCCGGTTTTGCGTCAACTCCGGCAGATCGAGCAACACCTCGCCTCCACTGAAGGCGGGCGCGCTTGCACCGCCGCGCAGCCGGACTTCGGCGGAGTCGGTGTCATGAGTCAGCAGCACTGGTGCGTTGTTTTTGCCAATCCCCGGACCCGACAAACGACCCGGCAGCAAGGTGGTGCCGCTCCAGGTCGTGAGTGGAGGGCCGAGACTCTGCAAGACCGCGCCTGGAGTCGGCGCGGACGCCGTGTCCGGCAGCGGTGCGCGGCGTTGCGCCAGCAAGCGCAGACTGCCGTCACCCGCCGTGGCCCAAACACCAAAGTTCCGCCCGCCCGCCGCCCCGGTCCCGCGCACCGCGCCGGTGTAGCAAAGCTGCGCGCCCGCGTTGATGAACACCTCGCGAAACGCGCCGTGCGTGCCGCCCGTGACACCAGCCGCCGGACCGCCCGTGCGCGCCAGCGCGTTCAACGCAAGCGGCCGCGCAAGCTGCCGCAGCAGCCAGGCCGCACCGACCTGGTATCCTTCGTGATTGCGAAACTGAGGCGCACCCATCACCAGATGACCACCGCCCAATCCCAGCGACCAACCATGCAGCGCGTCAGGGTTTTGGCCGCTGGGCTGCACGGTCGCAAGCAAGCCCCCGTCGCGCGCGTTGAACAGCGCCACGCTGCCCGCAAAATCACCGTTCGTGGGCGCGCCCGCCACAATGAGGTTGTCCTCCATAGCCACAGCGCTTCCGAAAGAAGTGTTCTCCTCCGCGCCAGGCAGGGTCAGCTTGCGGATTGAGGCCGGCGGATCGCTGCCCAGATCGTATTGATAGACCGCGCCGCGACCCGCATCCTGGCCGCGCGCGCCGGCGATCAACGAGCGTCCGAGCAAACCCACCGCGCTGCCAAAGAGATCGCCCCCGGCCAGGTCACCCGGCGCCACTTTCAAAAACTCGGTGCCCACAGGTCCCGGCTGGGTCACATCGCACAGATAGACCGCTCCCTTGCCGCCATTGTGCAGCAGCGCGCCCACCGCCAGCACATCGCCGCAGAAAGCCAGGCTGTGGCCGAATTGATCTTCGAGGTCACGGTCGCTCGCCTGCAATTTCAACAACGGTTCGCCTCCCGTGTTGAGATCAAAGACATAGACCGCGCCGCGCTCCTCCTCCTGGATGCGCGAAGACACCGCCACCCGCCCTTTGCTCACCGCCACCCGCCAGCCAAGGAAGGCCGCATCCGGGTCGCTCGTCGTCAAAGTGCGCAGCAGCCTGCCAGTGCGCAGATCGAAGACATGGGCGGCACCCTTGAGTTGATCGGCGCTGGTCATGCCCACCACCGCCAGATGACCGCACAGGGCCAGCGACACGCCAAACGACATCGTGTTGGGTTCGGGAGCCAGAATCCGCCGCAGAAAGCGGCCCGTGCGCGCGTCGAACACCCGCACCGCGCCGAGCAATACCGTGCCGTCATCGTAGCTCGGCTCACCCGCCAGGACATAACGATCGGAAACCGCCACCGCCGTGCCCAAATCATTGTCTCCACCGAAGTCAGGCCGCTCGCCTTCAAATCGGATCAGAGGCGGGCTTTGCGCCATCGCGCTGCTCAAAGCCAGCCAAACCAGCATGACGCCTAGAGTGTGAGTCCGATGGGCCATGTCCGAACGTTTACCATCATTAAGCCGGCAACTCCAGGTTAATTTGGCAAGTGCTTCTGCTTCGATGCGTTTTTCTCCCCGCCATGAAGCACGCCTGTTTGTTCATATTGCCGGCCCTGCTCGCCAGCCTGCCCGCCGCCGCCTTCGAAGCCGGCGCAGGGCGCGCCGACATCACGCCGGAGGAGCCAATCCGTCTCGCCGGTTATGCCAGCCGTGAGAAACCCACGCCTGCCACCGCCGTCGTGCAGCGTCTGTTCACCAAGGCGCTCGCGCTCAAGGACGACGCCGGCCGCGTCAGCCTGCTCGTCTCCGCCGACACCATCGGCACCCCCGCCTGGTTCAATGACGCGCTGGCGCGGCGCATCGAGCGCGAACTCGGCGTGCCGCGCGCCCGCTTCCTCTTCGCCTGCTCCCACAGCCATTCCGCGCCCGTCATCGCCGGTTGTCTGGACGACATGTACGACCTCAGTCCCGAGGAGAAAAAAGCCGTTGAAACTTACACTCAGAAGTTTCTCGAACGCGCCTTCACGGCGGCAAAAGATGCCGTCGCCAACCTCGCCCCCGCCACCTTGTCCTACGGCGAAGGCCGCGCCGGATTCGCCGGCAACCGTCGCGCCTTCGGCCCGCGCGGGGTCGGCTTCGGCATCAATCCGAACGGCGCCGTGGACCATGCCGTGCCCGTCTTGCAAGTCACCGGCAAAGACAGCGCGCCGCTCGCGCTCGTGTTCGGTTACGCCTGCCACTGCACCACCCCGGGTGCCACGGATGAAATCGCGGGCGACTGGGCAGGCTTTGCGCAGGACCATCTGGAATCCGTTTACCCCGGCGTCACCGCCCTCGCCGTCATCGGTTGCGGCGCCGATGCCAACCCGAATCCGCGTGGCAACATGACCATGGCGCGCGGTCACGGGCTGGAATTGGCGGGCGCCATCGCCGCCGTGCTACGGCAGCCCATGCGACCCGTCACCGGCCACCTCGGCGCCGCCTTCGAGAGCCTGCCGCTGCCGCTCGATCCCGCGCCCAAGAAGCCGGAGATCGAGACCTTGCTGGTCAGCGAAAAACGCCCGCCCAGCCAGCGCTACTACCGCAGCCTGCTCGCCCAGCTCGAGCGCGGCGAGCCATTGCTCGACCACGTCCCCTGCCCCGTGCAGGTCTGGAAGTTCGGCAGCGTCTTCACCCTCGTCGGCATCGGTGGCGAGGTCGTCGTCGATTACTCCCTGCGCCTCAAGCGCGCACGGCCCGACGACCGCCTCTGGGTCGCCGGCTACTGCAACGACGTCTTCGGTTACCTGCCCTCCCAGCGCATCCTCGTTGAGGGCGGTTACGAAGCCGACGCCAGCCGCATCTACTACGGCATCCCCTCCCGCTTCAACCCGCAGACCGAGGACCTCGTCATCGAAAGCGTGCACCGGCTGATCGAAAAAGCCCGCGCAGGGGAATAGACATGGCGGATGAGAAGCACAAAGCCGCCCCATTTTTCTATGGGATCACGAAGTCAAGGGTCGTCTGACCGCCAAGGACAAACACCCCCCAATCCTGCGGAGTGGCACTTTGCATTCCCTTTTCAAAGTCCCCGCCTTCATCCCGGTCGTTTCACCCATGGGATCGAATTATGCCGTGGCAGCTCCGTCAGGTGCCAGGCGGGCGATTCGTATTGCGCCGGGTCGGGCGGAGCCGTGACCTAGGAAGTGCAAAACCAAGTCAATGCCAGCCCGCTCCCCCTGCAAGCCGAAACCTGGCCCCGCCCACGCCGCAACGCCGCGCACTCGCCGCTCAGGGATTTTCCGCCTTCCAAACCTCGAACTCCGGCGACTGGCGGAAGGCCTCGAACTGCTCGTCTTCAAGAGCCTCCGCCGGGATCACCCTATCCCGTTGGGTTTTGAAATCGCGCAGCTCTTGCAGCAGCGCGGCGTGATCCTTCGCGTGCGCATGAATGGACAGGCGCAGGTCCACCAGGTTGATCAAATCCGGCTCCATCCCGGCGGCTTCCTTTGCGAGCTGCCGTGCCCCGGCCAGATTCTCCTGGTGCAGCATCATTGTCGCGCGCAGGCTGGTCAGGTAGGCATCGCGTCCGAGCTTTTCCTCCGCCCGCTCCAGCAGGCGCTCCGTCTCCGCGTAGTTCCCGTTCATAAACTCGATGTCCACCCGCAGCAGTTCCGTGGCGCCGTTTTCCCCGAGGATTTCGGGTGCCTCGACCAGGGCCTGATAGTAGCGGTCCTGGGTTTCCTCCGACGCGGCGGGGTCGTTGGACAAGGCGTGCAGGTATTGCAGGAAAACCAGCCGCTCTTTGCGCGCCGCCGCTGGCAGTCCCGCGTAATACTCCTGCGCCCTCGCGAGATCGCCCTTGTTGATCAGCGCCTTCATTTCGAGCAACGCCTCGATCTTCGCTTTTGAAGTGCCAGCCTTGCCAAAGAGCGCCGAGAAAAAGGCATCCCCCGCGTTAGGAATCATGGCGAGCATGCCGTTGCGCGCCTCCTCGGAGGCCATGATGCCGAAAACATGGTTGTACACATCGATCATCTCAAACTTTTCCCCGTCCACCCGCACCAGCACGTCGATGAAGGACATCGCTCCCTCCGGGAAGAGCAGGCGAATCATCACCGCTGGACTGCCGTCCCTCTCCAGCACTCGCAGCGCCTTGACGTCACTTCCCGCAGGCACCTGCACCAGGCCGCCTCCCATCTTGCCGACGGCACCCATGTAGCCCCGGCGCGCCCCCACCCACTGTGCGGCTGATCCCAGCGGGATGAACACCCGGTCCGTCATGGCCTCCACATCGATCCGCCGCGCCACTGCCTCCATGTCCCCCTCGGACAACTCCGCCGCCAACGCCTCTCCGAAAGCCAGCAGACCCGCCTTTTGCTCCTCGCTCAACGGCGCCGCCGGTTTCAACGCCGCCAGCCGCTGCTGCTCCTGCGCGCGTTGTTCCTCGCTCAACTGCCGCGCCTTCTCCTGCACCTTCCGCAGCGTCGGAATCGCCAGCACCGCCGCGACCACCAGCAACAAGGCCAGGCCGCCCAGGATGAGCGCCGCCAACGTGCAGCCGCCCAGGCCCGTCTTGCGATCCGGCGGCAGCCGCGGCGGGGGCGGGGGAGCGGCAGGAAACAAAGGCGGTGGCGTCGAGCTCATGAGCGGGATTGCGCGGGTAGTCTGCAACGCATCAAGAGCAGGCGCCAGACTTTTTACTCAGCGCCAAATTTCCGAATCAAGTTTGTTGAAGCCTGCCGGCGAATCACGCCCACAAATTCCGGTCCAGCGCGCGGTAGCCGATGGCTTCGAGAATGTCGTCGGGGCGGATCGTCTCGCTGCCGGCAAGGTCCGCCAGCGTGCGGGCGACTTTGAGGATGCGGTCGTGGGCGCGGGCGGAGAAGTTCATGTCGCCCATGGCGTGCTCCAGGTAGCCGGCGCTCTCGCCATCGAGCTGGCAGTGCTGCTTGATATGGCGCGGGTTCATGGCGCTGTTGATGTGGACGCCGGCGCTTTTTTTGAAGCGGTCGGCCTGCACGGCGCGCGCCTGCTCGACGCGGGCGCGGATGGCGGTGGAGGGTTCGCCGGGCTCGGTGGAGCTGAGCGCTTTGTAATCCACCAAAGGCACCTCGACATGGAGATCAATGCGGTCGAGCAAGGGGCCGCTGATGCGCTGGCGGTATTTTTGGATGAGCGGCGGGCCGCATCGGCACTCGCGTTTCACATCGCCAAAATAACCGCAAGGGCAGGGGTTCATGGCCGCCACTAACATAAAACGCGCTGGGAAGGTGACACTGCCGGCGGCGCGGGAGATGGTGACTTTGTAATCCTCCAAGGGCTGGCGCATGACCTCGAGCGTGCCGCGCCGGAACTCGGGCAGTTCGTCGAGAAAAAGCACGCCGTTGTGGGCGATGCTGACCTCGCCCGGCCCGGGGTTGCTGCCCCCGCCGAGCAGGCCGGCGTCGCTGATGGTGTGGTGCGGGGAGCGGAAGGGGCGGGTGGCGATGAAGGCGTTGCTCTCGCTGAGCAGGCCGGCGGCACTGTGGATCTTGGTGGTCTCGATGGCCTCCTCCTCGCTCATGCCGGGCATGATGGTGACGACGCGCTTGGCGATCATGCTTTTGCCGGTGCCGGGCGGGCCGACCATGAGCAGGTTGTGCCCGCCGGCGACGGCGACTTCCATGGCGCGTTTGGCGTCGCGCTGGCCTTTGACGTCGGCGAAGTCGAAGTCGTAATGGCTGGAGGCGGCGAAGAACTCGGTGGCGCGGCAGGGTTCGGGGGCGAGATCGAGGTCGCCCTTCAAATACATGACGACCTCCTGCAAGGTGGCAGCGCCGATGATGTCGATGCCGGCGACGACGCTGGCCTCGGCGGCGCTGCGCTTCGGCACGATGAGGCGGGCGCGGCCGCGGGCGCGCGCCTCGAGGGCGATGGCGAGGATGCCGCGCACGGGGCGCAGCTCGCCGTTGAGGGCGAGCTCGCCGATCATGGCGGTGGAGGCGAGCGCGGCCATCGGCAAACGCGAGCGGTGGGCGATGAGGGAGATGGCGATGGGCAGGTCGAAGCCGGGGCCTTCTTTTTTGAGGTCGGCGGGGGCGAGGTTGACGGTGGTGACGCCGTCATTCATGAGGAAGCCGCAACTGGCGATGGCGGCGGTGACGCGCTCGCGGCTTTCTTTGACGGAGGTGTCCGGCAGACCGACGATGACCATCTTGGGGTTGCCGCCGCCGTCGTGGGATTCGATTTCGATCTCGACGGCGTTGACGCCGACAAGCGTGGCGGAGTAGGTGCGAGCGACCATGCGCGTGCATCATGGAAAGCGCGGGTGCGGGACGCAAGCGGGGAGTGCGCGTTGAGGAGGCGGGGTGAAAAAAAAACTTATTTTTCTGTAGCCATTTCCCGTCAGTTCAATTCAGGCGAGGTAAGGTCCCTGTCCGGCTTGGTTCGTTGGCTACGCCACGATGCCTTTGACCACGTCGCCGGCGACGCCGGTGAGGCGGACGTCGAGGCCTTGGAACTTGGTGGTGAGGCGGTGGTGGTCGATGCCAAGCAGGGCGAGCATGGTGGCGTGCAGGTCGTGCACGCTGACGACGTCCTCGACGGCGCGATAACCCAACTCGTCGGTGGCGCCCCAGGTGACGCCGGGTTTGATGCCGCCGCCGGCCATGAAGACGCTGAAGGAGAGAATGTGGTGGTCGCGCCCGCTGCCCTGGCCCATCGGGGTGCGGCCGAATTCGCCGCCCCAGAGCACGAGCGTGTCCTCGAGCAGGCCGCGTTGATGCAGGTCTTCGAGCAGGGCGGCGCTGGGCTGATCCACGGCGGCGGCGCCGTCGGTCATGCCCTCCTCGATCTGGCCGTGGTGATCCCAGGCGCGATGGTAAAGCTGGATCATGCGCACGCCGCGCTCGGCGAGGCGGCGGGCGAGCAGGCAGTTCGAGGCGAAGGAGCCGTCGCCGGGTTCTTTGACGCCGTAGAGGTCGAGCGTGGCCTGGGTCTCGCCGCTGAAGTCGGTGAGATCGGGCACGCTGGTTTGCATTTTAAACGCCATCTCATACTGGGCGATGCGGGTGGCGATCTCGGGGTCGTTTTGCTCGTTCTGAAGGAAGCCGTTGAGCCGCTGGATTTCCTCGATGACCTGGCGCTGGGTGCTTTGGCAGACGCCCTCGGGATTGCCGATGTAATGCACGGCATCGCCCTTCGACTGGAACTGGATGCCCTGGAAGCGGCTGGGCAGCACGCCACTGCTCCACTGGCGGGCGGAGATGGGTTGCAGGCCGTATTTGCCGGCGCTGGTGAGCACAATGAAGCCGGGCAGGTTGTCCGCCTCCGCGCCGAGTCCGTAAAGCAGCCAGGAGCCCATGCTGGGCCGGCCCTTGATGATGGAACCGGTGTTCATGAAGGCGTGCGCGGTGTCGTGATTGATCTGCTCCGTCTGCATGGAGCGGATGACGCAGAGGCGGTCGGCCTGCCTGGCGAGGTGCGGAAAAAGATCGCTGATCTCGATGCCGGACTGGCCGTGCTTTTGGAAGCCGGTGAAGGAGCCGCGCGCTTTCAGCTCGGTGTTCTGCAACTGGGCGAGCTGCTGGCCCTTGGTGAAGGACTCGGGAAAGGGCTGGTCGTGCAGTTCCTTCAATTTCGGTTTCCAATCGAAGGTCTCGAACTGGGAGGGGCCACCCGCCATGCAGAGGAAGATGACGCGCTTGGCTTTGACCGGAAGATGCGGGGCTTTGAGCGCGCCGTTCCAGTGATCGGGTCTGGTGAGGCCCGAGCCGGCGGCGAGGGCGCGTTGCTGGAGCATCGCGAGCGCGATGCCGCCGAGGCCGTAGCTGGATTGGTGGAGGAAGCTGCGGCGCAGGAGGGAATGAGGGAAGGAGTTCATAACTGTGATGCTTTGGCTCGCGTGTTTGCCGGATGAACGGAGAAGGATTCGGTTCTGCGAAAGATGGTGGTAAAACCATGCGGCGGTGTCACTGCAATCTCATTCGCATTGTGCCTCTCGATGCGCAGGTGCCATCCTTGGGTTGCTTGGCCGGTGATTTTGTTGAAGGGCGTCAGGTGAATGCCGTTCTCCGTTTCCTTCCAGTGGAACAGCGTCTCATGTTTCTGCTTTGAGCCATCCGTTTGGATTGTGGTCCAGGTGCCTCCTACTATTGAGAACTCTAACCACTCCTCCTCGGCTTGATAAGCCGGGATGGTGGAGTTGGCACTCTCCCAGTGGCCAATGAGGTGGTCGTGCATATCGTAGTGGTTAAGAGGTGACGAACTGCAACCTGGAAGGGCTGCCCATGAATAGCCGGTTTAATAACGCGTGATGACTTCGTGGGTGTTGAGCAGGACGCGAGCGAGTTGGGTCCAGGCGGCGTGCTCGGCGGGGTCGAGTGGGGCTTGGGGGGCGAGGCCGGTTTGCAGGAGTTTGACGGCGTCTTCCGGGTTGGCGGCGTAGTGCGCGTGCTGGGTTTGGATGAAGGCGGTGAGCGACTTGGACTCCTGCGCTTTGGGCGCGCGGTTCAAGGCGAGTTGGAAGGCGCGGGTGAGGCGGGCTTCGTCGGTGGCGGCGCTTTTTTCCTGAAGGAGGCGGGCGGCGAAGACGCGGGCGGCCTCGACGTAGGCGGGGTCGTTGAGCAGGGTGAGGGCCTGCTGGGGGGTGTTGCTGACGTTGCGGGCGGCGGCGCATTCGTCGCGCGCGGGAGCGTCGAAGTTCGCCAGCATCGGATGCAGGAAGGTGCGCTGCCAGTGGGTGTAAACACCGCGCCGCCACTGGCGGGTGTCAGTGTCGGCGAGGTAGTCGCGATTTGGAAATTGCAGCGCCTCGTAGTAGCCGGCGGGCTGGTAGGGCTTGACGCTGGGGCCGCCGATGTCGTCGAGGTTGAGCAGGCCGGCGATGGCGAGAGCGTTGTCGCGCACAAACTCGGCTTCGAGGCGGCGCGGGTTTTGGGAGGCGAGCAGGCGGTTGGCGGGATCGACCTTGAGCGCGGCGGGCTGGAACTGGCTGCTCTGTTTGTAGGTCTGGCTGGTGACGATGAGGCGGATCATGTGCTTCAGATCCCAGCCGGAGTCGCGGAACTCGCAGGCGAGCCAGTCGAGCAGTTCGGGATGCGAGGGCGGCTCTCCCTGGGAGCCGAGGTCATCGACGACAGCGCTGAGGGCGTTGCCAAAAAAGAGCGCCCACAAGCGGTTCATGACGGCGCGCGCTGTGATGGGGTTGTCTTTGGAGACGATCCAGTTGGCGAGGTCGAGCCGGGTGAGGCGTTTTTGCTCGCCGCTTTCCATGCGGCCCGGGAGGAAAGAAGGCGTGGCGGGGAGAACGACGGGGCCGGTTTCATCCTGCCAGTTGCCGCGCGGCAGCACGCGGACGGGCAGCGGCTCGGCCACGGCCTCGGTGACGAGTGTCCAGGTCTTGCCGCCAAAAAGCGCGCGCACCTCGGCGGCGAGGGTGTGGGCTTGCTCGAAGGCGGCGCGGTCGTGCGCGGTGCTGAGGAGAAAGAGGCGGGCGGCCTGCGCGGCCTGCGCGGGTCGGCGTTGATCCGCTGGCACAGGCAGCGCGGCGAGCGTCTCCGGCAGCGCGACGTCCAATGGCTGCGCCGCGCCAAAGGGCGTGACGGCGAGCCGCAGCGGCAGCAGGTTGTCGCCGCTTAGGCTAGCAATGAGTACGTCGCCGGCTTGCAACGTCACCGGCTGGTCGAGCAGCCAGACCGCGCTGAGCAAGCCGGAGGCCGGCAGCGCTTTTGGCAGCCTCCACTCGCTTTGCAGACCGGGGACCTCGGCACCGCTGCGGTAGCTGGGGCGTTTGGCGGTGGCCTCCCCGGCGCGCAGTTTGAGGGCGCGCGCTTTGCCTTGGGCGGGCTGGAGTTGCAGGCTGAGAGTGAGGGCTTTGCCGAGGCGGGCGGCGAGGTCGGCGGCGGAGACTTGATCAAGCGCGATCTCGATGCGCACGGCGGCGAGGCCGGGCAGGCGCGCCTGCTCAAAACGCGCCTCCAGGGTTTCACCCTTGCCCAAAGGCTGGTCGCTGGCGAAGGCGCCGGCGTGGTTGACAGGCAGGCGGTTTTTGACGGGCTTGCCGCTTTTGGCGATGCTCACCGCCGCTGGTGGCAAGGGTTGCCAGCCGCTGCCGTGCTCGCGCAGGAAAGCCACGACGGACTTCTCCCAGAGCGCCTGCGCGGCCACGGCTTGGGGGTCTTTGGCGAGCTTGCGTGCGGCGGCGGCGAGATGAGAGTCTAGGGCTTGGCGCGCGCGGCCGTGTTGTTTTTTCAACCACGGGCTTTCCACCTCGATCTCGGGTGGAAAGGGGTACTCGTTGTTGAAGCCCTCGAGCTCGGGCACCGGGCTGTAGCGATAGCTGGAATAGACGCCCCACTGCTTCACGTCGGCAAAGAAAGCCTGCAGCTCGTAGAAGTCAGAGGACTTGATGGGGTCGAATTTGTGGTCGTGACACTCGGCACAACCGAAGGTGCTGCCGAACCACGCGGCGGCGACGGAGCGCACGCGTTCGGCGCCGTATTTGGCGAGGTATTCCCGCGGCTGCGCGCCGCCCTCGCGGGTCATCATGTTGAGGCGGTTGTAACCGGTGGCGACGAGCTGCTCGGTGCCCGGGTTCGGCAGAAGGTCGCCGGCAAGCTGCTCGCGGGTGAACTGGTCGAAGGGCTTGTTTTGGTTGAAGGCGTTGATGACGTAGTCACGGTAGGGGAAGATGCGCTGGTTCTGGTCGCCATGGAAACCGACGGTGTCCGCGTAGCGCGCGATGTCGAGCCACCACACGGCCATGCGCTCGCCGAAGTGGGGGGAGGCGAGGAGGTGATCGGTGAAGGTGGAAAATTCGAAGCTCGAAAATCGAAAATCGAAAGCATGAGCGCTCGGAGGCAGGCCGGTGAGGTCGAGGGAGAGCCTGCGTTGGAGAACCCCTGGCGGCGCTTCGGGGGAAGGCTTCAAACCATGCTCGGCGAGTTTGGTCTGGATAAAAGCATCTATCGGATTTGCCTCTTCGAGCTTCGAATTTCGAATTTCGATTTTTGGCTCGGGGACCTCGGGTCTCGTTAACGGCGCATACGCCCAATGCGGTTCATAGACCGCGCCCTCCGCCACCCAGCGGCGGAACAGCTCCTTCTGCTCGGCGGTGAGGGGTTTGTGCGCCTTCTCCGGCGGCATCGGATCCTCGTCGTCGAAGAGGCGCTTGATGATGGCGCTCTTGTCGGGGTCACCAGGTTTGATGGGCAGCGCGCCTTCCTCGGTTTTTTTGATTGCCTCCTCGCGCAGGTCCAGGCGCAGGCCCGCCTCGCGGGTTTTAGGATCGAAACCGTGGCAGTGAAAGCAGGTGTCCGACATGATGGGCCGGATGTCGCGATTGAACGAGACCGGCGGCGGCGCGGCCAGGAGGGAAGCGGTGAAACCGATCAGAAGGACGGTGAGCGTGCGTGTCATTTCGTGTTTTATATCATACGATTCCGGGCGCGGGGTTCCAGCACAGGGTTTTTGGCGGCGTCTGAGGGCGGCGTTCGCTTTCCCGAGTTGTGACCCGTTCACCCTAAAAATCAGCGACGGTCAGAGACGTGCCGCCACATCGAGCCTGCCGCGCGGCCTTGACCGAAACCGCGCCCGCCCTTAGCCTCAGCCCATGAGTTCCTCCCCGGCCGCCACCCTGACGATGGCTGTTTTTTGCGACTACGAGAACCTGGCCATCGGCGTGCGCAAAGCCAAGTACGCCAAATTCGACATCCACAAAGTCATCGAGCGCCTCCTGCTCAAAGGCAGCATCGTCGTCAAAAAAGCCTACTGCGACTGGAGCCGCTACAAGGACGACAAACGCGCCATGCATGAGGCGGCGTTTGACATGATCGAAATCCCCCACCGCGCGCTCTCCGGCAAAAACTCCGCCGACATCCGCATGGTCGTGGACGCGCTCGACCTCTGCTACACCCGCCCCCACATCGACTGCTACGTCATCATCAGCGGCGACTCCGACTTCTCCCCGCTGGTCAGCAAGCTGCGTGAGAACAACCGCACCGTCATCGGTGTCGGGGTCAAGGTCTCCACCTCCGACCTCTTCATCAACAACTGTGACGACTTCATTTTCTACGACGATTTGGTGAGGGAGAAAGCCCGCGCGGAAGGCCGTGCCGCCGCCAAAGAACGCCCTGCCGGCGCCGCCAAACCGAAAGCCCCCGCCGCCAGCGAAGCCGAGCCGAAGCCCGCTGGCGACCCCGAGGAGGCCATCACCCTGGTCACCGGCACGCTCGACGCCCTCGTCGCCCTGCGCGGCGACACCGACACCATCTGGGGCAGCATGATCAAAGAAGCCATCAAGCGCCAGAAGCCCCAGTTCAACGAGCGCTTCCACGGCTTCAAAAGCTTCGGCGCCCTCCTCGAAGCCGCCCATGCCCGCGGTCTCATCGCCATCAAGAGGGATGAAAAATCGGGGAACTACCAGGTGTGGTCGAGGGAAGGATAGTATTGCCGGAGCAAAGCGTGGATGAAGTGACGCCGCAGTGGTTTGCCGACTTGGAGAGGCGCTGCGTCATGGGCGATCCTGAGACTCGAATGAGGCCAAGCGAGCAGCCGGTCGTCACGGCTGATGAGGAACTCCTCGAAGTTCCAGCTTACGGCCCGGGGGCTGGGGGTCGCTGCCGAGAGGGGCGATGGGGATCTGCTGGATAGGATCGGCGGCCATGGTGGCGAGGGCGCTGAACAGGCTGAGGGCAATGGTGTGCAGGAGCTGCATAACGGACCATAGAACGCCCCGCAGTCGCGGCGGGCTGCGGGGGGCGAATGCGGGCGGAGGCGCTGGCGCGGCTTCAACCGTTGGTCACGACTTCGTCGAGGTTGAGCACCAAGTTGGCGAGCATGGTCCAGGCGGCGAGTTCGGCGGGGACGAGGGAGGGGTCGGGCTTCGACTCGCCAAAGGAGAGGGCGGCTTGGGCTTGGTCCGGCGCAGCGCGATAGGCGGCGAGGTGTTTAGCCAGGGCGGCGTGCAGGACGGCGGTCTCGCGCGCGTCCGGGAAGCGGCCCGTGGCGCTGCGGAAGAGGGTGGTGAGACGCTCGTCGGTGCCGGCGTGGGCGAGCAGCACGCGTTGGGCGAACGCGCGGGCAGCCTCGAAGAACTGCACATCGTTCATGAGGGTAAGTGCTTGCAAGGGGGTGTTGCTGCGCTCGCGGGTGAGACAGTAGCTCTCGCGATTGGGCGCGTCGAAGGCGGTCATGTTCGGCGGCGGGGCGGTGCGTTTCCAGAAGGTGTACAAGCTGCGGCGGTAGAGGCTCTCGCCATGGTCCTGGATGTAGTTCTTGGTGTTGCTGCCGCCAAAGGCCACGGGTTCCCAGATGTTCTCCGGCTGGTAGGGTTTCACACCTTTGCCGCCGATGGTGGGGCTGAGCAGGCCGGAGACGAAGAGGGCCTGGTCGCGCACGACTTCAGCATCGAGACGGAAGCGGGGGCCGCGGGCGAGCAGGCGGTTCTCGGGATCCGTTTGATGCGATTGTTGATTATCGAACTTCGAGCTTTGCCGGTAGCTGTGCGAGGTGACGAGCAGCTTGACGAACTGCTTCACGTCCCAGCCGCCTTCGCGGAAGGTGACGGCGAGCCAGTCGAGCAGCTCGGGATGGCTGGGCGGCTCGCCTTGGGAACCGAAGTCGTTGGCGGTTTTGACAAGGCCAGTGCCGAAGAACTGCTGCCAGAAGCGGTTGACGGCGACGCGGGACGTGAGCGGGTGCTCGGGGCTGACCAGCCACCGGGCGAGGTCGAGCCGGGTCGGATTCACAGGCGCGGGGAGTGGCGGGAAGATGGCGGGCGTGCCGCGGGTGACTTTCTCGGTGGGCTTGTCATACTGCCCGCGGTCCATGATGAAGCTCTCGCGCGGCTCGGGCAAATCAGCCATGACGAAGGTGGCGGGGATGGCGTCCTCCAGCACTTTCTTTTCCGCCTCCAGTGCGAGCTTGCCGGCGCGCACGCCCTCGACGATCTCACGCGCGCCTTGGTATTCGTTTTCGAACCACCAAGCTTGCACTTTGCCCGCCTCCTCGGCGGTCCAGTGCTCGGGTTTTTTGCCGCGCACAAGGTCGCGAAGGTCAAGGGGCAGTTCGTTGACGCGTTTGCCCTGATTGGCTTTTTTCCAAACCTGCCAGGACCACTGCGGATCTTTGGCGGGATCGACGCGCGAGCTCATGGCGAGGCGGTCCCAATAGACGGTGCCGCCGAATTGGGTGAAGGCGTAGCCGGTGACGATCATGCCGGGCTTGAGACCAAGCCTGTCAGCGGCGACTTCGAGCTTCTGCCATTGGCCAGCCGCGGGCAGGTTGCCCATGCGGACGCGCTCGGGGGTGCGCACCTTGCCGAAGGGGATGGCGCCTTCCTCGCCCCAGACGGCGCGGTGATTCCAGCCCTTGGTATGGAATTGCAGCATGACAGCGGCGGGCGGACTGGCTTCGTCGAGGAAGACCTGCACGCTGATCTTGCCATTGGGCGGAATCGTGAACTGGCCGCCTTTGGAAAAGTAATCCTGCGCCACGCCCTGGGCGCTGCGTTTGAGGGCGGCCTTGCCGCTGAAGACCGGGCCTTGCTCATGGGAGACAAAGCAGGTGGGATCACCAGCCGCGCTGACGTTGGCGCCGGCGGGAAAGGCGTCATCAAACCACACCACCTCGCTGGACTGCACGGGCGGCGGCGGCTGGACGGTGGCCGGATCGGTGTAGGCGATGGCCTGGATGGCCTCGCGGAGTTTGACTTCGGCAGCGGCGATCTGTTGATCAAAGGCGGCGAGCTTGCTGGCTTGCTCGGGGGAGCTGAGACGGAGGATGGGCGGAGTGAGCAGGATGTTGCCATCCATGGCGGGATCGGCGGCGCTGTTGAAGAAGGCGTAGAGCTGGTAAAATTCCTTCTGGCTGATGGGGTCGAATTTGTGGTCATGACAGACGGCGCAACCGGCGGTAAGCCCCATCCAGACGGCGACGGTGGTCTCGGCGCGATCGACGGCGTAACGGAAGACGAATTCCTCGTTGATGCTGCCACCCTCGCTGGTGGTGACGTTGCAGCGGTTGAAACCGGAGGCGACCTTTTGGTCGATGGTGGAGCCGGGCAGCAAATCGCCGGCGAGTTGCCAGATCGTGAACTGGTCGTAGGGCAGGTTGTCGTTAAAGGCGCGCACCACCCAGTCGCGGTAAGGCCACATGCTGCGCTCGTTGTCGAGGTGCAGGCCGTGGGTGTCGGCGTAGCGCGCGGCGTCGAGCCAGTAGCGGCCCATGTGCTCGCCGTAACGCTGCGACTTCAAGAGGCGCGTGACGAGGTTTTCATAGGCGTCGGGGCGGGAGTCGGCAAGGAAGGCATCGATCTCGTCCGGGGTTGGCGGCAGACCGGTGAGGTCCAGCGTGACCCTGCGGATCAGCGTTTCTTTGGAAGCTTCAGGCGCGGGCGTCAGGCCTTCTTGTGCGAGGCGGGACTGGATGAAAGCGTCCACACCATTGCGGACTGTGGATTTCGAATTTCGAACCACCGGGATCGCCGGCTTGACCGGCGTTTCAAAGCTCCAATGCTTTTGATAAGGAGCGCCTTCGGCAATCCAGCGCTTGAGAAGGGCGGCTTGGGCGGGGGTGATTTTTTTGTGCGTGTCCGGCGGCGGCATCACGTCATCGGGGTCAGTGCTGAGGATGCGCTGGAGGAGGGTGCTCGCGGCAGGATCACCGGGCTTGATGGGAAAAACACCATCGTTCTCCGCAAACGCGCCTTCGGGAGTGTCGAGTCGCAGTCCCGCCTTGCGCGTCTTCGCGTCGAACCCGTGGCAGGCGAAGCAGTTGTCGCTGAGGATGGGGCGGATGTCTCGATTGAAGTCGAGCTTGCCGGCGGCGGTGGCCGCGGCGGGCAGCAAGAGCAGGGCGATGAAGGAACGAGGGGGCATCGGAACAGGGGTGAAACGTGGCATTCAAGCCCATTCTTGTGGACGAGCTGCTAATTGGGTCCCTGGCGCATGAGAACGCCCTCCGCGCCCGGCACGCCCCCGACTCCCCTGCGCCGCGGTTGGCAGATTCCGTCGCGGTCCATTCTTCCGCATCTTTTCCGGATGGTTGCGGCCGTTGTTCCCCATGCTCCAGCCGTCACGATGACGGATGTGACGGGGCGGGGGCGGATTTTCCAAGGCCTGCCGTCCCCCCATGGTCGGGGGGGGCAAATTTCACACAAAGCAAAGCTCCTGACAGGCTCTACTCGGAGGCTTTCTTTTCCTCCGCCTTGGCGGCGGACGCCTCCTCGGCGGGCTCGGCGGGCTTGTCCTCGGGGAGCGGGGTCAGCAGGGCGTTGAACTCGGCGGGCACTTTGCCTTTGCCGGCGAGGTCGCGGTAGCTGACGGCGAGGAAGTGCGCGGTTTTTTTCAGGGTCAGGTCGTCCGGTTTGGCAGCGGTTTTGGCGGCGGCGATTTTGAGGGCGTCGAGGCAGGCCATGTTGAAGAGGACGGGATCGGAGCCGTTGTTCCAGGTCATGGCGGTGTGGTAGTCGATGAGCGCCAAGTCCTGTTTGCCGGCTTTGTCGTTGAGGTGCCCGCGCAGATAGGCGAGCGAGGCGGTGACGCGACCGGGCAGTCCGGGCTTGAACAACGGCAGCAGCCCCCACTTGTTGACGGCCTCCTGGAATTCGTTGAGATAGGACTGCAGGGCCTGCATGTCGCCCTTGCCAAGGATGGCCCAGCCGCGGAGTTCGTTGAAGTCGATCTTGTTGAGGTCCCCGAGGGCGAGAGGCTTGGCAAGCTGGCGGTCCATGGCGGCGGCCAATTCTTTGAGTTTGCCCTGCCCTTTCAAGGCTTTGAAGTGACTCAGCCGCGCCACCGAGCCGAAGCCGTCTTTCCAAGGGATGAGCGCGGCGTAGTCATCGGCCAGTCTGGCAAAGGCCTGCTCGGCCCCGGCAAAATTGCCGGCGTTGAGCTGGATCATTGCGCTGCCCCAGCCTTTCGGCTCCTCGACGTTGAGGTCTTGAATGCTGTCGTAGGCGACCTTGGCGGTGTTGCCGCCGGTGGGCGCGGTACTGATGACGAGACCGTCCGGCTCGGCGCCGACCAAAAAGCCGGGATTGCGCTGGCCGCTCTTGAGCGTGGCCATGACAGGAAGAGCCTCAGCGGCGGAAAGCGCGCTGGTGAGGCCGGCGAGGGCAAACAGAAACGCGGTGGAGCGGAACATGGCGAATATGGGTGGGATGGATCAACGCACGCCCCAGATGCCCTCGTCGGGATCATCCTTGGCCTGGGTGTCGGCTTTGAGTTTCTTGTAAAGCTGCTTGGCTTTCTCCACATGCGGGCCGGCGACCGGGTGGTTGGCGAATTTGTACATCCGGGAGACGGTGTCCTTGATGAGTTTGAAGGCGCGGTTGAGGTCGCCCTGTTTGATGACGATCTCAGCGGCGCGCACACGCGCCTCGGCGGAGTACTCGACGTAGTTCTCAAACGGCGGCGCCACAAACGGGGTGTAGGCTTCCAGTGCCTCTTTGAGCTTGCCTTGTTCCTCGTAGGCGCGCGCCAGTTTGGCGAAAACCTCGGGGCGGTTGCGGGTGAAAGCGGAGTTCGACTGCATGTCAAACAACACCTTGGAGGCCTCCTGCCACTGCTGCTTGTTGTAATACAGCCGCGCCTTGGCGAGCATGGCCTCCTCCACGTATTCGGGCTTGTCTTGGAGGTCGCGAATGACCTTGTCGAAGGCGTCGATGGCGTCACCAAAGGCGGAGCTGTCACCGCTGGCGGCGAGGATGCGCGCCTTGCCCATCAGCGCCAGCGCGTAGTGCTCGCTTTCGCCGCGTTTGAGCACCTCGTCGAACCACTCGATGGCCAGAACGTTGGTTTCGGTCTTGTCCTGCAACGCGAGGTTGCGCCCGACCTGGACGAGGATGTAGGTGGCCAGCTCTTTTTTGTCGAACTGCCGCAGCTCCTCGAAGGCCACCTGGATCTGCGCGGCGCGCCTGGGGAATTTGTCCTTGTACTCGTCGTTTTGCAGCAGGTCGATGCGCGCCATGATGAGCCAGGCGCGCAGGGTGTTGTTCACCGCGACGCCGCGCGGCACGAATTCGAGCAGCTTGTCCAGCAGCGCCTCCGGCCCGCTGACCTCGATCGAATGTTCGGTGTAGGAGCCGATGGCCTCCTCAATGCCGCTGCCGGACTCGCCGCTGCCGAGCCGGATGATGACCTGTTCGAGCTCGCTGAGCGCCTGCGCGCCGCGGCCGGCCTCCTTGAGGGCGGCGATGGCGCTGACGATGATCTCGGCGTCGTAGAAGCCGCCTTTGTGGCCCTCCATGTACTCATCATAAAACTGGAGGACCGCCTCCGGTTTTTCCAGGGTCTTGGACACGCGCACCAATTGCACGAGCACGCGGCCAAGCACGATTTGATGGTTGGGGCCGGCGGCGGCGGCGAGCTCGCGCGCTTGCAGGTAGGTTTCCTCCGCCTTCTGATTATTTTCCAGCATCAGGTGGCTGTCCCCACTGAGGGAGACGGCAGAATCGAGATTGGGGAAATCCGGCCGCAGCTTCTGCAGCAGTTCCACCATCTCAATGCACTTCTGATAGTCGCCCAATTGGAAATGACAGGTCGCCCGGTCGAACATCGCGAACGGCGTGTAGTCGGAGGCGGGGAAATCGCGGATGAAGTCGTCGAGCTTCTGACCTCCCTCTTTCCACTCGCGCAGCTTGGTCAGGCAGGAGGCGGCAAAAAAACGCACATGCTCTTTGAAGCGGCTGTCGGGGTAGGTTTCGGCGTGCCGGGTCAGTTCCGGTTGCGCCTCCAGGGGCCGGTCCAGGTTGAAGAGGGAGGCACCCACGACGAAGTCGGCCAGATCACGATCGGGCGATTTTTCCTCCATGGTGTCGCGAATGCGGGTGGCCAGGTTGAGCGCCTCCGCATACTGGCGGGTAAAGAAAAGGCTCTCCAACTGCATCGTGTTGACGATGCTGGTGAATTTGCTTTTGGGAAATTCCTTGTTGAACTCGATGCCCATGCGCTGCGCGAAGTCCATCTGGCCGAGCGCCAGGCTGGCGCGCATGGCGCCGAAGAGCATGAGCTCGCGGTGCGGGCTGGCGGACAGTTGCTGCAGGCAGCGCTGATAGACGGCGAAGGCGGCAGCGGGATTGCCGCCCTGCTCGTAGGCGCCGGCGAGGGAGAGCTGCACAATCCAGTCGAGCGCGTCGGGAGAGTTGACTTGAGCCTTGGCTTTCTCGATCTCCTTTTCCAGGGCTTCGGAGACGGCGGGCAGCATGCGCTGCGCGCGGCCTTGCAGGTCCTCCAGCACATCCGAGGAGGAGGCCATGAAGCCGATCAGACGAATGGCGAGGGTGAGCTGCTTGTTGTCCGTGGCTTTGCGGGCGAGAGCGATGAGCCGGTTGTTGAACTCGTAGCGCTGCATGTCGAAGGCGCTGACTGAGAACTTGGCACCGTATTGGTCGAGGAATTGATGGGCCTCGGTGGCGCCGGCGACGGGGTCGGGCGCGCTGGTCCACTGCTCCGCCAGGGTGAGCAGCGCGCGCATGAGCGCGTCCGCTTTGGGGGCGGCGGCGCCGGTGGCTTGGAAGAGCTGTTCGATGAGCTGCCTGCCGCGCTCCGGTTTGCCGGTCTTGGCGTAGCAGGAAGCAGCCTGAATGCGGAAGGCGGTGTCATCATAGGTGCCGGCGGGGGCTGGATTGGCCGCAAAGGCCTCGTAGTGGCCTATGGCGGCCTCAAAATCGCCCTTGGCCTGGCTGACGATGCCCATTTCCAGCCGGCTCAGCTCATAGACCGGGTTTTTTTTTGCGGCCGGGGTGTCGGGTTTGTTGGCGTACTTGGTGTTGCAGATTTCGTACTCGGCGAGGGCTTCGTCGAACTTCCTGAGGTTCTTCAAGCAGAAGCCGCGGCGGTAATGCATGACGCCGAACATCGGGCCGTAATCGTCGAGGGCGTCGGCGCCGTAATCTTTGATGAGGATGTCGAGCGGCTTGAGCGCTTTTTCCCATTCGCCAGCTTCCATGAACTCGCCGGCTTTTTCAAAAAGCTCCTGCAGGTCCATGCTGTCGTAGTCCACGACTTCCGCCGCCGGGGCGGGCGCGGGCTCGGCGGGGGCGGGTTGCTGGGCGGTGAGAGGGGGCGCGGCAAGCGCCAGCGCGGCAAGGGCGCAGGCAGAGAGCCATGGGCGCGCCTGATGAGAGTGGGGGGGTGTCATAACCAGTTCACGTGCCGGTTTGCAACCGGGCGGATTATTCTTTGAAGCCGGAAAGGGTCACGGTGGTGATGCCCACGCGGGCGAGGGCGTTCATGAGGTCGATGAAACGCTGCTGCTTGGCCTCGTCATCGGCGGAGATGATGACGATGGGTTTGTTGCCGGTGGCGTCGGTCAGCTCCTTATAGCGGTCGAGCTCGGCCTCCATGGCGCTGTCATCCGCCATGAGCTGGTCGGCGATGCTGATCTCGCCGGCCTGGGTGAGGCGGATTTTGAGGGGGTCCACCTTGATGTTGCTGGCCGGGCCGGAATCGGTGGGCAGCTCCATGCTGAGGTCCGACTCGCGCGGCTCCAGGGTGGAGGTGACAAGGAAGTAAATCAGCAGCAGGAAACTCACGTCGATGAGCGAGGAGATGTCCAACGCGGGGTTGTCCATCTGCTCCTTCGGCATTTTTTTCTTTCGGGCCATGCTGAAATAACTGGGGGAAAGGGGGTCGTGGTGGAGAGGAAATCAGCGCTTGCCTTTGGCGGTGGGATAGGCGCTGAAGATAATGGTGTTGACGCCGGCGTCACCAGCCGCCTGCACCACCTGCTTCGAGTACTTGACCAGGGATTCCTTGTCCCCGCGCAGCAGGATTTTCGGAGTCACGCCCTTTTCCATCACGGCTTTTTTTTCCTCCACATAGGAGGAGATTTGCGTGAGGGTGTCGAGCGGTTCCTCGCTGCGGTTTTTGCCGCCGAAGCCGCCGTCCGAATAGACGTGAATGACGATGCGGCCGGCGTGCTCCTCCGGCGGTTTGGCGTTGCTGGCGACGGGGATTTCGATGGCCGGGTCGATGGTGTTCAGCAGCAGCCGGGAACTGACCATGAAGAACAGCAGGAGCTGGAACACCATGTCGATCATCGAGGAGTTATCCACAGAAGGATCCTCCTCGACGGCGGTCAAATGAGTGAGCTTGGAAGCCATGCGACGGCGGCGGATGCGGGACGCGGATCAGACGGACAGGCCTTCAGGAATGCGCGCGGCCTTGGCCTCGCCATGCACGGCATCGGTGGCGGCGTTGACCAGTTCCATGCCAGCGAGCACGGACTCGCCAACGAGGTCGTTGAGGCGGTTCTTGAAGAAGAAGAAAAGGGCGATGCTGGGGATGGCGACGATCAGGCCGCCGAGGGTGGTGAGCAAGGCGACGGAGATGTCGCCCGCCAGCGCCGCTGGCTCGGCACCGCCGGTTTGGGACAGGGTGGCAAAGGCGCCAACCATGCCGATGACGGTTCCGGTCAGGCCGAGCATCGGGCAGATCTGGGCCAGGACGCCGAAGTAGCCGACCCACTTTTGGTAGGGTTTGATCTCCACCGTGGCGAAGTCGGACATCGCGTCCTCCACCTGCTCGACACCGAGTTTTTCCGCGTCGGTGGCGTCGAAGTGCGGCAGGGCGAGGGTCATCATGCGGCCAAGGAAGGTGGGGCTGGCGGCGGCGGTCTCGATGGCGCTGCGCACACGGCACTGCTGCATGAGGTCAAGCAACTCGCTCTTGAGTTCCGGCGGGGCGAATTTTTTCCGGCTCAACGTCATCAAGCAAAGCACGGACAAGCCGATGGCGCCGATGGAGCAGAGACCGAGGGGCAGCATCCACAAGCCGCCATCGAGAACCCACTGCTGCAACTTGGTCTTGGGCGGCGGCGCGTTTTCATCCTGGGCCAGGGCGGCGGGAGCGGAAAGCAAGAACGCGGCGCCAGCGAAGAGGCCGGCAAAAACGGCACGTGAACGACGACGATGCGGGATGACTGACGGGTTGGTCATGGGGATGGCTATTCTTTGTTGGCTGAATTTGGGGATTTTACGGAAAAGAACCTCATGATGAGGTTGTAGCGTCGCCGCTGGCAAGTGCAAATCAGACTTTTTTGCGTTCAAAACCTTCTCGAGCTTGAAAGTTGGCCACACGTTCCCTCCCCTCCACCCTGCGCTCCCTGGTCTCCTGGCGGACGGCTTGCGTTTTGGGTGCGCGCTGCTCTACTGCGACTCCTCCACGCCCAGTCGCGCCCCCACAGACATGACCCCCAAGCACTTTCATTTCATCGGCATCGGTGGCGCCGCCATGGCGCCGACAGCAGTCGCGCTGCGGGCGCTCGGCCACCGCGTCACCGGTTCCGACCGCGCGGTGTATCCGCCGATGTCAAATGTGCTGCGTGACAACGACGTCACCTACAGCGAAGGCTACGCGCCGGAGAACCTGCCGGAGGGGGCCGATCTCTACGTCGTCGGCAACGCCATTTCCCGCGGCAACCCGGAATTGGAGACGGTGCTGGACCGCAAGCTGCCCTACGGGTCGATGGCGGAGCTGCTCAAGCGCGAGGTCATCCAGGGGCGGCGCAGTTTTGTCGTCACCGGCACGCATGGCAAAACCACCACCACCTCGCTGCTGGCCTGGCTTCTCGACCACGCCGGTCGCCAGCCTGGTTATCTGATTGGCGGCGTGCCCGAGAACTTCGCCGCCGGCGCGCGCTTCAACGACTCGGCCTTTTTTGTGATCGAAGGCGACGAGTATGACACCGCCTACTTCGACAAGCGCTCCAAGTTCGTCCACTACCTGCCCGAGTGCGCCATCGTCAACAACATCGAATTCGACCACGCCGACATCTTTGACGATCTGGCGGCCATCCTGAAAAGCTTTCGCCAGTTCCTCAACTTGGTGCCGCGCAACGGCCTGGTGCTGATGAACGGCGACGACGCCAACGTCATGAGCCTGCGCGCCGCCTGTCCGGCGCCGGTGCGCACGGTTGGTTTTGGCGCGGAGTGCGACGAGCGGATCAGCGTGGCCGGGGAGACGCCGGAGGGCATTCGTTTTCAGGTGAACGGCGCCGAATTCCATCTGCCGATGAACGGCGACTTCAACGCGCGCAACGCCGCCATGGGGGTGTGCGCGGCGCGCTTCGCCGGTTTGAGCGACGACGCCATCCGCGCCGGTCTGGCTTCCTTCAAAGGCATCCGCCGCCGCCAGCAGGTCCGCGGCGAGGCAGGCGGAGTGACCGTGATCGACGACTTCGGCCATCATCCCACGGCGTTGCGGGCCACGCTCGACGGCCTGCGCGGGCGCTATCCGGGGCGGCGGTTGCTGGCGCTGTTCGAGCCGCGCTCGAACACCAGCCGGCGCAACGTGCTGCAACCGCAGTTGATTGAGGCGCTCGGTCACGCTGACCTCTCCGTGGTGGCGGCGGTGAACGATGCCGGCAAGATCGCCGACGACCAGCGGCTTGATGTCGAGACGGTGGCGCGGACGGTCACCGCGGACGGCCACCCCTGCTTCCACGAGCTAGACACCACGGCGATTGTCGCGCGCGTGCAGAAAGAAGCGCGGCCCGGCGATGTGGTGATCGTGTTCAGCAACGGCGGCTTTGACGGCATCCACGACAAGCTGCTGGCGGCGCTGGGTTAAGGGTGGCGCCAATTCAGCGGGGTGCTGAACCAGCTCATGCCGCCCGCAAACGCCTGCCGAGCGAACCCCAGGCCACATAGGAGAAACCGCCGAAGAACAAACATAAAAAAGGCAGGCTCATCCACTGCCCGCGGCTGAGGGCGAGCACGATCAGCGCGGCAAAATAAAGCGCGAGCGCGGCCTCGATCCACATGGAGACGGATTTGCCGGCACTGTAGCGCGGGCGGCGCACGGCGGCGGCTTGCGCGCGGTTTTCGACCCCGTATTTGGGAGTGCGCACGAAGTCGCTCTGCTGATTGAACAGGGCCTCGATCACGGCGCGGCCGTTGTTGATGGACATGCCAATGCCGAGCGCCAGCAGAGCGGGCAGGTAGGGGATCGCGCGCAGCCAGCCGAGGCGATGCTGCGCGCCCTGGGCGGTCAGGTAGAAGGTGACGACGGAAATGGTGGCGAACAGGAAGACCGGCAGATCAACGAAGACCGCCTTTTGCCAGGAGCCGCCGAGGGCGAAGGTGGCGGGATACATCAGCACCAAAACGCAGAGGGTGAGCAGGTAGGCGAAGTTCGAGGTGAGATGCGCGGTGGCCTCCAGTTTGTGGCCGAGCGGGGCGTCGGAGCGCCACAGCTCCAGCAGCAGCTTTTTGCAGACCTGGATGGAGCCCTTGGTCCAGCGATGCTGCTGCGACTTGAAGCTGTCCATGTCCGGCGGCAGTTCGGCAGGCACGACCACGTCCTTGAGATAAACAAACCGCCAGCCCTTGAGCTGGGCGCGATAGGAGAGGTCTAGGTCCTCGGTCAAGGTGTCGTGCTGCCAGCCTCCCGCCTGCTCGATGGTCTGGCGGCGCCAGATGCCGGCGGTGCCGTTGAAATTCAGATAATATCCGTGGCGGCTGCGCGCCGACTGCTCCAGCACGAGGTGGCCGTCAAGGAAAAGCGCCTGCAAGCGGGTGAGCAGGGAGAACTCGCGATTCAGATGCCCCCAGCGCGCCTGCACCATGCCGATTTGCGGATCGGTGAAGTGGTGAATCAGCTTTTGCAGGTAGTCCGGCGGCGGCAGGAAATCGGCGTCGAAAATGCAGATGAACTCGCCGGTGGCGCTGTCCATCGCGGCGTCAAGCGCGCCGGCTTTGAACCCGGTGCGGTCATGGCGATGGCGAAACTCGACGTCCTGCCCCTGGGCGCGCAAGTCGGAGCAAAGACGCTCCGCCGTGGCGGCGGTTTCGTCGGTGGAATCGTCGAGCACTTGGATTTGCAGGCGGTCGCGCGGATAGTCCAGCGCGGTCACGGCGCGCAGCAGACGCTCGATCATGAGCGCCTCATTGAAGACTGGAAGCTGCACGGTCACCCGTGGCAGGGTGTCAAATTGACGCGGCGGCTGGTGCTCGGCATGGCGGTGGCGCCAGTAGTGCCATAGGATTTTGAGCCGGTGCGCCCCGAATGCCGACAAACCGGCAAAGACAAGGACGTAACAGGTGAGCCAGACAAAGTTATCCCACTCGATCATAAGGGAAGATTCCCGGAAAGAGCGGGAATCAATCGCCGCCACAACACAAAGGTCAAGAAGCAAATTGAGTGCCAAAAAGTTCGGTGACGCGTCCAAATCCGCGAAAAAATACGGCGTTGGCTTACTGCGCCGCCCGCCGCGCCGCTTCGGGCGCATTTGAGTCCGCGCCATCCCCGGCATGCATGGCCGCGCCCGCAAGCCAGTGGGCGCTCAAACGCGGACGGGCGCGGAAAAGGAGGGGCAGACCGGCACGCTGCGCGGATTTTCACTCCCATTGCGACTGAGTCCGCTGCTCTCGCCAAGGGCGCCGCCCGCCCTGCCCAGCCGCCCTCAATCCCCGCCATCCGGCAGCACATCGACCGCGACTTGCAGGTACTGCTCGCCGGAGCCGATGGTGACCCCGCGCAGCGGGCTGACATCGGCGAAGTCGCGGCCCCAGGCGAGGGTGATGTGGCGCTCGCAGGGCAGGACGTTGTTGGTTGGATCAGCATCAACCCAGCCAGCTTGCTCGCCGCAAAAAACCGAAATCCAGGCGTGCGAGGCGTCGGCGCCGACGAGTTTGTCCCGGCCTGGCGGCGGCACGGTCTCCAAGTAGCCGCTGACGTAGCGCGCGGGCAGGCCGAGCGAGCGCAGGCAGGCGATCATCACCTGCGCGAAATCCTGGCAGACGCCCCGCCGCTGTTGCAAGACCTGTGCCACCGGCGTGGCGATGTCGGTGGCGGTCGGATCAAAAAGAAAGTCCTCGTGGATGCGGCGATTGAGATCGCAAACGGCGTCGAGCACGGGCCGGCCCGCAGCGAAGGAGGCGCGCGCGTAGTCGGCGAACTCGGGACCGACCGGGACAAGCGCGCTCGCACAAGCCAGTTCGGATGCGGTGGCGGCGGAAGACCACACCGAGGCCTGGCAGGCATCGCGAATCGCCTGCCAGGCGGGCGTGGCGAGCGGATCAATAACCTCCGGCATGCCCACCTCGACGAGGCTGCGCGAGATCACCTCGAGTTGCGCGTGCGCTCCCTCGATCTCAAAGTACAAGGTGGTGTTGCCGAAGTAATCGAGGCGTGTGGCGCGCTCCACCGGCTCCGGGCGAATGTGGACCTCGTGCCAGGGGCATTCCTGACCGGGCAGCGCGCGCGGCGCCAAGCGCGCCACGTAATGACAAACCGTGACCGGACTCTCGTAGGTGTAGGTGGTGCGGTGGATGATGCGGTAATGCACGGATGGAAAAGGGGCGGAGCTTCGGAAAAAAACAAGCATCAGCCATGCCAAGGAACCCGCCCCGCCATCCGGCGGCGGCGGCTCAACGCACCGGTCCTTCCTTGGAGGCAATGTAGGCCTTTGCTTCCGCCGGGGTGATGAAGCCGTCGCCATTTTTATCGGCCTCGTCCATGATATCGCCCCAGCCCTGGTTGGTGCGTCCCCAGTGCAGCGCCTCCTCCAGCGAGACCAAGCCGTCCTTGTTGCGATCTCGCTTTTTGAACTTGGCGATTTCAACCGGATCGTTGCCCGGCCACCATTCCTCCAGAGTGAGCTTGCCGTCCTTGTTGGTGTCGCGGGCGTCGAAGACGTTGTGCACCACAAAGTCGCTCACCTCCTCGCGGGAAAGTTTGCCGTCTTTGTTGACATCGGCACGGGCAAAACGTTCCTCGAACGACTCGTCCGGCGGCGGGGTGGTCTGGCAGGCGCCAAGGAAAAGCAGGGCGGGCAGCAGGGCATAACGAGTCATGGTCTGAGGGAGGGAATGCGTTTGAGAGAAGGACGAAGCCGGTTTACGCTAGCTGGAGCGTCCACGGATTCAAGACGGACTTCAAACAGGAAACTACCGCACCCGGCGCGTGGCGTGGCTGAAAAAGTGCTCGGTGATGAGATCGGAGAGCTTTTCGAGGCCGTTGTTCAGCCGGTCGCAAAGCGTCGCGAGATTGTGCTGCAACTGCGGCATGTCCGCGGCCAGTTTGGTCAGCGGAAAAGCCACGAGATGGGATTGCAGGTCATCCATGATCGCCCGCTCGGCGCCGTTGCTGCTGGAGGTCTTGTCCACCGGCAGGTGCCGGGTCAGGTGGGCGAGTTCGCCCAGTTGGAAGGCGGCGGAACGCGGGTTGCTGTCCTCCAGCAGCAACAAGTCGAGCACCGGGGGGAGCGCCGGGCGCGCAAAGTGTAAGCGCCGGTAGGTCATGGTACTGTCGAAGATTTCCAGCAGCGGCGCCAGCACCGCGTCGTCTTGCAGGGTCATCGGCGCGGCGGCCTTGATGAGGGTGAGCACGGAGGCGGCGCGCTCGACACGGCGGCCGATTTCCAAAAACCGCCAGCCATGACCGCGGGTGACATTTTGCAGGTGCATGCCGCCGAAAGCCGCCAGGTCCAGCACCAGAGTGTCGAGCGTGGCCTGGGCAATGGTGAGCACAAAAGCGCCGGCGGGCAGACGCGCGTCGCGCTCAATGCGGTTGAGCAGCCGCCAGGTGTCGTCGGAAAGCCGGTCGCGCGCGGCGGCGGCGTTGAAACGGATGCGGCTGATGAGGTCGGGCAAACCGCCGGGCAGGCGCGGATCGCGCATCAAGGCCGGCAGACGCTCGTGCAGGGTGGCGGCGGCGGGCGGCGTCAACCCGGCAGCGGTCAGCAGCGCCTGACAGGCACCCGCCTCGCGCGCCTTCAGTTCGGACGCCTCGCCACCGACGCGATGGATCGTGGTTCGTAGCAGCCGCACCGTCTGTTCGACACGCTCGGCGTATCGCCCCAGCCAGTACAGATGGTCGGCGGCGCGGGACGGCACTCCGCTTGGCGGGCGGGCCGGCCGGATCACCGGCGCGGTGGTCTCCTCCGGAGCGACAGGCGGCGGCGCGACAGCTTGCGGCGAGACCACCCAGGTGTCTTTGCTGATGCCGCCCGAGCGCATGCTGACCACCCAGCGATCCGGCTCCGCGCTGACCCGGGTCAATCCACCCGGCATGAACGTGAATTTCTCGCGGCCGGAGGCGACCCCCAGCACGCGCCACACCAACGGTCGCGGTTGAATGCGGCCCTGCATGAAAGCGGGCGTGGTGGAGAGCGACAGCATTTCCTGCGCGATCCAGTCCTGCGGCGACGCGCGCAGACGGTCGAGCATTTTGCCGCGCTCCTCGCGGCTGAGTTGGGCCAGAAAAACAGGATCGCGCGCGCCGCGCGCGAAGGCTGGCTTCAGCACCCAGCGCTCGGGTTGGTCGAGCACGAGTTGCAACTCGCGCGGCTGTCCGCACCACCAGGTCTGCGCGCAGGGCATGAACAGTTCCTCGCCCAGCAGTACGCGGCAGATGCCGGGCAAAAAGGGATACAGCGCCGGCGTCTCGACCAGGCTTGAACCCAGCCCGTTGGCCAGTGTCACGCTGCCGGTGCGCCAGGCCTCGATCAGGCCAGGCACGCCAAGCTCGGTGTCGGTCTTCAACTCCAGCGGATCGGACTCGTGATCGTCGATGTGGCGCAGCAACACCTCCACCCGCTTCAGTCCCTCCAAGGTCTTCAACCAGAGTCGGCGGTCGCGCACCGTCAGGTCCGCGCCCTCCGCCAGTGGGAAACCCAGATGGCGGGCTTTGAAGGCGTGCTCAAAGTAAGTCTCGTGACGCGGCCCCGGCGTCAGCATCAGAATGCCGGCGCCGCCCCGGCGGCCTTGCGGACAGAGCGCGCGCATCGCCTCGCGCATGTGGTCGAAGTAACCACTCAAGCGGCTGACGTGAGAGGCGTGGAATTCCTCCTGAAACACTTGACCGAGAATGGTGCGGTTTTCCAGCGTGTAGCCGTGCGCGGACGGGCTTTGCGCGCGGTCCGCCAGCACGGTCCAGCGCCCATTGCTCCCCCGCACGAGGTCGCATCCGTAGATCAGCAGAAAGCGGCCTCCGGGCGGGTTGATGCCGCAGACAGGCCGCAAAAAACCGGGGTTGGCGTAGAGCAGCCGCGGCGGCAGCAGGTTTTCGCGCAGCAGGCGCTGCGGTCCGTAGAGGTCTTGCAGCACCGCCTCCAGCAGATGCGCACGCTGGGTCAAGCCAGCGCTGATGCTTTGAAACTCGTCGTTGGCGACCAGGAACGGCAGCAGATCGAGCGCCCACGGCCGGCTGGTGCCCAGGGCGTCGTCATAAACGTTGTAAGTGACGCCGTGATCGTACAGCAGACGTTGCACGCTTTCCGCGCGGCTGCGCAAATCCTCCCCGCCACACTGCTCCAGGAAACCGGCAAACGCCGACCAGTGCGGCCGCACCGTGCCATCCGGCAGCATCATCTCATCGAACACCCCCGCCGGCGGCACGTACGGCCCTTTGCGAGGCTCGGCACTGGAGACGGTCGGGGAAGCAGGCATGTCGGCGAAATGGCAGGCGGGAAAGCGGCAGACTAGGAGGTATCAAGATCAATGCCAAGGCGGTTTTGGATTTCGTGCTGTTGCGAACACCTGCAACGGACGTGACTCCCCCCGCCCACCTGCCTCCTCCGCCAAAAGTCGGAGGAGGCAAGCGCGCCATTTCTGGCATTGGCTTCGCGGCTGGGTTATTGGCGCGGCATGCGTTTTTCGTCGCCAATTCTCCCCGCCCGCTTTAGCGCCGTTCTGCGGTTGTGGCTTGCATTGGGTTTGATGGCCGCGCCCAAAAACCACGCACAGCAGGGCGGGGGCGATGTCCTGTGCCGAGTCGCCGAAATTCTCCTTGTGGATGCCGGAGGCGCGGAGAATGCCGCCGTGCCGGTGCGCGTGAGCGGGGTGGTGACCTATGTTTCCAGCAAAAAGGACGCCTTCAAAGTCCAGGATGCCAGCGGCGGCATCGGCGTCGCGCTGCCGGCGGGCGCGCCTTGCCCGGTGGAGGGTGACGCGGTCGAGGTCGAGGGCCGAGCGGGCAGCATCAATGTGCAGGCACACCGATACCCGCACATCGCCGCGGACCGGGTGGCAATCACCGGCAAGGCCCCCTTCCCTGAGCCGTTGTCGGTCTCGGTCGCCGATCTGGCCGCCTTCAAACATTACAACCAGTGGGTCGCCGCCGAGGGCGTCGTGGTCATGTGGAAACAAAGCCCGGCCAGCCTCAGCATCATGCTGACCGGACCCGTCACCTGGGCTGTGGTGCATGTGCGCGGCTGGAAAAAGGATGACTTCCCGCGCGACTGGCACGGCGCGCGAGTGCGCGTCACCGGCGTCAACATGGGCATTTCCCACACTGCCGCGGACACCCTGATCGCGCCGGGACCCGAGCAAGTCGAGGTGCTCCAGCCGGGCACAGCGGACCTCTTTGCCGCGCCGGAAGTTTCTATGAAGGAAGTCGCGGAACAAAAGGTGCCGCCCGCCGAACGGGTGCGCGTGACCGGCGTGGTGACTGCCGTCCCCGATCCGATGACGGTGTACTTGCAAAACGGCGGGGACGCGCTGCGCGTGCAACTGCAACACGGCTGGCTGCGCGCCAGCGGTTCCGGTCACTTGTATGCCGACGCCGGACCGCTGCCGGTTCCGCGCATGGGCGATCAAATCGAAGTCGTCGGCTCCCTGCGCGCACAGACCACGGACCCGCGCGAGCAAGACTGCGCCCTGGTCGCCTGCCATGCCCGCGTCACCGGCAGCGCCGAGCTGCCGCACCCGGTCTCAACCACGCTGGCCGAGATCGCTGAAGGCGCGCACACCTGGCGACTGGTGCAAACCCGCGGACGCCTGCTGCAAACGGCCAGCCTGCCGCTCGCTGGCGGACGCTGGCGCTCCAGTCTGATGCTTGACGAGGGCGGCGTCACTTTGAATGCCGTGCTGCGATCATCACAGGGCGATCCCTTTGCCAACTTGCAAATCAACGACGAAGTGCTGCTCACCGGCGTGGTCGATGCCGCCACCGCGCACCGCCCGCGGCAACTCACTCTGACCTCGGCGGCCGATGCCGTTTCCCTGGGCCTGTCTCCGGCGGTGCGGCAGCAGCGGCTGTGGTGGTGGGGCGGCGGCGTGGCCGCGCTGGTGCTGCTCGGCGGCGCTTGGATCGCCACTCTGCACCGCGCCCTGCGCCTGCAAAAAGCGACCGAGGCAATGGCGCGCGACCTGAATCAGAAACTGGAGAACCGCGTGGCCGAACGCACCAGCGAGCTGGAAAAAACCCAGGCCGACCTGCGTCGCGCCCTCGATCAAGAGCGCGAGTTGGGCGAATTAAAAAGCCGCTTTGTGACCATGGTCAGCCACGAGTTCCGCACGCCGCTCGGCATCATCATGTCCGCCATCGAGCTGATGCGCCATTACGAAGACAAGCTGCCCGCGGAGCAGAAGCAGGAGCTGCACGAGGACATCCACAGCGCCACCAAACAGATGGCCGGCCTGATGGAGCAGGTGCTGGTGCTGGGACGCGTCGAGGCCGGCAAGCTTGGCTGCCGCCCGGTACACACGGATTTGAGCGCACTGGCGGAAAAACTCACCGACGAATGCCTCTCCGCGACCAACCGCCGCTGCCCGATTCGATGGGAGCCGCAAGGCGACTTGTCCGGCGCGCGCGCCGATGAAGGCCTGTTGCGCCACGTCTTCGGCAATCTCATTGCCAACGCGGTCAAGTACTCGCCGGCAAACACGCCCGTGACGTTCCGCGCCCGCCGCGAGGGTGCCGACGCGGTCTTCGAAGTCGAGGACAAAGGCATCGGCATCCCCGCGGAGGACAGGCCCAGGCTGTTCGAGGCCTTCCACCGCTGCGGCAATGTCGGCGCAATCCCCGGCACCGGCCTCGGCCTCGTCATCGTCAAACGCTGCGTCGATCTGCACGGCGGCAGTTTGGGCATCGACTCCACCCCCGGCGCCGGCACCACCTTCACCATCCGCCTGCCGCTTTTTGCGTGACACGAAACGACGGCCAGCCAGCCGCCTTGCGTCATTCCGCTCCATCGCGTAACGCAGCGTCCTTTTTACCCGGTGCCAATCACCTCAGCCCTTGGCTTTCAGAAACAGCACCTCGCCCCGCTTCACCCTGCGGCTCGTCCCAGTTGCCACGCGGCAAGAGCACTTTGACACGTTTGCCGAAACTCTGCGGACATGCCGCAGCCGGCCAACGATCTGCTGCCGCCTTCAAATCTTGGCACAGCGGCAGGAAAGCGCTGCTCCCGAGCGTTGAAATGGTGTCATGAGTCCCGCCTCGGCCAGCCTCCAGCACGCCCCGTCAGGTTTCATGCTGCCTCAGGCAGCCCCCATTCGGCATCCTGCATTCGAATTTCGTCATTTCTCATTCCCCGTCTCCTCGCCAGCCCCAGCGCCAAACCGAACCGGCACCCGCAAGGCCATTTCCTGACAGCCTGACACACCCACCATGCACAGCCAACCTCTGCCCATCCTCACCAGCCTTTGTCTGGCCTTCGCCTCCCTGGACCTTGCCGCGGCGGCGCCGGTCTTCCGCGCGGGCGCTGCCACCAGCAACATCACCCCTCCCATCGCCGCTGAGCCGGGCGCGCGCACCAGCCGCCCGCCCGCGACCCACGTCCATGACGATCTTCATGCGCGCTGTCTTGTGCTCGATGACGGCCAGGCCAAGCTGGCGCTCGTCGTGTGCGACCTGCGGCACATCTCGGCCGAGGTCGCCGCCAGCGCCAAGCAGATCATCGAAAAAGTGATCGGCATCCCGCCACAGTGCGTGCTCATCTCGGCGACGCACACGCATACCTCGGGCGGTGCCAAGCTGGAAGAGCGCGCGGGCGAGCCGTATTATGAATACAGCGCCTTCCTCACTCGGCGGATCGCCGACGGGGTGCTGCGAGCCCATAATCAACTGGAGCCGGCGCAAATCGCCTGGGGCGTCGTCGAAGAACCGACCCCGCTTTTCAACCGTCGCTGGTTCCTAAAGCCAGAACGAGGCCCGGTTTACGGCGCCCACGACAACATCGAGAAAGTGGACACGAATCCCGGTTACAGCGGCTTGCTGCGGCCCGCCGGCCCCGTGGACCCGCAGATCACCTTCATCTCCGTGCGCTCGCTTTCTGGCAAACCGATCTCGCTGCTGGCCTCCTACGGGTTGCACTACGTCGGCGGCATCACTCCAAACACCATCTCAGCCGACTACTTCGCCATGTTCGCCGACCGCGTCGGCGGGCTGCTTGGCGCGGACCGGCATCAAGACCCGCCGTTCGTCGGCATCATGGCCAACGGCACCAGTGGCGACGTGAACAATCTGGAGCGCTATTCCGACGAAGAGCTGGCCAAGCGCGGCCCGCAGCCGAAGAAAAAGTACCAACCTTTCGAAAAAGCCCGCGAGGTGGCGCACCTGTGCGCTGATCGCGTGATGGAAGCGCACCAAACCCTCGAATGGCACGATCATGTGAAACTCGCATCCGTGCAGCGCACCCTCACCTTTGAGCGCCGCTATCCAACAAAGGAGGAGATCGAGTGGGCACAGTCGGTCAAAGCCAGGAGAATCAAGCCCATGAGCAGCAGCCGCTACAGCACCTACAGCACCGTGCTCAACTACGCCTCGCCCGACATGCCGCCGACCATCGATGTCATCGTGCAGACGCACCGCATCGGCGGCCTGGCCGTGGCCGCCATGCCGTTCGAGGTGTTCGCGGAGATCGGCCTGGAACTGAAGCAGCGCAGCCCGATCCAGCCGCTCATGAACATCTCCATCGCCAACGGCTCCCACGGCTACCTGCCCACGCCCGAGCAGCACAAGCTCGGCGGCTACGAAACCTGGATCGGCGTCAACAAAGTCCAACTCGACGCCTCGGTGAAAATGCTGGACGCCCTGGTCGAAATGCTCGGCGATCTAACTGCTGAGAAACCGTGAGCCGCCGAGGGGCAGCGCCCCCTGTTTGAGGTGGGGAAGTTGTCGGACTTCCAGGGCGATTGGAAGGCTTCAACCGCGTATTCGCGCTGGCATCGAACTGTGGCTCTCGCAAGTGACGGCGAAATGTCGATATTCGGCGCCAAGGGCCGCGCCAGCCCCTGGCTATGCACGGGGAACCCCTCCGGAGTTAAAAACACGGGACCTTCACAAAATCAAACACCGGTCGCACCTGTTGCTTGTCATGGCGGCGCGCCACTTCCTCAAAATCAATTCCTGCACGTTCTCCCATCCGCCCCGCGTGGCGGGCCGCAACATGCGTCTTTTCGCGCGCGCCAGAGATCCGTTCATGTGAAAGCGCTGTGTTGGTTAAAATGGTCGAAATGGAGGAATACTGAGGGCGCTCGGACGCGGAAAAATAGTGTGCCTTGAGTCCGATTACTCTCCGGTCCCGGCATTTGGCCAGCCGCAAAAACTAACCGTCCCATGAAGCCAATTCCCGCACTGCTCTTTTTCATGACCACGGCGCTGATTGGCGCGGGAGCTGAGTCAAAGGAGTCGCCGTTTCCGCTCAGCATTTCCGCCAACGGGCGCCACCTCGTGGATGCTTCTGGCAAGCCGTTCCTGCTTCATGGCGACACCGCCTGGATGCTGATGGTGGAGCTGACGCGGGAGGAGGCTGAAGACTACCTGGAGAACCGTCGCCAGAAAGGGTTCAACACGATTCTCGTCAGCCTTGGCGAGACCAACTTGCCGGGCGATCCGACCAGGAACAGCTATGGCGAAGCGATGTTCACCACGCCGGAGGACCTTTCCACACCCAGCGAGAAGTTCTTTGCCCATGTTGACTGGGTGATCCAGAGGGCGCGCGAAAAGGGAATCCTGGTGGTGCTGAACCCCTGCTATGTGCAGTCATCGTCCAAGCGTGGTCTCGGTGACGCCGTGATTGCAAACGAACCGGCTAAATGCCGAGGCTATGGCCGCTACATCGGGGAGCGCTTCAAGGACCACAGCAACATCATCTGGCAGGCGATGGGAGACCGAACACCCGCGCCGGGATCGGCGCTGGAGCGGAACTGGCTGGAGATTCTCCTGGGGATCAAGGAACTCGCGCCCAGCCACCATTGGACCGCCCATTGGGGGAATTTCACCACCGCTCTCGATCAGCCCGCGTTCGCCCCTTTCATGACTCTGGACAACACCTACAGCGGCAACCGCACCTACATTCAGACCCTGCGCGCCTATAACCGGCCCGATCCAAAACCCGTGTTTCTCAATGAGGCGCACTACGAAGGCAAGGGCGTGCCGTCCTATGCGTCTGCGGCAAACGAGTCGCCCTCAATGATGCGCGCGCAGGCCTATTGGACGCTGCTTTCAGGAGCGACCGGCCACATTTTCGGGAGCCACGAGGTCTGGCACTTTGGCTGGAAGGGTTCCACCAAATACACGAGCAGCAAAGACTGGCGCAGTGGGCTGGAGTCCTTGGGATCGCGTGCAATGGTCCACGTCAAAAAGTTGTTCGAGGGCCGCGCCTGGCATCAGCTTGTGCCGGACCAGGACCACTCGGTGGTCACCGGAGGATACGGCACATTCGGCACGGACAACTTTTCGTCCGGCGGCGACTATGTGACGGCGGCACGCACACCCGACGGCAAACTCGCGATGGCTTATGTGCCAGCGACCCGCGCGCCAACCCGCACGCTGACGGTGAACTTGGAAAAACTCAGCGGCCCGGCCCACGCCCGCTGGCATGACCCGACGAGCGGCAAGCTCAGCGCCATTGAAGGCTCGCCGTTCGCAAACAAGAGCACGAAGGATTTCACCACACCCGGCAAAAACAGCAGCGGTGCCAACGACTGGGTGCTGGTGATCGAAACCGCGTCCCCATCTCCGTAGCGTCTCATGGACCACGCGCGCCAGGCGGCGCCTGCCAGTCCTCAAACTCCCAGCCAGAAACCTCAACCTTTGGCTTTCAGGAACAGCACCTCGCCCCGGTTCACCCAGCGGCTCATCAGTTGCACGCGGAACCAGCCCTCGCCATTCGGCGGGTTGACGCGCACACCCGACCGATCGCCGAATTCCTTCAGATCGTAATGGCCCCAGGTCCGGCCCAGGTCGGGCGAGAAAAGAAAACCGCAGTCGTCCGGATCGGCGTTGCCGTACTTGGGGGCCACGATGGTATTGCCGTGGATGGTCATCGCCGCCATCTCATACTCCACCGGATACAGCAGGGTGTGCTTCTCTTTGTGCGGAAGATCGGCGGGCTGGCAGCGGAAGATGCCGCGGTCATAGACCTCGCGGATGGTTTTGGGCCCGTTTGCGTCGGCGACCCAGTAAATCTCCCCGTCAACGCAGTTGATCCCGCCCGATTTGAAGCGCGAGTTCGCATCCGCGGACACAATCACCTTCCAGTCCCACTCATCCTGCGCCGCGTCCCAGGTGCCGCGCAGCCAGTGGCATTCCAGGCCAACGCCGAGCTTGCGGTCAATGTCCCCCGTGCAAGCGTAGAAGGCGTTCTCGGCCGCGTTGTAGGAGACCGAGTGAATGTGGCGGCACACGACCGGATTGTCCGCGTCACCCAGCCAGCCAGCGGGCTCGGCGTCCTTGTGTTGAAACGCGGGATTGCGCCCGAAGGCGTAGGCGATGCGCACGGTCTCGCCGCCATCGCTGGAGTAATAGAGGTTGGACGGCACCGGGCCGGTGCCGACGTTGGCGTAGTTCCCCCAGATCAGCATCTCGCGCCCGCCGACCTCGAAGGTGTGGATGCCGTCGAGCGAGTAAAAATACCAGCCTGGCTTCTCACCCTCCCGCAACCCGTGCGGACGATAGTCATTGCCTTTGCGATCCAGCACGGTGAGTTCGCGGATCGCGGAAAGGTCCTCGCTGCCCAGGAAGATTTGCCGCTGGGTGGCGAAGATGACTTTCCGGTTCGCCAGCAGGCAACTGAACTGGAGGTTCTCCGCGTCCTCGAAGGCGGCCTCGTGGGCCCAGGTCTTGCCGTTGTCCTCGGAGAGAAAGATTTTGCCGTCGCGAAAACCAAAAGCCCGGTCGCCACGCTGAGTGTCGATCCATGGCCCATCCGTCGGTGCCAGACGGTAAAAGAAATGCTCCGTCTCGCCCATCCCGCCGGCCGGTGCGGCGGTCAATCGGGTCGCGGCAGCGCCGAATGAACCGCAAACCGCCGCCGCGCCGGCGCCCAGAAGGGTTCGACGGGTGAGCGGGGCGGGCGTGGCAAAACCGGGCGTAAATTTCATGGCAGTGCGCCATGATGACCAAGCCAGTGCTGAAAGCCAATCAGGAACTTCAGCGGCGGCGGCGTTTCGACAAGAGACTCTCCGCTTGCTCATCCCGCGCTGCTCCTCGGTCCAACGGCCGTCGAAACAAGCCGTCCGAAATTCCCGCCAGCCCTCTTCCTTTGGGTTCCAAACCGGGGAAAATTTTCTCATCGCCAAATCTCCGCCTGCCGCTTCATCATGCGCTCCTGATGAAGCATGCCTGCCCCCATTGCCGCGCGAACCTGGAGCCGCATCGCACCGTGGCGGGATTGGTGTGGGTTTGCCAGGCTTGCCAGGGCCGGGCCGTTACGCTGCCCGTCCTGCGCAACCTGATCGAGCCTCCCGCGGTGAATCAGTTGTGGGGGCAGTTGCTCGCTGGCGGTGTGGAAAGCCGGCACCCTTGCCCGGTCTGCCTGCGGCCCATGCGTGCGCTGCTTCACAGCGGCATGGATGCCACCCTTGAGCTCGACGCCTGCCGCTCCTGCCACCTTGTCTGGTTTGACGTTCATGAATTGTGCCGGCTCCCTCGCAAGCCGCCGCCTGAAAAACCACCCGAACTCAAACTGCCACCGGAACTGCGCGAAAAAATCGCCCTTGCCAAAATCGAGGAAATCCGGCGCCGGGCCGTTGACGAGGACTGGACTGAAAACCTGCCGCAGGAACCCTGGAAAGCGGCCGCCGCCCTCTTCGGCATGCCGGTCGAGCAGGACAGCAGCGTGTCATCCACTCCCTGGGTCACTTGGACTGTTGCGACGCTTTGCGTTGTCGCATTCACCCTCTCCCTCCAAGCCGGACTCGAAAACTCGGTAAAAGACTGGGGATTCATTCCCGCCCAGTCTGGCCGCCACGCCGGCCTCACCTGGCTGACCTCCCTTTTTCTCCATGGCGGTTGGGCGCATCTGCTGGGCAACATGTACTTCCTGCTCGTCTTTGGCGACAACGTGGAGGAATGCCTGGGACGCGTCCGCCACGTCACGCTGCTGCTCATCGCCGCCCTGGCAGGAACGCTTGCCCACGCCTGGCTGGACCCGCGCCCCGATGTGCCTGTGGTCGGAGCCAGCGCCGCCATTTCCGGCGTCATTGTCTATTATGCCCTGCGCTTCCCCCATGCCAAAGTCGGCTTTCTCTTTCGACTTGGCTTTTGGTTTCAATGGATCGCCCTGCCGGCGTTTGGCCTCTTGATTGTCTGGCTGCTGCTTCAGGTTTTTTTGGCCGCGCAGCAACTCACTGGCGATGGCCAGATCAGCGCCCTCGCCCATCTCGGCGGCGCGCTCACCGGACTCGCTTTCTGGATCGCCCGCAGGGTCTGAACATTCCGCGACTCGTGAAAAGTTTTCCGCCCCGGCATCGGTTGTTCTGTGGGCAGGCGGCAGGAAGGGAATGAATGACGCAAATCAAACGACGTCGGCGCGTTATCCAACCATGCCCTCCCTCCCAAGCCATTTGCCTTCTTTCGCGTCCATGCGTGGTTGCCACATCACCACCCTGCTGACCTTCTTCCTGGTTTTCGCAGCCGCCAACACCCTGGCCGCCGAGCCGCTGCGCGCGTTTGAAAGTGATTTGGCCATCGAAATCCGGCGCGGCGACGCGCTGGTGCTGCGCTATCGCAAACAACCGCCCGCCGCGGCGGCCCAGCACCCTTCGAATCTGGCGCGCAGCGGCTTCATTCATCCGCTCGTCACACCGTCAGGTCGCGTCGTCACCGATGACCTTTCGCCCAAGCATCCGCACCAGCATGGGCTGTTCTTTGCCTGGACCAAAACCACGTTCAAAGGCCGCGAGGTCGAGTTTTGGAACGAGCACATCGGCAAGGGCAAAATCCGCTATGCGAAGACGCTGTCATTGCTGAACGCGGTGGATCACGCGGGGTTTGAAGTCGAGCATCACTGGGATGATCTCACCGCGCCGGAGGGACCGGAAACCGCGCTCATCGAGATCTGGCGGGTGACCGTGCGCCAGGCAGACGCGGCTTATATCCTGGAGCTCGAATCCCGCCAACGCTGCGCGGGTGACGCGCCTTTGCGTGTCGAGCAATATCACTACGGCGGCATGGCCATCCGCGGCAGCGCGCAGTGGCTGGAGACAGACGAAAAGCTGATGCGAACCAGTGAGGGACTCGAACGCGTCGCAGGCAACCACACCCGGCCCGCCTGGGTCCAGATGGCAGGTCTGGTGGATGGTGCCATGTGCGGCATTCGCATCACGCCTGATCCAGGAAACTTCCGCCATCCGCAATGGGCGCGTCTGCACTCCAACCTCCCTTACTTCGTGTTTTCGCCGATGATCGAGGAACCCTTCGACATCACACCCGGCGAGAATCATGTGTCGCGTTTTCGCATCGAGGTCTTCGACGGGGATCCTCCACAGTAAAACGGAACAACAGCAGACATGGTGCCGTTTTCGAGACTTGCTCTTCAAATCCCGGCATGCAAGGATCTCAATATGGTTGTCTTTGATGAAACCCTTGGTGGGCAGCGGACCCGGGCTATGACTCTGGACTCCCTGCATGAGCGCACCACAGCGCGGGAAATCATCGGCGCCCGCATCTGGCAGGAGGTGCAGGAGTTCAACGCCGCAGGCCGCCGGGAGAGCTTCAAAGGCCTCATCCAGCGTCAGGACAACCACGAGAAACTCAACTCCGCCAAGTTCCAGCCCGTGGACTGGGAAAAACAGCTCGCCACCGCGCTGCGCGCCTTTGAGTCCAACGGCTTCTTCATGCTCGTCGGCGACCGCCAGATCGCGGAGCTGGATGAAGAGATCGAAGTCGGCCCGGAGACGGAGGTCAGCTTCGTGAAACTCGTTCCCCTCGTCGGAGGCTGAGCCATGGATTGGATCAAACGTCTCCTAGGTGGCAAAGACTCTCCAGCCGCGCCTGACAACGCCAAAGCAGAAGACCTCGCCGCGCTCGCGGCGCTGGAGAAGGAGTTTGAGGAGAACCGGGAGGAGATGCGCAACTGGGAATGGTTCGGCCCCGACTTGGACAAACTCACCGCCTCCACCTACTTCACCACCGAGGATCGCGTCCGGCAGGCCGAGTGGGTTCACTTGGTGACTCTTCGTTTCATCCAGTCCCAACATGAAGTGGCCACGTTTCGCGGCTTGGCCAGAGGTCAACTTTACATTCACGACAACCCACCCTGGGCGCAAGCCTGGGGCACATGCAGACTTCTGGCCGCGCTGCTCCAGAAGCTGATGTCAAAAAGGCTCCCCCTATCAGTGCCTCAGTTGGCCGCCTTGCTTGAGAGCGCCAGTGACCTGTCTTACCCCCCTCATGAAATGATCCTGCATCCTTTGGCTGCGATCATCACCGCCCTGGAAACTCATGCCAAGGCGGCGGGAGACATGAATGCATTGCGCCCCGGCATGGAGGCGTTGCGGAAGGCATTGCAACCGCGTGTCGAGAATGATCCTCCACAGCGCCGTCAGGTGGAGCGGCTGGACGAACTGCTGGGCACCCGTCCCAAGCTGCCCATCATCCCCGGCGAGGCCTGGGCGGATGCGGCTATTGAAGACCTCAATGGTCTTGGAGAACACGAACGCGCGGCATGGATCGCCCTGCTCTGGCATTGCAAGTCGGCTGCGGGCGCCAAGCCTTCAGGCAAATGGAGCAAAACCGCCACCACACTGCTCACCGAACTGGACGCCAGCCAATTCACCGAGTTCGCCGCACGGTGGATGATCTTGGTTGATAAAAAGCGAACCTTGAGGGCATTAACCGATCACGAATGGAGGACCCGCTGTGCGGGAGATGCTTTTGATCGCAGATATGGAGACCTTTACCATGCGCTACCCAATTCAGCGAAGGCCAAAGGTTGGGGCATGGTATCCAAACTGAAGTCGTCCCTGCTGAGTGCGGAGGACCCGTGGACATGGCTGAGAGATTTTCAGAAGCACTCCGAAGTGCGAGAACTCTACCAAAGCAACCCACCGGAAATCACCCTGGCCGATGCGCCTCCAGTTTATGACCCCATTGAAGACAGCCTCATCATCGCCCCGCACATGGACCTGCTGTGCGGGCTGGCTTGGACCTGCGGGCAGGTGACTGACAAAGGCGTGACTCGTGCGCTCGGGCTGATGGCGGTCAGCGCTTTCCGCAAGGTGCCAGGCAAAGGCCCGCGCGCCATCCGTGTGGGCAATGCCTGCATTCATGCCCTCGGCCAGATCGGCAGTGCGGACGCCATGGGCCAGCTCGCGCTGCTGAAGATCAAGGTAAAGTTTGGCGGCGCGCAGGCCGCGCTGTCCAAGGCGCTCACCCAGCTGGCGGAGAAACTCGGCGTCACACCGGAGGACTTGGAAGAGATGAGCGTGCCCGGCTATGGCATGACCGAGCCTGGCCGGCTGACCCAGGCCATGGGCGATTTCACCGCTGAACTGGAGGTGATCAATTCCCGCCAGACGGCGTTGGTTTGGAAACGCGCTGACGGCAAACCGCAGAAGTCCCTGCCTGCCGCGCTGAAGGCCAGCCATGCGGAGGACATCAAAGAGCTGATGGCCGCCAAGAAGGACATCGAGAAGATGCTGCCCGCCCAGGCGGAGCGTCTGGATAAGCTGTATCTCCAGCGCAAGCAATGGCCCGTGAACCTCTGGCGGGAGCGCTATCTGGACCACCCCCTCATCGGCGCCCTGGCGCGGCGGTTGATCTGGAATTTTACTCTCAATGAAAAAACAGCGCCTGCCGTCTTCATCCAAGGACGCATGGTGGACCGCTCCGGACAGCCTTTGGAAATGCTGGAGCATCCCGACACTCAAGTGACTCTCTGGCACCCCCTGCAACAAACACCGGACGCGGTTCTCGGCTGGCGCGGCTTTCTGGAGGAGTGGGAAATCGTGCAGCCCTTCAAACAGGCCCACCGGGAGGTGTATGTGCTCACTCCGGCGGAGGAGCAGACGCGGGTTTACTCCAACCGCTTCGCCGCTCACCTGCTGCGCCAGCACCAGTTCAACGCGCTCTGCGCCGCGCGCGGGTGGAAGAACAAGCTGCGGCTCATGGTGGATGATGAGTATCCTCCCGCCACCCGGCACCTGCCCGCCTTCGGACTGCGGGCGGAGTATTGGATCGAGGGCGCTGGAGACGACTATGGCAATGACACCACCGAGAGCGGCGCGTATCTCTATGTGGACCACGGATCAAGTACGGTTTTATCAAGCCGGAACGAATCTCCTGACGGCCCATGCCGGTGGCGGAGGCTACGGCCCGCGCTGGGGCCCCGCCGCAGATCCTCTGCCACTGAGCGAGATCGATCCGCTGGTCCTCTCCGAGGTGATGCGCGACGTGGATCTTTTTGTTGGCGTGGCCAGCGTGGGCAATGATCCCAACTGGCTGGACGGCGGCCGCAACGAACAGCAGCGTGGCTACTGGCGGGACTATGGATTTGGCGAACTGAATGCCTCCGCCCAAACTCGCCGGCAGGTGCTGGAGCGGCTGGTTCCCAAGCTCAAAATCGCAGGGCAATGCTCGCTGGAGGACCGCTTCCTCATCGTGCGCGGCCAGCAGCACAGCTACAAGATCCATTTGGGCAGCGGCAACATCCTCATCTCTCCGCAGGACAAGTACTTGTGCATCGTCCCCGCCCAGGCGCAACTCGACCAGGCCGGGAGCAAAGTCTTCCTCCCTTTTGAGGGCGACCGCACTCTCAGTGTCATCCTCAGCAAGGCCATGCTGCTCGCCGCCGACGACAAGATCACCGACAAGACAATTCTGCGTCAATTGGAGTAAAACAGCCGGTGTGCCCGAAGTTGTTCGGGAAACTCACATGCAAAGTCCTCAGCAAAGCTGAGATTTGGTTGAAGTTTATACACCAAAAAGATTTTCATTCAGCCCCAAAGTCCACAAAGCGGACTGAAAAGCATCAATCAAGACTCTACATTGCCCCGCACTCTCAACCCGCCACCCCACATGAACGCGTGTTCTTTCGCATTTCGAAGTCACCAAACCAATCAGTCCTCGAAGATGGTCATCATCCTTCTGCTTGCTTTAGTACAGACTTTGCGTGGTCAGGCGCTTACTACCGGCGACTACCCGGTCCATGAGTTCATGCCGCCGGTGCCGGGGTCGGCGGCGCAGTATCAGACCATGTGGGACCCGTTTGTGCTGCGCGGCCCGGACGGCCAGCCGCTGGCACTGCCGTGCGAGTCCGCTTCTGTACTGCGAGTCACCGGCGGCTTTGACCGGCTGCCCTGGAATGGCCACCAGATCGCGCGCGATGCCGCGGGCAACTGGTTCGCTCTTCTGGTGGAAAACAACCGCCGCATTTTGCTCGCCGGCGCGCCTGGAAGCTCCGCCAATGCCTATTGCCCACGCGGTGGTGACTTCACCTCGTTTGAGTTCATCGGTCCCGGCGATGGCGCGCTGCATCCGGCCAGCGGCTCGGTTTCACGCGCCAGCATGGCCTTTGATGGAGCGGGACGCTTGCACCTCATCTGGCACCAACCGGACGGACTCTGGCGCACCAGCGCCGCGGGTGGTGATGGCTTTGAAAAGATGAAAACCAAAGACGTCTGACCCACTCCGCGCCGCCTGGTGGAGGGCGCGTGCCGCGCGGGCGATCTGATGCGGCTCGCCTCGGGCCGCATCGCGCTGAGCTACAGTCAGGGCGATGCGGTCGTACTGCTTCAAGAGAGTTCCCAGTTCCTCAATCACGGGCTTGGCCTTGGGCAGGTCCTCCCGGCGGCAATCGGCAAACAGCGCCTGATAGTCGGCCAGGGTGTTGAGTTCCTGGCGGCGTTGGCCGGGGATACCGAGTTCCGGCAGGTGCCGGTATTCGATCCCAACTTTGGCACAGTAGCTGGATAGCGGCCCCTTCGAGAACCCCGTTTTCCGGCTCAGCGGGTTGCGGCGCACATCACACAGCAGCTTCACGCCATGGCGGATCAGACGCTCCAGGCGGCCATCCACGCTGTCACCCTCATAGCCGATGGTGAAAAGGGCCTGCCCGCTATGGGCCGGGCAGGCATCGCGGATGGCTTTCTGGTGGGCCTTGTCTGAAAAAACACGATCCAGGATCTCGCTCTTGATCACGTAGTAGGGGTGCAGCCGATAGAGCAGACGCACCAAATCATTCCCGCGTTCCGGCACCATCCGGCTTGCAAAGTGCGTCAGTTCCGTCTTCCGCCTTGCGTCAAGGTAGGGCTGGGCCTTCGGCGTCAATTGCCAGGAACTGTCGGCACACTCATACAGCAGCCCCTTGTGCTCCAGCACCGCCCTGTCCGCGCAGGACTGGAAGGAAAAGCAGCCGAAGCGGTAGGGCACGAATTGAAAGCTCGGCTCAGCTCATGCTGCCGGGAGTAGAGGAAAAGGAGCTTTTGGAAGTCCGTGGCCGCAAGCTCACCGCCCGCCGTATGGACGAGATCGAGCAAGAGCTTCTGGCGTTTGTAAAGCATCATTGGGAGTGTGCTCACTAAAGGCGTCATGAAGACAGGTGATTCAACAGCGGCTTCACCTTGCATCGCATCACCAGAGAACAAATGCAGTTGACCATGTTCGTTGGCAACAACCGGCATTACACCATCGAATCGATTCGGGGCCGGCACTTTGTGCAAACCGCGAAACGGGCCGGGCTGCCGGAAGCCATCGCGCGCGACGTGCTGCAGGAACTGGGTGAGATGGCTCCCCCCGCCATTCGCACAGTGCAAGCCCATCTGCCGCGCGAATTTCCCGCCGTCATCCTTGATTCCGTCAGCCGCGCCTTGTTGTCCAGCCTTGACCGGCTGGCCAAATGAACCCATTGCAGCAAACCTGAAACCACCCGCCAACGCCTTCGCCATGACCACGCCCGCTGCTGACCGGCGCCACTTTCTCAGAACTGCCAGCCTCGCCGCCCTCGGTCTGGGTGCCTGCTCGCGAAAGGTCGAGGACAGTCCTGTCCAGTCCATGCGTCCATTCCCGCCGGTGAAGGTGGACAAGGACCGCGTCATTCGTACCCTGGTGGGCCTGCGCCCGTTTCGTCCGGAGGGGTTTGTGGTGCGCGAGGAGCGCGTGGGGTCAAAGCGGGTGGTGCATCACTACGGTCACGGCGGCTGCGGGGTCACGTTGTCCTGGGGCACGGCCCAGTTCGCGCTTGAGGAGGTGCTGCGCGAGGAGGCGGCAAGCTGCGCGGTGATCGGCTGTGGCGCGGTCGGGCTGGCGACCGCCCGGCTGCTGCAACGCGCCGGCAAGACCGTGACGATATATGCCAAGGACCTGCCGCCGCACACCACCTCGAACATCGCCGGCGCCAAGTGGCAGCCATTCACCCTCGCCGACCGTGACCGGCGCACCGCCCAGTTTGACGCCCGCTTTGCGCGCGCGGCGCGCCTTGCCCACCGCACTTTTCAAGAGCTGGTGGGCGCTGCTTACGGCGTGGACTGGATGCAATCCTACAACTGCTCGGATAGCCCATTCACGGGTCATCTCAGCGATCCCTTGGCGGCTCTCTACCCCGACCGCGCTGACTTGCAGCCGGGTGAGCACCCCTTTCCATTCCCGCATGTGCATCGCTACACCACGCTGTTCATTGACACGCCGGTTTATCTTGAAGCCGTGCTCAAGGACTTCCTGGCCATGGGCGGCAAGCTTGCGGTGCGCGCCTTCGGCTCGATCAGCGAGGCCGAAAGCCTGCCGGATCCGGTCGTGGTGAACTGCACCGGTCTCGGCGCGCGCGAGCTTGTCGGCGACACCGAACTCATCCCCGTGAAAGGCCAGCTCACTGTCCTGCTCCCCCAGCCCGAGGTGGATTACATGACTGCCGCCGGAACGCTCTACATGTACCCACGCCGCAACGGCATTCTGCTGGGCGGCACCACCGAACGCGGCGAGTGGGACCTGGCGGTCAACCAGGAAGCCGAGGCGCGCATCCTCGAAGGTCACCGCGCCTTTTTTGCGGGCTAGCCCGCGCGGTCAGGTCTGGCCTGCATGCCGACGGCGCTGCCGCTGGCCTGGGCCGCGCCTTCTTTCATCAAGGTCTCCACCGCTTGATACAGCGAGGTCCAGGCGGCGCGCACCTCCGGGGTAAAGCGGGACTCCAGCACCTCCGCCAGCATGTCCAGCAGGGCCTGGCCGACCGTGGCGTAGTGCTCGTCCTTCACCCCGTAACCGGCATGGCGCGCGCCCATCGCTTTCAGCTCCATCTCCAGCCCGACGGGCCGTTCCAGCATGGCGATGAGAATGCCGAGCATGTCGAGCAGCTTGCGCGACTGCTCCTCAATGTCGTTTTTGAACAGCGGGCGCAGCGCAGGGTCGATCTGAAACAAACGCCGGTAAAACACCAGCGCCGCCACATGATCGTGGCGCTCCAGTTCGGCGAAAGATTTGCGGATGAGATGGACCTGTTGTGGCGTCATTTTTTGAGACTATCACCCAGACGGTTTTTCGTGTATCGGACTTTTGTCGGATGGCGCATCCACCAGTTTCGCGCATGATAAAGCTCTCCCGTATGGCCAAGCCCAAAATTCTGATCATCGAAGACCAGGCGCCGATGCGCCGCAACGTGGCACTCATGCTCCAGCTCGAAGGCTACGAAACCTGCACAGCCGAAAATGGCCGGGTCGGCATCGAAACCGCGCGCCAGGAAAAACCGGATCTCATCCTTTGCGACGTGATGATGCCTGAGCTGGATGGTTACGCCGTGGTGCAGGCGCTGCGCGAGGACGACGACTTCGCCGCCACCCCTTTTGTCTTTCTCACCGCCAAAAGCGACCGCGCCGACGTGCGCGCCGGCATGAACTTCGGCGCCGACGACTACCTGACCAAACCGGTGGTGCGGGACGACCTGCTTGCCGCCGTGCGCACCCGCCTCGCCAAAGCCGCCGCCATTCGCGAGCGCCTGGAGGAAGCCGGCAGCTTCGACCCGGACTTCAGCAGCCACGAACCTTTGCAAACGGCCTTTGGTCTCACCCCGCGCGAGGCCGAGGTCCTGCTCTGGGTGGCCCAGGGCAAAAGCAACGGCGACGTCGCCGCCATCCTCGCAATGAGCGAAAAAACCGCCAAGCAACATCTCGGCGTCTGCTTCCAAAAAATGGGCGTCGAAAGCCGCACTGCCGCCACCCTCGCCGCCATCGAAGTGCTCGCGAAGAAGAAAGCCTGACCCCCCCGGAGGGCGGAGACGGCGCGCAGACCACTCCCCAAACCCAGGCCTTTCCACCTCCCTGTCCCGCCATGCTCTCCGTGGGGAACCCCTTCCCCACGCGGCAGCGTCTTGGACTGCGGTGGCAAAGCGCAGCGACGACACCGCTCGCGTTCGCAGCAACCACAGCCAAGAACTTCCTCAGAAGAAAGCAGAGGTTCAGCAAAACAAAGCCACCCTTTTTGCCCCCCCATTTTTCTGCCAAATCACCTCCCCCACCCCCTGAAAGACCCCCACCCCATCCCCTGTTTCCCCTTGGCACCTTCCACCCGCCACCGTCCGCCCATGCTCCGTTTCCTCGCCCTCCTGCTCCTTTCCGCCTGCGCCGCCAGCGCGCAGCCCCGCCCCAACTTCGTCCTCATCCTCGTCGATGACCTCGGGCGGCAGGACCTCGGCATCGAAGGCAGCACCTTCCACGAGACCCCGCACATCGACGCCCTCGCCCGCCGCGCCATGCGCTTCGAGCGCGGCTACTCCGCCTGCCAGGTGTGCAGCCCCTCCCGCGCCGCCATCCAAACCGGCAAAGCCCCCGCCCGCTTGCAGATCACCGACTACATCGGCGCCCAGCACTCCAGCGACTGGAAGCGCAACACCAAGCTCCTCCCCGCCCCCTACCAACCCGCGCTGCCCCTTGAGGAAAAAACCCTCGCCGAAGCCCTGCGCGAGCACGGCTACCGCACCTTCTTCGCCGGCAAATGGCACCTCGGCGGCGACGGCTTCAGCCCCGAGGACCAAGGCTACGAGATCAACCACGGCGGTTACACCTTCGGCACCCCACCCGGCGGCTTCCACGCCCCCTACAACAACCCCAAACTCAGCGACGACCCTCCCGGCACCGAACTCCCCCACCGCCTCGGCACCGAGACCGCCCACTTCATCCGCGCCAAGGCCGAATCAAAGGAACCCTTCTTCGCCATGCTCTCCTTTTACTCCGTGCATGCGCCCATCCAGTGCAGCCGCCCCCGCTGGGAAAAATTCCGCGCCAAAGCCGAAGCCATGGGCCTCACCGAGCGCACCGAGCCCCGCTTCCTCTTTGACCGCACCAAGGAAGTCCGCCAGGTCCAGGACCACCCCGTCTATGCCGGCATGGTCGCCGCCATGGACGACGCCGTCGGCCTCGTGCTGGACGCCCTCAAGGACACCGGAGTCGAGGACAACACCGTCGTCATCTTCACCTCCGACAACGGCGGCGTCTCCTCCGGCGACGGCTTTGCCACCTCCTGCCTGCCCTTCCGCGGCGGCAAAGGCCGGCAATGGGAAGGCGGCATCCGCCAGCCTTATTACATCGCCTGGCCCGGCGTCACCCACGGCCAGACCACCACCTCCCCCGCCACCGGCATGGACTTTTACCCCACCCTGCTCGACATCGCCGGCCTCCCCCTCCTGCCCGACCAGCACCAGGACGGCGTCAGCCTCGTGCCCGTCCTCAAAGGCCAGCCCATGGAGGGCCGCCCCCTCTTCTGGCATTACCCGCACTACGGCAACCAAGGCGGCGAACCCTCCGCCATCCTCATTCAGGGCGACTGGAAACTCATCCACTACTTTGAGGACAGCCGCAGCGAACTCTACGACCTCGCCCAAGACCTCGGCGAGCAGCGCGACCTCGCCCCCGAGCACCCCGACCGCGCCGCCTCCATGCTCGCCGCCATCCAGGACTGGCAAAAACAAACCGGTGCCCGCCTCCCCACGCCCAATCCCAACTACAACCCCCGGCAGGCCGAGCAAGAGCGCGCCGATCTCATCACCAAAGCCCTCCCCAGCCGCGAAGCCGAACACGCCCGCTACCTCCAACCCGACTTCACGCCCCCCGGCGGCTGGTGGGACGATCCGAATCGCCAAGCCAACACTGGTAAAGGCAAGGGCAAGACGAAGAAGTAGCGAAATCGGGCCGCGGAAAGGGTCAGGAGCCGATTCATGACAGCCGGAATAGCCGCCAAAGTCAAATGGCCGGTTGTCCCTCAATGATTCTCCAAACGGCAGGCAGCAAAAGAATCCCGGTCAACTCAAGTCAAGGTCGCGGTGCCCCAGGATTCGGATGTGCATACGAGGGCGGGATTTCATGCCGCCCACTTGTGTCGTCCACTTCGACCTGGCCCTTGCTCCTCCGCGCCTCGGGCGATTGAGGGGACGCTGTGCAGCCGTTGAGCAGGCCCGGGGCCGCTCGGCGGCGTTCCCGACTGGGCGGGTGGGGGAAGACCCGCCCTGGCGCTTACGCCACTGCTTTGTGGATCCCTGATGCCTGCACGGCATCATTTCCATAGCGAAATACGATTTCAGGCATCGTTTTGGGAACGTATTCTCAGTTAAAGTCATGAACCACGATTACGATGCCCTTATCATCGGCGCCGGTCCCGCCGGGTCAAGCGCCGCCGCCATTCTAGCCGAGAGCGGTCATCGGGTGCTGGTCCTGGAGCGCGAAAAATTTCCCCGCTACCACATTGGCGAGTCACTGATTCCCTTCACCTTTCATCCGCTTGAGCGTCTGGGGGTGCTGCCGAAAATGCGCGCCTCCCACTTCGTGAAAAAGTACAGTGTGACCTTTGTGCAGCCGGACGGGCAGCGCTCGCAGCCGTTTTATTTCCACACGCGCTACGACAAGGACACGGTGGCGCAGACCTGGCAGGTGCTGCGCTCGGAGTTCGATGTCATGCTGCTGGACAACGCGCGCGCGAAAGGCGCGGAGGTGCGGGAGCAGACCACGGTCACGGGGCTCATTCAGGAGGACGGCGAGGTGCGCGGGGTGCGCGTCAAAGACAAGCACGGTGCGGCAAGCGAGCTGCGCGCCCGCATCACGCTGGACTGCACCGGCAAGGAGGCGCTCACTTCCAACCTGAAAGGCTGGCGCATGAAGGATCCCTACCTCAACAAGATCGCGGTCTGGACCTACTACAAAGGCTCCAAACGCGAATCCGGCCTGGACGAGGGCGGCACGACGGTGGCTTTCGTTCCGGAAAAAGGCTGGTTTTGGCACATCCCCCTGCACGACGACCGCGTCAGCGTGGGCGTCGTGGCCGAGGCCAAATACTTGACCCGCGGCGGGGTGCGCGACCCCGAGGCCATTTTCCATCGCGAAGTCGGGGAAAACGAATGGATCAAGGAGCACCTCGCGCAGGGCGCCTCGGAGGGCGATTATTTCGTCACCAGCGAGTACTCGCGTCACTCCAAATACTGCGCCGCCCCTGGCCTGCTGCTGGTGGGCGACGCGCTGGCCTTCCTTGATCCCGTGTTCAGCAGCGGCGTGCTGCTGGCGCTCAAAAGCGGCGTGCTCGCGGGTGAAGCCGTGCACGCAGCCCTGCTCGCGAACGACCTGTCGCCGGCACGCTTCACCGAGTATGGCGAGGTGCTGCACGAAAGCATCGAGAACATGCGCAAGTTGGTCTATGCCTTCTACCAGCCGGATTTTTCCTTCAAAGACGTGATCAACAAATACCCCGAATGCGCGGGTGAAATCACCGACTGTCTTTCCGGTGACGTGAACAAAGACTACTCCGCGCTGTGGCAGCGCATTCGCGAGTTCGTGCCCCTGCCAGACGATCTGCCCTACGGCCGGCCGCTGAAGCCGGAAGCGGAGCTGGCGCTGGCGGGAGGGTGAGTGCCCCGGACGCGGGCGTGGCCGCAAGACCACCTGCCTGGCTGTCCTGGCACACTCACAAGCGACCTTCAGGCTATGCGCCCGGAGCGAACCCCTTTTCCCGCAGCGCGGCGATCACCGCGTCCACCGCTTGCTCCAGGGTAAGGTGGGAGTTGTCGATGACGTGCGCGCCCTCCGGAATGACGAGCGGCGAAGTCTTGCGGGTGGAGTCGATACGGTCGCGCTCGCTGACTTGATCGGCGTGGCCCTGGGCGCGGCGGCGCTCTGCCCGCACTTGCTGGCAGGCGTCGATGTAAAACTTGAACGCACTCTCTGGGAACACCACCGAGCCGATGTCACGTCCCTCCATCACCAGGCCGCCGAGCGGTTGCAACTCCCTCTGCGCTCTCACCAGCGCGTGCCGCACCTCGGGCACACGCGCGACGTGGGAGACGGCGCGATTCACCGGGTCGCTGTTCAATTCGGCGTCGGTAAGGGTGTGCCCGGCGATGACCACGGTGGTATGGCCCTCCACCACTTCGGCGGCCAGGGGCGTGCGCGCGCAGAAGGCGGCGACGGCCGCGTCGTCCTGCGGGTCGATGCCCGCCTCCAGCACCGCCCAGGTCATGGCGCGATACATGTTGCCGGTGTTCACGTAGATCAGACCCAGCCGCTCCGCCACCTTGCGGGCGACGCTGCTTTTACCGGAGGCGGCGGGGCCGTCGATGGTGATGACAAGGGGAGCGCTCACTGGAACTGGGCGAGGTGCGCTTCGAAATTGGGGTAAGAGGTGCGCGCGCATTCCGCGCCCTCAATGGTGGTGGCGCCCTCCGCATGCAAACCGGCGACGGCGAAGGCCATGGCGATGCGGTGATCGTGAAAGGTCGGGATGACGGCGCCATGCAAAGCCGCGCCGCCGGTGATTTCCATGCCATCGTCAAACTCGCGCACCTCCGCGCCCATCAAACGCAGGTTGGCGGCGACGGCGGCGATGCGGTCGGTTTCTTTGACGCGCAGCTCGGCGGCGTCCTGGATGCGGGTGACGCCCTGCGCCAGCGCGCCAGCCACGGCCAGCACGGGCAACTCGTCGATGACATTCGGAATTTCCGCGCCGCCAATGGTGGTGCCTTGCAAGGCGCCACCCTCAATGATGACCGTGCCGCGCGGCTCGCCGTGCTCGACCACATCCTGCAAGGTGAGGCGCGCGCCCATCCGGCGCAGCACGTCGAGGATGCCGGTGCGGGTGGGGTTGAGGCCGACATTGCGCAGCGCCAGTCGCGCGCCCGGGATCGAGGCCACGGCCACCAGCCAAAACGCCGCGCTGGAGATGTCGCCCGGCACCAGGATGTCGGCGGCTTTGGGAATCTGCCCGCCGGTGACGGAGACGCGGTCGCCCGCGCGCTGCCACGCGATGCCGAAGTGGCTCATGATGCGCTCGGTGTGGTTGCGGGTGGCGACCGGCTCGATGACGGTGGTGGTGCCGGGCGCAAACAAACCGGCCAGCAGCACCGCGCTTTTCACCTGGGCGCTGGCGACCGGCAGCGTGTACTCGATGGCTTTCAAGTTGCCGCCCTCGATGGTGATGGGCGCGCAGATTTTATCCCCCTGACCGGTGACGCGCGCGCCCATGAGGCTGAGAGGGTCGGCGATGCGTTTCATCGGACGTTTGCTGAGTGAGGCATCGCCAAACAGCGTGGTGGTGAAAGGCTGCCCGGCGAGGATGCCGGAGAGCAGGCGCATGGTGGTGCCGGAGTTGCCACAGTCGATGGCTTCAGCGGGCGCTTGCAAACGGCCCGCCGTGCCGGTGACCGCCATTTTCACGAGACCGACGCCGGGCTGATCGTGCAACGGCTCGACCCGGGCGCCGAGCGCGCGCATGGCGTTGACGGTGCACAGGCAGTCCTCGCTGGGCAGGAAACCGTCGATGACCGTGACGCCGTCGGCGAGGCCGGCGAACATGGCGGCGCGATGGCTGATGCTTTTGTCACCGGGGACGGTGAGTTCGGAGGGGACGGAGCGGAGGCGGTTAACGGTCAGAGTGGCCATGTTCGGGAGCGGACGGGGCCGGCAATTGCCGCCGCAACTGGCTGGCGGCGGTCAGGAATTGACGGAGTTTGTCATCGTCCAGGGATTCGAGGATTTCAAGCAGCTCTCCCAGGCGACCCGAGGCGGCGCGCACGGCTTCGAGAATGCGCGGCCGATTCTGGCCGATGATGCCCGTCCAAAGATCGGGATCGCTGCCGGCGACGCGGGTGGTGTCGCGAAAGCCGTTGCCCGCGCAGCGCAGCGGCGTGCTGTCCTCGGCGAGCGCCGCCAGGGTGGTGACCACCGCCATCAGATGCGGCAGATGGGAAATGCGCGCCACCTCGAGGTCGTGCCGCTCCGGGCTCATGCTCAGCACCCGGCAGCCAACCCGGCTCCACAGTGCCTCCAGCCGCCGCAGGCCCTCCTCCGTCGCGTTCTCCGTGGGCGTCAGGATGCAGGCCGCGCCCTGAAAAAGATCGGCGCGCGCGGCAGCAAGACCCGTCTTCTCCGAGCCGGCCATCGGATGACTGCCAATGAAAACCGCCCCACTGCCGGCAAACACCGGTTCCAGCGCGCTGACGACGCGGGCCTTCACGCTGCCGACATCGGTGATCAAAGTACCCGGCGCCAGCGGCAGCGCGGCCAGTTGCGCGGCCAGCTCCGGCATGATCTCCACCGGCGTGGCCAGCACGATGAGACTCGCCCCTGACACCGCCTCCGCGAGGTCCGTCGAGGCGCGATCCGCCACTCCGGCTTGCAACGCCTGCGCCACCACCTCCGTCCGCCGTCCCCAGAGCGACACTGACTCCGCCGCACCGCTTTTTTTTGCCGCCAACGCCAGCGACCCGCCCAGCAAGCCGGGGCCGAGCACGGCGAGACAAGGTTCAGGAGCGGGAGCAGACATGCGCCTTGAACAAACGCGCGGCAGCACGACACGCAAGGCGGAAGGAAAGTGGTCCTCGAAATAGAGCGGGCCAGACTCGGCGGCGATGTGGCGTCCAGAGTAATAACCCTGGATGACGATTCCAAAGCCGGGGCAACCAGGAGCGCGCAGGTCTGGCGGCTGTTTTTGGTTTCCAGGTCACGTTTTCGCCGACTGAAGCCGCGACCGCCGCCGGTGAACCCTGAGGTTGCGGGCTCAACTCTGGGGTTGGCGGGACGAAAAACCGGCTTTTTCTGTCTCGCCGCCAGGTTCACGAGGAGTAGGACGGGGTGTGCACGGCGGCTCACAACTTCTCGGGCTGCGGCAGCAGCTCCGCGACTTCGGACACGCGAGATTGCCCAAGAGAGGGTTTTCCATTACACTCGCGGCAGCCGCATCACGACCACCATGAACGCCGACTCGAACCGCTCCGAACTGAAGGCGCTGCAAGACGCGATCTACGCCGACAAGGTGAGACGCGCGCGCGCCATGACCCCGGCGGAGCGTTTCGATGAGGCGCTGGAGTTGAGCAATGACATCTACACCTGGATGCTCGATGGCGCGAAATCCCAATGTGGACTGCACTCCGATGCCGAAGGATGGGCAGAAGTGGAGCGACGACTGCAGACGCTGCGACGGCTGCACGAACGAAACCTCTACAAGCCTGTGACGGCGTAACAGCATGAATCTCTACGAACTGGCGGCGCGGGTGATCGAAGCTTTGCAGGCGGAAGGCATTGATTACATGGTCGTGGGCGCGCTCTCCAGCAGCGTGTTTGGCATCCCGCGAGCAACGAAGGACGTGGACATCGTCCTGCATCTGCAAACGCGCGAGCCTCTGCAACGACTTGAAGCCAGACTGGGCGACGTGGTTGACTTTGATCCCCAAGTCACCTTTGAAACCCTGACAGGGAGCTTGCGTCACATCCTGACTGCAAAAACCAGGCCCCCTTTTACCGTCGAGCTCTTCGAGTTGGGATCGGACCCTTTCGTGGTCGAGCGGTTTTCGCGTCGTCGTGCTGAATGGTCCGGCCAGCTCAAGCGCAAGGTCTTCCTGCCGACGGCGGAAGACGTGATCGTGCAAAAGCTGCGCTGGGGGCGACCCAAGGACGTGGAGGACGCGCGCGATGTGCTGGCGGTGCAAACACCCGCCCGACTGGACATGGAATATATCAAACGCTGGTGTGAAACTCACCAGACCTCCGACCGTTTGCGCTCGATTCTGGCTGAAATCGATTCCTTATCATAACCTTCCGCCTTTGGTTCATGGCCATAGCCGGACTCACAACTTTTCCGGCTGCTGCAGCAGCTCCGCGACGCGGGCGAGCAGGCGGCCGGCGCCGCCGCCGTCGAGGATGCGGTGGTCGAAGCTGAGGGTCAGCTCGGCTTCCACCATCGGCACGAATTGCTTCACTTCCTCGCTCCAGAACGGCGCTTTGCGGCCGGCGCCGAGGCCGAGCACGAGGTTCTGCTCCGGCAGCGGGATGGGCGTGGCCCAGACGATGCCGAAGGTGCCGAAGTTCGTCACGGTGGCGATGCCGGGATGGTTGGCGTCGCTGGGCAGGCGGCGGGCGCGGGCGAGTTCGACGAGCTTGTTGTAAGTCGGCACCAGTTTGCTCAGCGGCGTTTTGTCCACCTCCCGCAGCACGGGCACCAGCACGCCGTCATCGACCTCGACGGCAAAACCAATGTCGATGGCGCGCGGATGCACGATGCGGCTGCCGATGAGCCGCCCGGCGACGGCGGTGTTCTCCGCCAGCGCGAGCGCCAGGGCACGGATGGCGTAAAGCGCGGGACCGGGCTTGGGGTTGGCGGCTTTGCGATGGGCCAGCAAGGCATCCATCACCACCGGACTGCCCACCGTGGCGAGCGGGCGCATCCAACTGCGCCGCATCGAGTCCGCCACCGCAATGCGCATCGGCGAGGCAGGTGTCAAACGATGCTGCTCGATGCCGCGCAGGAAGTTTTCAAAGTCTTCCACTGTGACGCGACCGCCGGCGCCGGTGCCGGCCACGCCGGCGAGATCGGAGGCGTTGAGGCCAAGCTCGACCATGCGGGCGCGCAGGCGCGGTGAAATGTAGGAGGCTCCGGTGGCGCCCGCCGGCACGGGCAGGCCGCCAATCACCGGTTCGACGCGCGGCTGGTGATCCTGAATGGCGTCATCCTCGCTGAACTGGAAATGCACCACGTCGCCGGAAGTGATGGTGTCCGTGGAGGGCGCGGCATTGAGCAGCGGCGTGATGTCATCGCGAAAGCCGAGCGCGCCGGCGTCCTCTTCGGAAACCTCCAGTGTGCCCAAGCCGGCGCCAACGGCGTAACTTGCATTCAGCGCCGCAAGCACCTGGCCCACCGTGCCTCCGCAAGGCGCGGCCACGGCCATGGTGGCCTTGTTGGTCTCCACTTCAAAAAGATCGGCGCCCGCGGTGATCTTTTGGCCGGGCTCGATGAGGATGCGCACGATGGTGGCCTCGGCGATCGACTCGCCGAGCTGTGGCATGAGGATGGGAATGAAGGGCATGTGAAAAAACGGCGTGCGGCGGCGAATCAAAAACGCAGCAAGCGGCGCACGGCATCGGAGATCGAATTGACCGTGGGCCGGTGGGATTTCCAGAGGTTGGGATGATAGGGGATCGGGGTGTCCTTGGCGTTGAGGCGCATCGGCGGCGCGTCAAGCAGATGAAAGGCCTCGGTGGCGACGCGCGACACCACCTCGGCAGTGACCCCGCCCCAGGGGAAGGACTCGCCCACGGCCAGCAGCCGGCCGGTGCGCGCCACCGAGGCGAGGATGGTGTCGGTGTCCATCGGCTTGACGCTGCGCAGATCGACGACCTCGATTTGATAGCCGTCGAGCTGCAATTCATCCGCCGAGCGCAGCGCCTCGTGCAGCATGGCGCTGTAGGTGACCACGGTGGCGTGCCGGCCCGGCCTGGCGATGCGGGCTTTGCCAATCGGCAGCGAACGCTCGCCGAGCGAGTCGGCCTTCAGGTGATAGTAGAGAAACTTGTGTTCGCAAAAAATGACGGGGTCGTTCAATTCCACGCCATCGAGCAGCATCCAATAAGCATCCTCAACCGTGGCCGGCGTCAGGATCACCAATCCAGGGTAGTGCGCGTAGATGGACTCCATCGACTGGCTGTGAAACGGGCCGCTGCCGGCGGTGCCGCCCGAGGGCAGGCGGATGGTGATGGGACACGGGGTGTTGGTGCGCCAGAACAGCGTGCCCGCCTGGTTGACGATCTGGTTGAAGCCCACCGAGGAAAAATCCGCGAACTGCATTTCGAGGATGGGCCGTGCGCCCTCAATGGCGGCGCCGACGGCCAAGCCGACCATCGCGTCCTCGCTGATCGGCGCGTCGAGCACCCGGCCGGGAAACTCGCGCGCCAGCCCTTTGGTGGCTTTGAAGGCGCCGCCGAAAGCGCCGATGTCCTGGCCGTAAAGAAAGACCTCCGGCCGTGTGCGCAACGCCTCGTATTGGGCCTCCCGGATGGCTTCAAGGTAAGTCAGACTCATTCGTGACGGCCCTCCACGAGTTCGGAGGTGGAAAGCGCGTCCCAGCGCTCGCGATACGGGTCGGGCGGCGGTTCGCGACCCGCCTGCGCCACGGCCTGATCGATCTGGCGGCGGCAATCAGCGGCCCATTCCTCCAGGTCGGCCCGGGTGACCAGACCACGCGTGAGCAGCTCCTTTTCCGCCATAGGCAGGCAGTCTCGGCCCAGATTGGAATCGCGCATTTCGGGCGGCACATAGGAGGCGTCGTCGTGCTCGCCGTGACCGGCCAGCCGCAGCAGATTGCCGACCACCAACTGCGGCCCGCCGCCAGCACGCGCCTCGCTCACCGCGGCGCGGAACGTCTTCAAGCAGGCGGCCAGATCCGTGCCATCCACCGACCAGCCGCGCACCCCGTAACCTTGCGCGCGATCGGTGAGATCGGCGCAGGCAAACTGGCGGTTGTTCGGTGTGGAGTAAGCAAACTGGTTGTTCGCGACGGCCAAGACCAATGGCAGTCGCTCGACGGCCGCGAGGTTGAGCGCCTCGTGAAAGGCGCCGGTGGAGGTGGCGCCATCCCCAATGGAAGTGGCGCCGACGGCATCGCCAAGCCTGCCTTGCAAACGCCGGGCAAAAAGCATGCCGGAGACCACGGAAGCCAGACTGCCCAAATGACTGATCATCGCCAGCATGCCCTCCTTCGGGCGGCCGCGGTGGACGTTGCCGTCACGGCCCCGCATCGGACCGGAGGCCGAGCCGAAATAAGTGCGGAAACCGTCAATGATGGGCTCGCCAAACGCGAACCGCGCCGCCTGATCGCGGATCAACGGGCCGAACACATCCTTGCCGGGCTGGAGCTGCACGCCCAGCGCCGCGCTGAAGGCTTCCTGGCCCTTGCCGAGATACACGCCGCCGACGATGCGCCCGCCCGCGCGATACAGGCTGGCCAGTTTCTCCTCCACAAGACGCGCGAGCTGCATGCAGCGAAAAGCAGCGGCATACTGTTCCTGAAAACCAGGAGTCCAGTCAGCGTCATCGACCACGATCAATGAGTGAGGCTTGGTGGTTGTCACAGTGATTAATGGATTGAGGGGTGCCGCCAAGCACACGCGTTCGGGATTGAGCGGCTGCCGGTGCAAACGCTGTCACACTCCGGGCGGCTTGTCCAGAGGCAGCCTTTCGGGTTGTGCCTGGCCTCGGACTCGCCATATTGCCACTATTATCGCGGTGATTTGAGCGTGCGTTCCGCTACTTCATTCCCTGCTGTTTCAACCCATGAAATCAAAACCCTCCGGCGGCTCATCGCGCGCCGGCAAAAACCACCGTCATTCGCGTTCCCAGCAATCGCGCGTCAACGCTCCACAAAACCCGCCCGCCGCCGCCTTGGATCGCCTGATCCTGGACCGGCTGGGAGCCAGGGACTACCGGCCCACGACCAGCGAAGTCCTCATTACCCTGCTCTCCATCACTGAAAAAGAGCGCGCAGGTTTTCTCGCCGCCCTCGCCGCTCTCGAAAAACAGGGCCGCATCGTGCGCACGAAAAACGACCGCTTCATCCTCGCCGATGAGGCGGATCTCGTGCCCGGCGTCATCCAAATCACCCGCCAAGGCCGCGGCTTCGTCCTGCCCGACGCGCCCGGTCTCAAAGAAATCGCCATCCCCGGTCACGCCACCGCCACCGCCATGCATGGCGACCGCGTGCTCGTCCGGCGCGACGTGCCCCCCGGCGCCCGCGTTGCCGAGCCCGCCCTCACTGGCGCTGTTGTCCGCATCCTTGAGCGCAAACGCAACCGCCTCGTCGGCACCCTCGCCCAGGGCGCGCGCTTTTTGCATGTCGTGCCCGATGACCCGCGCATGCAGCACCACATCGTCGTGCCGCCGCCAAAGGACGTCGGCCGCCCGGCCCGTGTGGGCGACAAAGTCGTGGCGGAAATCCTCGCCTGGCCCGACCGCCACGCCAGCCCCGAGGGCGAGGTGGTCGAAGTGCTCGGCCCGCCCGATGCCGAAGGCGTGGACATGCTCTCCGTGCTGCGCCAATACGACCTGCCCCTGTCCTTCCCCCGCGCCGTGCTGGATGAAGCCCATGCCATCGACGCCGCGCACCGCCAAACCGTCGCCGACGACTCCGAGTTGAAAAACCGCTTGGACTGCCGCGCCCACGCCGTCGTCACCATCGACCCCGATGACGCCAAGGACTTCGACGACGCCATCTGCGTGCAGCGCGCCGGCAGCGATCAATGGAAACTTTGGGTCCACATCGCCGACGTCTCCCATTACGTCCGGCCCGGCAGCGAGCTCGACAAGGAAGCCCGCCAGCGCGGCAACTCCACCTACCTCGTGGACCGCGTCATCCCCATGCTGCCGGAAGCGCTCAGCAACGAACTCTGCTCTCTCAAACCGCATGTGGACCGCCTCACCAAGTGCGTCGAATTCCTGCTCGACGCCCAAGGCCGCGTGCTCAAGACCCGCTTTTATCCCGCCATCATCCACTCCAAACGCCGCTTCACCTATCAAGAAGCGCTCGCCGTCATCGAAGGCCAGCCCGCCGACGCCCTCGAGCGCATGCTGCTCGACGCCCACCACCTCGCCCAGCACATCCGCCGCGCCCGTTTCAAAAACGGCTCGCTCGACCTCGACTTCCCCGAGAACAAAATCCGCCTCGATGAAAAAGGCCGCCTCCTGCGCATCGACCGCATGGAGAACGACGTCTCCCACCAGCTCATCGAGGAGTTCATGCTGCTCGCCAACGAAGCCGTCGCCGCCCGGCTGATGAAGCTGAACCGGCCCGCCATCTACCGCATCCACGAGGCGCCCAAGGACGAAAAACTCGCCGAGTATCGCGAGCAAGTCCTCTCCCACCACGTCCCTTGCGGCAACCTCAGCAAGCGCGAGGAAATCCAAAAACTCCTGCGCCGCCTCGCCACCCTGCCCATCGGCGCCGCTTTGAAAATCGGCTTCCTGCGCAGCCTCATGCGCGCCCGTTACGCCGTCGAACCCCTCGGTCACTACGGCCTGGCCAAGGAAAAATACACCCATTTCACCTCCCCCATCCGCCGCTACGCCGACCTCATCGTGCACCGCGTGCTGTTTGATCAAGCCCCCGCGCCCGCCGACCGCATCGCCAAGATCGCCGACCACATCAGCGGCACCGAGCGCAACTCCGCCGACGCCGAGCGCGACAGTCGCGACGCCAAACTCTACGCCCACCTGGAGTCGCAGCTCGAGTCCGAGCAACCCGTCATCTACGACGCCCTCGTCACCGAGGTGCGCAACTTCGGTTTCTTCATCGACGTCACTACCCTCGGCCTCAGCGGCCTCGTCCATCTCTCCGCCATCCCCGACGACTTCTTCGTCTTCGACCCCGCTCGCGCCACTCTCACCGGCCGCCAGACCCGCCGTATCATCCGCCTCGGCGACACCGTCCGCGTCCAAGTCCACCGCGTGGACCGCGCCAAAAAACAAGTCGATTTCCGCCCCGAAGGCCCCGCTCCGGAAGGCCGCCCCGCCCGCTCCCGCCCCAGCGAAAAACGATCCAAGCATCGCCCCACCACTAAAACCAACCCTGGCCAGAAACGCGAGCAAGACCAAAGCCGGTCATCACGAAAATCCCAGCAACGTTCTCAAAGGAGAGGTTGAGCGCTCAAGGCTCCTGCTCGCCGTTGTAGCGGCGGTCTGTGACCGCGGAAGTCGTTCCAGAAAAAGCTGGCGGCAACCGAGCCGGTCGCCCCACGACCCTGGACTGCGGCAACCCGCTGCCGCTCTCCCGCCGCCAGCTGCTGGCAAGGCGGTGCGGGTCAGCCACTTGGTTGGCATCAAAGCATCTGTTCGAGATCCTTGGCCAGAGCGCTCCCAGGCGCGGCGTGGGCGATGTAGTGCTCGGTGGTCCAGCCAAGGATGAATTGATTGCGCTGTGACGTGGATTTGTCAGTGGGCCGACTGGGTTTTTTGTACTCGAAGGGGTTGATCATGGTGAGGCGGCCTTCCTCGTTGGGCTGGCGGAGTGATTCATCGAGGACGATGGGAAGATCGCGGGCGGGCACCCATATGAGGCGGGCGCTGCGACGGGCCAGGATGGCCCTCACGTCTTCTTCCACCGGGGCGTGAAAGCCGGAGATGACAGTGTCGTCGGCATCAATCTCGTGGGCGCGCATGAAAAAGCGTTGGACCAAACCGGTCAATGGGTTGGCAACAGGCCAGACAGTGGCGTCGAGTTCCATGAGGAGAATGAGTGGAGGGTTCAGTTCTCGCTGGCGTCATCTTCAGCGGCGGTCACAGACCGCCGGTACAAAGGGCGGAACCGGTCCAGCACAAAGCTTCGAAGGTCTCAATAAAATTTATGGAAATTATAATCTGATGGTGTAGAATATTCAGATGCGCAAAGCTCCGCTCCCCTGCCCTGCTCTTCTCCGCCCTTTGCTGGCGGGGTGGCTGATGGCTATTTTTGGGGTTTGTCCGCAGGCCGGGGCAGTGCTGTTTGTGGACAGCGATGATCCGGGCTTCAACACCACGGCGCCCACCGGCGCTTACGAGAACTCGGGCTGGCAGTACCTGGGTTACTACGGCTCGTTTCTCGGTACGGCCATCGCGCCGCAATACTTCATCACGGCCCAGCACTTCGGATTTCAAGGCACCTCCTTTGTCCAGGACTCGCTGTTTACCGGCGGCAGTTCGGTGTCCTACACGGTGGACATGACCGCCAATGGCGGTCTCGGGTTTTGGGACATCGCGGGCAGCGACCTGCGGGTTTATAAAATCAACGAGAGCTTCTCCAGCTTTGCCGAGCTTTATCTGGGCGATGCGACCGGCCAGGAGGCGGTGCTGACGGGTCGCGGCGGAGTGCGCGGCGATGCCCTCTTCGATGAGTTCAGCAACCCCCTTGGCTGGGAGCACACCGACTCGGACGGAGTGGCGCGTTGGGGCACGAACCAACTCACGGGCACCACTGGCAGCGGCGCGGGCACTCTCATCACCGCAGCGTTCAATCCCTCCGGCAGCAGCGCGTTTGAGGCAGGGCTTTCCAGTGGCGATTCCGGCGGTGGCCTGTTCGTATTTGATGGCGGTGTCTGGAAACTGGCCGGAGTCAATTACTCGGTGGACGGTCTCTTTGACACCAACAACATCCCCGGCGACGGCGGCGAGTTCTCCGCCTCACTCTTCGACATGCGCGGTTTTTATGTGGGCAGTGATGGCGGCGGCTGGAATCTGATTCCGCCCGATCTGCCGGACGCGCTGCCTTCCAACCTCTACTTTTCCAGCATCAGCGCCAACGCCTCGTCGATCCTGAGCATCGTCAATGTGCCGGAGCCGGGCAGCGCGTTGCTGGCGGTTCTGGCGGCATTGATGTGGATGGGGAAAAGAAGGCGCGGGTCATCACTCGAAGCGTGATGACTACTTTGCCAGCCACTGCACGGCGTCGGCAATGACGTGGCCGTCGGTGCCGGTGTTGCTCAGAATGACGGCGGCGGGTTCGCCGGCTTTGAAAGTGTAGGTGCCCAGGGAAACGGTGATGTCGTCGATAGGCGGCGTCTCCTGCTGGTTGATGGTCAGCGTTTTTTCTCCCTCCGCGTGGCGGACGGTGACGGGCACGTTGCTGGCGCGATTGCGCAGCGCGGTGTAGCTGAGTCGCACTTCATACTGGCCGGACTCGGGCAGGACCGTGGTGAAGGTGGCGGACATCTCGCCTTTTTTTGTGTTGCCATCGTGCTGGTAGCCAATCCCGACGAATTTGCCGACGCCGCCGCTGCTCCAGTGGCCGGTGAACTGCGCCTGGGAATCATCGACGACGACACCCTGCAATTGCACGCCGGACTTGGAGACATCCCACTCCAGCACTTGTTTGTCGGCCAGCAAACGCTCGCGCAGCTTGGCGTAAGGCACCTCCTGGACGGCGAGGTTGTCATCGATGGCAAAGGCGGCGGCGGTGGCGGCGGACTGACCGAGAATCATGAACACCGGCTCCATGCGGATGCTGCCGTAGGCGATGTGGCTGGCGGACATGGCGACGGGCACGAGCAGGTTGTCGGCTTGGCCTTTTTTCGGCACCAGGGAACCGTAAGCGATGGAGTAAGGACCGCCGGTGGAGACGCCAATGTCGCCCTCATTCTGCACATAACCTTCCGGGGTGATGTAGCGTTGCACATTGTGGGAGTCGATGGTGTAAGATCCCATGCCGACCGAATCCGGCGTGGCCTTGAATTTGCGCAGCTCGTTCTCGGTCATGACATAGGCGCCAACCATCCGGCGCGCCTCGCGGATGTAGAGTTGGTGAGACCAATGACCGTTGTCCACAAACTCGTCCTTGGGCAGGCCCCACTTGTTGAGCTCCTCGCGCACTTCGGCGGGCACGCGTGGGTCGTTGGCGACGAACCAGAGCAGGCCCTGCTGATAGGTGCGGTGCTCCTCGATGATTTCGCGGCGGCGTTCGTAACTGGCCTCGGGGTAGTCGTAGTTGTAGCCGATGTTGTCGAAGGAGAACGGCCCGTGGTTGTTGGTGTCGGTCTTCCAGTTCGGAGCGGGATCGAATTTGTTGAAGAACTCCATGCCCCAGCCAGCGTCAAAGATGCGCAGCAGCAGCTCGTATTGAGTAGCGTCGTAACCTTCGGGTTTCGGCCAGGGCAGGCGGTTCTCAGGTGCCTTGGTGAAGCAGGCGCGAAAGCAGTAAGCCTGCACGCGATGATCGCCCTCGCCCTTCTCGCCGGGATGCTCGGTGCTGATGCGCGCGAGCACGCCGCTTTGGGGATCGCCGGGCACTTTGTAAGGGCTGATGGGATCGGGCAAAACACCGAAGTGATGGCGGTGGTGCAGGATGCCGACCTGCACGCCGTTGTGCTCCTCGCCATAAACGCTGTTGGCCTCGCGTCCGACGTGGTAATCGACGCCCGCGGCGGCCATCAGGTCGCCCTCGTAGGTGGTGTCGAGAAACATTTTCCCGCTGTAGGTTTTGCCGTCGAGGGTGGTGATGGTGGCAATGCGGGCGCCGTCTTTTTTGACGCCGTTCTCGCGGTCAAGCCAGGCCTCGCGCACGACCGGGATGTCGAGTTCCTTGATCCACTCGTCATAGACGCGCTCGGCGACGTGGGGTTCAAAAACCCAGGCGCATTCGTTGGTGTCGTCGATGGCGGAGTGGCCCTGCCCTTTGTTGCCGTATTCCTCGCGCTTCTGCTCCCGCCAGGCTTCGGGTTTGTTGTAGTGCTGCCAGGCGCGGTGGTAAAACTCGCGGGAGAGACCGCCAATGACCTCTTTTTTTCCGGAGTCCGTCCAGCCAAGACCGCCGGAGGTGAGACCGCCAAGGTGCTTGTCGGGGGAAACGATGATGACGGACTTGCCCATCTTCTTGGCCTGCACCGCGGCGATCACCGCCGCACTGGTGCCGCCATAGATGACGATGTCGTGGTCCTGGGCCTGGATGGCGAGGGGGAGGAGAAGGGTGGCGAGTAAAGAGCGCATGATAAGGTGAAACGGGGGATAATGATTACGCATTCAAGCAACAACCCTGTCAGCCTTTCGACTGCCAGGGTTGCCGGGGAGGTTGGTGTTGTTGGAGATCAGGCGTGCAAGGCCTCGTCTCCGGTGCTTTCGCGGGTGGAGAACACGGGTTTCTCGGTCTCGTTGACGTCGAAGTCGCGATTGGTCCAGAAGCCGGAACCGGCAGGGATGAGGTGCCCCATGATGACGTTCTCTTTGAAGCCGCGCAGCAGGTCGGACTTGGCCAGGGTGGCGGCCTCGGTGAGGACGCGGGTGGTGTCCTGGAAGGAGGCGGCGGAGATGAAGGACTCGGTCTCCAAGGAGGCCTTGGTGATGCCAAGCAGCACGGGCTCCGCCTCGGCGGGCTTGCCGCCCTCCTCGGAGACGCGTTCGTTTTCCTTCTCGAACTCGGTGCGGTCCACCTGGTCGCCCCAAAGGAAGTTGGTGTCGCCGGGGTCGGTGATCTTCACTTTGCGCAGCATCTGGCGGATGATGATCTCGACGTGCTTGTCGTTGATCTCCACGCCCTGGGCGCGATAGACTTCCTGCACTTCGTTGACGAGGTGCTCGCGCAGCGCCTGCGGCCCAAGAATCTCGAGGATGTCATGCGGCACGACCGGGCCTTCGGTGAGCTGGTCGCCCTTGCGGACATTGTCGCCGCTGAAGACGAGAATGTGCTTGGAGCGGGGAATGAGGTGCTCCTCCTGCTGGCCGGTTTTCTGGTCGGTGACCATGACGCGGCGCTTGCCGCGGACAAGGCCGCCAATCTCGACGGTGCCGTCGATGCGGGCGATTTCACAGGCGTCCTTGGGCTTGCGCGCCTCGAACAGCTCGGCCACGCGCGGCAGACCGCCGGTGATGTCCTTGGTCTTGCTGGCTTTGCGTGGCGTTTTGGCGATGGTGTGGCCGGCGTTGATTTTCTCGCCGTTCTTGACGGAAAGGTGGGCGCCGGCGGGAATGGTGTAGCTGGAGAGCACCTCGTGCGTCTTCGCGTTGGTGATGACGATCTGCGGGTGCAGGTCCTCCTTGTGCTCGATGACGACGACTTCCTCGTTGCCGGTGGACTCGTTTTTCTCCTTGGTGAAGGTGATGCCAGCGATCATGTCGCGGAACTCGATCTTGCCCGCCTTCTCCGAGATAATCGGGATGTTGTAGGGATCCCAGTTGACGAATTGCTCGCCTTTCTTGACGGAGCCGCCGTCGGGCTTGTTGATGACGGCGCCGACCAGCAGCTTGTGGCTTTCCAGCTCCTTGCCATCGGGATCGAGGATGGAGATGGAGCCATTCTTGGTGAGGGCAATCCAGGCGCCTTCCTCGGTCGCAACGCTGCGGAAGTCGTTGTAACGGATGCTGCCGGCATGCTTGGCGATGATGAACGGCTGTTTGAAGCTGCTCATGGCGGCACCGCCGACGTGGAAGGTGCGCATGGTGAGCTGGGTGCCGGGCTCGCCGATGGACTGGGCGGCGACGATGCCGACGGCCTCGCCGATTTTGACGAGGCTGCCGGTGGCCAGGCTGAGACCGTAGCACACCGCGCAGCAGCCGCGCTTGCTTTCGCAAGTGAGCACGGAGCGGATCTTCAATTTGTCCACGCCGATCTTGGTGAGCTTGGCGGCCTCGACTTCGGTGACGATGGTGCCGGGCTTGACGATGACGGACTTGTCCACCGGGTCATGCACGGTCTCGCAGCTCGCGCGTCCATAGATGCGGGTCTTCAAATCGACCACTTCCTCGTCGCCCGAGTAGATGGAGGAAAGGGTGATGCCGTTGACGGTGCCGCAATCCTCCTCGGTGACGATCACGTCCTGGGACACGTCCACCAGTTTGCGGGTCATGTAGCCGGAGTCCGCCGTCTTAAGGGCGGTGTCGGCCAGGCCTTTGCGGGCGCCGTGGGTGGAGATGAAATACTCCAGCACGCTGAGTCCCTCGCGGAAGTTCGAGGTGATGGGGCGCTCGATGATCTCGCCGGAGGGCTTGGCCATGAGGCCGCGCATGCCGCCGAGCTGCTTGATCTGGGTGCGGTTGCCGCGCGCCCCGGAGGTGACCATGATATAGAGCGGGTTGTGCTGCTTTTTGCCCTCGTTGTATTCGATGGTGCGGAACAGCTCGTCAGCCACCTGGTCGCCGACCTGGGTCCAGATGTCGATGATCTTCTGATAACGCTCGCCCTGGGTGATGATGCCGCGGCGGTGCTGCTTATCGACCTCTTCAATGTCGATGTAGGCCTTCTTGAGCAGCTCTTTTTTGAGCGGCGGGATGGCCATGTCGGTGATGCCGATGGAGACGCCGGAGCGGGTGGCCTCGCGGAAGCCGAGGGCCTTCAGACGGTCGAGAGCGGCGACGGTTTCCTTCTGACCGCAGGTTTGGAAGCAGCGCCAGATGATTTCTGAGATCTGCTTTTTGCCGACGGTGGTGTTGATGAAGCCGAGCGCCTCGGGCCAGATTTCGTTGAAACGAACACGACCGGCGGTGGTCTCGATGACGGCCTTGGTGGAGTCGCCATAAGGGCGGCCACCGAAACCGAGGTCGGGGTTGCGGAAGATGATTTTGTCGTTGGGTCCGAGGCCGCCTTCAGAAATGGCGAATTCGACTTCGGTCACGTCGTTGAACATGGGCAGGCGGGGAGCCTGGGCGTTCTTGTCGTTATTCGGGAACTCGCGCAGGTAGGTGAGGTTGTAGCAGCCGAGCGGGATGTCCTGGGAAGGCGTGGTGATGGGCTTGCCGCTGGCGGGGCTGAACAGGTTGTTCGGCGCCAGCATGAGCAGGCGGGCCTCCATCTGCGCTTCCACTGACAGCGGGACGTGCACGGCCATTTGGTCGCCGTCGAAATCGGCGTTGTAGGCAGTACAGACCAGCGGGTGGACGCGGATGGCCTCACCTTCGATCAATTTCGGTTCGAAAGCCTGGATGGAGAGACGGTGCAGGGTCGGCGCGCGGTTGAGCAGGACCGGGTGGCCGCGGGTGACCTCGTCGAGGATGTCCCAGACCTCCGGGGTGCGGCGCTCGATCATCTTTTTGGCGGAGCGCACGGTGTGCACGAGGCCCATCTCCTTGAGGCGGCGGATGATGAAAGGCTCGAACAAGACGAGCGCCATCTTTTTCGGCAAACCGCACTGGTTGAGCTGAAGATCCGGACCGATGACAATGACGGAACGGCCGGAGTAATCAACGCGCTTGCCGAGCAGGTTCTGGCGGAAACGGCCGGACTTGCCCTTGAGCATGTCGGAGAGGGACTTCAGCGGGCGGTTGCCGGCGCCGGTGACGGCGCGGCCATGGCGACCGTTGTCAAAGAGGGCGTCCACGGCTTCCTGGAGCATGCGTTTTTCGTTGCGGATGATGACATCCGGCGTGCGCAGTTGCAGGAGGTTCTTCAACCGGTTGTTGCGGTTGATGACGCGGCGATAAAGGTCATTGAGGTCGGAGGTGGCGAAGCGGCCGCCTTCGAGCGGGACGAGCGGGCGCAGGTCCGGCGGGATGACCGGCAGCACTTCCATGATCATCGACTCCGGGCGGGTGTGGCTGGAGGCGAAGCCCTGGCAGAGCTTGAGACGCTTGGCGATCTTCTTGCGGTTCTGCTTGGACTTGGTCTTGGTCATGGCCTCCTCCAGCTCGCGGATCATCTCGGTCAGGTTCATCTGACTGAAGATGTCACGAATGGCTTCGGCGCCCATGCCGACGCGGAAGGCGTCCGCGCCGAACTGTTCCTCGGCCTCGCGCAGGTCCACCTCGGTGAGGAGCTGGCCGCGCAGCAGCGGGGTGGAGCCGGGGTCGATGACCATGTAGTCCTCGTAATAGATGACGCGCTCCAGGGAGCGGGCGGTCATGTCCAGCATGAGGCCGATGCGGCTGGGCATGGCCTTGTAGAACCAAATGTGGGTGACGGGCACGGCCAGCTCGATGTGGCCCATGCGCTCGCGGCGCACGCGGGAGAGGGTGACCTCGACGCCGCAGCGGTCGCAGATCACGCCCTTGTGCTTGATGCGCTTGTATTTGCCGCAGGCACACTCCCAGTCGCGGGTGGGGCCGAAGATGCGCTCGCAGAAGAGGCCGCCTTTTTCGGGTTTGAAGGTGCGGTAGTTGATGGTCTCCGGGTTCTTCACCTCGCCGGAGCTCCAGCCGCGGATGCGTTCGGGAGAGGCGATGCAAATGGAAACGTAATCGAAGTCCTCCCCGCGGGGGTTTTCACCGAAGATGTCTTTCAAGCTTTCGTCAGCGTTCATAAATGGTGCGTGTTCAGGTTTGGCTTGGGGGTGGGCGGCTGGATCAGCCTTCGGCGGTGAAGCGTTCGATGTTTTCCACGACAGCGTCATGGGTGGCGGCCTTGTGGACTTTGACGTCGAGGCCGAGCGATTGCATTTCTTTGATGAGCACGTTGAAGGACTCGGGGGTGCCGGCCTCCAGCGCATTGTCGCCTTTGACGATCTGCTCGTAAATGCGGGTGCGGCCTTGAACGTCGTCGGACTTGACGGTGAGCAACTCCTGCAGGGTGTAGGCGGCGCCGTAGGCTTCGAGCGCCCAGACCTCCATCTCCCCGAAACGCTGGCCGCCGTATTGCGCCTTGCCGCCCAGCGGCTGCTGGGTGACGAGCGAGTAAGGGCCGACGGCACGGGCGTGGATCTTGTCGGCGACAAGGTGGCCGAGCTTGAGCATGTAAATGTAACCGACCACGACGTCCTGGGCAAAAGGTTCGCCGGTGCGACCGTCGTAGAGGCGGGATTTGCCGTTGAGACCCATCCATTCGAAGCCGGGGACCTTTTTGGCCTCCTTGACGAAGTCCATGATCTTGGCTTCGGAGATGCCGTCGAAGACCGGGGTGGCGATCTTGATGCCAAGGGCTTTGGCGGCGATGCCGAGGTGGGTTTCAAGAACCTGGCCAACGTTCATGCGCGAGGGCACGCCGAGCGGGTTCAAGCAGATGTCAACGGGAGTTCCATCCTCAAGGAAGGGCATGTCCTCCTCGGGCACGATGGTGGCGAGCACGCCCTTGTTGCCGTGGCGGCCGGCCATTTTGTCACCGACGGAAAGCTTGCGCTTGGAGGCGATGAAGACGCGCACTTGCTTGACAACGCCGGTGTCGCCGCCGTCCTCGGTGCTGGCCTCAATGCGGTCGAGGCCGCGTTCGCGTTCCATGTCGGCATCGGCGAACTTCTGCTCGAAGGAGCCGATGATTTCCATGATCTTGTTGCGGATCGGGCTGGGGTCGATCTCGATGGTGTCGTAGCTCTCGGCCAACTTGCGCAGCAGGGTCTTGGTGATCTTTTTGTTGGCGCCAATGATGATCTCGCCGGTCTGGCCGTTGACCACGTCCAGCGGAACTTTCTCGTTGAGAAGGATGTCGGAGAGACGGTCGGTGAGCTGCTCGGTGAGGTTTTCCTTTTTGGTTTTGTAGTCCTCCTCGATCTGCTTCACCTGCTTCTTCATTTCGGCAGGGGAGAGCTTCTCTTTGTCGCTGCCGCCACGCTGGGCGAGGCGGACATCCATGACGATGCCGGTGCAGCCGGAGGGCACACGCAGGGAGGTGTCCTTCACGTCGGCGGCTTTCTCACCGAAGATCGCGCGCAGCAGGCGCTCCTCAGGGGCGAGTTCGGTCTCGGATTTCGGGGTGATCTTGCCGACGAGGATGTCGCCGGGTTTCACTTCCGCGCCGATGCGGACGACGCCGTCGGCATCGAGGTTTTTGAGGGCTTCATCGCCGACGTTCGGGATGTCCCGGGTGATTTCCTCGGGGCCGAGCTTGGTGTCACGGGCGATGACCTCGAAGTCCTCGATGTGGATGGAAGTATAAACGTCTTCTTTGACGACGCGGCGGCTGATGGCGATGGCGTCCTCGAAGTTGTAACCGTTCCAGGACATGAAGGCGACCAGCATGTTCTTGCCGAGGGCGAGCTCGCCGTTGTCGGTGCAGGGACCGTCGGCGAGCACGTCGCCTTTTTTGATTTTGTCGCCACTGCGGACGAGCGGGCGCTGGTTGATGCAGGTGCCGGCGTTGGAACGGCCAAACTTACGCAGCTCATAGACGTAGGTGCCTTTGTCCTCGTCGGTCTTCACCGACTTGACGGGGTCGGCGAGGAATTTCGACTCGGTGACGGGCAGCTTGCCGTCCTTGGTGACGATGATGACATCCGCAGTGGCGGCGGCGACGGTACCGTTGGCGTCGGCGACGATGACGGAGCGGGAGTCACGGGCGGCTTTGCCCTCCATGCCGGTGCCGACGAAAGGCGCCTCGGCTTCGAGGAGCGGCACCCCCTGGCGCTGCATGTTCGAGCCCATGAGGGCGCGGTTGGCGTCATCGTGCTCCAGGAAGGGGATGAGGGCGGCGGCGACGGAGACAAGCTGCTTGGGCGACACGTCCATCAGGGTCGGCACGCCGGGCTCGACTTCGAGGAACTCGCCGCGGTAGCGGACGGTGACTTTGGAACTGGTGAACTTGCCCTTGTCGTCCAGGGGGTTGTTGGCCTGGGCGATGTGGTGGTTCTCCTCCTGGTCGGCGGTGAGGTATTCGATTTTGTCGGAGACCACGCCGTCCTTCACCAGGCGGTAGGGGGTCTCGATGAAACCGAATTCGTTGATGCGGGCATAGGAACCCAGGGAGTTGATGAGGCCGATGTTCGGACCTTCCGGGGTCTCAATCGGGCAGATGCGGCCATAGTGGGAGGGGTGCACGTCGCGCACCTCGAAACCGGCGCGGTCGCGGTTGAGACCGCCGGGCCCAAGGGCGGAGAGGCGGCGTTTGTGTGTCAGTTCGGCCAGCGGGTTGGTCTGGTCCATGAACTGGCTGAGCTGGCTGCGACCAAAGAAATCGCGCACGACGGCGCTGAGCGCTTTCGGGTTGATCAGCTTGGCCGGGGTCATGGTGTCCATGCTGACGTCGAACAACGTCATGCGCTCTTTGACGAGGCGCTCGGTGCGGGCGAGGCCGACACGGCACTGGTTGGCGAGCAGCTCGCCGACGGCGCGCACGCGGCGGGAGCCGAGGTGGTCGATGTCATCGAGCAGGCCCTCGCCCTCGCGCAGGCCGAAGAGGTAGCGCATGGAGGAAACGACGTCCTCCTTGGTCATGACCCGCATTTCGGTGTCGATGTGCAGGCCGAGTTTCTGATTGATCTTGTAGCGGCCCACGCGGGTGAGGTCGTAGCGCTTGGGATCGAAGAAAAGACGCTTCACCAAGGCGCGGGCGTTCGGCACGGTCGGCGGATCGCCGGGACGCAGGCGGCGGTAGATTTCCTTGAGCGCCTCGTCCTCATCTGGTGCCGTGTCTTTGCGCAGGGAGGTGATGAGCAGATCGTCAGGGGAGGCGGTGATGACTTTGGCGCTTTTGTGGCCGAGTTCGATGAGCTGGCGGACGACACTGTTGGTGAGCGGCTCGTAGGCGCGGGCGACGATCAATTCGCCATCGAGGATGTCTTTGAAGAGCAGCTTCTCGGCGAGGTCCTCATCGGCCAGACCTTCCTTGAGTTTGAGGTCTTCAATTTTGTAGAAAAGCTTGAGGATGTCCTCGTCAGTCGGGAAACCGATGACGCGCAGCAGGGTGGTGGCAAGGAACTTACGGCGGCGGCGGCGGCGGTCGAGATAAACGTAAAGGAGGTCGTTGGTGTCGAACTGCACCTCCAGCCAAGTGCCGCGGTCAGGGATGATGCGGAAGCCGTAGAGCCAGCGGCCATTGAGGTGCATCTGGGTCTCGAAATTGATGCCGGGGGAGCGGTGAAGCTGGCTGACCACAACGCGCTCGGCGCCGTTGATGACGAAGGTGCCGCGGGCGGTCATGAGGGGCAGCTCGCCCATGTAAACACGCTCCTGTTTGGCGCCGGCCTCGTCGCGCAGCTCGAAAGTCACATAGAGCGGGGCACTGTAGGTTTCCGCCTCGCGAATGGCCTCAAGGGCGGACAGCTTGGGATCGCCGATCTCGTACTGAACGAAATCGAGGGTCATTTTGCCGTCGTAGCTCTCAATGGGGAAAACTTCTTTGAAGACCGCCTGCAGGCCGATCTCCTTGCGCTTCGAGGGCAGGATGTTCTTCTGCAGGAACTCCTCATACGAGCGGAGCTGGATTTCGATGAGGTTGGGGGCCTCGGCGACTTCGTGGATCTTGCCAAAGTTGGTGCGCTGGGACATAGGAGGTTATCTGGAGGAGGGTGGCAACGGACGGGTATGAGGAGGGTGGACGGCGGAGAGGAGGGGCGGTGAACCGTAATCAGTGTTCAGTGGGAGATGGTGCGCATGAAGCGGGTAGAAAACGGCAAACGGGCGTGGACCTCCGTACCGGTCTTCCCCCGCCTCTTGAGGGCGGGAAGAAAGATCGGCGGGAGGCCTTGGGGGCAATGCGAGCGGCTCAGCAGAAGGTGGGAGTGGAACAAAGGCGGCGGTGAGAAAATCGAAAAGGCGGACTGACTGCTAAAGGCGAGGAACTGTCTGCAGGAGTCAGGCGGCCTGGCGATTGAACGGGTTTCGAACTGAATACTGATTACTGAATACTTTCCCAAAAAGGGTTCCACATGGGCCGCCCGGAGGCGGCCCATGCGGGGTGAAGATTATTTGATTTCGACTTTGGCGCCGGCGGCTTCGAGCTTCTTCTTGATCTCTTCGGCCTCCTCTTTCTTGGCACCTTCTTTGAGCGGCTGGGGAGCGCTCTCGACGAGTTTCTTGGCCTCGGCCAAGCCCAGTCCGGGCACCACGGCGCGGACTTCTTTGATGACGGCGATTTTGTTGCCACCGGCATCGGCGAGGATCACGTCGAATTCGGTCTTCTCCTCGGCGGGAGCGGCAGCGGCGCCACCAGCGGCGGGACCTGCGGCAGCAACGGCCACGGGAGCAGCGGCGCTCACGCCCCACTTCTCTTCGAGGGTTTTGACGAGTTCAGCAACTTCCAGAACGGTCAGCCCGCTCAGGTCTTCTACGATTTTTGCAATGTCAGCCATGGTATTGAGTGCGGTGTCGCCGTGTTCCGGAGCTCCGGATGATTTCAGCTGGCAAGCCTGCCAGCCGGCGAGGAACCTTTGGTGTTTGGGGTTCAGACGGGATGATCCGTCATCTGATCAAATGGGTTTGGTATCGGGTGGGGTCTAGGGTTAGGCTTGATCCGCCTTGGCTTGAAGCACGCGCGCCAGGGAGGCGGCGGGTTCGTTGAGGGTGCGGACCAGTTTCGAGGCCGGGGCCTGCAGCACGCCCAGAAGCGTGGCCAGCAGCACCTCGCGAGACGGCAGGTCGGCGAGCACTTGGATGCCGGCGGCGTCGAGCAACGCGCCGTCAAGCACGCCGCCTTTCATCTCCGGTTTTTTGAATTCGTCGGCAAAGGTCTTCATCACCTTGGCGGCGGCGCAGACATCCTTGGCGCCGGTGACGACGGCGGTCTGGCCAACGAGAACCTCGCCCAGCCCCTCGGGGTAGCTGGCGCGTTCGGCGGCCTTTTTGACCAGGGTGTTTTTATAAACGTGAATTTCCGCCTCGCAACCCGCCAAACGCTTGCGCAGCTCGGCGAATTTGTCCACGGTCAGGCCGGTGTAATCGACCACGAACAGGAAGGGGGAGGCGTTGACCCGCTGGAGCAGGTCCTCAATCATCAGCGATTTTTCAGCTTTCATCGTGCGGTCAGTCTCCAGAGGTTAGTTTTTGACATAGCGTCCCGTGTCGATGCGGATGGCGGGCGACATGGTGGCGGCGAGGGTGATGGAATGAACGTATTTGCCGCGCGCGGTGGCGGGCTTGGCGCGCACGATGGCGTCGATGAGGGCGGAACCGTTTTCGGTGAGAGCGTTGACCTCGAAGGAGGCTTTGCCGATGGGAGCGGCGATGTTGCCGTTCTTGTCGAGCTTGAAGTCGGCGCGGCCGGCCTTGACCGCAGTGACGGCGGCGGCGGGGTCTTCAGTGACGGTGCCGGTGCGCGGGTTGGGCATCAAACCGCGCGGACCGAGCTGCTTGCCGAGCTTGCGCACTTCGTTCATGGCGGCGGGTGTGGCGATGGCGACATCGAAGTCGAGCACGCCGTTTTTGACATCGGCGATCAATTCCTCGTAACCGACCTTGTCGGCCCCGGCGGCTTTGGCGGCTTCAGCGGCGGCACCTTGGGCGAAGACGGCGACGCGGACGCTCTTGCCGGTGCCGTGCGGCAACGGGCAGGTGCCGCGGACCATTTGGTCGCCCTTGCGGGGATCGACGCCCATTTTGAAGGAGAGGGTGACGGTCTGGTTGAACTTGGTGCCGGGGAGCTTGCGCACCAGTTCGGCGGCCTCCTCCAAGGTGAAAAGTTTGTCCTCCGGGATCATCCCGGCGGCCTTGTTGTAACGTTTGCTTCTGGTTTGCATGGCTTGTGCAGTGGTGGCGAGTGTGGGCTCTCCTGCGGAAGGGTTAGTCGGTGATTTCGATGCCCATCTGGCGGGCGGTGCCGGCCATGATGAGGGCGGCGCGATCCAGGTCGTTGGTGTTCAGATCCTCCAGTTTCAGCTTGGTGGCTTCGAGAAGCTGGGCACGGGTGATCTTGGCGACCTTTTTCTTGTTGGGCTCGCCGGAGCCGGAGGCGATGTTGGCGGCTTTTTTGAGCAGGATGGAGGCGGGGGGCTGCTTGGTGATGAAGGTGAAACTCTTGTCCTTGTACACCGTGATGACGGTGGGCAGGATGTCGCCTCCGAGTTTCTGGGTGGCGGCGTTGAACTCCTTGCAGAAGCCCATGATGTTGACGCCGGCCTGGCCCAGCGCGGGACCGATGGGCGGCGCGGGGTTGGCGGCTCCAGCTTTGATCTGGAGCTTGATGACTTTGACGATTTCTTTGGCCATGAGGGTGATCCCTTCGTTCTGGTGCTGTTTGGGGTGCCTGCCGGAGCCGGTTTAGGCCGCGGCAGACGGGGGTTGGTTTAGGCTTTCTCCACCTGCCAGTATTCAAGATCCACGGGGGTGGAGCGCCCGAAGATGTTGACCGCCACCCGCAGCACGCCGCGGGTCGGGTCGATTTCCTCAACGATGCCGGTCTGGCTCTCGAAGGGACCGTCAGCCACCCGCACGGAGTCGCCGACGTTGAAAGCGATTTTGGGAATGACGGAGTCCTCGCGCTCGCGCACCTGCGCCAGGATGGCCTCGACCTCGCGTGGACGCATCGGGATAGGGTGATCCTTGCCGCCAGCGAAGTTCAGCACGCCGTCGGTTTCACGCACAAAGTACCAGGTTTTGTCCACGAGGCGGTTGTGCTCGTCGAGCAGGTAAAGGTTGGCGATGACATAACCGGGGAAGAACTTGCGGTTGCTCTCGGTTTTCTTGCCTTTTTTGACTTCCGAGACGCGCTCGACAGGCACGAGGACCTGGTAGATGTAATCGCCCATTTCCTCCTGCTCGATGCGGCGCTGCATGCTGTCACGCACGCGCGCCTCCATTCCGGAGCGGACGTGGATGACGTACCATTGGTCTCGAGGGGCGGGTATGGCTCCCATGGTGATGAATCAGGAGGATGCAGAAGTCCGGGGTTGCCGGTCTTCAGTTGACGAAAAATTCAAAGGACTTGCGGAGTGCGAAGTCGAAGAAGGAGACAAAGGCGCCGAGCAGCAGCATGGCGATGAACACGACGATGGTGGAGTCATTGAGCTCCTTGTACTTCGCGAACCCCTTTTCTTTCGGGTCCCAAGGCCAGGTGGCTTTTTTGAGCTCCAGGATGACTTCACCCCAGTATTTGCGAATGCGGTTCATGTGCGTGGCTTAAACTTGGCTGACGGAGGGACTGTGAATGGCAGGTCAGGAGGGGCTCGAACCCCCGACATTCGGTTTTGGAGACCGACGCTCTACCAACTGAGCTACTGACCTGTGTGGGAGGGGATAAAAGATTAGACCGGCCGGGCTGCCCTGGAACTCAAACAAAACAACGATTGTTGAGACGGAAGCCGCGGGACCCGCTGCTGGCAGATCCCGCGGCGCCCAAGACAAGCGACCGGGAGAGCAGACTAGTCGAGAATGTCGGACACACGTCCGGCACCCACGGTTTTGCCGCCCTCACGAATGGCGAAACGGATGGTCTTCTCCATGGCAATGGGGGTGATGAGCTCCACTTGGATGGAGACGTTGTCACCGGGCATCACCATTTCAACACCCTCAGGAAGGGTCACGCTGCCGGTCACGTCCGTGGTGCGGAAGTAGAACTGCGGGCGATAGTTGTTGAAGAAGGGGGTGTGGCGGCCGCCTTCGTCCTTGGAGAGGACATAAACCTCGGCCTTGAACTTCTTGTGCGGGGTCACCGAACCGGGCTTGGCGATGACTTGGCCGCGCTCGACATCGGTCTTCTTGATGCCGCGCAGCAGCAGGCCGACGTTGTCGCCAGCACGGCCTTCGTCGAGCAGTTTGCGGAACATTTCGATGTCGGTGACGGTGGTCTTGACGGTCGGGCGGATGCCGATGATTTCGACTTCGGACATTTTTTTGACGATGCCGCGCTCGACACGACCGGTGCAGACGGTGCCACGACCTTCGATGGCGAACACGTCCTCGATCGGCATCAGGAAGTCCTGGTCGATCGGGCGCTCCGGCAGCGGGATGTAGGCGTCCACGGCGTCCATGAGCTTGAGGATGTTTTGGCGCTGTTCGGCGTCGCCTTCCAGCGCCTTGAGGGCGGAGCCTTTGACGATGGGGATGTCATCACCAGGGAACTCATACTTGGAAAGCAGGTCGCGCACCTCCATCTCGACGAGGTCGAGCAGTTCGGCGTCATCGACCATGTCCACCTTGTTGAGGAAGACAACGAGGGCGGGCACGCCGACTTGGCGGGCCAGGAGGATGTGCTCGCGGGTCTGCGGCATCGGGCCGTCAGCGGCGGAGCAGACCAGGATGGCGCCGTCCATCTGCGCGGCGCCGGTGATCATGTTTTTCACGTAGTCAGCGTGGCCTGGGCAGTCCACATGAGCGTAGTGGCGGTTGTCGGTTTCGTATTCGACGTGAGCCGTGTTGATGGTGATGCCGCGCGCTTTTTCCTCGGGAGCCGCGTCGATGTCATCGTATTTGCGGGCCTGGGCATAGCCTTTTTCAGCCAGGGTCGTGGTGATGGCGGCGGTGAGGGTGGTTTTGCCGTGGTCAACGTGGCCAATGGTGCCAATATTGACGTGCGGCTTGTTGCGTTGGAAGGATTCTTTGGCCATAAGGGAAGGGTGGTGCGCTTGTCTGTGTTGGGTTCTCTATTCGGAAACCATGTCGCCAAACCCCTCCCGCTGGAGCTGATGAAGGGGATTGAACCCTCGACCTCGTCCTTACCAAGGACGTGCTCTACCACTGAGCTACATCAGCATACTACGGGCGGGAGCCGGGCGGCCGGGCTTCCTCCTCTTTCCCGGCAAAAACCGGAGCGCGTGAATCAGACTGGCGTCTGGAGACAATACACCCCTGGCCTTTTTGGGGAAAAAGTGAGTGCGAAGCTAGTTTTTCCGCCCCCATTGTCAAAGGCTTTTTCACAGAGTTGAAAAAAGTTTCGTTGACCAGGGCGGCCGGCGTGCCAGTCTGCCCGCAACCGTCCGCCGGGACGGCGCGTAACCCTTTCCCAAGCAAACCCTCCGTATCATGGCCAGCGAAAACCTCGTCACTCTCAACCAAGACAATTTTCAAACCGAAATCGAGTCCTCCAGCACCCCCGTCATTGTGGATTTTTGGGCGGAATGGTGCGGCCCTTGCCGCATGTTGACGCCCATCTTGGAGCAGCTCGCCGCGGAAAAGGCCGGCGCGGTGAAAATCGGCAAAGTCAACGTCGATGAAAATCCGGCGCTGGCCGCCCAGTTCGGCGTGCGCTCGATTCCGATGCTGGTCTTCTTCAAAGACGGCAAACAGGCGGACAGCGTGGTCGGCGTGCAGTCCAAGGACGCCCTCTCCAAGCGCCTGGAAGCGCTGGCTTGACCTTACCTGGCGATGCGGATCGCCTTGCCGCCGCGGTAAATTTGCAAGTGTGTGCTGAGTTCGTTGGCTGACGACGCATCCCCCGCCCTTAGCGCCGCCTGCATCCCTGCCGCCGCCGTCTGCGCCGCTTCTTCGAATCTTCCGGCCTCCGCGTACGCCGCCGCCAGGGTCATCAGCAGCGTGGGGTGCGGCTGGCCGCCTGCCTTGCTGGCGCGCTCCGCCAGCGAAACGGCTTCCCCGCCATCTCGGAGCGCGTCATCCGTTGAGGTGGCAAGGACCCACGCCAGGTTGTTGAGCACCGACACCTCGTCCGGCTCCCGTTCCAACACCCGCCGGTAAAGTTCACAAGCCTCGGTGATCCGCCCCCGCGCCAGCAGCAGATTGCCCAAATTGGTGAGTGACTCGGCATGGCCAGGCTCGATCTCCAGCGCCTTTGCATAACTGGCTTCCGCCTTGTCCAGGCGGTTGAGCTGGCTCAAGGCATTGCCCAATCCCGCGTGGGCGGCGAAGGACTCCGGGTTGCACGCCACCGCCCTTTGGAAACTCGCCACCGCCCGCTCAGCCTGCCCCGTCAGCCTCAAGTACTCGCCCATGTAATAATGCATCGGCGCATGATCGGGCGACAAACGATCCCCTGGTTCGCAGGCGCGCGCTGCCAGCCAGTAGAGCAGTCCCGCGAACAGAACCGTCACCGCCGCCATCATCGGGAGCGACACCAAGGGCCGCTGATCTTCCGCCTTTTTCATGAATCCTGCCGCTTGAATAGGATGAAAGTGCAGTCGAAGGCGAGCAGACCCTGGCCGCGCACCTTCATGCGCTCGACGAGGGGACTCGCGTCAAAAACCCGAACCTCGCGGTACTCCTCTCCCAACAAACCAGGGCTGGCGCGGGCAATGCGCGACGCCTCCAGCGGACGCAGCGCCAGCCAGGTTGGCCTCAATTCGCGAATGAGATCGGGCCAGGACAACCCCACCTTCTTCGAGGCCGCCACCACTTCCGGCGAGGACATCCCAGGGAAGTCATAGGTCTTCAGTTCCGAAAAATACCCGAAATACCCCAGGCACTCCATGAACATGCTGTCGCCCGGCTGCGAGTTCTGCTTCAACCACAGCCCGATCTCACGCCGGTTGCCATCGTCCACGAACACCTGCTCCACCTTGCTCATCCGCGCCACCTCGACCAGCAATCCCGCGCTGAGCGCCAGCCAGGCGGCGCCACCAACCAGGACGGCTTTTCGCAGCCAGCCCTCCTTCACGAGCAATCTGTCAAGAACGCCCCCCAGCGCAAACAACGCCAGCCAGGCCGGCCCGGGAAGATACCAGCCCGCCGGCAACGTGGCAGGGAAGTAGCCCAGAAAAGTCATCAGGCAGCCAAAGGCGAACGACACCACACGCACCTCCCGCGGGCACCTGGGCAGCAGCCACAAGACCGCCGTGCTGCCGCCGACAAAACGCATGACCACCAGCAGCCAATCCGGCCACCCACGATAAAAATAACCCGACGGCATGAACAAACTGTCCACGGACCCCAGGCTCTTGATCCAGGACAGATGCACCCACAGCCATGTTTGCGCGGCGCCCCACAACGTTTTCACTCCGGCCGCGTTGCCTTTGGCCGTGACGGTGTGCGGCACCGGCGTGCCATAGTACCACCAGGCCGTCAAAAACCAGGGCAGATACAGCGCGGTGCAAACCAAGCCCGCCAGCAAACAAGTTTTGACCCAGTGCAGCCGCGCTTTGTTGGCAGCTTGCGTGTCCGCAAAAATCAATCCGCCCAAGGACAGCGCCGCGATGTAAACAAACCCGTCCGGGCGCGTCCACATCAACGCCCCCCAGGCCAGCCCCAGATGCAGCCATTGCCGCCGTGGCGGCGCCAGCATCACCCGCAGAATCCAGGCCAGACTGCCGAGCAGCAGGCCGGTCTCCATGCCGTTGATGCTGAAGTCCACGCTCTTCGCGTCGGTCACCAGCCACAACACCAGCAGGCCCGCCGCCGCCGGATGCCAGCGCAATCGACACGCGGCGCCATAAAGCAGCGCCACCCCGGCCGCCAAAGCGGCGCTGCTCAGCACCCGGAACAGCCAGATCGCCGCCTGATCGGATTGTCCCCCAGTGAGCAGGTGACAAAGCGCCGGCAGCAGCACCCCCAGAGGCGAGGTAAACGTGTGCACCTTCTCCCCCGCATGAAACACCAGCCCCCTGCCCTCCACCAGGTTCTTGCTGCTCTTGAAGGTGATGTAAAAATCCTCCCAAACCCGCTCCGTGGCCAGCGCGAACGCCAGCGCCACTAAAAATGCCAGCAGAAAAACCGTCGCGGAAGAAAACCAGGCGCGAGCAGCCGGCGCCTTCTCAACGAAATCGAAAGCATCAAAATCGGCGGTGGAGTCGGTTTGCACGCGAGGAATTGATCCAGTGTTTGGGGGAGACGAGTGGAAGTTGGGCCGCATTTGCGCCAGCCAACCCAAGAGTCAAGCGGATTGGCAAGACCCCTCTTCTTCGACGCAACCGAACTGCAGCCGCCTCGTCATCTATGTGGTTCATCGTCATACCATGCCAGCGAACGGCCACACTCCCATCCCAGATCTCACGGCCGGCGCTCCTGCCACCGTGAAAACCTACGCGGGCGCCCCCGGCGCGCCGCCCGCGCTCGTCCAATATCAAAGCATCGGTGTCGAGGCGGACACTCCGGCGGGTGAAGTGACGCTCCAAGAGGAAATAAAGTGTCGAAATAAAGTGTCTGTCCCGAATGACACGGGATTAAGGCGTTCTTCCGGCAAAACATCGCTGTGAATCAAGGGAGTCTGGCGCTTCCGAGCATCTCAAAACCTTGAAGCGCCCGGCGTTTCGGAGCTTCTCATGCCAGCCAGCCGCACGGCTGAAATCAGCAGTTGCGTCGAAAACGGGTCTTAATCCCGTGCCATTCGTGTCTGTCCCTTCGAACGCCACCGCGGTGCCCGCGCCGCGACTGGTGATGAGCGGGCCATCCTCCACCA
>VFQQ010000319.1_pt1 | contig 106499 bp, 196 predicted proteins | sample 3512341 | NCBI WGS metagenome assembly VFQQ01 (sample SAMN10412373, study PRJNA504923) | tailings metagenome | isolation source: Relicate 2 Philex TSF1 revegetated site | place: Philippines: Tuba, Benguet | collected 2017-08-29 | reverse complement strand
AAACCCGGGGGGGGGGGGCGGGGGGGTGCGCATGCGCAGGGGCCTGGACTACCTGCGCTGCTGTTGAGCTGCTTCAGCGGGAGGATGCACGCAGCTATTTTGAGGTCGCTGGGTTGGTGTAGCTGGGATGGTCCCTGTTGTGTCTCCAACCCGCCACCCTCCTGCCGGTCCTCCATCTGCCTGCAGACTTTGTGCAGCCCGAGTCGCGGCGCAACGAGGTGCTGGGCTGGGTCAAGGCGGGGGTGCGCGACTTCTCCATCTCACGAGCAGCAGTGGAGTGGGGTGAGATCGCCGCTGCATGCTTGCTGCTGCTGCTGCTGCTGCTGCTACTGCTGCTGCTGCGCTGCGGTGGCGGTGACGGCAATGTTCTTTCTCCATCCACAACAAGTGCTGACGGCTGGATGGCAGGTGTGGGCCAGGAGCTGCTGGCGGCGCCGCATTGCTTACCGCAATGCCCTTCACTCCCCTGACCTGCAGGCATCCCCATTCCTCGGGACCCCAAGCAGACTGTGTACGTCTGGTTTGACGCGCTCAATGGCTACCTGTCAGGTGAGACGCTGTGCTGTGCTGTGCTGTGCTGTGCTGTGCTGTACTGTGGTGGAATCATGCTGCTGCAATAATAGCGGGCATTCCAGCGTGGCGGTTGTGCACATGCGAGCTTCTCCCCCACCCTTCTTACCTCTCTACATACCAACCCTAGCACCGCCACCCACCATCACCGCCCCGCTTGCCCCCCACACAGGCCTGTTGTCCGAGGGCGCGGGCGGCAGCCCCGAGGCGCTGGCCTCCGCCGGCTGGCCCGCCTCGCTGCACATCATTGGCAAGGACATCCTGCGCTTCCACGCTGTGTACTGGCCCGCCATGCTGATGAGCGCGGGACTGCCGGTACCGCGCCGCGTGTACGGCCACGGATTCCTCACCAAGGACGGCCTGAAGATGGGCAAGAGCCTGGGCAACGTGCTGGAGCCCACGGCGCTGGTGGGTGCATACGGCGCCGACGCTGTGCGCTACTACTTCCTGCGCGAAATCGTGTTTGGACAGGCAAGTGTGTGGGGAGTGGAGGGCGAGGGGGGAAGGCAGGGAGTGCGGGGTTGGGTGGTCAGGTTGAAGAGTTGCAGTCCTTGGAGGGCGTTTGTGTGCGTGCTTGTACTGCCTGAGTTGCAGGGCTCAGGGCCCAGTGCAGCCCTCGCCCCACTGCCTGCTGCACCCTTGCCAACCTCCCACTCACGCCCTCCCGACCCACCCTCCCACTCGCTCCCCCTCCCGCCCCTCATCGCAGGACGGCGACTTCAGCGAGGAGCGCTTCCGCAACATTGTGAACGCCAACCTGGCCAACGATGTGGGCAACCTGCTCAACCGCACGCTCAACCTGCTGAAGAAGAACTGCGGTGGCGCGCTGCCCATCGATGCGGCAGCAGTGCCCGCCGACCACCCGCTGCGTGCGCTGGCGGCGGAAAAGGTGCCGGCTGTGGCCGCCGCGTACGAGCGCCTGCGCTTTGACCAGGCGTGCGCCGAGGCGCTGGCCATCAGCGGGCGGGGCAACCAGCTGCTGGAGGAGACGGCGCCCTGGACCGCCTTCAAGAAGGGCAGCGAGGAAGACAAGGTGGCAGCGGCAGCAGTGCTGGTGGCGGTGCTTGAGGCAGTTCGCGTGGTGGCGGTGCTGCTGTCGCCCGTCACCCCCGGCCTGTCCTCCCGCATTTACCAGCAGCTAGGCTTCACGCAGCAGCAGTTTGAGGCGCTGACCTGGGCGGATGCAGAGTGGGGCGCGCTGCAGGCGGGGCATGCCATGCCGCAGCCGCAGCCGGTCATGCAGCGGCTAGAGGGCGACTTTGTGACGGAGCCTGCCCCCGCAGCAGCAGCAGCGCCGGCAGCGGTGGCAGCCAAGGCGTGATTGCCTTGGCTCGGCCGCCACTTTCTTGCTCGTTGTCTGCTTTCCGCTCCTCTTTGGCTGTGTATTCTTTCTGCTGCTGCCCAGCACTGTATTACATGTTCATTTGCAATTGTTAGGCTGGCTGAAACGGTGCAAAGGCCCCACAATATGCAGGTGGAGGGATCAGAATTGGCAGCAAAATGGGAGGAACATTGGCACGTGGGCGGCACTTGGCACCGCAGGATGGGACCTTGTTCAACAGCAGGCTTGGAGTCCATCATGGTCCGTCTAATTTCAGCCGGAATGGCTGTGCAACATGGGTCGCTCAACTAGCGGCCACCTGAGAGATGGCAGCTGGGGCCAGTGACCAGCTGAAGGAGGCCCCCATATTAGTTGGACCGCATCAGGCCGCCGCCTGCCCCTCCTCCAGAATCTTGAAGGTCATGCCCGCCTTGCGCAGCCGCTCCACCAGCAGCATGCCCATGGCTGCAGGCAGCCACAGTGCAGAGGTGGACAGCGGGTCAGCTGTTTGCGGCAGGTGGAGTCACGTGCATGCCGGCGCTCGGCAGCTGTGCAGAGGCAAGCACGACCAGTCTACTTTGTGTCCTGCATGCCGCAGCACAAATCAAAATGCACAAATCCAAGCCCCGCACTGCCATCCAGGCAAGGCCACGCAGGCCCAGCTGCCAGCCCACTCACCGGAGGCGGGGGTCAGCACGCCGCCCTTCTGTACCTCTGGGCTGGCATCCAGCTCCTTCTGCTGCAGCGCCAGGCACAACGCCGCCTCCAGCAGCATGCGAGAGGTCCCCCAGTAGCCGCCGTCCCGGTGCGGGTCGCCAACCTCAGCCTGCAGCGGGTAAGCGAGTGCAACTTTGTTGCTCAGCCAATCGTGCAAACATCATTGTGGGCCGCCCACTACAACTTGCCGCCACACAGCCAAGTTGACAGTCCCAAGCAGGCGAGCAAAACCAGGCATGGCTGTGCAGCGGGCGCTTGCCTGCACAAGCAGCGGCGCGGCGCCGCCCTCCTCCTTGCTCCACGCCAGCACGCGGTTTTTGAAAAATCCGTTGAGCATGATGTCGCGGCTGGGGCCCTGCAGTGGCAGGGTTCAAATATGGGGTAGAAGTTTTTCAATCAGGCGTGGACTGGTCTGGCAGGGCGGCTTGCCTGCAACACCCTCCCCTGCCTCACATGCCCTCCTTGCCACCCATCTCCCTCTTAGCGCCCTCCTGCCGCTCACCTCGCCCTGTGCCGGCAGCACCTTCTTGAGCAGGGGGTGCAGCCAGGTCTGGCTCATGGCCGCCACCACCGCCAGCGTGCCTGCACGGTGGGTGCCGGGGGCGCAGGCGTCATGCGGGGGCACATAGCAGGCTGTGATGCTGGCCAATAAAACTAGTTTTGTGTCAAGCCGCCTGCTGTACACTGCTGTGCTTGCCATGAATGCCATGATCAATGCGTTCACTTCCTCAATGCAGCCCCCGGGCTCACCCAGCTGGATGGACTTGGCAGCCATCCACGACTTGGCGGCCACGCTCTCCTGCAGGGCAGGCGCAATCGGACAGGCGGGGCAGAGCTCCTTGGCCCTCGTGATCAGAGCATGCCAAGCAGCCACCACGCATGCTCAATATCGTTTCCTCAAACCGTCAACTGGTAGGCATGCCAGCTGGGCCGGCCGGCAAGCGCTCACCTGGTAGCGGAAGTCGTTGCCTGCCCAGCCCAGCAGATAATTGGAGCGGTGCACCACGCGGTTGTTGCACGCCTGGGCGCGGCAGATGAGCGCGAGTGCGGGGTAGGTCGGAGAGCGGGACAGGCACGGAGGCAGGTCGCTGCCATCGACCAGCCACCACTGTTGCACAGCCGCCACACCTACAGCGGGCATGCTGCAAGATCGCAGCAAGCTTCGGCTGACTGTATCCACCCCGTCCCCTCACCTGCATCACAAAGGGCCCCAGGTACTTGCCCAGCTCCTGGCTCCACTGCACGCCCCAGAACTCGCCATCCGCGCCCCTGGCCTCTGGGGGGCACAGGCTGTACACGGAGCCGGCATCCTCTGCAGGTGGGTGTAGTGGTGGCGTGGGGCAAGAACTGTGGGCTCCCAAAGCGTGATGGCCATGCATATCCTAGGCAGTGCTACGTTGTGGTGCTCGCGTCCTGCACTCTGAACAGCTCAGCAATCAATCAAGAAATCAAAGCAGGCCAGAAAGTGCAAGTTCTCACCCCGCAGCTCAGGGCGTTGCTTCATTTCCGCGAAAGCATTCATGCCGCTGCAGGGGTGGTGGGACGGAAAGCCTGCTGAGTGCCATGCTGAGTACAGACTAACCTCTCTTGCCTAGCCTGCTCCGCGAGCGGCTCAGCCCCTGCCTTGCACAGCAGCAGCCCCCCGCATCCTGCCCACACACCAAAGACGTCAACCCACCCGCAATCCCCTGCCCACAACCCCGCCCATCTCCCTTGCACCAGGAGGCCAGCCAGAGCCCGCCCACCTGGCGATGGTGCCCCCCGACACGCCGCCCTTGCTGCCCAGCACCACGTTGAGCACGCGGGCCGCCTGCTTGCCGTACCGCTTCTTCAGGTGGTCCACCACCTGCACGGCACACGGCACAGGGCAGTCGGGGCGGTGTTGCATTAGCAATAGATGCCTGCCCATGCAAGGGAAGGGGGTGGCACCGGAACACCGCCCTAGCAAGCTGCACACGGCACACATTGCGCCGTGTCCCGACAAGTATGCCCTGTGCTCCTGCACCCTCTGCTCCCTGCTCCCATGCTCAAACCTGTTCCCCCTCACCAGCAGCGCGCCCAGGTCAAAGGGCGTGGAGTCGAAGCCGCAGCAGGGCACGATGCGCAGGCCCTTCTGCTTAGCCTCCTCGTGGTGCTCCGCAATCACCTGCTTCACCCAGGGCGTCTCGCCTGGGCGGCAGGCGGGGCAGGGGGGGCGTTGTTCAGTGGTGAGTTGAGTGGGCGAGCACCAACTGCGCGCTGCAGCTACCACTGTGGACCAAATTGACAATGGGAGAGCCAGCCGGCCTGCTGGCTCGTTCATGCGGCGGCTGCTGGAGGTCAAACCCTCCAAATGCTGTGTCCAACCCGTCCAGCATGCTGTATCCAGCCAGGTCGCTCTGCCCCACCCAGCCCAGCAATACCTGTGATGTCGACGTAGTGGCACCCCGAGCGCACGGCGGCGGCCACCACGGGGGAGCCGATGAGGGCAAAGGGGCCGGCGGTGGAGAGCAGCACGCGCGCCTGCGCCGCCATGCCGTCCATGCTGGCCTGCACAGGAGGTGGGAGGGGCGCAGTTTACTAGCCCAGGCGATACCAAGCTGAGTCATGCAGTACAGCCCTGCACAGCGGCGTACTGGAGGCCACAGCGCAGGTGCTGCGTGCTGTGCTTGCTTGCGCTGTGCACCCCTCGCTTTGTCTGCCCAGGCGGCAGCCAGTCTCGCCTGGTCGCGCAGGTCTGCCACCAGGATGGGCACGTCCTTCACCTCCCCGCCGTACTGCTCGCTCAGCTCCAGCCGCAGCTTCTCCAGGCGCTCCTTGCTGCAGGCCAGGCGTTTGGGTGGCAGGGGCAAGTAGAGCGTGGGCGAGGCGACTTGACGACTGCTCGGTGGCCAGACCCGTGACGCAGGCACCAGCAAGGTGTGCATTTGATAAGTCCATCATGATTGTCATAGAGGGCTCCCCATCCCTCCGAGTTGACAGAACAGCTCGCGTCTCCAGAGTGCCGCACACAACCGGCAGCGGTCCAAGCACAGCAGCGCAAGCGCAGCTCACCTGCGCCCCGCCAGAGCCCACTTCACTCCGCTCTTGTAGTCACGTGCCAGGTGCTCCGCCACCAGCCGGCCAGTGAAGCCGGTGGCGCCTGCGCAGCAGCGGGAGTGCTTGCCCCGTCAGCGGGTGCTGGCCGCCGGGCAGGCGGCGGCGGCGGCAGGCGGCGAGGGGCAGGCGGCCACCGTTCTCGGCCGGACGATCGCTGCATGGACCTCGCACCCCAAATCACAACATCGAAGGCTCGGTTTGCGGCCATCGCGCGGCGAAAAAGTAAAGAGAAGAGCAGTGGCCGGGTTCTGCCGAAGGGTGCTGCAAGTAGGAGGCCGAGGCGCGATCTGGTGAATCGTGCAGAAAGACAAACGCGCTTGCAGCGGCCAGGGCCGCTTGCATGTGGTGCACCTGCGCCTGCTGGCGGCGCTGAGGGGCGGTAGCTAACCATGCCAGCGCGGGGTAGTGTTGTCGTTTACATGCAGGGCATAACCATGTCCATATTGATGTCAACACTTGCAGTCATTGCCACCTATTCCCAGCTGCATAAGACATGTCTTATCTACCGCTCGCTGCCGCTGCCGTTGCCGCTGCCATTGCCGCTGCCGCTGCCGCTCACACCCAGTGCACGTGCGTTCAGGCTGGCCAGCAGCTCTACCTGCACAAGGCGTGTGGGGGGCCGTGGGACCCCGGCTCTCATCACTGCTCAGCAACAGTGCCGCATGGCAAGTCGTGCTGTACACCAGCACACATACTCTGCCTCCTGGCACGCCCAGTTACGGCAACGTCACGCTAAAGCTGTCCCAGTCCAGGCCCCGCTCTGCTTGACGCCACACACCCACTCACCGCCGGCTCCACCTTCTGCTGCTTGGTGCGCCGGTCGTACGTGCCGCGCTGCATCTCAATCGAGTGCCCCATGTACAGCGCCAGCGCCTGCGCACATGGGTGTAGAAGGTTTGACAGTGTAAAAGCGGCACCTCTGGGCGAGTGCAGCGGTGGCACGGCGAATGGCGATGCAGATGAACCACAGAAGGGCATCGACACAAACTAGGCATGCACATGCCAGCCGGCAGCTGCGCGTTGTCAGCATGCCCACGCACCTCCAGCTCTCGCTCGCTGGCGCCGCTGCCGCGCAGGTATGTCACCACGCTGTCCCGCACCTGAGGGCCGAATGTGCAGGGGGAAGGCAGTAGAGTGCCAAGGGGCGGACGATCCCATTTGTGTGCCGGTGTGCCAGCTGTGTCAGCAGGCAGTTATGTGGCATGCCACCATTTCACAGGCAACAGCCAGCAGCCACGCACCAGGTGCGGGTTGCACTTCTTGCCCGTCAGCCGGTAGCAGGTCGTCCAAAACAGCTGCAGTGGAATGAAGAGGGGGGGCAGCAGAAGCTCACATCCCAGGCAGGGCGGCAGCCCAACACGGCGCCAGCAAAGGAGCTGGGGCAACTAGGTGCAGGCAGTTCATTAGCTGCCAACGACTTTGCGCCCCCACAGGCCCACCTTGTACAGGCTCTTGTCGGTTAGCGGCTCGCCATTCTGCCTGCAGCATGGCAGGGTCAACGCATTGGCAAGGTTGAACGAGTAAACTCTCAGCCCCAGGCTTGCATGCCAGCGTTCAGCACGTCTGGCCACTCACCCCTCCAGCTGCACACACAGACATCCCCAAGTGTGTACACAGATCCCTGCCGCTCTCCCCCAATCCCGCTCACTGCGTGAACAGCAGGTTGTGGCGGGGCTGCAGTGCCGCCCTCCACTTGTCCATGAACGCCTCCAGCTCCGGGTAGATGTGGGGGCTCAGCGTGAGCGGCGGCCGCTCGCCGTACGCGCGCCCGGTCTGTGGGAGGAGCAGGGTGGCAGCGCGTGGGCAGCACTGGTTTAATTAAGCAGGGGTGCTGTCTATCAGAAGCTTACTTACTGCCCGAAACCAGCAGCAACTCACTCCTTCAAACTCCAATTCACCAGCTGCCGCACCTTGTAATCTTGGGGGCCGTGCCGAATGACCCAGCGGCCCTCGCGGTCCTTGACCAGCGTGCGCCCCACCTCCAGCTCGCGCAGCGTGCGCTGCAGGGCGGGGGAGTGGGCCGGTGAGAGAAGATGTTGAAGTCAGCAAAACGGTGGTCAGAGGCGTTCTGCTGCTTACATGAGCTGCTTGCATGAACAAACCTGCAACGAGTGTTGAGCAGGAACCTGTCCAGTCTGCAACCAGGGAGGCCCTGCAGTCGGCCCCAGCAGCAAAACCATCTCCACCCACAATCCACCGCCCACCTGGCGGTCGGGCACGCATGAGAAGATGGCAAAGATGAGGTAGCGCTGCAGCGAGTAGGCCACCGCAGCGTCGCTGCGCTTCTTGCCGTTGTGGGTCAGGGCGCCGCACTCGCGCCGCAGCTCGCCGCAGAGCCGCAGGAACTCGGGCCAGGACAGCCACTTGGCCTCCTCGTCTGTGGGGAGGGGAGGCGAGGTGCAGTTTGGCATGCACATGTATAGCCAGCCGGGCTGGGCTGGTGATTTGCAGGTTGATGCACGTCTCCTTGTCCAGAGCACATGGCGCACAGGCATGCCTTCTGCACTGCCACCGGCCATCCAGCACCAAGCTGCAGTGACACCCACCCGCCACACGTGGCGCCACCTTCTCCTGCCGCTTGTTGGCGTTGCTCATGGCCCGCAGCTCCTTGATCACCTCCAGGTCGGAGTAAGCACGCTCGCCACGCCCCGGGTTGGCCTGCGGGTGTGAAGGGGGGTCAGAACAGCGGGTGGAACAGCAGTGTGGGTGCATTGTGAGGGTGCGGTTGTGGTGGGTGTCGAACAAGAGCAGAGATGCGCTTGCTACAGGTGCGCTAGATGCCTGCGCAGCGGGCCAGAAAGCATGTGCTGCCGGCAGCCAAGAAAGCAGTGCCTTCAGCCAGCAAGAGTCCCGGTACCTTCGATTCACTGTGGTACAGGAACTTTGCTGCCGCACCCGCCGCGCGGATCTGCAGGGACAGGCGCACCAGGCACAGGTGCATGTTCCGCAGCAGCCGTTCCGGTCCTGCCCAAGCCAGCCAGCCGCATGACACCCCAGCCAACCGGGCTCTCCTCCTGGCTCGTCCATCCCGCCCCCTACACTCCCACCCGCCTACCAACCCACCCTGCCAACCACCCCACCCACCACGAGGCCCTCCGTCCGGACGCTGACGTCGCGCTCGGTGCTGAGCCAGAGCAGGTAGTCAAACACCAGGCTCACGCCCTCCCGCCCAGACGAGGGCAGCAGGGCAGTCAGCGACAGCTGGTCCAGCGGCACGCCCCGCTCCCTGTGCAGCCAGCCCAGCATGCCCCTGCGGTGGGGCACGCAGTGGGTGGGCCAGTGCGTGTAAGCGGGGATGTGCTTGATGGTTGCGACTGTGTTCACTCCTGCATAGAAGGGCTGGATTCCTGCCCACTGCTGCTGGCCCCAGCAGTGCACATTAGCACACGCACCTGATGTGGTCAGCATATTTCCTTGCCGTACCATCGGTGATGGGGTCCTGCTGTGCTCCGAAGAAGCGCACGGTGAGGAAGCGATGCAGCGCCTCCATCTCAGCTCGCAGCTCTGGCGTGAACTCGCTTTCCTGCACAGCATGCGCATTGTATGGGCACAAGTGTGCGCTGTTGCATGCCGCGCCTGCCTACTGCTGGGTGCATTTGGAGCTGGTTTGCCGTGCTGCCGAGCGTCAGCACAGGCAATGCATGCCCCACAGCTGGGCATCGGGCATCGGGCAGCACAGCACAGCACGCATCAGCACAGCAGCACCTGCCATGGGGCACACAGCTCACCGACAGCGCATACTTGCGGGCCACCGGGCGCTTGGTCACTCTCGGCAAATCCGCACTTTTGAAGCCCGCCCTGCGGAAGGCCGGGCAGCGCCGCTCCTCGATCGGCAGGTGCGCCTGGTCCCAGGCCGCCGCAGCTGCCGCATCAGCCTCACCGCCGCTGCCCCGCATTGCCGCCAGCTCCTCCACTAGCTCGCTATCTGTCTCGCTATCAGACAGCACCTCCTCTGCTTCATCTCCGCTGCTGGCATCGCTGCTGCCTCGTGCTGCGGCTAAAGCTTCTTCTGTGCTGCTGCCGCCGCTGGCTTGCAGGCCGCTGCTCTCCACCGCTGCCTCGGGCTGCAACAGCAGCTCCCCAACAACTGCCTTGAGGCGCAGTGGCAGCCCCAGGCTGCGCGCCGTCTCATCCGGCAGTGCTGCCAGCTCCCCAGCTGTTGTGTACCAGTTATCTATGAGAGCTTGCACAGCAGCGTCAGGCACGGGCTTGCCCAGCCGCTCGCAGGCGGCGTGCACTGCTGCCGCGACATCCGTGTCTGGCGTCAGCTGCGTGCCGCTGCTGGCGGCTGCAGAGAGACGGATGCGACAGCGGGGAAGGCAGGTCAAATGGTCAAAGGCCTGCAGCAAGCCTGCAAGCGGCTGACGCCAGGCCAGGCCAGGCTGATGCCAGGCAGGGACCAAGCCATCACGCCACCGCCCGCAGGGTTTTGGTGGCAGCGGCGGCGGGATGGTTGCACTGCTTACCAGCGCTGGCTGCCAGGTTCAAGGCTCTCCTCCAGCCCACTGCTGCTGCCAGGGGGCGCCTGACGGCCTGCCTGGCTGCAGGCCGAGGCGTGGCCGCACTCAAGCTTGAGCAGGCAGCCTGTCTGCTTGCTGCGATCCCCCTGGCAATCATGAGATTTGGAGGGCAAGCTGCACAGCGACTGTAGGCCTGCAGCAAGCGGTGCAGCATAGGGAGCTCTCGGAACCGAGCTCACATAGCCTGGGGCCGCCTGCTGCAAGCCTAGTACATCCGGCAGGACGCATAGACGAACAGCAAACCAGCCAATGCGCCATCGGCGTCATGAGCTGCTTGCGCTGCCCGCTGCCTGCCTGCGCTGCCGCCGCCGCTCGCGGTCGAATGATGGGGAGCAGAGCCCTTCGCTGCTGCTGGTGTAGCAAAGCTCTGCTCGGAGTAGAACGAAAGGGCATGCTCAGGGTCTGTTTATGCATCCTGTGCAAACTGCGCTTGGTCCACAGACCCGCCATTGAGCCCGCCGCCGTCCGCCTGGCGCTGCGCCGCGCCGCCATGCCCCCATGCTGCCACCCCAAGTCTGTGATTGCTCAGCCCTTTGTCGATCTGCTTGCGGCTGCTTGATCGGTGTTGTATTCGGCCTTCGCGGACAGAACCCGTCCCGCCTGGTCCACCTCCGGCCCCTGCTTCCGCTCCAACAGTAACAGATCGCGCTCGATAACATCGGGTGAGCAGGTAGGAGCGAAGGGAGCCCACAACCCCACGAGCTCCCGCCGCTTGGGCGCCCCGGCGCGCGGACCGTGCACCAGCGGCTGGTTGGGTGATTGCTGTCGTACGCCGCTCAACCAGAGCAGCTCAGGCGCCATTCCGCCCCCTTGACCGCCGCCGCCGACGTCTGCCGCCGCCGCCCTTCGCCCGCAGCTGCACAAGGCTGGGCTTTGCGACGGCCGCCGGCGCCCCTCGCAGCAGCAGCAGTGGGCTTAGCACCGGGGCGGCGGAGGCGGCAGCTGCGGCATGTACTGGCTGGTGTCGCTGCCGCACGGCGGGCTGCCGGACCGCGTGTGGAACCAGCTGCAGGAGCTGACGACGTACACAAACGACCACAGGCAAGGCGCTGGCTGTGCAGCTGTTTCTGCTGATCAGCGGCTGCAAACTGGTAGCTTGGCACCGATAGCCTGGCTGCCTGTCATGCTGTGCTGCTGTGGCCGTGCCCAGCCGCCTACTGCACAAGCACAATTGCTGGTCCTCGCTGCGCTGTTTGCTGCTTTCTTGCCACCCTGACCATGCGTCCGTCGCCCTGCCTGCAGCCACAACTTCAAGTTTGCGCTGCCGGAGAGCTTCCGGGTGGGCACCCTGGACTCGCTGCTGGGGCTGAGCGATGACCTGGCCAAGGCAAGGAGGAGGGGAAGGGAGGGATGCAGGGGGAAGGGCTGGGAGCTGATGGGATGGCACCAGCTCACTTTATGCAGGACAGAAGAGCGGCCAGGGTCAGTGGGCTGGGCTGCATGCTGGGACGGGTGCTGAGCGCCTGCTTCTCAGTGGTGTTGGCCTAGCTCACAGGCTGCCCACCTGCCAGCGGCTCCACCGCCGTCTTGCCAGCCAGGGCGGCCAAATCGCGCGCCCTGCTCTACTCAAAGTCGCTCAGCATGCCTGCCCGCTGCGCAGGTGAATGCGGCTGTGGAGGGCACGGTGAACAAGGTGCGGCGGCAGCTGATGGACCTGCAGTCCAGCGTGGCGCCCGAGGACCGAGCCGATGTGTGGGTGGAGGGGCAGACGCCCGAGGGATACCTGCAGGTGGGCTGGGGCCCTGTCACAGTCGGGTGGTGTGACAAATGCATGCGGCGTGGGCACTGGGGCATGGGTGGCGGATGCGGCAGGGCAGTAGGCAGGGAAAGCGGGAGTGAGGCAGCGCTGGTGCAAGCCCACAGGGGCTCCGGCTGTCCACGCACCCGTGCCCCAGCTAGCTTTGCCTGCCAGCGCTTGGTTGCGAGCCGCCTTGGGCCCCTGCCTGAGTCTGCCCCACCCCATCAACACGTGCTACCTCGCCCCACCCCGCCTCACCTGCAGCGGTTTGCCTGGAACGAGGCCAAGTACCCCAGCCGGCGGCCGCTCAAGGACATTGTGTCGTCCATCATGGAGACGGTGCAGAAGCTGGACGACGACCTCAAGGTGGGAGGACTGGAATGATGGAAGGGGCTGGGTGGATGAGTTGGGCAGGGTGCGAGTGGAGTACTTTGCTTCCTTCCCTCCAGCAGGCAGGCGGCTTAGTGCCCTGCTAGAAGGGGTGCCAAGCAGCCCGACAGCAGTGCCCCACCCACCCCCGCCCCTCCTCCCCGCTCTGCCCCGCCCCCGCAGCTCAAGGTCACCGAGTTTGGCCAGCTGCGCAGCCAGCTGCAGGCGGCGGCGCGCAAGCAGCAGGGCAGCCTGGCTGTGCGCGACCTGTCGGCCCTGGTGGCGCCCGGGCAGCTGGTGGACACCGAAAACCTCACCACGCTGGTGAGGGGCGGCCGGGGAGCTGGAGCAGCTGAGGGCTGCTGGTGGCTGACTGCTGCCGGATCAAGCATTGGTGTGTGTGTGTGTGGGGGGGGGGGGGGGGTGGTGGTGGGCAAGCAGGCGCGCAACGACTGGCTGGCGCAGTACGAGGGGCTGACCGAGTTTGTGGTGCCGCGCTCCAGCGAGGTGGGCCGGCGGGCCGTGTTTTGTGAGCGGTTGTTGCTCGCCCTGGCTGTTTACTGTCCTGCCGAGGAAAGTAACAACAGGTTCCGTGCCTGCAACAGTGGAAGTGTTTTTGTTCTGTTCTTGTCCATCCGCGGCATCCCTTATTCACACAAACCACGCCTAAAACCCATCCCAACCTCCCCAGGTGGTTGCCGAGGACCAGGACTACCTCGTCTTCTCCGTCGTGCTCTTCCGCCGCGTGGTGGACAACTTCAAAACCGCGGCGCGCACCAAGGGCTTCCAGGTATGCAGATGCCTGCAGCGGTGCCGCGGCAGGGCGCTTGCCAGCTCGGAGCGATGACGCAGGATTTGCTGGGAGCTGGCCACTTGGGAGGCATGATTGGGGCTGCCTGGACACCACCCAACCCCCAGCCACCCACCCCTCCCTGCCTTTACACCACCCTAACCCCCACGTAAACCTCCCCACAGGTGAAGGAGGTGCGGCTGGACCCCGAGGGCCAGCGCAGCAGCGACGCTGAGCTGGCGCGCGTGCGGCAGGACGCCGACGGCAAGCGGGCCGCGCTGGAGCAGTGGTGCATCACGTCCTACGGAGAGGTGGGTGGGGGTGCTTGCTCAGCTGGCAGTAGTACAGCCCAAGGTTTTGGGTGGAGGCTGGCTGGCCTGCACGGAAGCATCAGCCGCCTTGCCATTTTTGTGCGAATGCCCATGTACAGGCAGCCTGGCTGCGGTGCATTGCAGCGGCTGCCGAACCCTCCATCCGCTGACCCCCAGCTTGCTCCCACACCCCTTGCCCTGCCGCCAGGCCTTCTCCTCCTGGATCCACATCTGCGCCGTGCGCCTGTTTGTGGAGAGCATACTGCGCTACGGCCTGCCGCCGCAGGTGCACTTTGCAGGCGGCAGCCGGGAGGGGATTGTTGTGTGGCTCCTGAGAGCTGCATGAGCGGCGGTTGCCGGAGGTCAAGACAGGCATTGCAGCCCTTTCGCGCTACCACGCTGCACATGCGCCACCTTCTCTGCTTCCTCCTGCCCTGTCATTGCAGTTCCTCAGCGTGCTCATGCGGCCCAACCCCAAGACCATCGCCCGGCTGCGCAAGGTGAGGGCGGCATGGCACCAATTTGCCGACCTGGTCAGGCGGCGCAGCAAACAAGCCATGCAAGAAGGCATGTATTCAGCAGCCGATCAGCGCCGCGCTCTTGCATGCACCAATCCCCGGACACGCTCAGCTGGCCTCCTGCCTCCACACAACCCACTGCGCAGGTGATGGAGAGCGCATTCTCGGGCGTGGGCTCCCACCACTTCTCCACAGAGGGGGCGGGCGGTGATGACATGTTCCCCTACGTCTCGTTCACCCTCAACATCGAGGGCTGAGGCGGCTAGCAAGGGCTGCTGCTTGTGATGGTGCGAGCGTGCGGCATAGGCTTGCTGGTTTAGGTGCCCACACCGGCTTAGCATTGCTGTGCCATTCGCCCCGTTTGCGACGCTCCGCCCGCGCCCCTAGTGATGCGCACTGTTTTGATGCTGCTGTACTTGCTTGTAATGCCAACCCTGGTTTTGTTCCCTTGCTACCCAGCCCCTGTAAGCTACTGTGCCCATGTCGCATGCCTCACAAGGTTTACAGTCACAGGGAGGCACGTGCAAGGGGGCCCACAGCACTAGTGCTGTGTCCCATTGGCCTGCGGCTGCTGCGGCTGCCCTCCCGGCTTCTGCTGCATCAGCTGCATGTAGTGCTGCACGGAGGCGCCGGTGACTCCTGGCGCCAACGGCATGCCGCCTGTTGTGCTGGGCGGCAGCGCCAAGCCGGGCATCGCCCACTGCTGCTGCGGCAGCATGCCCGCAAACTGCTGCTGCATCGGCTGCTGCATCAGTGGCTGCATGCCAAAGGCCTGCTGCATGCCGGCAATCGGCTGCTGCACAAGCTGCTGCTGCTGCTGGCCGTTGGCAAATGGCAGCTGCATGCCCGGCCAGCCTGCAACCGGCTGTGCCATGCCGCCTCCTATCTGCAGGCCCACCTGCTGCTGCATCTGCTGCTGTTGCTGCTGCGCGAACATCGCCGCCGGCTGCTGCAGCTGCAAGCCCGGCAACTGTGCTGCGCCCGGTTGCTGCGGCGGCATGGCAAACGGCAGCGCTGCCGCTGCCGGCGGCTGGCCCGCTAGGACTAGTCCCTGCGGTGGCAACGCGCTCATCGCCGCCGCTGCTAGTGGCTCCTGCTTCACCGCCGCCGCTGCATCTAGGCAGCAGGCCTGCCGCTGCTGCTGTGTGAGTCCCTCCCCATGCGTCGCAACTAGGCCGGCAGCAGAGACCAGCATGGTGGACAGCCGCGCCACCGCATCAGCCGTCTCGCTCACTTGTGACGCTGCGCCGCCCGGTGCCGCCTGCGAATTGGATATTGCAGCAGGAGCAGCACAGTTGTTAGTTGGCACACACATTTCACCTTTCCAACCGACTGTTGCAGTCGAGCTGTAGTCTGAAGCTGCCCAGCTGCCCACGGGCCAGCTGAACACCCCAGCCTCCCAACAAGCAGCAGCAGCCGACTGAAACCACACGCTCACCTCAAAGTACTGCAAGCTGCTGGCCACGTCCGCAGCCGCCACCGCCACCTCAGCCAACTCTGGAGCATGCTGGCCCAGGCCCTCCCACGCCTCTGCTGTCGGGGGCTTGCAAGGCGCGGCGTGCCCGCCGGCGGCCTGCCACCGGGCTGGCTCCCAGCTGCCTTGGTTCTCTAGCAGCCGCGCAAAGTGCCGCGCATACGTCGCCGCCGGCGCCTGGTGCCGCACTTTTGTTCCGGCGGCTGCACCGAGGCAGGGTGCCAAGCAGGCAAAGTAGTCAGGCATGGGCGGCTGCAAAACCCGCCTCATCTGCAGTGTATGCAACCGCCCTGCCCTCGCCCTGCATGCCCCCATACAGCTACCCGCCCTGCAAAGACTGCACCTCCCACCTGGCAGCAGGTCCTCCTCATCTGTGCTGAACTCCTCATCCGAGTCCTCCTTGTACTTGGGCCCACCGCTGCTCTTCCGCTTCTGGTAGTAAGGGTCGTCCTGGCTGCCGGGCGCCGCCGCTGCCGAGGCGCCGCCCTTGCCGCGCCCCAGCCCCTTGCCGCGCCTGCAGCGAGGGCACGGCGCAGAAAGAGATGAGTGAAGCGTGGGCTGCGGTGGTTGGCAAAGGCGGATTGTACGGCAGCAGCAACACGCAGCGGCTGGCTGCTTGCTGGCAAGCACCTCCTCACAGTCCAACCACCCGGCCGCAAGCAAGCCTCAAACCAGCTAACTCAAGCTCACCCTCTGCCTCGCCCGCCCTTGCCGCCCTTGCCGCCAGCGGGCACCACGGGCAGCGGCGGCAGTGCGGCCCCTACAGGCATGGGCAGTCCACTGGACGCCAGCAGCTTGCCCGTCAGCTGCTCCCGGATGAACCGGTTCTGCTCTGCTTCGTCCAGGTCCACGCCCGAGGGCCCCAGCTCAACCATTGTGGCCTCGTTGTAATCCTGCAAGGCAGGCAGGCGAGGGGACAGGGCGGATGAAGAAACGGGTGCGGTGCTCAGCTGCACGATCATCAGAGCTGGCTGGGGAGCAGCTGGCTGGTGCGCTGCATGCGCCAACCGCCCAGCAGAGCAGTGCTGCGGAGCAGCAGCGGGGCGCAGCAGCAGGCCGCAGCAGCAGCAGAGCCGCGCATGCACAGATCCAGCGCTGCGCATCCGACCCCTGCTGCTCACATCCTCGCTGGCAGAGCAGGTGGCCTTGTTTTCATTGGGGTTGAGGTAGCAGTACCAGGGCTCGTCCTCCTTGACCTGCAGTTGGGTGGGGCAGTGCTTTCGGCTGTGAATACAGGGTGGATACTTAGGGAGCAATGCAGCCCCGTCCTCTCTGCCAGGGCACTCAGCAGCGAACGGAGGGTGGACACAAATATTTGCCAAGTTAACCTCGCAGGCATGCCAGTGATGGCCCCTATTGCTACGGTGGCTGCACGGAGCCCCATCAGAGGTGGTATGCAAGGCAAACAGCCGGGCTAAAGAAATGCAGGTGGCGTGCACAAGCCGGCATCTGCAGCGCGCTTCCTTCCCCGCCCTACCTCGAATCCAGGCGGCAGCCGGCGCCACTTGTTGCAGTTGGGGTTCTCGCACTGCGCCCAGTTCTCCTGCACAATCACCGGCAGCAGCGGCGCCGCCATGGCGCGCCCAGCCGCTGCCGCTGCGGGGCCTGCAGGGTGGGCGGGGGGCGGGGGTTAGGGCTGTTGAGGTTGAGCTTGGAGGGATGGATGCAGCACATCCATGTGAATGATATGACGAAGCCGTGGCAGCACCAGGGCAGGGCCTTGAACACACCACTGGGTTCGCACCGGCTCAGGCGGCACGTCAACCGGCGGGTGGCGCCGCACGGGCTGAGCCGCTGTGCTCAGCGCCCTGACGCCGGCTTGACCGATGCTGGGGAGCCTGATTGGCCCGCAATGCGCGCCCAGCGGCCGCGGGGCAAGCAGACAAGAGCACAAGCGCTCGCAGAAGTCAGCCGCGGTCTTCAGGCGTTCCGCAGCGCCCTGCGATACTAAGGTGCGAACCGGGTTCTGATGCGGCCGTGCCGGCAGGGTGCGGCAGCCCACCGCGCTGCTCGGGTCTGGGCCGTGCACGCCCCACCTTCAGCAGGCCTGGGATTGTTTCCAGCTTATGGACCGTTGATGCTAGTGCGCTGTGTGCTCGCGAGAAGGCCTTTAGCAGCTCGGCCCAGCATGGGAGCCGGCACGCCCATGCTGAGCGGCAAGCGGAGGAATTTGGGGGCTCGTGAAGCCCAGTAAAGTGATCCACATCGCTTGCAGCATCAATCAGCGCTGCCGCAAGCCCGGTCGTGTGCCCCGCCGCTGCACCCCGACACCAGCTCTCAGCAACAGTGGCAGCTTACCTTGCAAGCCTGGGTTGAGTAAGTGGCCCAATCCCAGCTGTACAGGCAAGGGCCGCCCGGCAGCTCCGCTTGCCGCCGCCGCTGCCGCTGCCGCCTGCCGCCAGCGGGGCACGGCACGACCCTTGCTCCTCCCTGCTGCTGCAGGCAGCACCATGCCAGCATTTCAGGGCTGCTGCGCCCACGACCACGACTGGTGAGCGAGCTGCAGGAGATGAGAGCACTGCGCTTTGCCCTGTACAGTGCATCTGAAAGCCGCTGGTTTGGGATGCGGGCGTGCTGACCCGCGACTACACACGCATCACCCTGTCTCCCCCCTGCAGCGAAGCCCAGGACTGCAGCAGCGCTTGGTCCTTATACAAACATATAGACACCGCGCATGTGAGTGCAGGGCTGCATAGTTGGCTGCTGCATGAAGGATCACTGCTGCTGCCGCCAGCAAGCCGCCCGGCCACAGCTGTTGCAAGACAAGTTTGTTGCTGCTGCTGGTGAGCTCTGTCTTCCCCCTGCCACGCTGTGTAGGTGCGGTGCTTGAACGAGGCGGTGGATGGTTCCTGCCGCAAGGTCTTCAAGCCCTGGCACCTGCGGCAGGAGGCTCCCAGCGGCGAACCCGGCGCGCAGCTAGGTGCGGGCGGGGTTGCTGCTGCCGAACAGTGCCGTGCAAAGCTGTGCACCGGATGCACGGCATGCGCTGACCTTGCCGTGCCCCGCAGCGGCACTCAGAGGCTGCTGCCCTCTGGTCCTTGCAGCTCAGGCGGCGTACTTACGTGCTCTGCTGCTCTTGCCCTGCCTTGCACCCGCCCTTGCCAGACAGTGAAGAGGACGACCCTGAGCTGCTGCTGCACATCCCCTTCAACGGCTCCGTCAAGCTGACAGGCATCACAGTGGTGGGCGGCCCCGATGGAGCATCGCCAGCCAAGCTCAAGGCAAGCACAAGCAGTGGTGGCCGGGTGGGAGGGGGATTGCAGGACTGTAGTGTTGCGCTGCGCCTTGCTGCACGTTGCGTGAAGGTGGATGGGCCTTGCAATGCCATGGGCATGCTTGCAGGGAGAGCATGACAACTGCAGCCTGCACCGCCTCCTGCACCCCCTGAGTCGCCCCTTCCCTGCAGGTGTTCATCAACCGGGACGACCTCGACTTTAGTGCGGCCGCCGACCTGCCCGCGGTGCAGGAGTGGGACCTGCTGGAGAACTTTGGCGGCCAGATAGAGTACCCCACGCAGTGAGGGGGCTGCCGCGGGGGGTGCTGGGGACAGAAGGGTTGCAAGTGCGCCGGGCTTGCAGTCTGGCGAGCGGCGGGCTGAAGTGGAGCTGGCCACCGTCCACCTCAACGCGGTTTGACCGGCGCTGTTCCTGCCCCCTTCTGTTCTGTCCCCCAGCGCCGCCAAGTTCAACGGCGTGCACAGCCTGGACCTGTACTTCCCCACGAACTATGGCGCGGACCGAACAACCATTACATTCATTGGGTGCGGGCGGGCTGGAGTGTGCGGACGGGATTGACAGTGACTTGTGTGGGCGTGGGACAAGCCCGCGGCAGCTATAGCTTTCGTGCTGCATGCTGTGCAAGCTGGGCGATGTTGCGTGGACCAAGGCTCAGCATAGGGTCCCACGGGGTCGCCTGCAACGCAGCCCCGCCGCATTCAACTCTACCCTGCAACACCCCTGCTGCATTGTTTTCCCCCTCCAGGCTGCGTGGCGAGTTCAGCGAGCGGCGGCGGCAGGCGGTGGAGGCTGTGTATGAATCGAAGCCGATGCCGCAGGTAAGCGGCGGGGGCAGCCCAGCTGCTTGCATGCGGGCTTGGTTGCTGTCCAGGCAGCTGGACAGCGTGGAAGGCGCAGCACTGTGCTTGGCGACAGATGCCATTGCACCTTGACTTCTGATGACAACATGCTCTCGTTGCCCCTGCCCACCCTGCCCCTGTCCCACAGGACCACAAGGTGCCTGAGCAGCAAGGCGCAGGCTGGAACCTGGGCATGTGACGGGAATTGACCGTGAATCAATGTAAACGATCAAGCCCGGGGCACGCATGCTTGAAGCACGAGTTGCATTGAATGGTCGATGCACTGCCGCCCATGAACCGCATCTCGCCAATCTGACCTGGCTTTTGAAAAATGGCTGTTGGAAGCTGATATGTATGTAGCATACCATAGCGTCTCCTTGTGCAGCCGGCAGGCCAGGAATGGATGTCTGGCTGCGAGGGCTACGTTCTCAGGCAGGTGCTTGCCGCCATGTTGGCTGCGCGCTGTGAGCGGCGGCAGATGGGAAGGCACCCTGAGCCATTGCAGCCATGGTTTCAAAGCGTTCACCTTGTACAGCATTCCTGCATACACCCGGTGCTCTAGTCTCTTTGAGCGCCATGGCGAGCCCTCAGCGTGTGTGGCTGGGAGCGGTGCTGCTCCTTGGAGCTGCCTGTGGGGCCGTGCATGCCTCCAAAGCAGGCCCTGGTGAGCCCAGGCGCATTGTCGTCGTGCCAGCCCTGATTTGCGTGGGGGTGCGCAGGCAAACCAGCTTTGCGCTGGTGATTCCCGCCGCCCGGCTACTGCCGCCGCAGGAGCCGCCAGCAGGCGCTCCCTGATGCAGGGCGGTACTCGCAACTGCTCCAGCGATGCCGGCCTTCAGGAGTCGCTTGAGTACCTGGGCACCCAGTTTGAGGAGGCTTTGAGGGATGCCCTGGCCAGCGGGCTGGTCACCCCATCCGCACAGGTACGTTCATGGGTTGGTTGACCATCCCTTCTGCGGTGCCTGGTGCACTTCCCATCCTAATCTCTGGCCGTCTTCTGAACCAAGCCCTGCCAAGCATGAAACCTCCCTACAGTACATCGCCGGGCGTGTAGCCACACTATATGTTTTGATTCACAGCGGAGACGTGCTGCCAGGTGGGGTGCTGTCCCGCCCACAACTTTGGCACTGCCACCGCAGATGCTAGCAGCACTGAGCCACTCTCCTCGACAAATGTGTGCAGCCAGCTGCAACCTGACAGACGCAACTGACCACGCACTCGACACTCTGCGTGATGCTGTATCCGCTGCTTCGGGTGAGTTGGGAGGCAGCCGGAGGATGACGCGGTGTGTGGGCCCAACACACCTGGTCGCCTGTGACTTTTCAGCATTGCTATCAAGGACATGCTGTTGCCATGACTGAATGCCCGCAGAGAAGCTCTGTGAGGAGGACTACGCTGCGGGCATTCTGGGCCTGAACATCAGCCAGGCAGCAGCCACACTGGAGAAGGCCGGTGTGCAGGAGCAGCTGGAGAGCAAGGGCGCCAACGCAACCGTCACCGGGGCAACCAAGGTGGGTGCAGACCAAGCTGAACAGAGGGGGTGCTGAGCAGCCGGGACTGGCCAGCGGGTAGCATCCAGTGGGCAGCAGGTCACCCGCCTGCCCACAAGGGCTGTGCTGCATGAAATGCATGCCAGCACAGGGCGACACAGCTTGCCAGCTGCCCCACCTCACTGCCACTCTGCTCCGCATTCCCAAATCCCGCTCGCGCAGCTGCTGGTGGGACCATTCAGCTACGCTGTTCGAGCCCTCTCCGTTGTGTGCACAACGCTTCCAGGCGTCGACTACACATACCCAACTGAGACGTGTGATCGCACCGGCTGCTCGGGGTCTGCAGGTGGGGCTGAGGGCGGCAGATGGGTGGTGGCCTTGCTGCAGCTTGAAGTGCGCAATTACATTTATTTGCGTGTGTGTCAAACGGAGGCATGTGCGCAACATTAAGAGGCACAATGCAACGTGTGTTGCACCACCGTCTCCCTCCTCTGTCCCGGCAGGCAGTTCCGGCAGCACCGGCAGCACCGGCAGTGCGGGCCTGGACCCATCCATCCTGGGTGTGCGCGATGCCGGGCAGGTCGTCGCCGCCATCGTGGCCCCTGATGCGGGCGCGTTCGTGGGCACCCCCTGATGGCAAGGCATGATGTGCCACATCGCAAGTGCACAGCGACCGCAAACGGCGGCTGCAATCATTGAGTCGTGCCGCAGCGGGCACGGTCCAGTACACACAAGCAACCTTCCGCTGCTGGGATGTGCCTACCTGTAATTGTAGCTTGCTGCCTGCCGCTAGCGGCGGAGATGAATCATACGCTGTGGGAAGATACGCCAACCAAGCGCGTCATCCAACTTTAAAAGCTCTGCAAGCTCACAGACTTTGCTGCGAAACATGACAGTGCCGCCCCCGATCAACAGGTGGATACAGCAAAGCGCATGGCAGCTGCTCCGCACCGCTGGGACGCAGTGAGCCAGTGTGGCAGCAGTGGCAGAAGCAGAAGCCACCGCCGCAGGACCCGCCGCTGGAGTCCTTGGGAGCAGCCAACCTCAGCTGTTTTGTGGCTGCGCCTGTGCACCCTGCCTCATGACGCTGCATGGAAGCACTGGTGTGGACTTGATAAGACGCAAGGTGCGCACGATGGTACTCGGCAGTCTAAATGTTGCAGAAGCTGCCGGGCAGTACAAACTGCGCCATGGTAGCTTGCTGCACATGGGGGACCTGCCCATGCAGGAGGGCGCACAAGGGCTTTGGGACCGCATGGAGGCGCGCACCTGCCCTTGCCTTCAGAGCCAGAGGGCGGTTGCACCCGCTGTTGGGGCACAGCAGCCCGCCCGTCTGCTGCGCTGCCGCATCCGCGTTCAGGTCTGCAGGAAGGCAAAGCAGCAGTGCCTGTGATTAGGCTGAAAGGCCCACAATGCAGTAACGCCCAGCGGCCCCCATGTTTGTGGCTACCCGCCCACATCATGCCAGGCAAGCAGAACCTCTGTTGCTGCCGTAGTGGCTGCGCCGACCCTGCAGCCGGTGCGCACCCTACCATGCTCACCGATGTACAGCATCAGATGTGTCCCGCACACAGGACATCGCACCGGTTGTTCCACGTTGACAGCACTCATGGGGGCAGCTGCGAAGCAGAGGCAGAATGCAGCTTGTATGTGCAATCAGTATGCTGCGCAGGCTGCCTGCAGGCTGCAGCTGCCGCGCTTGTGCAGCGGAGAGCAACGCGGTGCAGGGGCGGCAGCTTTAGCCTGGGCAAAGCCTCTGCCTCAACTGCCGGAGCAGGGTGATGGCATGCAAACGGCCGCACCAAACAGAGGCAGCACAAAGCAGAGCTGTGCTCTGTGGGCATGCCCCACCGCAAGCAGGCAAGGGATGCGTGCAGCCGCGGCCCGCCACTTACAACCATAAGAAGGGGTTGTGCCGCCGGTGCGGCGCCCGAACTTGTCTTCTTCCAGCTCCATGGCCCGCGCTTGCCAACGGTCGGCTCGAACGCGCCAGAACTCGGCTAGCCGCTTGTAATCGTTAGCTGTGGGCGGGGACATCCTGCAGCAAACAAGGGGTGGCGGCGGTGGCGGCGGTGGCGCCGGCGCGGCAGACGTGTGATGACCAGGGATGCCGGCACTCGCGGCGGCGGCTGCTTGGCTCCATGAATGGCAAATTCACGAAGAACGGCGTAGCCTGCGGCCCATCCAGGGCAGCTGGGGCTCGTGTACCACAGCAAACACGTCGATGACGCCCGGCCGGAGGCCCGCGGCTCTCCCTCTCACTTGCTGCGCGGCTCCGACAGCGAGAGCGCCGGAAATGCCGCGGCCAGGTCATCTGCAAAGTCCTCAGGCACTGCCGCCAGGGCGCATCCTTGCTTCGTGCGCTTCTTGGGAGCCATTCGCAGTGCTCACACAACCACTTCGAGCACGGCCTGATGCCGAACGCTTGTAAAGAGAGACACGACATCGCGCTTGCACGGGCCGCCGGCGGCTTGGCTCTGAGCGCCCAGGCTGGGCCCCAGATCGGGCGAACCATGAAGCATTATCATCTAAACACCAGTGCGTTTGTGACTCACCCGACAGGCTCTAGGAATGAGGAAAGAAGAAAGAAAGAAAGTGTCCTTGCCAGGCACTGATCTCTTGTGCGGCACGGGCGGTGCCTGTCCAGCTCCCGGGATCCCTGCCTGCCTGCGCAACAGTGCATGATTGCAGCAGCGCCCTGGGGTGTATCCCCTGATTTTGCCACCGCACTCGACCCCCGCGTCTGCAGGTGAGACATACGGGAGCATGAAGAGAAAATCAGAACTGTTTAAGGCGTACGTGCCCGCCATCAGTACGCGTTCTGGCTGAAGAAGTGCGAGCGGCAAGGCAGGGGCAGGCGCTGCTGCCGTTGGGGCTTGCGGCACAGCGCAGTGACCAGGGCGGCAGGGGCTGTGTAGAAGTCCGTGTGTTGCAAAGCGCTTGCCATTGCAGGCCCAGCCGTGCAGCTCGCACAATACAGCATGTGCGTGCTGCGCTGGTTATTGCAGGATATTGTGGGGATCTGCACGTTGGAGGTGGCATGCTTCGCAGGGGGCCGGCGCGGCAGACTGAACAACTTGAATGAGCCCTCGACTCACTGGTTGCCTGCATGTTGCGTCACCTGTCGGCGGCCTGCATGGCCTTGGCAGACCTCCCCCTGCTTCCCCTCGCCTGCCCTTGCTGCTCGCCTGCTCCACAGCACTGCTGCATGGCGCAATCGCCTGGCTGCTGCCAACCCCCCGTCGGTGGTCCCCGCTCCTTTTACATGCCTGTGGTGGTGGAATAAGGGCGTACCTCAAGGAGGTTGTCCAAGCGCTCTTGCACAGACAACGATGGCTGCGCCGAGCTGCTTGTTCGAGGGGTTCCTGCGCGCTGGCCTGCGCAGCATGGCGCGCACACCTGGCCCAGCAAGGCCGTCGCCGCCGCGCTGGACGGTCGCCGACTGATTACGGGCATTCATGCTGCGCCAGCCAAAGCTGCAGATCAGGCTGGACATTAGACGAAGCAGAGCTCTGATCTATTGCCATTCCGTAGTTATGAACAGGGTAAAGCGCCCCCATCAGTTGAAGTATAGTTGATCGCATGCAGCGGCATTGCATGGCAAGGGCGCCGCCACTCAAAGGCCTAAACCCTATGCCGTCTTTGGCCGCTACCGCCCTCGACAGCCTTCGCGGGCCAGCTGCGGTGGCGAACATGGAGCTCAGCCAGCTGTTTGTGTACCCTGTAAAGAGCTGCAGAGGCATCGCGCTTCAAGGGGGCGTGGTGACGCCTACTGGTGCGCCGGGCGGGTTTGGCAGCGGGTTGGGAAGGTGCGCAGGCAATCGCAGCGCACTGCCCGGCTCCTGTAGCCGCCGCCCGCCGCCGCCACCGCCGCCACGCGCACAGTCCCTTTGCCCACCTTCCTGCTCTAGCCAAGCCTGCTGCTCAATGATTCGTTCACACAAATTCGCAGGGCTGATGTTTGACCGCCAGTTCATGGTGGTGAAAGAGAGTGGCGGCCGCTTCCTGACGCAGCGCCAGTTCCCCAAGTGAGCATGCACTGCGCCACCCTGCTCCGCATGCCTGCATCCAGCACCCAACGGCTTGCATGTAAGCGAGGCTGCGCAACACACATGCTGGCTGCTGCATTGAGCTGCGGGTCCCGCCGCCGCTTGCAGGATGGCGCTTGTGGAGGTTGCTGTTGTGCCGGCGGGGCTGCTGGACGGCTCGGTTGACCTGGCCGCCTGCCCAGATGCGGCGCTGGTGCTTAATGCACCCGGCATGCCGGAGCTCAAGGTGGGCGGGGGGGTTGGTTGGGACAAGGACTCAAAACTCCGCCAAAATGCTGAAGCGCCATCAGCTTGAAGGCAAGCGTCATTTATTGCGCCATCCATTGCCATGAACGGCAGCACTGAGCCAGGTGCCCGCCACAGGCTGTCGTCACGAGGATGGGCGGAAGGAAGGTTGACAGCCTCAGCCCAACTGCTAGCCTCCCCCCGCCACCTCTCTGTCTCTGCTGCAGGTCCCCCTTGCAGCTCCTGCTGCTAGCAAGCCGCAAATCCAGGCGACGGTGTGGGAGTGGACGGGCATGGCTGCGGGTGAGTGTGTGAAGGGCAAGCACTGTCCAGCACCGGCGTAGACGCATACCAAGCATCACGGGCTCTGCTCAGGAGTGCTGCCGATAGGTTCATAAGTTGCCAGCATCCGTGTCCCACCCCGCCCTCTTCACAGACGAGGGGGCCGAGGCAGCTGCCTGGTGGACCCGCTACCTGGGCCTGCCCTGCCGCCTGGTGCGATACGCCGGCCAGCCTGGCAGCGCAGCAGGCCCAGCAGAGGGCGACCCCCGCCGCCGGGTGGTGGACACTGACTGGGCGCCGCCTGGCAGCGGCGCAGAGACGGCCTTCACAGATGGCTTCCCCTTCCTGCTGGCCAACGAGGTGGGCGGTGGGAGGCTGGACGGATGTTGGGGGAGGGTCGGTGGGATGTGCGGGTGCTGGTTTTGCCCTGCTCCGCTCCAGCAGGGCCTGCACTCTCCCCCGCAAGGTGTTGCAGGGGATGCTGCTTGGATCACTGTATGCTCCTTGCACCACCCCTGCTCATGCCATTTGCTTCTGGCCTATTGCCTGCCACAGAAGTCGCTGGAGGAGCTGAACAGCCAGCTGGCGTACAAGGGGGAGGCGGAGCTGCCCATGAACCGCTTCAGGCCCAACTTTGTGGTGAGCGCGCACAGAGCGAGCAGGCGTGGTTCTGCCTCTCATGGGCGCCTTGCGGCTATGTCAGGCTTGCTGGCCGCTTCTGTTCTTGCTCCTTGTTTTGGCAGCCGGTGTTACAGGCTCTCCTGCATACAGTGCCACTCTTGCTGCTGCCCTGCTGCAGGTTCGCGGTGCGCGCGCCTTTGCGGAGGACAAGTGGAGCACGGTGTGCATCGGCGGGTCGGGGCCAGGCGGCGAGGGCGGCATCGAGTTTGACAGGTGGGGCACCAAACCTGCCCTTCCGGCGCCGCTGGCTCGGCACATACTGCCTGGCCTGTTTGGACGAATCTTGCATGATTGCTTCCATCTTGATACACGGTTTCCCTTGCGCTTGCCTGGCTGTCCCACCCCTGCAGCGTGAAGCCGTGCAGCCGGTGCAAGGTGACCACCATCGACCAGGCCACGGCGGAGGAGGGAATGGAGCCGCTGGTCACGCTGAGGGAGCAGCGCAGCGGGCGGGCACTGGGGTGGGAGATGCCGCCCGACTTCCGGGGCTCGCTCTTCTTCTGCTGGAACCTGACGGCACGACAGCGGGGTGTGGTACGGGTGGGCGATCCGGTGCTGCCCACCGCGCTGCGCGACGGCCCGCCGCTGCCCAACCCGCGCTGATGGTAACTTTGATCAAGTTTGTGATTCCTGTTTGCGTGCATGCGTCAATGTAAACAGGCCTGGCTGTTGTGAGCATGCCTGCACACTTGGGTTGTCCAGACATAACCAATGTCCACCGACATGCGGGGCCGTGTGGGTGGCCCCGCTGCGGCGGCATGCTGCTAAGGTGCCCTCCTCTGCGTGCCTGCGCCCGCTGATCGCCTGCTTGAACCTGTCTTCTGCCCTGTAACTGCATTACCAGCCCGCGAAACGACAGCAGCGCTCTGTGGGAGCTAGGGCTATTCGGCGCGGGCTATGAGGAGCTCCTGCACGCTCAGGGCGCCCGGGAGGGCTGCTCTGCGTTGCAGCGCAGGTGATGACGCGTGCCGGAACACCCGATCACCTCCCTGCAGCCACCCAACCCGCGGCCCTCGCCTGGTCCCCTTGCAGGCCGCTCACGGCGATGCAGCAGGCGGCAGGGTGTGGCGGTGCGCGCCCGCATGGCGGGAGGCCTGGAGGGCGAGCCGGTGGCCGAGCTGGTGAGCGGCGGCAGCGGCGGTGGCGCCGCCTGCTCGTGATGGAATGCGGCTTCGCTGCCTGGTGTTGCTGGTCTTAACAGTGTTGTTGTGCGCGTTGGCTGCACACCAGATTCCTCAGTTTTAGGCAGCTCATAGCGCTGCCAACTGCACGCGCCAACTGTGATGATTGACCTTTTGGCGGCAGTCTGCCCCTTTGCCGCCGCACTGGAAGTAGCGTGCAGCTCTGATGCTCAGTTGTGCTCTGCACTCTGTGTAGGTGAATGGCGCGGTGACCAGCGGGCCTGATCTGAGCGTGGAGGTGAACGGGCTGAAGCTGCCCAACCCGTTTGTCATCGGGTCGGGGCCTCCAGGTGGGTAGCGGTTTTGCTGCTGCTGCTGCTGCTTCCTGTTGCTGCTGCTGCTTCCTGTTGCTGCTGCTACTTTTGGTGAAAGCTGCTGCTCCCGCGGATGCTGCTTCCTACTCTACACGACTTCCCGTCTAAACCCCTGCCATCCCTGCGCCCTGCCCCCGCCTGCCGCAGGCACCAACTACGCGGTGATGAAGAAGGCGTTTGAGGAGGGGTGGGGCGGCGTGGTGGCCAAGACCGTCAGCCTGGACAGCTCCAAAGTCATTAACGTCACGCCGCGGTGCGCATCCTCTGCACTTTCCCTCTCCTGTAATCTCTGTGGCAGCGGGCAGCGGCTGGCATGCCGCTGCGCAGTCTGCTGTGTTTGGCAGGCGTTTAAGCTTGTGCAAACCTTATGTCCTCCCGGCAGCTACGCCAAGATGAAGTCGGCGGACGGCAAGGAGGTGATTGGCTGGGAGAACATCGAGCTCATCTCAGACAGGTGCTGATGGCTGCAAGCAGCGCAAGTTGGTGACACGCAAAATTTGGGGTATGGCACTCCTGCGACCCGCCTGTTGACCGCCACCTGGCCTCCTCCGGTGCTCCTGCTAACCCTGCCGCCTCAACTCAACTGTGTCGCTGCAGGCCGCTGGAGGTGATGCTGAAGGAGTTCAAGCAGCTGAAGCAGGAGTTCCCGGACAGGATCCTTATTGCCTCCATCATGGAGGAGTATAACAAGGCGGCGGTGGGTACATGATGCGGGCTGGGCTGGGCTGGGCTGGGTGCTGGAGGGGGCCTGAGTGGCTTGTTGCGGGCAGGAGGACCAGCAGTAGCACCCCTGTGCCCAGCTGTTGCACTGGGGCAGCCCACTGTGCGACCGTTTCGTGATCTGGCCGTGATCTTCAGTTGCATCCCTTCCCACTGCCCGCAGTGGGAGGAGCTGATTGAGCGGTGCCAGGAGACGGGGGTGGATGCCTTTGAAATCAATTTCTCCTGCCCCCACGGCATGCCGGAGCGCAAGATGGGCATGGCCATGGGCCAGGTGGGAGGGGAGGGAGCTATTCTCGCTGAGTACGAAGTGGCCGCCGCATGGTGGCACAGTGCGGGCAGGCCGACTTCGATGCTGATGGGGCATACAATGGTGTGACGGACGTTTGTGCGTGCACCCAACCTCCCCCTTCTCCTCTCGCTCCCACCTCTCCCCCCAGGACTGCGAGATCTTGTACGAGGTGTGCGGCTGGATCAACGCCAAGGCCACCATCCCGGTATGGGCCAAGATGACGCCCAACATCACGGGTGGGCGGCTGATGGTGGGATGGGTGGGCATGTGGGGCATGGTGCGCGTGATCACGGTGCATGTGAGCTGGTACGCAGGCGCAGACCGGCATGCACGCGAGTGTCGCAGAGCTGAGCTGCAGGCGGGTGTGAGAGGTGGGAGGCCGTACAGCTCACTTTTGCTGCCCTGCCCCCTTGCCTGCTCGGCAGACATTGCACAGCCGGCGCACACAGCACTGGCGGCGGGGTGCGAGGGCATCACAGCCATCAACAGTGAGCCGCTGTGGGAGGGAGCGGCAGGGCAGGGCATGCAGCTGCACTTGCCTGGAGTGCGGCGTGTTGGTGACTGATTGCAAGCGGGCTTGCCCCGGACTGCCTTCATTAGCCAGCAGAGCAGCGCCCTTTGTGCTCACATTTCGTTCGTTGCTCCCGCCGCTCTGCCCACGCTCTGCCCACGCTTCGTGCCCCCTGCCCTCGCCTCCCCCTCACTCCAGCCATCACCTCGGTGATGGGAATCAACCTCGACACCCTGCGGCCCGAGCCCTGCGGTGAGCACAGCCCTGCCACTGGCCTTGAGGCAGCTGCACCAGGGGGCGGCCGGCAGGACAGCCGGCAGCCTGAGGACAGGGCTGGCTGACGGAGTTGCAGCCTTGAAACTTTGCACCATCTGCACGTGCCTGCCCATGGTCCTCCCTCCCGCAGTCGAGGGGCACTCCACGCCCGGCGGCTACTCCAGCAAGGCGGTGAAGCCCATCGCGCTGGCCAAGTGCATGCAGATTGCGCAGGTAGGGGGCAGGCAAGCATGGGCCAACAGGGAGCGGGCTGGCTGCAGGGGCAGCAGGGCGGACACAGCTTGCATCCCAGCATCCCTGCTCCCGGCTATGCGGCGGCACTAAACCGTTCCAGCTGGTCCACTTCCCGCTCGCCTGCATCCCACCTGCCTGCCTCCCCCCTCCACACACCTGCTCGCCCGCAGATGATGCAGCGTGACTTCCCCGGCAGCGGCGCCACGCTGAGCGGGCTGGGCGGCGTGAACACGGGGCGCGACGCTGCAGAGTTCATCCTGCTGGGATCCAACACCGTGCAGGTGTGTGCTGAGGTCGAGTGTTGAGTGTGTATGCACCTGCGCTGGCCTGGGAGCGGCATCACTGCTTGGCAGGGCAGTGCTGCACGGTGCGTCGCCTTAGCGTTCGCCGCCGCCACCTGCTCGTCCTTGCACCCAATTCCCCCCAAACAGGTGTGCACTGGAGTCATGCTGCACGGCTACCCGCTGGTCAAGACGCTGTGCGGCGGCCTGCAGGTGGGGGGGCAGGGCGGCCAATCGTTGCGCCTGTCACTTTTGCTGGTAACCTGCCTGCCCCCACGTGCAGCTTGAGCAAGCTACACTGCTTGCAAGCTCGAGCAAGCTACACTGCTTGCAAGCTCGAGCACGTGCACGACTCGGCTCGCCACTCTTTGTTTGTCGCCGCAGGCCTTCATGCAGCAGCACGACTTCAAGTCGATTGAGGACTTCCGGGGCGCCTCGCTGCCCTACTTCACAACCCACCACGAGCTGGTGCGCCCGGGTGGTGCAGCAGGGGGGGGGGAACTGCAGCCGCACTTTGGTTTTCAGCAAGCATGCCAAGGATGCCTTGCTTGCCAGGGTTTAAACTTGGAATCTGCCCCTCGCCTGACCTTCAACTTTGCCACACTTCCCTCCCTGCCCTCCCCGCCCCCGCCCCTCGTTGCACCGCAGGTGCGCATGCAGCGCGAGGCGCTGGACGCCAAGAAGAAGGCTCGGGTGGGGCTGGCCAAGGATGACGAGTGGAGCGGGGACGGCTTTGTGGCGGAGGCGGCCTCCATGGTGTCCAACAACTAGCTGAGCGAGCGAACGAGGAAGCTTGCAGGCCAGCCCCGCCCCCGCAAAGTTGGCGGCAGCTGCCTGGCGCTCCAGCAGGAGCTGTGTGTCCATGATGGAGGGGCAGCTTTGTTTCATTCAAATCGGACAGGCGCCGCCGCCTCCATGCTGGCGGCACCATCTCACCCTCCAGGCAGAAAGTGCAACTCCCTACCCATCCAGCTTGCGTTGATGCATGTTTTGGCTTTGCAGCCAGCAACCAATCAGTTGGCCCAAATCAACCCGCTCTGCTGCGCTTCCCCACGCTTTTCGCCGTGCCACGAGCGCTCAGCAGTTCAGCACTGAGCGAAGCACTTCACTTTTCACCCCATACAGCCAGCTTCCCCTATCATGTTCCCCATTCGCAAGCGGTGTGCCCTATTCCGATGGCCCTCAAGGCCATCACTGTACCTTCTCTATTGTGTGCCATATTGTCTGCCACCTGCTCGCAACTCAACGCTGCATTGCAGCACACCTTGTGAATTCACCAAGGTATCATGGCAATCAAACAAAAAAGCGTAGTATCAAAAGGTGGATTGGCAGTGCATCAGTATGCTAATTCGTGCGGAGGGTACATAGCATGATTGTGATTGTGGGAGGGTGCCTCTGTCTCCCAATCGAAAGACCGGTCAGACAGACAGGTGAGCGCACTCCAGATCGAAGGGCAGGTGCGCAGTATCATTGATGCGCAGCACGTGCCAGGAGCCGCCTGCCATGCTGCCATTGCTGGGCCTGCCGTCAGCGGCTGGCTCTCTGCTGCTGTCCACAATCGCTGCCTGGCCGCCGCTGTTGCCAGCGCCGCCGTTGCTGGTGCCGCTGCTGCTGTGCTTGGCTGGCATGAAGCCAACCTCCGTCACACTTGTGTTTGCCAAGGCGATGTTGCGGCTCATGGTTGGCCTGCAATGGACAGGGATTGAAACGGTGGTGGGCAGGACAGCGTGGGCAGGTGGTGAATAACATGGCGGGTTGCCACAGCTGCGGCTTCCCTTGGGGCGAGCCTCAAGGAGCAGCATCTGGTCCACAAGTGACGCAAGTGGCAAGGCCAGAAAGCAGCACCAGCACCAGCACCAGCAAGTTTGGGGGGCTCACAGGGAGTGGAGGACGCCACGCATGAAGCTCTTGATCGCCATGCCTGCACACAAGTTGGGATTCGCAGGTGATGGCGTGGCAGTGGTAACGACGCCCTGCAACATGTGGCAGCACAGCAGGCTGTATCCAACGCTCCCTTCTGCTCTCAAACTGCAACGGTAGCCAGCCAACCACTCCAGAACCGCCATGCCCGGCCTCACCATGGCTGACGACAATGGCGGGTGCGTCGGGCCGGGCGTGCGGCAGCACCTGCTGCACCAGGTACTGCGTCATGCGCTGCTCCACCTGCCGCTGGCTCTCGCCGTGGGGGGGTGCAAAATTCCAGCCCAGGCCCTGAGGGGCAGGGGAGCGGGGTTGCACGGATGTGCAGGTGGTTGCAGGTGGCTCCCACCTGACATGCAAGTTAGGGTGCATACAGCCCCCCAGGACCAGGACGCCTTCCCCTGCTGACAAGCGCATGCAGGCACCTTTGCATCAAATCACAACCTGCCACTGCCTCCTCAACCGCCCCTTCTCAGCCCCCCGCCCTCTCCCTCACCCAGGGGTCTGCCGCAAAAGCTGCCGTGAGCTCCGGTGTGAAGCACTCTCGCCGCACCGCGCCCTCCCACTGCCCCTGGTCCAGCTCCAGCAGCTGCTCGCTAGAAGTGAGCTTGTCGGTGGGCACCTGCGGGCGGTTGGGAGGGGTCCAGGTCGAGAAAGCAGGTGCAGGCAGCTTGTGCGGGTCAGTTAACCTAAGGTGAGGCTGCTGCAGCAAGTGCCCAGCACGAGGAGCCACCAGGCACGCACATGCTGGTCTGGTGCCCCACCCACACATGCCGACTGCTGCCACTCCGCCACTCACGTCCAGGGCCTGCATGACCAGGCGGGCCGTGTCCACAGCGCGCACAGCGGTGCTGCTGAAGAAGGCGCAGCGCTGCGGCTGCACGCCGGCGTGGGCCAGCGCCGCCCGCAGATGCGCGCCCAGCGCCTGCGCCTGCCGCTCCCCCAGCGGTGTCAGCGGCGAGTGGTTGGTGCGGCCGCCGATGCGCTGGTCCACTGTCAGGTTCTGTGGGGTGGGGAGCACGTGGCGAGGGAAGCTGAGGCGCAGTGGGCGAGGAGAAAGGAGGAGACAAGGCACGGGGGCGGGCAAGAAGCAAGGCAAGGCGGACTTGGAGAGCTTGTGCTTACCATGTCGCACTGCCCATGGCGCACGAGCAGGATACGCAGCATCTTCCTGCCCTGGAACGGATGAGAGGAGAAGGCGGGCAGCGAGGGCAATTGTTGGATTGACGAAGCGGCGACCAGTTGGAGCGGCGGCGGCGCTGCTGGCGGCGGCAGCGGCGGCGGGAGCTACCAGAGCAATACCCGGGACGTGCGCGATTTTATATACCTCACCAGTATCTGCAGATCACAATGCGGCAGGCCACAGGCGGGAAGGGGCTGCTGAGCCGCCGGCCGCAAGTGGGTTGGCGAGCAGGGTGGGCAGGATGACAGAGAGGCTTTGCAGACAGATCAAGGTTGGCAGGCTGGCTTTGCTTAGATGACCGAGCGCCCAATTGCAGCGTAGATGCTGCGGACAGCCGGCAGCAGGCACCGCAGCGCCAATTGCGGCCGCCATGTCTGCCTGCAGCCTACTCACCACATTGCACGCATGCCCTCATGTCTAGGGACGAGCTTGCAGCAGGCGGGGATGGCCCTGCAGGGCCCTCCCAAGTTGCAGAGCTTGAGGACGGCCTCTCCTCGCCTCTGCAGCCTCTCATCAGCAGCCGCAGCACCCTGTCAGTCGAGGAAGGAGCGCTGGGCAGCAGCAGTGCTCTGCAGCAGCAGCCATGGGCTGGCGGCAAGGCGGCGGCGGCGGACGGTGATTCAGCCTCCGCAGGCTGTCCAAGCCCCAGAGCCTTCGCCTGGGTGAGCACGCATTGACTGCATCTGCAGAATGACCTGGGTGGCTGTGTTTTTATGTGATAGCTCGCCCCGTGCCTCCCTGCCGATGCTGACGCCCGGCTGCTTCAGGCCCCCCGCCCCCCGCTCGCCGCTGCGGCAGGAAATCGCTGAGCAGTCGAAGCTGGCGGCGCCGCTGGCTGTCAACTTAATTGCCAACTACAGTCTGTCCATCGTCAGCCTCAGCTTTGTGGGCAAGCTGGGGGACACATCGGTGCTGGCGGCTGCTGCCCTGGGCAGCACGCTCAGCAGCATGAGCGGGTAAGTATGGCTGGGCGAGAACCGGTTGAGTGCATGTGGGCTGCTTGGCAGGCAGACAGTGCTTGCACTCTCTTTTGCAAGCCGAGTGCAAAGGATCCCACAATTGCCGTCGCTCCTGCTCAGACAGCGCACCCATGGCCGTCCCTGCCCGCCCGCAGTAAGGTGCTGCTGATGGGCCTGTGCGGCGCGGTGGACACCCTTGCCAGCCAGGCCTCGGGAGCGGGCCAGCCACTGGGCATCATCTTCCAGCGGGCCGTGCTCTTCTTGGCCGTACACTGGTGGGTGGGTGGGCTGGCACTGGCCACCGGCAGCACTGGCGGCTGTGCGGAGCTTGTCGCGTGTCGATGCAAATGCCTGCACTACACGCTGTTCTGCTGCCGGCCTTGACTGCTGAAACGGTGAGCTCTACGCCAACCATGCCACACCTACATGTTGCCTTACTTGCCCTGCTCCACCCCTACAGCATCCCCATCACCGGCCTCTTTGTGGCCGTGCCCTCCCTGCTGGCGGCGGCGGGGCAGCCGGCGGAGATGACGGCTGCTGTGCGCGCGTACCTGCTGGCCCTGCTGCCCAACCTGTGGCTCGATGCCATGGCCCGGTGAGGAGGTGCAGGTGCAGGACGGGGGATAATGAGGGGACGCGGGTGCAGGATGGTGGACAATTGATGTTTGCAGGAGAGCAGCTGAATGCTAATGATCCGCCTGCAAGGTCGCTGGCGCATGCGCGCCATCCCAAACTCAACAGCTCTGTGGGCCGGGCACGGCGGCAACGCCTGCTGCTCGAACACAGGCGACACTCCTGCACTCCGTGCACTTCACCCGACCTCAACTTGAAGCACCAACCAGTGCCCGATGCTGCCTGCTCCCCTCCCAACCAGGCCCCTGAACCGCATCCTCGTGGCGCAGCGCATCACGCAGCCGCAGATGGTGACGGGCCTGGTGGTGGCAGCTCAGCACGTGGCGGCCTGCTACTTGTTCATACACAGATGGGGCTACGGCTACCTGGGCGCCGCGATGGCAGCATGCTGGAGCACGTTTCTGTCCCTGGCTCTGCTGGCGGCCTGGGTTGCGGTTGCCGGCAAGGGCGAGCAGGTGCGGCGGCTGGGGCTGGTGTGGAGTTCGGGTGGGCTGGGGCGTCTCGGATACTGATGGAACCATGGCAAATAGACCTGCAGCCCTTGCCCGCTGCTCCACCCGTCCTGCCCTGCTCGCTGCGCTGCCTGCAGGTGTGGGGCCGCCCCAGCCGTGCTGCGCTGCAGGGGTGGCGCACATTTGCGGGGCTGGCATACGCCTCCGCAGGTGACCCAAATGGGTGTCTAGCTAGCTGCGTATACCGATGAATTTCTGCTTTCCCCTACCGTGTGATCTGGCTCGGTTCGTCTGGGTTACGTTTCACTGAAGTAGTGCGTAACCTCAGCGTCTATCGACGCCCGCCCAACCCACAACCCTGATCCCCAACCCCCCATGCAGCCATGAAGTGCATCGAATCGTGGAGCTTTAGCCTCATGAACGTGCTTGCGGGCTGGCTGCCCGGCGCCGCGCAGGCCGTGGCGGCAATATCAGTCGCGTTTAACCTATACGGCATCCTCTTCATGGGTTTTAGCTCCTTTGCAATGGCGGCATCCACCAGGGTGGGAAATGCGCTGGGCGCTGGCCGCGAGGCGGCTGCCCGCTTGGCGGCCCTGGCCTCTGCGATCGTGGCCCCCCTCATCTGGCTGGTGGTCGCCGCCCTGCTGACCTGGCCGGTCAGCCAGAACTGGCTGCTGGGGCTGTTCACCACAGGGACCGACCCTCTGCTGCTTGAGGTGCGGAGGCAGGGGGGCCAGAGGGGGCTTGCCAATTGTGTGCAGGGTGTGCGCATGCCCGTACCTGCGATGCTCCTGGCGATGCTCCTGGCCCCTGCTGTGCTGTTTGCCCTTTGCTGTGCTGTCTTGCCGTGCCCATCCAGCCGGCTGAATGCCATTCCCCATTACTCCCAACCTGTCCGAGCGCAGCGCATGCGCAGCCTACTGTACCTGGTCGTGCTGCTCGAGCTCTTCGATGGGGCGCAGGTGGGTACTCTACGGGTTGAACTGCTGAGCGCGGTGCGCACCCATCATGGCGTGTGACTCGCTCCCCATCGCTTGCTTGCTGCCCCCACAGACCATCCTATCTGGCATCATCGCGGGTGTGGGCAAGCAGAAGCGCGGCAGCGCCATCAACGTGAGCTGGTCGCTAGCAGGCAGGGTTGGCAATGCATTGAGGGCCGTGGTGCCTTTCAAATCCTGCTCAGCTGCTCAGCTGTGTGTTTTGCCACCCTCACCCCCTGCTGCAGGTGGTTGCCTACTGGCTGGTTGCGGTGAGCGCCAGCGGCAGGGTGGGATGCCTGATCAGAGTAGAGTGCATGCCGAGGGCGCAGCCTGGGGACAGCGTCTGCAGGTGCTGTCTTCCTCTGCCTACCAGCGCCCACTCCCTGCCACGGCTCCTGCTGAACCCCTCCCTCCCAGGTGCCGGTGGCCTGTCTGTTGGGCTTCCCTTTGAAGCTAGGAGTGCAGGGCTTTTACGGCGGCATGGTGCTGGGCCCGATGATACAAACCCTAGCCTACCTGTACGTGATTCTGCGGCTGAGCTGGAAGCACGAGGCACAGCTGGCGCGGCAGCGATTGGCGGCGGCCGCCGAGCCACTCTAATGTGCAATCTGTCTGTACAACCAAGTTGCAATAAAGCTTTGTCCATATGACCAACCCCACCCACTGTATCTAAAGCTCTCATTCCATCTGTTACCCTCCGATTGTCTGTTCTCAGCCATCCGCCCCTTCTCGAGACATTGCGCTGTAAGGCATTACAGCTGAGCTGCTGCCGTCGCACACAGGGAGGGTGTGCCAGACGGCGGCTGCCAAGGACGGTGAAACAGTTTTGGAGGCAGTGCTGGGGGTGGGGCGACGGGCGGAGCATAAAACAGGGAGCAAATCAGAGGTCAGCAATCACAGGGGAGGCAGGGAAAAATAGGTCAATCTTGGGCACGCCGGCGTACAAGGCCCGGGCTCGCAAATGTGCGGGGCTTGGCTGCAGCCGGAAATGTGGTGTGGGTTTGCTGCTCCTGCTGCGGCGCTAGGTGCTAGGGAGGGCAGAAAACTCGTGGAAGCTAAGACCCTAACGCATACTAGCAAAGAACCGGCTGCTATTGTTGTTGAAGCGTGGCAGTGCCGCTACCCGCAGCGCCGGCGGCCGCGGCCGCCATTGCGTCCGCTGTTGCTCTCTGCGCCGCCGCCCCTCCTGCTGCTCCTGCCGCCTGGGCCACTCCGCCGCTGCTGCTGCCACCATCGCTGCTGCCCTCGGCGCTGCTGCCGCCCTCCGCCTCCTCCTCCCCCTTCTTGGCCTTGCGCTTGCTGCGGTCGTCCATGGGGGGCCGGCCGCCGCGCTCCGCCCAGTAGGCCGCGTTGCGCTCCGCCCACTGCTGCCGCACCTCTGGGCTCACATACTCCTCAATGCTCTCGGGCACCACCCAGGGCTCGGGCGGCGTGAGCGAGCAGTTGGCCACGCGGCTGCCCACAAACCGCATCTTGGTGGGGCTGTCAATCTTGTGCAGCACCAGCCTGCGGGGGCGGGGCGGCGGCAGCACGTGCGGGAGTGTCAAACTGAGGCGAGAAGGGCAGCAGCCTGCTGTAAGCGCACAGCCAGCACGGCAGCAGCCGCATGCCCAGCCATCACACGCTCTCAACCAGGCGCAGCCAGCACAGCACGAGTGAAGCCAAGCGGGCAGCGCACCAGGGGTCTGTGGAGCAGATGTCGTCCTCAAACTCGTCCGTCAGCTGGAAGCGCAGCACAAAGCGCTCGCCTGGCACGCTGCGGCAGCAAGAACGGGGCAGCGGCGGCAGCACATGCTGAGCTGATGAATGCAAAAGCGCAGCGCAGCTCGCATCACACATACGTACGCATGCAGCGCGGTGCCGCCGCTGCTCATGCTCTGCCTGCCCTCCACCCCACCCCCGCCCCGCCTGCCCCGCCTGCTCACCGGCGCGGCGCCTTGAAGCAGCAGGGCGCGGCCCACGTGAAGAAGCGGGGGTGGTCGATGTGCCGCAGCTCCATGGGCATGAGCCAGAAGCCCAGCGTCGCGTCCTCAATGGGCGTGAACTTGAGCCGCATCCTGCAGTGCGGCGAGGTGGAGGGGGAAGAGGGGAATGACGCAGTGCAAACCAGCGCAAGCAAACGGTTGCGGGCAGTCGGCAGCACACCGGCAGCACCAGCGCATGCACCTTCGGCATTGTTACGAGCCCGCCCACCCACCCATTCCCTGCCCATTTGCCCACCCGCACCCCCGCACCTGGCATGGATGTCCACCAGCATGCGTGCCACCTCGCCGCCAATGACGTAGCCGCCGCCCATCATGTAGTTGGGGTACTGCTTCAGGCCTGGGAGGAGCAACACAGGCAGCCGCCAGGCAGACAGGTGAGCGGCAGCGGCCCTGATGCCGCCTGGCTGCTTGGAAAGGAGCAGCAGCACCCCATGGCAACCAAACACCTCCGCGTCAACAGCCACACACGTGCAGCGGCAGCAGGGCTGCAGCACGCACCCGTGTGGTTGTAGAAGACCGCGTTGTTCCACTTGTGCCCCGGCTGCAGCATGACCTCCGAGTGGCGGGCCATAGTGCCCATGTACAGCCGCTCGCTGCGCGGGAGGAGCGCAGCAGCCAGCAAGAGGCTAAGTCTCGTGTCAAGGGCAACCCGCAGCAGAGCAGCAGCAGCAGTATCAGCGGCAGCAGTGGCAAAAGGATGCACAAGCAGAAGCAACAGCAACCCCGTAACTCCCCACAACTCAGCGGCGGCGGCAGGCACCAGCATCCTGCGCGCCCCGCCGCCCGCCGCCTCACTTTTGGCAGCCCGGGTTCTGGCACAGCAGCTTGAGCTGCTCCACCATGGGGGCCACGTTGATGAAGGCATCGTCGTCCGTCTTGAGCACATAGGCCACATCATAGTGCGTCACCGCATACTCCATCACCTGCTCAGCAGACGAGCGCCGAGCAGCGGCAGCAGGTTGAGAGCCAGGCAAGCAGGTCAACTGGTGCCAGCAGGCTGCAAAGCATACACAGCCGTGCAGCAACAGCTTTAACACCCGCTCGCACTGGCCACAGCTGTGCACCCTGCAGCGGCGCCAAAAACAGCGGCGGGCGGCATGCCACGCGACCGGCCGCCCGTCTCCAGCACTGCCGCCGCTCACATAAAAGGTCTTGAACAGGATGGACTTGTAGTTGGTCTTCTCGCGCACAAACACAATGTCTCCAAACTCCTCCAGCTCGCTCTCCACCTGGCAGGGCGGCAGAGCAGAGCAGCGTCTCGTGCATCAGGAGCAGCGGAAATGCCGCAGCGGCGGCGGCAGCAGACAAGCCCCGCCGGCGGCATAACGACTGGAATGTTGCACCTACAACGACTGCACCGCAGGAAGTACCCAACAACTGAACAAGGCACTGCTGCTTCACGCATAACGGCGCAGCTGCACCTAGCTGCGCGCAAGTTCGGCGGCGCGTCGCACCTGCGGCGTGCGCTCGTCCTCCGACAGGATGAACTTGGCCACCACCTGGCCGGGGATTTGGGCCTTGTTGGCCCAGGCCTCGCGCACGGCAAGGCGGCGGTGGCGGTAGCCGCGGCCCGACAGGATGCCGATGAACAGGAAGAGCTTGGGCAGCTCGCCGGCGGCGGGGGCCTCGCCGCTTCTCGTGCCGCCGGCGCCAGCTGCCAGCACCCCGCCGCCGCTGCTGCCAGACGCGCCGGCTGCTGCCAGGGCTGCGCCGCTGTGCTCCAGGCCGCTGAAGGACGGAGATCCCTTGCTCTGCTCTTCCAACACGCTGCGCTGCCGCTGCACCACCGCCTCCCGCCGGCTGCTGGTGGCCCTGAAGAAGAGGCTGCCGAGCAGCGCGGCCAGCAGGAAGGGCGCCAGCGCCGCCCAGGCTGTGCGGCCAAGGGCGCCCCTCCGCGCCGGCCCCTGCGCCAGGGGCAGGCCCTTGCGCATGTTGCACAAAGTATCAAGATCTGAATTAGGAGCGACTGCCTGCCCTGGAGGGGCCCCAGCTTGTAGTGCAGGGGCAAGGCACCATGCGGCCAACACGCTTGGGTACGAACAGCAATTTGCTAGGAGCCGCCTGCCCCTGTCCATGCACACAGGAGGGCGTCACAAGCGGGGCTGCATGCGCTTTAAGGGCTACCCCGCCCGCCGACCGCAGACAGCCGACGCCAGCCTGCTGTCGCCCCTGTAGCGGGCTGGCGAATGTTGCAGCCTTGTTCCGCATGCGCAGGCGTGGCCGTGCCTGCTAGCACTGCGCTGGCCTGCTGTGCATATACAACAAACCGTGGTTGCATTGCGATCAAGGAATACAGAGACAGTGTTTGGTACAAGCAGCAAGATGGCTGCTGGGCAGGAGCAAACAGACGCACAAGAGAACCGAGCATGGTGGCCCGCGCCTCGCTGCTCTGGGGCCGCTATTCCGCGCCCGCCCGCTGCTGGTCCGTCAACGGGGCGCTCGCCGTGCCGCCCAGGCCAAACTTGCTGAACAGCGCGGTGATGCAGGCGGCAATGCACGGCGTGCTCTCCCGCGTATACCCGCCGCTGAGCAGCTGAACGATCGGCACCCTGCGGGCAGGATCGGCAACTGCTTGTGGACATGCAGGCCTCCACTACTTGAAGCCGCTGTCTCATGCTGCACAGCACTGCTCCTAGGTCCACCCCCGCTTGCAAGACCTGCACTTGCCTGTGGTCCAGCGCCGCCTGCCACACCATTTCATCGCGCCGCACCACAGCCTCCTGGCTGACCTGCAGCCTGCCCAGCGGGTCGCCTGCAGAGGGGGCAGCACGCAGGGCGGGCAGCACTGTGCATCACACACAGCTGTTGCTGGAAACGCGCAGTGGACATAAACAGCTGCTTGTGCAAGCAGGCGCCTGCGGCAACCCCGCCCTTGCACAGCCCTTCTGCCTTGCCGCTGCTGCAAGCTCTCCACAAGCAAACGCTGCCCAGCGCACCTGCAAGCTCTCCACAAGCAAACGCTGCCCAGCGCACCTGCAAGGATGTCGGTGCCGGCGTTGTAGATGATTAGGTCGGGAGAGAACCGGTCAAAGGCCTGCGCCAGTGCGCCGCTCAGTGCCTCCAGGTACTCGGCATCGCCCGCAGCCGGCTGCAGCTCGCACGCCACATCGATGGCCTGCCCAACGGTTGGCATGAGAGGAGACAGGGTGTATGAGTCGCGCATCTACAAGTCTGCTGTGGACGCAGCAGGCAGCTGGGTGGCTGCCCATCGCTGGGCCGTGCCTATCTCCCTACCGTCAGCGCACGCTCTGCTCAGCGCCATCGCTCACGCTGCAAATTTCTGCCTGCCTGGGGCGTGCCGCAACAGGCTGCCACATCACCCACCGGCTTGGCGTCCTTGTCCCAGGGGTACGCCTTGGCATTGTAGATGTCAACGATGAACAAGTCCTCGTCCTGGTACTGCTGCTTGCACCGCGCCACACCGTTGCCCTGCAAAATGGGGCAGGAACAGGCGGCATGTGGGAGGGCTGCTGGCGCGCTTTCGTGTGTTGCTGGAGCAGTGCAACATGGAACCTTGCGCTTGGGTCAACTCACATGCAACTTGCCCACTGCGCCTCACCTGGTGCACATCAGTGTCTATCACCATGACTCGCCGCACCAAGCCGCCGGAGGCAGCCCGAAGGCGGCGGGCGGCCAAGTAAATGTCGCTGAAAGGGCACCAGCCGCCTCCCTGCAGGACAGTGAGCAATGCATGTGAATGGAAAGCTAGTTCGAGGGCGCTGGGGTAGAGGTTGAGCAGGGCACAATGCTGCTTGACCAGCCAGCTTGCAGCGCGGGCCTCACATTGTCGGGTGCCGCGTGGTGGAAGCCACCGCCAAGGTTGATGGCCCAGCCGTGCTGCATGGCCAGCGCAGCAGCCAGCATGGTGCCTCCCGCCATGGTCGCCATGGGCTGCAGCACCTTGCGGCGCAGCAGGAAGGTTGGCAGGAACGCCAGGGGGGCCAGCTCCGTGACCTGCGGTTGCGGTTGGTAGGGAGGAGGCGATGCCGTGCGCTAACCTTGTGACAAGATAGCAACACACACAGCAGCATCAACAACACTGCCTCCCACATCAGTCGCAACCCACCTCTCCAGCTTACCATTGCCACCTTGAGCGAGCTGCGGTTGAGCTTGTTGAGGTATCGCTCGGTGTGCACCTCCCTCAGCACAGCATGCGTCGCCTCCTGCGCCTCCACCAGCTGGCCGGCAGACAGCACCCCGCGGGCCTCCAGCAGCGCCAGCACGTGCTGGAACTTCTTGCTGTCAAAGGGGTGCAGCCGCTCCAGCCCCCAGAATGAGATGTTGTATGCTGGGGAATAGCAAATAGGCAGCTGCGTGTCGGCGGGCCAGCCGCCTAGGTCAGCGTATGCGCCACGCACAGCGGCGGCCACGTCGGGCCTGCATGGACCACGGCCGACAAGGTTTGCTAAGGAACCACGACTTCTGCCTCAGTGGTCGCAGCAATGGTGGGTGCTGGCTCAACACAGGAGGCCCAGCGTACCTGGCGCATGCTGCGAACGCAGAGGGCTGCGCCGATGGCTCCGCTAGCACATCCGGCCCGGCTGGCGATGCAGCCGCCTGCGCGCTACTACTGCTTGCAGTGCTGCAGAATACGCGTAGAGAAAGGAGGTTGTGAGGTTGGGCAGTAAGGAAAGAGAGGTGCGGAGGAAAAGTGCAGGGCTCCCACCAACGTACCCTATCACTGCCGCTACAGTTGCCAGCGGGAGCAGCCGCCGGGGCCGCCTGGAAGCTGCCTGCGCAGCGCTTGGCGTTCTGTACGCCTTGATCATGCGCTGGGTGGCGCAGGCGCCGCGCCTGAGTGGGGGAACAGAGGGCACGCTCGCACCAAGGCCTGGAGCGCACTTGGCGCACTCTCCTCTAGCGGTAGGCCCTTGGAGTGCAATCTAGCAGCGAGTGATTTGTCCGCCGTGCTTTCTCCCTGGGGTTCAGGCTGCTGGCTGCCGACCTGGCGGCGCTGCAAATTGCTCCGACGCGCCTGCTGCCTGCCAAGCCACCCAGGCAGGTGATGAGGCCTCACATTGCTTTCTCAAAGCAGCAATCATGGCAAAGCATGCACAATGCTGGCGTTGGGCTGGACCGGATAGGTGTACTGCATGCCTTTCCATTCGAACTGCCCGTTGGCTCTCAGTCTTACTATCGCCCAGGTCACAGTTTGGTACGGTAGCGACAGCACATTTGTTGCTGCGCCGCAGCAGGCTCACAGGCAACACTTCTACCGCTGCGGGGGCACATTGAGCGGGTCTGCCTCTACTTCTGGCTGTGGCAGGCCGGGGGCTTGCGCCACGGTGGGGCCACGCGCTCTTGTGCACACGAGTGCAGTACCCCATCAGGTCCCTTGCGCGTTGCACCCTACGCCCAGCATGGAGTGGTGTGCCCCAGCAACTGCAACCGGCAAAAGAAGAGCCCTGTGTTGCGTTTATATGCTTCCTTGTGACCAGATGCGTTTGGTGATTGGTGCAGTGATGCGGACAGGGCACTAAATGGCGCCTAACCAGGGGGGCAGAGTGTGCATGTGCCCCCGCGCGCCTCCCTGGTTAGCATTTGTATCATGCGCAAACAGCGGCGCAAACAAACGCCTGATACCTGACAAGTCCATAGACTCAGTTCAAGAGCATTACACAGTGTTGGCATTCATTCACTCCACCATTCTGCACAGCCATCACACCAGGAGCGGGGAGTCGAGGACGGCAAAGCCCGCCGCCACGCCGCCTTCATCACTGGTGGCCGCCTTGGTGCGCACCAGGTGCCCCGCCTCTGCAGACAGCAGCACCTGGCTGCCGCGCCGCACGTACGTGCTATACACGCCCAGCTCAGAGAGTGTGTCAGCTTCGGCCGCCTGGCCGCGCCGCACCATGATGGCGCGCTGAGGTGGCGGCTGGATGCGCTGCATGAGGATGTAAGCGGCCAGGCCGGCGCCGCCCTGCCTCAGCCGCTCCGCAAGCGCCGCGCCGTAAAAGTTGTTGCCGCCGCCCTCGCGCTGCGGCTTGAGCACGTACTGGTCTGGGTTCGCAATGGCGTGCGCCACCACAGCCGCTGTGTCGGCGTCAGCCAAGTCCTCCAGGCCCCACTGCCCCGCAAAGAAGCGGCGCAGCAGCTGTGCATCGGCAGGGGAGGCGGCGTATCGCTCCACCACCCCTGGCCTCGCCAGATCCTGGGGTGGGGGGAGTAAGGGGCGGGAAGCAGGGATCGCTAAGTACAGGGGAAGCAGATCCTTCTGCTAAACAATTGCAAGCAAGCTGCTGTTGCCACACATCAATGTTCAGTCGAGACAAGCCGCCAGAGACCCGACCCAGCAGCACACACCGCTTCAAACCCTGCCCAATAGCCTCAGTATCCAGCAAGCAACACACACCTGCTGGATCTTCTTGGCCCCCGCCAGCTGGTAAGCCACAGTGGGGCACTTGTAGGCATCGCAGCGCTCCACCAGCACCCGAGCTGCCCACTCCGCTTCGCTGGGATAGTCGGTAGGGGTGTACCCCGCTCGGAAGTACACAAGCGCCACGGGCCGGCCGCCGATGGTCAGCCGCCCATCTGCGCCCAGCTGCCCCTCTGCCGCAATCTGTTGGGTGGTTGGAGGGCGGCGGGGGTGTGAGCGAGGAGTGGTGACAGGGCCCAGGCTGAGTGCCATTCTTCAGCTGCCCATGCCTGCTGGCATGTTTTCGGTGTTCACATCCCACAAGACTGCCGAAGGAAGGTGCAGCTGTCCCCCGTGGCCCCCACCCACCTGCGCCAGCGTGCGCCGCAGCGTGCGCACGCCGTGCCGCTCCCACAGCCGCGTCTGCAGCCACTGCTGGTCGTACGCGTTGCGCTCCCCCGGCTGCACCACCATCACCATCACGCCGCCTGGAGGCAGGAGGCAGGGTGGGTTGAGGGCAGGTTGAGGTGGGCAGAACGCATGTCAGGATTGGGGTGCCAGCGAGATTCCGCATGCAAGTCTCCAAAGACCTGTTGCACACCACGCCACAACCACCTTGAGCCTCCCTCGCCCGCCTGCTCCACACCTGGCGTGCCATAGTCTGCTACAGCTGCGCCCATGGCGTCCACAATTGCGTCCATGGCGTTGTGCTCCGGCAGCGCCGCCAGCTCAGCGGGCGAGGCGCCCAGGCGCCCCAGCAGGTAGCGGTGCATGCGGGCCACCAGGGTGGACAGGCAGCCAAAGGAGGAGGCGATGGTGTTGAGCTCCACCTGCAATGCGCATTCAGCGGGGGGGATACAATGTGCACAGTGGTCGACATGCCGCAGAGCACACAGGCTTGCTCTTGGCTGAATCCGCCCGGTGTGACGCTCAGTTCAGCACCTCAAATGCACCGATAGTAACCACACAGCGCCCCGTCCCACCCAACCCCAGCGCGCCTGCAGCAGCGAGTTGGTGGGTGCATGCAGCATGTAGTCGGAGCGCAGCACAGCCAGCAGCCGCTCCTGCCCCGCCGCCTGCCGCGCATGCCGCACGTCTGCCGTCTCTCGGAACACCCGCAGCAGCCGCGCCTGGGCTCAAAGACACAGGCAGGGGGGATGGGGAATTCTGAGCTGGAGCTTACTGCAGGGTGCAGCTGCACATACAGCTTTCACTGCAAACTCCTCTCCGGCAAGCCCAGCTGCCGCCCATGTTGCAGTGGCTGTCACATCTGCCAGGCAACTCAGCAGCAGGAATCACAGCGGGACCCTCGGTCGCCCAGCTGCCCCACCATGAACTCATCCTCCTGCGCCGCCGCAGCCAGCACCTCCTGCAGGTACGCCTCGTCCGCAGCCACCGCGTCAATCATGGAGTTGAACGCCAGCGCAGCCTGCTTGGCCTGCGGTACAAGGCCAGGAGAGGCGGGCGAAACAGAGTGTGGCAGCGCCGGGCATGTATACGAATTGGGCCGCAGTGATGCACAGGCTGTGGAGCCGCTTGATCAGACAGCCAGCGTGCCTGCCTTGCAGAAACAGCATGTACCTGCTCAAACGTTTCCCGTGGGTACGGCACCGGCAGCAGCGCCAGCGGGGCGTGCACTGCAGCACAGGCCGGGTCATCGATGCCCAGCCCTACCAGCTGCAGACGATGGCACAAGGCGAGCACCTTGTCAACGATGCGGGAATGGCGGTCAGCTTCTGTGCTGGGCCGAGCTCCCAACGGCAAGTGCACCGTCGCCACACCGTCACTGGCCAGCGTCACAGGCCATGACCAGCCAACCCAGGCCCCACCCATCAATCTGTAGATCACTCTCCCCAAAACCCTCACCAGGCCGTGCTGGCTGGCCCACACCACCGCATCTTCCACCAGCTCCTGCAACGCGACGGGGTCTGCCGCCACTGCCGCCGCCGACGCCATGTGCTGCGCTGCCGCCAGGCCCTGCTGCTGGGAGGCGACCGCCCGGCAGCGATGCGCTATCCAACGTCGTTGCGCGTTGGTGTGAGGTGCAGGCCGCCGGGGCTGCGCAGCGCTGCGGGGCGGGTGTGCCGGCACTGTGGAGCGCACTGTCTGCGCTGCGGCTGCTACCATGGGTCTTATGGGCGATGCAAGCGAATGTGGGGGCGATGGGGAAGGAGGCGCTGTGGGGAAGCCCCAGCACGCCCTCAGCAGGTCCAGCCTGTTGACCAGAGCGCCTGCGGAGCTGCGGGTGCCACTGATCGTTTCGACAGTGCAATCTGTGCTGCCTCGCCAGCGCCCACCCCTGCTTGCTTGCACAGTGCACCCCGAGCGCCATGGAGTTCACGCCTGTCCCCCTTCCAGACGAGGGTGGGTTGCTGCTGAACACGCGTAGCACGCCATGCATTCAGTGGGAGCCGCCGGAAGGCAGGTGGAGCAACTCTCGCCGCCACCGCTGCCGCCGCTGCTCACGCCGCCATCGCCCCACTAGTTCCCTGCCTCGCGGTGCCGCAGGCGAGGCGGGCAGCCTCTGGCGCAGCGAGAAGCTGCGCGACTTTGTCTTCCGCCTGCGCTGCCTGGGCCTGGAGAATGACCCACAGTTTGTGGCCCTGGCGGCCCAGATTGCGGAGGAGACGGCCGCGCTGGAGAAGCTGGCTGAGGTGCAGAAAGCGCCCGACTACGAGCGGCCCTGGTGGCAGGATGGCGAGTACGACAGTGCTCGGGCAGACAGGCAAGCTGGTTGGTGGGGTGGAGTGGGAGCGGGCCAGCCATGCTGGCGGCCCGCATGCCTCGGTCTGCAACAGGCTGTTGATCTGGCCCGCCCTCTCCCTGGCCCCAACCATCCCCGCTGCTGCCCACCCATCCCCACCCCCCACCTTGCGCCTCGCAGAGCCAACGATCGCGGCATGGAGCTGTTTGAGGCCGGCCAGCACAGCGCCGCCTTTGACTGCTTCACTGAGGCCATCCGGCTGTGCCCCACCAGCCCAGTGTACCACTGCAACCGAGCGGCAGCAGCGCTCAAACTGGGGCGGCCCGGCATTGCAGCGGAGGATGCAGCAGCAGCAGTGCAGCGGGACCCAGGATACCTGCGGGCCCACCTGCGGCTAGGCAGGGCGCACATGCAGCTGCAGCAGCCGGCAGAGGCGGAAGCCGCGTTTCGGAGGGCCCTGGAGTTGGATGGGGCTTGTGCTGCCGCAAGCAAGGCGCTGGTAGAAGCGGCGGCGCTGACACGACGGCAGTGGCAGCAGGCAGATGAAGAGGCGCAGGCGGCACGGGCAGGGAGCAGGCCAGGCTTGACAAGGGAAGAGATGCCAGAAGAGGAGGCTGTGTCGCAACTGTATGCCGCTGAACAGATGCTGGCGGCACAACCGAAGCTGCAGGTGGGGATACTGAACCGGTGGACTGGTCAGCCTGTTGTTGGGTGGGAGTGGTAACCAGTGCCAAGCCGCCCTACGCGTGGTAGTGGGCGGGCTGCCGACATTATATGCTGCGTTCAACCGGTAGCGTTGGCCCACCCCCGTGACCGTTGGTGCCGCCTTGCTCCCCTCCCCTCTGAATCTGCAGGCGGCTCGCTGCGCCCATGTGGAGGCCCTGCTGCTGTGCCAGCGGTATGCAGACGCTGAAGCAGCTTGCTCCAGCTTGCTGGACGGCTCCACCGACCGGCTGTACCTGGAGGCGGAGGCGGCTTGGCGGCAAGGCAGGCTGGAGGCAGCTGCCGACAGGCTGCAGCAGGCGCTGGAGGCGGCGGGCGGGGCATGCCCAAAGTGCAGCGACCTGCTGCGTTTTGTGGAGGTGCTCCAGCAGACGGAGCAGGAAGCGATATTTGCACTGGAGGACGGCCTGCCGCAAACCTGCATTGACGCCTGCACCCGCCTGCTGCGTGGCCTGCACCTCACCGCCTGCGTGGGGCTGGCCTGCTCCGTGCTGCACCGCCGCGCGGAGGCACATGCGGCACGCCAGGCCTGGGATGCAGCAACTGCAGACCTAGATGAGGCACTCAAACTGGACGCCAGCCATGCAGCGTGCCTGCAGCTGCGGGCGGAGGTGCACAAGCATGCGGGGCGGTACACCCAGTGCTTCCTGGACCTGCAGCGCCTGAAAAAGGCGGCGCCCGGCACGCCAGGCCTGCTAAAGCTGCTGGAAGAGGCAGCCCGGCTGAGCCTGGCAGGCGGCAGCCGCAGGGGTGGCGGCGGTGGTGCGGCACGGGCGGGTACCGGCTCTGAGGCGGAGGCTGCGCTGAAGCTGCTCGAGGTGGCAGCCAATGCCACGTCGGCGCAGGTGCGGCAGGCCTACCTGAAGCAGGCCGCCAAGTGGCACCCCGACAAGTGGAGCGCCGGCAGCCAGGCGGAGCAGCAGGCGGCGGAGGAGCGTTTCAAGCAGGTGCAGCGTGCGTACGAGCTGCTCACTGCCTGAAACTGTTTCAGCTGTTTGCACCAGTGCGATTGCATGTGTGTTTATGAGCGGCATGCATGCAACATGCTGGAAGCTTTGAACAAAGCAGGCGGGAAGAAAGATTATGTCCAGAAAGGAAGAAGAAGCAACCGAGAGGGATGATGAAATGGGGAGGCTGATGCGTTCACACTGGGTTGAGTGCTGTCAACAGCGGCGGAGGCTGGGCCGCTGCGTCGGTCAGGCTGGTGGTGACATGGACGGGGTGCAGCGGCTCAATTCTTGAACGGGGCAACGTACTTGCGCAGGCCCTCCACAATCACGTCATCCGCCGGCTTGGTCTGCTGCGCCGAGGGGCGCGCCAGCGCTGCGTGCATCCAGCGCTCAAACCTGCACGGGTGCACGACGAAGATGCTTTGTTTAAAATGGAGTGCCGCCCCATGCGCAATGCTAGAGGCAAGCAGGCGCCACATTGCATCTGACTGGGTGTGCATGCACGCCAAGGGCACGGTCCATTTGAACACTCCCAGCTAGCCTGCTTGGTGCCCTGCGCACCTGTCTGCACCAGCCTCCTTCACCAGCTCTGCCAGGTCAACGCCGCGGTACTCCTTCAGGGTGGCCAGCCCGCGCTGCACAAAGCCGGTGGTGTAGACCTGGGGGGCCGGAGGGCAACCATGCGCGCTTGTGGGATCAGGAGCTGAGGTTATCCCGCATGGCTCAAGCCTCTGGAAAGCTGCAACATGCAGCACACGCCGCCAAGCAGCATGAACCGGCACCAACTGCTTCCTCATCCCCCACACCTCGGCCACGCTGTAGAAACCGCCGAGGAAGTAGTCGCCGCCCTCCTCGCTGCCGTGCAGGCGCAGGGTCGAGTCCAGCACCTGCAGCAGGCAGCGGCAGCCAGGTAGAGGGTGTGTAGGCAGACTGGCGTGTGGAGATTCGCCCAGCTCCTGGCCCCCCATTTTTTGCCCCTGAACTGACTTGCGAACCCATGGCAGAGCACATTGATGCTGGCCGGCAAGCAGCACAACCACAACCGGCAAGCACAACCACAACCGGCAAACAGCACACCAAAGCCCACCACTCAACAGGAGTCACACTCCAAACGCCATGCCGGCAGCCCTGCCCACTCCCACCCCCACGCTCCCTCACCTTGATGCCCGCCGCCAGCTTGGCGCGCGCCGCCTCCACCTGCTCCTTGGTCTCCGTGCTGTACAGCCCTGCAGCAGGGGTGGGCACAATGCTGGCAGGGTTGCAGGCCGGGCAGTCTGGTGTTGATTGCAGTCAGGTTCTGATAGCGGCCAGGAGTGTGCTGTCCGCGTCAGCAAGCTGCAAGCCCGCCCGCAGCGAGCCAGCCAGCCCAAGAAGCGAGGCAAGCGAGAGCGCACCAAACATGTTGCCGGTGAAGTGGGAGTTGAACAGCTCGATGAAGAGGCGCGCCTTGGCGGCTGCAGCGGCATCGGCCGGCTCCAGAGGCGGCTCGGGGTACCGCTTGTTCAGGTAGTCTGGGGGTGGAGTGTGGATGTGCGAGTTGTCTGGTTAGTGGGTGTTGTCTGATAGGCTGGCTGGCAGGTGAATGCGTGTGCTTGGTGGTTGGCGGGTGGCACGCCCGGTCGAGCTGTCCAGCGCGGCCACTGGGAAGCAGCACCTGCCAGCCACACCCCCCAACCGCCTGGCCTCTGGCCTCTGCTGTCCACCCCGCCCCCCTCAATCCTGCTGCACCTCTGAAGGAGCCACTGCCCACCACCCCGCTCACCCACGATGACGCCACTCTCCACCAGTCGCACGTCTCCGTCCAGCAGGATGGGCACCTTGGCGGGCGCCGCTTCATCGGGATTGATCGAGTGGTACGTGGACACAAACTCTGCATCCTTGTTCTGCAGGTCCACCTGCACAGGTGGAGGTTGGGAGAATTGAAGCAGTGCACCGGGCGGTGGGTGGCTGCTGCTCAATGGAAGCGGTGCGCACGCGCAGCTGCAGCTGCTGGCGTATTGTCCACAAGACGGTGAGCGGCGTTCCCTGTAAGTGGCCCACTCCCACCTTGCGGATCTCAAAGTCCAGGCCCTTCTCGATCAGGGCCACCCACGAGCGCTGCGCATCTGCACCACGATGATGTGAGCCAGGGGTGACGTGAGGCGCTAGCAAACAACAGGTGCGGCAGGCGGCGGCAGGCGGCGGCCAGCGCCCCGCCACGATCTGCGCTCCCACACACTGCATCGAGTCAATGTCTCACAGGGGCACGTCGTGCTGTCAAAGTGCACGCGCTTGGCGGCGGCCGCCATTGTGCTGAGGCGCTTGGAGGATGCAGCGGGCGATCGGACAGCACGCAACGCTGTGCGAGCAGCAGCAAGCATGATCAGCTATGTGGGGGGAGAGGAAGGAAGGAGCACTTCATGCAGCCGCCGCCTTCCGGCGGTCGCCAGCAAAGCAGTGCACTGCTGCACCTCGTGGCTCAATTTCATCACACGTGCCATGCCGATGCCCAGCTCTTCTGACAGCTAGTTGGCCATGCAAGCCCTGCTGCATCTCCTGCCACTTGCATCTTCCTGCCACTGCTGGCGTTGCATTACAAATCTACACAAACAACACGATGCCGGCAGCAATGGCTGGATCAGTCCTGGTGGCGTTCCGTGTTGCGCCGTCCTTGTAGCGGCATGGATTCTTCAGTCACCTCCAGCAGGGGCGCGGAGCGGAACAGCCGGCAAAGCGTGCGCGCCAGTGTCCGTGACGCTCCTAGGTACAGGCGGCGCAGGCATGGCAGGCGCAGCAGGATGTCCACATCCGCATCTGACAGCTGCAGGTTTGAGTTGTCTGCCAGAGACAGCTCTCTCAGGTTGGTGGCGGCCGCCAGCACTCGCGGCAGCCAGGTGATGCTGTTGCGGGTCAGGTCCAGCGATTCCAGGCCTGCAAGCAATGGCAGGCACAAAGCAGTCGGTGGATGTGCAGCACACCTTTGGCACGAATGCAGCCCGCAGCCAGATGCATGCCACAAACGGCCCGCAACAGGGCACCAGCAGCGCTGGACAAGACAGCCAGCTGGGTTGCAGCACACTGGGTGCATGCTGCCACACACATGCTCGCTGGGCGGCAAGCTCAGCGCACCGGACAGATAAGGGCCGGGAGGCAGCCCAACCAGGTTGTTGTTCTTGAGGGACAGGTGGCGAAGGCCTGTGCGGTTCAGCAGCGCTGCTGGGAGCGGCTGCTGCTGACTGAAGCAGGCCAGTAAAGTGAGGTCCTGCAGCCGTGGTGACTGCTCCAGCAGCGCCTGGATCACTGGTGCAGGGCCGCCGCCGGGAAACGTGCACACCGACAGCCGCAGGCTGGTGAGATGGTGCAAAAACCAGCAGTTGGGCATTGCTGGCGGGTAGAGGGTGCTGTGAAAGATGGACAGGGCCTGCAGCAAGCCTGGCCGTGTGCCCGCCGGCAGTGATGCCGCCACCAGCTGCTGCAGGCTGGACATGCGTCGAATGCCCGACAGACACAGCTCTTGCACTGCGCCGCTTGCTCGATTGCACCCCGCTACGCGGCAGCGCTCCAAGGCAGCATCGCCAACCTGTTGGGGGCAGTGTTCTGTCAGGTTCGACAAGAGGTGGTGGCACTGGCGCTGCATGCAGCGGTGGACGGACAAGGATGCAGAGCAAACTACAGCAAAACGTGCGCATGGCTCTTTGCCTGTCCTTGCAGACCCCTGCAAGCCACACCTGCATGTATCCATGCTGCTCGTCGTCTCCGCCCCTGCCAACGGCCCAGGAGCCCAGGCAGGGTAGGCGCGCCACGAGCTGCTGCACGTCCACGGGCTGCAAATCAGCGCAATGCTCCTCCTCCCACCACAGATCTCGCAGGCGGGTGAGGTGCACCACGCTGCTCAAGCCTGGCAGGACAGGGCCGCAGCAGCTGAGGCGTGTCAGCTGCGACAGGCGTGGCAAGGCTGCTGGCAACTCTGGCGGCAGCTGGCCGCCTGAAAGGACCAGCGCTTGCAGGCGGGGCAGGCTGGGGAGCGCTGCCGCGAGGCTGCTCCCCTCCTCATCACATCTGGCTGTCAGCTCAACCAGGCCGGTCAAGCACTGCAGAGCTGCCGCTGCCGCCGCATCCACTGCCATCCCCTCCAGGCGCAGAGATTGCAGGCCGCCGGGGCTGAGGTGGGCCAGCACATCGCTGCCGAGCTGCCAGCCGCTGCCGCTCTGCGCTGCCAACTGCCGCATGCAGATGTGATCTGGGAGCTCGCCCTCAGGGTCCCAGCCCAGGAACTCATCAATGCACACGTGTTGCGCAAAGCCGCCGACGCGACGCAGCAGCAGGGCCTTGGCGTCAAACCAGTGCCGCGCCTGCCCGGTGGTGGCGGCAGCTATAAGCGAGACGCCGGTCAGGTACAGGAACCGCCAGAGGGCGGGCTCAGAATAGAAGATGCGGTGCCACCGACGGCAAACCAGGGTAATAATAGGCTGCAGGGCAAAGGGCAGCAGGTGGGAGCTGGCAAAGCGCAAGCAGAGCAGCCGGCAGGTGGCACCGCCAAGTAGAGCGAGCGGCAGGATGGCGCCAGCCTCCCTCTGCTGCAGCCCGCAGCGCTCACCCCGGAACTACGCCCCGCTATGGCGAAGACCTGGCCCATCAGGGGGTCGTCTAGCGACTGCGTTGAAGCGCGACCGCTTGAAGGAGGCATTTCGGCTGCTGGAAACTGCCAAACCCGCCACAAAACGCGCAAGGCTGCAACGTATGACAGGGAGACCTCAACACCCCGTAGGACTCTCCACCGGCTGACTGGAGCCTCCGCATCTTGTCGCCCCACGCGATGCCCACAGCTGCCCGCAGACAGTCCACCCTGATTTGAGTTTAATTAAGCTCCAACACCTCGTATACATGCTGTCAAACGCCGAAGTTAATTACAGTGGTACAAGAGGTTCGATTGAATTGTGCCTCACGCCGTGTACATGCGCAGCAGGCCGCCCTCGTGCGCCGTCACGAGCGCCACCCCCGCTGCCGTGCCCGGGTGCGGCGCAACAGCCAGCGCATTTATGGCCGACTGCGGCTGGGCTGCAAGCGGCGGCAGGAAGAGCCCAGCAGGGTCTGGAGGCGTCCAGGCACCAGAACGAGGCACCGCCGCTTGTCCCAGCTGAGCAGAGATGTCCCACAGGTGCAGTGCTCCGCCCTCGTCGCCAGCCATCGCCACTTGGCCATCCGTGGTGCAGCAGCGCAGCGGCGCGCCTGCGGGCACCACTGAGGCCGCCACCTCGCCGCTGCGCCGCAAGTCCAGCAGGGACAGGCTGCCGTCGGCGGCGGCCGCCACCGCTGCTGTGCCACTAGGGCAGAGGGCCAGACCCCCTACATACCCGCCATCCGCCACAAGCTGGAGCTGCCACAGCGGGGCGCGCGGCGGCTGCCGCCAGTCCCAGGCAGCCACCACGCCGTCTTCGGTGCCTGCAGCAGAGCATGGCCAGCAAGTCAGGCGGGTGAGAACACATGCTGAGCATCAAACTGCATGGCTCCGCCGCCAGGACGCGTCCACAAACACGATTGCTCCATTCCTCCTCGCTACCCACGTCCAAAGCCCACCTGCAATCACCGTGTGGTCCTCTGGGCTGGCCGCCAGGGCCCACACGCCGCTGGGCGCCGCAGCGCTGGACAGCGGCTGGGCAAAGGAGGCCGCCCACGGCTCCCGCCCCTCTGCCGCCTCCCACAGCTTGAGGCTGCCATCCCAGGCCGCGGTCAGCAGCCTGCTGCTGCCCCCTGCACCGCCCACCACCTGCACACACGCCACTGCATCGCCCGCTGCCTGGAAGCTGCCCAGCTGGCGGCCGGTGTCTGCTGAGTAGGCGTGCACGCGCGCATCAAAGGCCCCGCACAGGGCCAGCGGGTGGCGGCCCCCGCTGCCGCCGCTGGTGCTTGCGGGCTGCAGCAGTGCCACGCTGGTCAGGGGCTGCTCGCAGAGGTTGATGGACCGGATCTGTGGGGCAGGGAGGGGCAAGGGCAAGTGAAGCCTAGTGTAGCACAAGCAAATGGGAGGTAGCACGCCTGGAAAGAAGGCACATGTAAGTCAAGACACCCATTCACTCATCACTATCAGCGCCCACCTGCTCGCCGCTGTCCAACTTGTGCACTCGCAGCGCGCCGCTGTGCGAAGCCGAGTACACAAACAGCTGCTGCCCAACCGCCGCCAGCGCACAGCCATTCACAGACTCTGAACCTGCCACCAGCACTCGGCCGGGAGACAGGCGGTCTCGCAGGCCCGGCCCGTACCACCCAGCGCTGGCTGCGCCGCTGCTGCCTAGCCGGGCTGCAGGCACGGGCGCAGCTGCAGTTGAGGCGGCCTCCCCGAGGCTGTGGCGCAACATGCGCTGCCGCTGTGCCTCAAGCAGCTCAGCCGAGCTGCGAGGGCCGCTGGCTGTGGCGTCCTTGCTGCCCGCTGGCTGCACCTCCTGCTGCTGCGCTGCAGAGCTTGAATCAGTAGGCTGCTGCTGCGTGCCAGCCGCTGCAGGCTGCTGCCTGGCCTGGGCCGCAGGCAGCCCCAGCTGCTCCTCCGCCTCCTCATCACTGCTGTCCTCTATGGCCGCTGTGCCACCTGGCTGCGCCCGCCTGCCAGCAAACTTCCAAAAAGCCGGAGGGTTGACTGGGGCAGGTGCAGCTGCTGATGCAGCCTCTGCTGACGGCTCGGGCTGCGAGTCCTGACTGCTGGCTGCCGGGGCATCAATAGCAGGAGCAGCGGGCGGCGGGCTGGCAGGTGGCTGCTGAGCGCGCAAGGCAGCCAGCCTGCCGCCAATGCTGCCCACCAGCCCGGCAGCCACACGCCCAGCAGGCGACTGCGGCGGCGTGCGCCCCGGCTGCTGAGCGGCAGTAGCTGGGCCCTGAGCAGCAGCACTGGCCGCCTCAGCCGCTGCCGCCACATCAGCAGCCGAGCTGCTGGCGGAGCCTTGCCGTCTGAACAGCGATTGCAGGCGGCTGGTGCTGCCGGCGCTGCGACGCTCGCTGCCCTCGCTGTCCCCGCTGTTGTTGCTCAAAGCTGCTGCGGCCGCCTCGCGTACAGCACCCACTGAGCCGGCTAGCCGCTCCCCGACCGCCTGCGTGCGCTCAGCTGCCCACAGCTTGAGCCGGCTGCTGGCTGCCGCCAGGCCCTGCTGCTTGCCGGACTCACCCGGCTCCTCACCCTGTGCTGAGCCTGCTATGCCAGCATCATGTGCTTCGTCTGCCTCTGCTGCCGCCACAATTGCTGCCGCCTCAGCCGCTGCCGCAGCCGCTGCCTCCTCCTCTGCCTGCCGGCGTGCCACCATGACATCCAGCTGTGCCAGCAGGGGCGGCACCTCAAGGCGAGGGCTCTCATACTGCCCACGCTCAGCCGCTGCAAGGATGGTTGCCACAAGTGCCAGGGGCAGTGCCTGGCTGCCGCTGCTGCCTGCACCCACGTCGACAGCGCTCTGTGGTTCCTCTGCTGCTGGCTGCTCGGGTGCTGGCGGGCACACCAGGCGCTGCGGGTGCTTGGCGTGGAACAGCTGGCGGGGGCACTGCAGTGACGAGGTGTGCACAAGGGGGACAGCGGGATGTGGGTTGGTGTTCTTTTAAGAGTCACCAACTACTTGGCGCAGCCTGCTAGGTTAGACATAATGCATCACCTCCAGTACATGTGCCAATGCACCAGCACACAAGCCCCCGCGGCCCACCTGGCCAAACTCTGCGATCTGCGTTTCCAGTGCCAGCCGCTCAGTGGGATCCTCCACAGCATCCAGGTCAACCGCCCCCTCGTAAGCGGTGTGCCGGAAGACGTTGTTGGCCGCCTCTGCCGCCGCTCCGCGCTGCTTGTGCCCAAAGATGAGATCTGCAATGAAAAGGGATGGAAGGAGGGCAAATTGGTCCGGCAACGTGTGGAAGGCAAGCCAACCGCAGAGCGGCAAGTGCTGAAAAGGCAAGTGGTTGGGTAGGCCAGCTTCCAACGTTTCCAAGTTGACCACAAACCCCTTAGCCAGCCGCGCCCTCACCGATCCAGTGGTGCAGGTTGGCGGACACAAAGGGCGCCTCCAACGCCGCGCGGTGCAGCGCCAGGAAGCGCTGCGGCGAGGCAGCCGCCCACTGGGGCAGCTCCACATCACCCACCGCCCGCCCGCTCTGCCTTGTCCCCAGCGCCAGGCCGCGCAGGTTGCGCAAAAAGTCGTGGCTGCACACAGGTGGGGTGCAGTGGCAGTGGGTGACTGGTGGTCGGGGTACCACAGCTGCTTGTACGCTCCAGCCCAGCTCAGAGTTGGCATGCCATCAGAACACGAGCATTCACTTACCGCAGGTAGAATTCGGGAATGAGCTCCTTGACGTCGGCTGGGTTGGTGCTGGTCACGCCCTGCGCAGGCGAGTTGGAGGGTATCATCTAGTGCTGAAGGGCAGCTGTTGGTGGCTGGATTAAGTTTGTTTTTTGCCACTTGTAAGCAGCAGGCCAAGGTGATGCCTGCACCTCAGCCGACCAGCAGGCCACACAGCAACTGGGAGCAGTAAGCATAGTGCTGCTTGTGTGCCCCTCACCTCCCATGCCTCCCGCATGCTGCAGAACAGGCGGTCGGGCGAGTCGAAGCGGCCGTTCTGCAGGCGCAGCATGTGCGCCGGCGCCGCGCGCACCAGCCAGAACATGGTGAAGCCTGGGGCAGGGGCAGAAAGGAGTTGGTGTGGAACTGCACAGGCAGGCACACATTTGGAAGGAATAACAGGCTCCATTGCTGAACAGCCACCAAACCTGAGCAGCGGCTGGTGGCAACGCACACATGCCCACCTGGGGTGCTGTAGTGGCTGCCATAGAGGAAGGGCGGCTCCGGGGAGAAGCCCGCCATCTCTGCAAGGCGCACAACAAGGCAAGGGTGGCCAAGGGACGTGAGCACGCCGCATGCCGCCCTGCACAGCTGTGCCGAGGGCTTCCCTCGCCATTCCCTCGCTTTGGCTGCACCTCCCACACACAGCCAAGCTCTTACTGCCACCCAAGTCCAACCCCTCACCTCGGTACCGCCCGCGCAGCATCTCCAGGCGGCGGGGGTTGAGCGCCCCTACTGGGCGGGACAGGTCTCGGAACACAGCCGGGTCGGACAAGTCCAGCGCAGGGGAGCTGTAATCGCTCAGCACCCAAGGCACTACTGGGTACTGCAGCAAGGAGAGAGCCATGGGCAGGTAATGCGACCTGCTGAGCACGCGCACAGGGCATCCATTTCGCATCATTTCGTGCACAGAGTCCACAGCGGCATGTGCCGGGTGGGCAACAGCAGCCAGCAGCGCCATTCTGCAGCCGCCCACCTGTGACAGGTCGCTGAACGAGCGCCCGCTGGCCAGGTTGAGGAACAGGAGGTAGTCCAGGTTGCACAGCTGGCCGCGCTGCAGCAGCAAACGGCGCAGCAAAACACGCGGGGTATGTGAACGCAGCACAGCAAGCGCCAAAGGACCACTTCATGACTTGTGCAGGCTGACCAAGGCAGCAACAGGCAGTTGGAACACTCATCCGAGCAGGCCAAACCCAGCCATGCGTCTGCACCCACCTGCCATGCCGCAGTCACCCGGCTGAGCCAAGTGGGGTCGGCCTCAAGGATGGCTGAGCAGGCCGCCGCTGCACTGGCGCCACCAAGCAGTGCACTGCCCAGCACTGGGGCAGCCCACAGCGCGTTCACAGCTTGCTCGCGGTCCTCGCGGGTGGGGAAGGCAAACAGGGCGGAGGCGCCCGCCCAGAAAGGCGGCGCAGCCAGAGCCTGCCCCTCTGGCCCATCCGCTGATGGCTCAGCAAAGAACACCTGCGCAACCATGCAGGGGCGGGTTGCCACAGCAGATGAACGCAACATGTGTCCTGCCAGCTCTGCACCCACCTCAAGCCTGCCCCGCTGCTCCCAAGCAGACTCGAGCTGGTCTGCCCTCACCTCCAGAGCCAGGTCTCGCAGAGAGGAGCGCCGTCGCGCGGCTGCCGCCACTGCCGAAAGCGGGTGGCTGCTCACCGCTGCATCGCCGCTGATGGGGTGCAGCGGCTGGAAGTACAGCCGCTGGTCGGTCAGCAGCAGGCGGCCGGGCTCGCGCACCAGCGCGCCCTGCAGGAGGCCGGAAGTGAATGGCAGGGCCAAATGGAGGTCCGGAACGAGCCGCACAACTGCAGTATAGCACCGGCTCCACTCCACAAGGCAACCGCGAAGTGCTGAAAGCTGGGCCCTCCAGCAAGGCAGGCAGGCAGCAATCAAAGGGGCGCACCTGGCTGAGCAGCGTGCAGCCCATCTCCAGCAGGATGTGCTCGCCGGGGCTGCGCAGGTTGCCCAGGTCAAACTGCCGCCCCGCCTCCGCCGCCGCCAGGGTGGCCTGCAAGCGGCAATGGTGGACGCCTGCACTTGTTAGCAGATGCAGACTGTGCCAGGTGTGCAACGGCGCATCCACCTCTTGCATCAAGCCCCGCAGTGCGCAGCGTGTCATACCCAAATGCACTCGTGCCTACAATGCCCTGCTGCCCCTCCGTCAACCACAACCACACAGAGGCGCACCCGCAGGAAGTCGTCCGCCTCTCCCGGCGGCAGCCGACTGGCCACCATCATCTGCTGCGCCAGCGGCATCACCGCCTCCAGCCGCGCATAAGACAGCTCAAACTCCCAGTGGAACAGGTGCGGTGCGCCATCGCCAGCCGGGTGCTGCCCAGGGCCGTGCGCCGCGCCGTGCGTGGTGGAGTGGGGCGCGTGCGTGCTGCCGCCGCCGCCGCCACCGCCGGCAACTGCCTTTGCTACAACATATGGCGCGTCGGCGGCGTTAGCCCGCATCTTGACCGCCCGAGAGGTGGTCAACACCAGGCGCCGGTCGCCGCTGCCCTCCAGCCCCTCCACGAATTGGAAGGGCAGCCTGCGGCAGGTAGGGAGGGCCAGATGCATGGCTGTGGTAGGGCGCTATGATTTGAGCATGGCTGCTGACACTGCTCTGCAATCGAGCCGCCGCACAGTGACAGTGCACAGCCAGGCCTGCAGGCGCAAGCCGCACCTCACGATGGGCACCCGCACGTCATCGGGCTCAAAGAACAGCGAGCGGGTGCACAGGCGCAGTTGGCCCGGCAGCTTGGGCAGGCGCTGCCAGTTGCCGGCCAGGCCCTGCGGCCAGCGCGCCGTCGCCACAAAGTCCTCCACATACAGCTGCAGACCAGGGGAGTGGACAGTACTTGATCATGACGGGAGGCCTGATTTGTAGCAGGCCTTGGGAGCCAAGCCAAGCCTAGCCTAGCAGCAGCAGGCAAAGCTGGCCGACCAGTCCGCCCAGTACCTGCAGTCTGCTCACCTCGCCCTCCTCCAGCAGCAGCAGGCTGAAGCGCCGCACCGCTTGTGCAGCGCCTGAAAACATGGCGCCGCACTGCGGGGCTGCAAGCTACAGCGGTCGGCCGCAGCCTGCACCCTGGCCGGGCAGCGGCCTTCACTTCTTGGCGCTCGGGAAAGGGGGGAGCACCGCCTGGTGCTCGGGGCCGATGCGGATCTTGCGGTGGGTGGTGTTCTGGGTCAGGCTGTGCACCTGCAGGTGGAACGAGGGTGGCGGCGGGTGAGCGGCGGCGGCGGTGCAGTTGTGCCCGAGGCATGGCTGCGCAGTTCCACACCCTCGTGATTTCATCAACATCCGACTGGCAGGCCGGCAGCAGGCAACAAGCTCCAGTCCGGCCCACTCGCCTTGGCGGGCTTCTTGGCCTCCTGCTGGTCGCCCTCCTCCTGTGCCAGACGCTCGAAGTAGTCGATCTGCTGCGCCAGATCACCCAGCTTGCCAGCGGGGGCGCCCTGAGCCGCGGGCTGCTCCTCGGCAGGCCGCTTCTTCTCACCACTCATGCCAGCGGCTGCCTGGACGAACAGATCAGAAGCGCACTAGTGCCAAGGCGCCCCCCGATCGCCGCCACATGCCATGCCACTGCCGCTCGTCGACGCAGCTTGCGCATGCGCTGCACCTTCCATTTCACCGGTGACAGTGGCCTTTCAGACACGTACAGGGGGAGAACAGGTACACAGGATCAGTTGTAAAGAATCGCTAGGTTCACTGCTGTCAAAACTTGCTGCCGTCTATATTGCCCAGGCTGGGGAGTGCACCAACTGCGACCAGCATCCTGCTGCCATGACGCCAGGCCTGCTGGGTCCTAAGCCAAGCCGTCACGAGTCCATGCCATGCTCCTGCCGCAGCCGCTTCATGAGCGCCATCTTGTCGTGGTAGGTGGCGTGGGTGGGCTGCAGCCCCGCAAAGTCCATCTGCAACGCACCGGAAAGCAACCAGGTCACGACAGCAGCTGCAATGCAACAGGAGGGCGCCACAGCCATGCGGCAAACCGCTCCTGCTGATCCCGAACCTGCACCACGTGAAAAGTGGGCGGCTCCACTCACCATCAGCTTCCGGACATTGGCGGCATACAGCTTGGGGTCCGCCTTCTCGGCAGGCGAGGGGTGGTACACCGGCAGTTCAAAGCACGTCACCGAGTGCACCTGCATTGCGGCGTGGCGATGGTGGGAGGCAGGTCACGCATGGGTCGTGTGAACGCCCGCAAGCTGTGCCTGCTCGAAGGTAGTGCTATGCATGCTCGTATCGGTTTGGACACTAGCAGATGCACATCACCAGTCCACAGCAGCTGCTCGGATAAAAACCAACCCCAGAAGCTGCCACACCGGCAGTGCGCACCGGGTTGGCCATGATGAGGAAGATGTGCCGCGCAGCTGGGATCATCTCCCAGGACGGAGAGAAGCGGCCCTGCAGGTCAGAGGGAGCAGCAAGCAGGTCAGCAAGGGCCGATGGCTGCGCACGTGCCAGGCGCCTGGCCACACAATGCAGCCAAGCCCAGATGTGCGAGCAGAAGCTTGCATGCCCAGATGGCCAACGGTTGTATCCGCTGCACTCATCCCACCCCTCGCCCCCACGTACCTCCCCATATTGAATGACCACAGGCTGCAGCGGCAGGCCGGCCAGGAATGCGCCGGTCTTGAAGGGCAGCAGGAAGCGGCCATTGGTGGTGGTGCCCTCGGGGAACAGCAGCAGCGGGCGCGCGTGCGGCAGCTTGCCCGCAGCCATGTCCTGCATGCGCTGCACCACCGCCTCCTGCGGCAACCGAGGCGGGATAAAGCAGGGCACACAGCAGCTTGAGCAAGCATGCGGAAACTAATGGCCTGCAAGCAAACATGCACCACGCCCAAGCAGTTGCAGTGTCCGCACGCTGCGGAACAGCTGCATCCAGCAGCACCCACCGAGACACGCGGCGCATCTGGGTCCTTATTGTCCCTGTCCACGTACAGGCACATCATCAGCTGGCTGCAAGCAAGGCAAGAAGACAGAGTGTGTGTGACAGTCGGGACAGCATGCACAGCTGCATGGAGTGTGGCGACAAGCAGCAGCTCCAAGCTTTGTGCTTTGGTGAGACACTCTGCCTGCCCAGTGCCCTCCCTTGCGCACCTGATGATGCCGATGATGGGCGTTTTGCGAGTCTGGCTACGCGCCACAAACGACGGGAAGCTGTGGCTCATGTGGATCAGGATGTCGCACCAGCTGATGTGGTTGCTGACTATGCCCACAGGCTGCACCTCTGCATTGCTGCTGCTGCTGCTGCCGCCACTGCGCTTACTTCCCTTGCTGCCGCCTGCCTTGCCACTGCCGCTGCCGCCGTCCTGCTGCCCCACTTTGATCCACGTCACCCGCCAGAATCCGCACCACCAGAGGCACACGCGGCAGTGCCAGTTGCCCAGCTTGGCCACCCAGTCGCTGCGCACGCTGGCTGGCAGCAGGAAGCTGAGGCGGCAGCACAACCAGAAGCTCACCAGTGCCAGCAGCGCCCCCGTCAGCTTGATGGGCAGCACCTGCGGCTGGTAAATATGTCGTTTGGTCAGCATGCAGCATGACTGATGTGGTAGGGCCGCGGTGCTGGCAAACAAGTCCAGCAGCACACAAAGGAGGTGCGTCCGCTCGTGATGCGAAAGCAACGGCTCACCGTGACTGCTAGCACCGCCAGCCGGACCTTCTCCCACACAGAAATGGGCCCCATGCCCAGGACGCCATACTGCAATGATCAGCGGAGGGGCAACCGTCGGTGGCGGCAGCAGCGGCGGCGGCGCGGGCCCAACCCCAACCATGGCACGGCGGGCGTCTGCGTCTGGGATCGATGCCGGAGATAGATGCTACCATGGCAGCGCAGCAGCGAGCTGCCCAGCGGCTTGCAGGCACAGAGGCTCGGTTGCCAAGGGAGGGTCAGCCCGCGGCCCGGTGCCTGGCGCCCCAGATCTCAGCGCCACCTCACAAGCCACACACACCTGATCATGTCGCGTGAAGGGCGCCGTGAGGTCCTCCTCCCCCTTCGCTGCCGCTCGCTGCTCCCTCATTCTTTGCAGCTCAGCAGCCAGCTGGTCATCACAAGGCAAGTTGGATCTTTCGAAAGCACGGCGCCGGTTGGCGGGATGTGCCTGCTGCGCCCGCTCGCGCGGGAGAGGCCGCTGCGGCGGAAAGGTGGTGGTTTCGCAATTGCTTGCACCCTTGTCCAGGTGCATAAAGGGTTGCCTCTCCACAGACAAAGGCAGTACATCCATGCTTGAGCATGCACACAAAGTCACACAGGACTTCCCGACTGGACAGTCAACCCGAAGTATGAGGGCAAGCCGCTGCACGACTGTCAAGTCACAACTGGCCAAGGGAGCACACGCGCAAGTACAGCACCAAATCTGGCAGCTTTTATCATGCTTTAATTGATTATTTTGAGGGCCCGCACCACCCCACCCCTGCTCAATGCTATCGCAATCAAAAACGGTATTGTCAGCCTGGCTCTGAAACATTACATCTCTGAGCTACAGCACCATCACGGCACAGGCGCCTCGCCCAGGGCCAGCGCAATGCACTGCAGCACGTAGGCATGCAGCCGGTCCAGCGCCTGCCCCATGTCTGTGAGGCTGCACTCCACCACAGGCACGCCCGAAGCGCCATACTGCCGCAAGTGCTCCTGCAGCTGCCGCAGCCGCAGCGCAGACTCGTGCAGCGGCACGGCCCTGGCTGCCTCGCCCGCTGCCTGCTGCCGTGCCAGCCAGTCCTGGAGCATCAAATCATACTCCTCATCTGGCACCGTCAGGCAGATGGGCACAAACACAGGCCCTGTGCCCGCTGCTGCCGCCGCCGCCGCGTCTGCCGCTGCCACGCTGGCTGGCTGCGTCAACAGCGGCGCTGCTGCTGCCTCCTGCTGCTGCGGTGCAATGCCTAGCGCCGCGTCTTTTGGTTGTGCCGCCGCTGCAGCTTCAGCTGCCGCTCCTTCCGCCTCTGGCGGCTGCAGCTCGCTTCTGCTGCTCCTGCCGCTAGCTAGTGCCTCCTCCTCTGCCAGCGGCGGCAGCTGAGCACCCTGGCCATCGCCCTCCTCCCCCGCGTGCCAGCCGGGCGGCAGCGCCAGCGGGCCAGGCCCATCCTCCAGCACAGTGGGCAAGCTGATGCACGCCGCCAAGCGAGGGCTGGGCACCGGCTGCACCAGGTCTGCCGCCTCACCGCCCTCGCCGCTGCCCTCGCTGGCGCTGCTGCCCACGCTTCGCAGCATAAACACCGCCTGGCCGCGGTCCAGGCCTGGGTCCCCCACCCGAGCCGACCGCGGACGCAGCAGTGCCTTGGAGTTGGCCGCCTCCTTCCAGGGCGACTGCTGCCGGTGCCAGCCAGAGTAGCTCAGGCTGGGCACCGCGTCGCCAAAGCTGGCCGAGCGCCGCACGCCGCCGGATGCCGCCTGCTCCAGCTGCTGCTGCTGCTGCTGCGAAGCGGCTGCCTCTGCTGCTGGCCCAAGCTGCAAACTGCCCAGCTGCTCGGCGAGTGCCGTCCCCTGAGCGCCTGCCTGTGCCACCGCTGCCGCTGCCTCGCTTGCTGCATCAGCAGCAGCTGCTGCGGCGTTTGCTGATGCCACATTCGCCGCTGCTCCTGGCAGCGCCTCAGAGGACGCAGCTGGCGTCAGGCCGGGCAGCGGCAGCTCCAGGCTGCTGGCTGGCACCATCACAGGGTCGCCCCGTGGGTCTCCAAACTCGCGCAGGAAGAGGCCTGGGTCCAAATGCAGGCCCTCGATGATGATGGACTTGCCGTCGCGGATGCACTGCGGGAGGGGCGCGTGCGATGCGGATGGTGAGGGCAGGTACGCGGGCGGGGCTGGCGACCTTGCAAAGTTAGAGCCAGAGCCAAAGCCCCAAACACAAATGCACAAGGTGCTGAACAAACTCGCACAGTGTTTTGATGGCCACCCAGCCGCGCAGCCCACCTTGCACAGGTCTCCGTCCAGCGCCCGCCGCATGGTGGCGCACTCCCGCTGGAACTCGCCCAGCAGGCTGCCGCCCGGCGGCAGGGCACGCCTCCACAGCGGCTCCGCGGGCAGGTCACCGGCGCCACTGGCACGCAGCAGCTGTGGGCGGGGAGGCAGCAGCAAGGGAGAGGTTGGCAAAGGAAGCAGCACTGGAAGCAATGCAAGGCAGTGCTAATAAAGATGAAGATAAAGATGAAGCCTTCATTGCAGCGGGTGCCATAGGGCAGGTTTGCAGTCCAGCGGAAGCCACCTGTTCCTCCACCAACCCAAGGCAGGCTGTATTCGCATCGGCCGCGCACCTCATACAGCACGTCCGTTTGCAGCACATTGGGCATGTTGAGGCGGGAGGCCAGCTGCTGTGCCAGGGTGGACTTGCCTGCAGGGTATGGGTGCAGGAACCGACAGCAGCACGCTGAACAACTGTGGTAGGGCCAGCAGACAGTGCAAGCAGGAGGAGTGTAGGCTGGCACAAACGCGGCATCTGCCCACGCGGCCAGCCCCAGCGCCCAGCACTAGCCCTGACCTGTGCAGGCTGAACCCGCGATCAGCACAATGAGCGGCCTCTTCTGCTGGAAGAAGCGTGTCACCATCTGAGCAAAATTGGGGCCAATTCAGCACGGCCAGGAGCAGAGAAAAAGGCGTGTGAATGCACTAGGGAGCCTGACATTTGCAGCACCCAGGCGCATTTTGCATGGTCCACAAGAGGGCTGGCAGTTGCATCATCGCAGCGGGCCCAGCCTGACGGAGTGCCCACCTGGTAGCGCTGCACATACTCGTCCCCGTAGCCCTTGCTCCGCAGGATGTCAAACAGCACCTCCTCCAGCTCCTCCTGCAGGGCGCAGTAGACCATGGGAGGCAGCACATTAGACCAGGCGGTTTGCCTCCTACGCTACTCGCTGCATGGCAGGATCAGCAGGCATGCCTCTTGCTTGCTGGCATGCAACGTGTCCCTGCAACTCGCCCCCAAACTCAGCAGCGGTCACCTGGGTGATGTCCAGGCGCCCCTGGTCCACCAGGTGCTTCTTCACGTCCAGGGCAATGCGCACCGCCTGGGCAGGCATGGGAGGTGGCCGGGAGCGGACAGACCGTCAGTCGCCAGAGCCCCAACTGTGTCCATGCGCAAACTTCCATCAACAGTAATAACCAATGGACCAGGCAAACCGCCACCAAAAGCAGCATTGCCCCCATTTACCCCCCACCTTGTGCTGCGGCAGCGTGATAACGGTGAGCACCCGGCTCAGCAGGAAGCGGGACAGGATGTAATAGTGCTCCAGCTGGCTGCCCAGCCGGATCTTCACTTTCACGTAGTCGTAGTTGGAGGAGGGTGTGGCCTTGCGTGCGTCTCCCGCCAGCAGCCGCTGCGCCGCCAGTTCCAGCAGCTGACGCTGCGAGGTCTCGGTGTCTGTGGCGGCGGCAACGCCGGCGGTGGCGGCGGCGGCAGCGGCGCCCGGCGCAGCAGCGGCTGCACCGCTCGACGCCATCACGCCTTCTGCGTCGCCCTGGCAGTCAGCTGCAGGCGCCGGGCCGGCTTTCGAGCCCCACGGCGGCGAGCCCAATTTGCGGTGCTGCTGTTCGTCGCCCCTCCACTGATCTGACTCGAAGATACAGGTCTGTGATGTTTGATAAGCTCGCTGAACTAGCAGGATCGCACCCTCGGCATGTCTGGCACCGCCAGGCAAGCAGTGGGCGGCGCCAGCGACTGATGCCTCCATCGCCATTTCTGCATGATCATGCCTGGCCTGTTGGTTGACTGTTATCATCCATACTCCAATGGTAAATACATGTGATGTTGTGAAGCAGTGGAAGCATTGTGCTGAACCCGTCCGCTCTCTCCCCAGCTGCTGCTGTGGTCCCGATCAGATCCCCTGCCCCACCGCCGCATCCACCCCCGCCCGACCACAAATGGCCCGCAGCTCCGCCGCCAGGTCCCGCTTCCACTTGCGCCGCCCACCAGCAGGGATGCCGCCGTTGCCGGCAGACTGAGGGCGCAGCGGGGGTGCTGCGCAGGTGGCGCCCGCCGCTGCGTCACGTTTCAGCACCTCGTTAATGCCGCGCGCCATGCTGGTGGCCTGCTCATGCTGGCTCACCACCGCACGCTGGTAGGCGCGGCGTGCAGAGCGCAGCCTGCGCACCTCGGCCTCCACCTCCCCAGCAGCGGCTGCCGCAGCCGCTGCCGGGTCCCTGGCTGCCGGCGAGGTGGGCGCGCTGAAGCAGTACACGTGGTGGTGGGCGGTGCTGATGGAAGGCGAGCCCCACAGCGGGGAGGCGCAAGGGCTGCCGCTGCGGGCCGGGCTCACAGGCGCCACAGTAGCCGCAGCGGACAGGCAGGGCACACCCTCCAGGGCAGCAGCCGGGAGCTGTGCCACGGCGCTGGCGTCGCCGGCCCAAGAGCGCAGGTAGCTGTGGAAGATGGAAGGAGGCCAGGGAATGGATCAGTCTGGTGCCCTGCGAAGCTGGCTACAGAAATTGGATCCACATTCCATAATTTTTCTCATTTTATCCCCTGTCACCGCCCCAAGTCAAGCTCACCGGATCTCCTGGCGCAGCAGCTCCAGCTGCTGGTTCTTGTCGGACAGCTCGCGCTTGAAGATCGAGGAGGCCTCCTGCGGAGTTTTGTGAGCGGCAACGGCAATGAGCACATTGCTGCTGATGCAGGCAATATGACTGCGCTCGTGGACAGGCAACAAAGCAGCTGGCTGTTTAGACACACAGCGAGCGCGCGCCGCACCTGCAGGGCGGCCTCCACCTCGCGCCGCCGGTCGCGCTCCCCCTCGCCGCTGGCCTCCAGGGCCGCCACCTGGCGCAGCAGGTCCGCTGCATCAAGTGCGGCAGCAAGGTGATGTGAAACAATGATGTCAGTCAGGGGCAGCAGATGCCAAGGTCACAGTGCGCCGAACCCCGGTGCCACATGCAATTCCAGGGCCTGCCTCGGAGCGTCACCCACCTCGCTTCTTCTCCTGCTTGGCCTCCCGCTGCGCCAGGGCGCCCACCCGCTCCGACACCGCTGCCAGGCGTGCCTCCAGCTGGGACCGCAGCTCGGCCTGCAGGACGTCAGCCAGCATGGTTGTGAGCAACATGCCGGGTTTGACCAGCATAGCAGCTAGGCGTTCCGCTCAGCTGCCCCATCGAACCTCACCTGCTGCTCAGCTGCTGCCCGCTCAGCGGCATGCAGCTGCTCCACCCACTGCCGCTCCAGCTCGTGCTTCTCCTGCGGGGATGGAACAGGGCAGTTTGGCAGATGCGCTGGTTGTCGGTCAGGCTTGCAGGAGAGCAGCAGCCACAAGCAGCCAATGCCTGATGTGCAGCACCCATTGCCGACCCACCTTCAGGGCCCGCTCCTGCCCTGCTGCCAGCTTCAGGGCACACTCCTTCTCAGCCTCAGCCAGCTTGGCAGCTGCCTCCTGCTGGGCTGCCAGCAGCTGGGCCAGCAGCTGCTGCTCCCGCTGTGTGCTTGCCGCCGACAGGCTGTCGGAGGCTGCCTGCCTCTCCACCTCAGCCTTGGCGCTGGCCGCCTCCAGCCGCTGCTGCCACACCCTGCCATTGAAGGATGTGGGTCAAAATGCTCAACCTTTCGCCAGTGTGTGCGCTCTCTGCCCAGCTTGTAGTTCAGCCAGACCCCCAGCCCGCCGAGGAAGAACACCTTCCCGGAACTCAAAGTCAGCCCAGCCCACCTCTCAGTTGCCTGGACAGCAGCAGCTGCCTTGGCCTCCGCCTCGCCCAGCTTGCGCCTGAAGCGCTGCTGTGCCTCCTCTACCGCTGCAGCGGCAGATTGGTGCGTCTCTGCCAGCCGTGCCTCAGCCTGCTCCAGCAGCCGTGCACGCTCAGCAGCCCAGCCCGCCTTGTCGGCGTCGCAGCGCTGTGCCCACTTAGCGCCCTGAGCATCCAGCCGGGCAGCTGTGCGAGGTGGGTGAGGTTCGTGGTGGAGGGGATTAGTTGGGTGGCATTCCCAGCTGCTGTGCCGGCTGTGCAATCACCTCTAGCTGTGAAAGCACCACCCCTAAAAGTGAGCTACCCTCCACCGGCACCCTCCCACCCCACGCACCCCAGTCCGCGGCCGACTGCTGCAGCTTGCGAGCCCACTCCCCCTCCGCCAGGTACAGCCGCTTGGTGAGCTGGCGCCTCGTGTCCTCCAGGGTAGCGGCCGCCTCCCGTGCTGCCTTGTCCTGCGCAGCGGTTGCGGCCGCCTCTCGGGCCCTCAGCCGCTCAGCCGCATCCTCCTGCAGCTCACCCAGCCGGCGCTCCCAGGCTGCCTCATCCAGGGCATGCCGCTTCTGCTCATCAGCCAGCGCCTCCCGAGCGGCAGCTGCAGCCGCCTCGGCACGCTGCCGCGCCTCCGCCTCCGCCGCCAGGCGCCCCTCCAGCTGCTGCGTGCTGCCGGTCGCACGAGCCTGCTGCGCCTCGGCCGCCGCGAACGCCTCCCGCCGTGCCCGCTGCTCCGCCGCGAGCTGCTCACGCAGCCCCTTGACAGCAGCCTCCAGTGCTTCACGCCGCTGCTCTGCCTGGCGCAGGGCTGCCGCCTGCTCCGCCAGCTGCTGGTCCCGGGCGGTCACAGCCGCCTGCAGGGCGTTGCATGCCTCGCCAGCTGCCCGCGCCTCTGCCGAGGCCTCGTCAGCCCTGCGCTCCGCCTCCTGCACCTGCCGGCTCAGCGCAGATGCCTGGGCTGAATGGCTGTTGGCGGCACTGTGCAGCCCGTCTGTCGCCTCCTGCAGCTTGCGCTGCACGCAGAGGGGGCAAAGGGAGTGTTTGGGGAGGGGCTTGGTTTGAGATTCAGCCTAGAAACAAGTGGCGGGGCGCTGAACAACCCACTGCTAGCATAACTGCCCAGCCGCTCCTCTGACTGTGCCTTGCCTTGAGCGCCAGCGTGTCGGCCAGCAGGGCGGCGCCCTCCCGAGCCTTGCCCTCCAGCTCCGCCTCCAGCGCCTGCACGTGGCTCTGGGCGCCTGCCAGCTCGCCGCCCTGCCGCTCCGCAGCCTGCAGGGTGTGGGAGCAGCATGGCTTGATCGGGCGGGCCATGGGACGGCGCCTCAAAACCAGCGCAAAGGCAGTGGCCGGCAGACGAGCACAACTAGGGTCTCCGCCGCACCCTGCGCCACTTGTCTGCCTCCTGGCGCGCCCCCGTCAGCTCCTCCTGCAGCTGCTCGATGGCGGCCTGCTTGCAGGGGGGAGTGGGCGGATGGGGGAGGGCTTGCAGGGGTCGTAGGGCCAGGGAGTGAGGTTGGCAGGCAGGCGGGCGTTGTGGAACAAGGCGTCACCCTGGAGGAGGCCACACCCAGGCCACCCCACCACCAACCCATCCTCATCACCTTGGTTTTGAGCAGCAGGGCGCCGCGCTGCTCCAGCTCCGCGTCCTTCTGCCGGACGAGGCCCTGCGGGAGCAGCGGCGGAGAGCGGCGGGCAGTTTGGGCGGCGGGCGAGGCTGCGGCCTGGTACAGGGCCACCGGCAATTTGCTGGCCCCGCACTCGCCTCCAGGTCCATGGTGGGCGGGTGGGAGGGCCCTTGGACAGCGCGTAGGGAGGGCCTGAAAGCCTGAAACGGCGTGCGGGCCCTTGTGGGGCGGGAGCTGCCGCCTGTGAGAGTGGAGGAAGGATCACGGTGTGTAATTTGTGGTTGCAAGCTTGTGAAGGCAGCTCTTGCTTGGCGTGGAAGGCAGCCCATGCAAGGGCGCTGGTGCCTGCCTTTCCAACCCCGCCCCGATGCCCAACACTTTGGACATCTTTCGCTGAACGCGTTGGTGCACACGCCACCCACCCCGCGCGCCTGCGAACGCACTTGGCGCCCGGCACTTCCGCAGCTGGCAGCTGGGACAAATGACCGCTTGAGCGAGCGCGCACATGGTGGCGCCCAGCAAGCTGAGGACCGGCACCAGGGTGCCACTGCGGGCGAGTAGAGCAGACGGCGTGGGCTGGGCCCGCGAACGCTGGTGGATCATGTTCACACCACCTCGCGCATGTTCCGGACCGGCGCTGCTGCCCTCTGCAGTGCCTGGCCGCCGCCGCCGCTGCCGCCGCCACACCCTTCGGCTACCCTCCCCCATCGTACCCAGCCTCCTGCCCCCCGCCCGCTGCTGCCGCGCAGGGCCTGCTGCTGTTCAGCGCGGTGGCATGGCTGGCGCTGTGCACCTGGATGTTCCACGGCATGCTGGAGGTGCAGCTGACGGTGAGCGGTGCAGAGGAGGCGCTGGAGGCGCCCACCGAGCGCGACTGCTCCGGCCTCTGGCTCTTCAGGGGCTGGTGCGAGCGGCGCGTGGATGCGCTGCGCGCCGAGGCGGTGCGCGAGGGCATGCAGCACGCGTGGGCGGGCTACAAGGCCTTTGCCTGGGGCGCCGACGAAATCCACCCCAAGTCCAAGACGGCCAAGACCGACATCATGGTGGGTGGGCCGGGATGAGCCACTGCTTGCAGTTGGTTGAACTGTGCACACGCGGGGCTTCCTGCAGCGTTAAGCAAACATCTGGCCTGGTCTGCAGCTACACATGGCTTGCTTCACCCAGCAGCCGCTGCGCCTGCCGCCAACCCCTCCAAGCATCCGCCCGGCTGCAGGGCGGCGCGGGCATCCAGGGCATGGGCGTCAGCATGGTGGACGCGCTGTCCACCCTGAAAATCATGGGGCTGGAGGAGGAGTTCCAGCAGTGAGCGCAAGGGCCTGGGTGCCAATGAGCTGGGGGCGGGCACACAGTGCCTGCCAGGGTGGATGTGGAGCGGTGGGCGGGCCTTGCACTCATCGCCCCTCTAGTCACGCCCTCGCCGTCCTCACGCTGCCGCGCTGTCCCGTGCCACCCGCAGAGGCCGCAGCTGGGTGCTGGACAAGCTCAACTTTGAGCGCAGCACCACCATCAGCTTCTTCGAGACGGTGATCCGCATCCTGGGCGGCCTGGCCGCGGCGGCCGACCTGAGCGGCGATGCGGCGCTGGCGGCCAAGGCGGTGGACCTGGCCGACCGCCTGCTGCCCGCCTTCTCCAGCTCGCCCACGGGTGCGGGGCAGGGGGGGAGGGAGGGGTGGGCAAGGGCGCGCTGCTGCTGCTGGAGGGCTTGGCGCAGGAATGGGCACATGGCCTGCTGTGTTGCTGTGGTGGTTGCAGCCCACCCTGCCTGCAGTTCTTTAGGCTTGCAGCCTTGATGGTAAAAGTGTCAAACTTGGCGGACTGTTTGCCCTCCTGCTGTGCAGGGCTGATCAACAACGTGGTGTCGCTACCACGTGTGTCGCCCGACGGCGGCAGCGGTTCCGTGATCCTGGCTGAGATGGGCACCAACGTGCTGGTGCGCCGCCGCTGCTACCGCCACTTGCTGCTGCTGCCGCTGCAGCAGCTGCTCAGTGTAGCAAGCCTCTGGAGCAGCTGCAGGGCCGCAAAAGATGGCTGTTGCAGCTGCCAGGATGGCCTTTCGAGACCAACTGCTTACATCAAGTCCTCGGCCCGCCCTCATGCAGGAGTTTGCCACAGTGAGCGCGCTGGCGGGTGACCCCAAGTTCCGCGAGGCGGCGGAGAAGCCGCTGCGGGTGGTGCACAAGGCCAACGAAAACGTGGGCAGCAAGTTGGGGCAAGGAGGTGGAGAGACAGTTGGGTGTGTGCATCATTTCTAATGTGTTGGGATTGCAACATGAAGGGTGGCCTGCTTTGTGGCGTGGGCAGACACGCCACGGCGGGAGTTCACCAGCGCTGGCCTCATGCCCTTGCTGCCACCCTGACGCAGGCGCTGCTGCTGGAGAGCGTGGACCGCTCCACGGCCAAGGAGATTGGGTCCAAGCGGGGCGTGGGCGCGGGCACCGACTCGTACTATGAGTACCTCGTAAAGTCAGTCAGTGTGGCTGCTGGGGTGATGTGCTGGCGGGCTGCTGGGGGACTGGAGAGCGGACGCTTAGGCCGACCAATGCCCACAGCCTGCCAGCCGGCCACCTTTTGACGCGTCCGATGTCCTGCTGACGTTTCCCCCGCAGATACTGGGTGCTGGGCGGCCGCCGGGACGAGCACTTCAGGCAGCGCTGGGAGCAGGCTGCTGACGAGGCGATGGAGCAGCTGATGGTCTACCCAAAGGGCTGGTGAGCGGCGGTCGCTGCTGTCGGCGTTGCTGACGAGGTTGCGGCAGCAGACTCGGTGGACAGATGTGGACTTGACTACTGCTGTGAGGGCATGTAGCTGCTTTCCAATGTGCCCTCAGAACACGTCGAGCATGTGCACCACCTGCTGGGCCCCCTGTTGCGCAGGGACTTCTCCTTTGTGAGCGACCTGGAGGGCACCACCGTCTCCAACATGCTGGAGCACCTGAGGTGCTTCTACCCTGGTGAGCTGGCGCCTGCTGGCCCCATGGAACCATCAACTGCTGCATCGCTTGGGCTGCTTGGCAAACAGCATGCTCACCACACCAGCCGCCCGCCCACATGCACCTATGCCTCTCTCCCGCAGGCTCCATTGCCCTGGGGGTGATGGCGGGCGGCGTGGAGGGCGAGAAGGCGGCCCGCTACCTCGAGTTTGCCTCCAACATGACCACCGCCTGCTTCCAGCTGTACAACCAAACCGCCTCGGGTGGGTGGTGCGGTGCGGACTAGCAGGCGCTGCCCCTTGTCCTGTGTTCTTGTTTGAATGCACAAAACCTTTTGAACCATGCTGCCTGCCGTGGGGCTGAAATGGGCTGCGGTGCGCTGCCAATGTGTGATGCAGGCCTGGGCGCCGAGCGCATCAGCTTTGACGACCAGACGGGCGAGGTGCAGCTGATGGATTCCCGATATTGGCAGCGGCCCGAAGTGAGCCATGCGGGGTGTCATTTCAGGGCAATGGCCGGAATGACCGCGAACCCAGGCACATGCCTGTTTAGCAGCTCCAAGCCTTGTAAGCACCTGCCAAATGTGCTCGCGTCACCTGGCTGCCATCGTTGCCACCCCGTCGCAGGTTATCGAGAGCATATTTTACATGTGGCGTGCGACGCACGACCGCAAGTGGCGCGACATGGGGTGGAAGATGTGGCGCGCCATAGACACACATGCGCGCTGGGATGGCGGCTACAGTGGGGCGCTGGACGTGTCGCAGGTGTGGGGAGCAGTGAGCTGGCCAGGGAAAGGTGCCTGTACAGTCCTGCAACTTCCACTGCCCACCACTTGCAAAGGAGCATCAGCGAAAGTGCCTGTGTTGCTGCCATCCAACTGCCACCTTGCCAACCAATCTCTCATCTGCCGCTCAAAGTCCCGCTCTGCCTCCCCTCCCCGCCCGAATGCCGCAGCTGCCGGTGCAGTCGGACGACGTGTCGCAGTCCTGGTTCTTCGCCGAGACGCTCAAGTACTTTTACCTCTTATTCTCGCCGGACGACGCGCTCTCGCTGCGCGACTGGGTGCTCAACACAGAGGCCCACCCGCTGCGCGTGCGCCTGCAGCACAGCGCGGCGGCGGCAGCAGCGGCAGCCGACGCCTCAGGCCGCATCCGACAGCAGCTCAAGGGCGGCATCGTGGCGCAGAATTGACCTGTACCAGGGTGCCCGCCCTCCTCCTATTCACTCAGTCTGTGTTGCCCGGCACTTGTTTTCCCAGGTTTGTATTCCTCCAATTGGTGCCACAATTTTGTGCCCTCAGCTTTATTGATACGTTGTTACACAAACGCATGAGAGTGAACTGGGGTAAACACAGTCTAGACGAGGCCAGGAGCAGGCGCCCCTGCATCCCCGCAGCGGGCGCGCACACTCTTGCACCCCGGCAACACACCAACACACAAGACGTTCTATGGACTACTGGCAGGAGGCAGCATAAGCAGCAGGCTGCCTCTGTCGCTGCAAGCTGTTGGCACATGCCCGAGCTTGCTCCGGCAGGCCCCGGCGGCGCCGTGCTATGCCACGCTGCTGGCTCCAGAGCGGCCTCAGAGATGAGCATACTGCGCCAGCACGCGCTGCCACAGCGTCTCAAAGGCGCTCTGCAGCTGCTGCAGCGCCAGGCGCTGCTGGGTGCCCTCCGGGTAGACTGCAGGAGCAGATGGAGGGGCAGGCAGGCAAGCACCATGTGAGAAAAGTAACCCGGTTTTCTGCAGGTGCGGTGGTTGCACGACACGAGCAGGGCACGCTTCAAGGACACGCATTGCAGCGGGTGCCACTGCTTCCCTGCACCCCGCCTCTCGCCTGCACCCCACCCACTGAGCCACTCCGTCATTCAATCGCGCACCTGCGGCGAAGCCAGCAAACATGCGGCCTGCGTCCGATGCAAGGTCCATAGGGCGGCCGTACTGGCCATTGGCCAGACGGCTTGCAATCGTGTTCAGATCCACAACGGGGCCCCCCTGCGGCACGGGAGGGCAGGGAAGAGCGGGGTGGGAGTGAGGAGGTTGCAGGTTGGAAAAAGCGAGGGTCACCGGCCCCGGCCACGCAAGGGGTGCGTTCAGGCGTCCTGTGCGCTTCAGCATGCCACTGGTCAAGTGCGCAGACTTGCCTGGTTGAAGGGCGGCGGGGGCTGCTGCAGGATGACCGAGGCATTAGGCACTGACGCGAGCGCCTCCAGCAACTGCCGAGCAGGGGCGGGCCATGCAGCTGCTGCCTGCTGCTGCTGCTGCTGCTGTTGCTGCTGCTCCTGCTGTTGCTGCTGCTGCTGCTGAGCCGCCACCTGCTGCTGCTCCCAGGCACTCAGCTGGGCGGGGGGCTGCTGTGCATACTGCTGCGGCGCCTGTGCATACCCGCCATACCCTGCTGGCGCCTGCGGCTGGGCAAACTGCTGGGGCGGCGGCGCAGCCTGCGGCGCGGGCTGCGCAGCGGTGGGCGCTGCCCGCTGCAGGAGGGTGAGGAATTGGGCCTGCTCCTCAGGTGGCATGGCCTGCACCAGCTGCACCACCTGCCCCTGCTGCTCCGTGGGCAGCTGCCCCACCAGCTGGCGGAAGGCAGGGTTGCCGATCAGGCCCCCGCCCCCTCCCTGCTGCCAGCCGTAGCCCGCCTGCTGCGCAGCTCCGCCCGGGGCCGCGCTGGCCAGCAGCTGCTGCAGCAGCGCACCCAGCTGCGCCTGCTGCTGCGGCGCGGGCGGCTGTGGGGCGGCCGCCTGCTGGTAGCCGTAGCCCTGCTGCTGCTGCTGCTGCTGCTGCTGCTGCTGAGGCGGCGCCTGCATGCCCCACCCACCCGGCGCCTGCTGGTACTGCTGCTGCTGCTGCTGCTGCATGGGCGGGTACGCGGGGGATGCGGCCGCCTGCTCCTCCTCAACCATGGAAGCCAGCCGGCCATCCAGCGTCAGTCCAGACTGCGTCCACCACTGCTCATCGGGATGGGAGGTGTGGGGCAGGACGGGTGGGTGACTCGTGGGTCGGTGGGAGGCACAGTGCATTGCAAGGGTGGAATGGCACTGGGCGGAACGCATGCACGTTGTTTACCCGCTCAGCGTGCCAGGCTGGCCGCTGCATACCTGCTCAAACTGGCGCCGTGTGATCGCCGCATCACGCGTCACCTGGTGGTCGGGGCCATTGTACTGCGCAGGGCAGGGCAGTGGCGGGGATGGGGTGTCACTGCGTGCCCAACTCTGCCAATAATTCCTGGGCGGGCCAGGTCCAAGAGCACACCACACAGCAAGCAGGCTACATCTGTAAGGATGACACTTCGCCCCTCACCATCAGGCAGTTCTCCCACACTTGCTGCACATCGGCCAGGAACTCGCGAGCAATGTCGTAGGAACCGCTCTTGAGCTGCAACAGGAGGATGAACGTGTGGGCCAGGCGCGCACGGATGAGGAAGCAGGCTTGGCAACCAACTTGGCGCGACCAGCAGGAGAGCCTGCGCAGCTGCTTTGCAGGGCGGTGGGCGTGTGGCGTCAAGCACCATTTCTCTACAGCATTGCCGTGGCTTCAGTGTCCCGTGCCTGCTGCCACACCAGCGGCTGCTGCCCCACCCCTGCTCTCCACGGCATCGCCCTCACCTTGTCGCTGATGGTGGCCAAGTCCATGGGTCGCCGCACCACGTCAAAGTAGCCGGGCGCCTCCTCCGCCTTGACCGGCGCCCAGAACCAGCTGCTCTCCTTCACCTTCTGCAGCCGGAACAGCGTCTGCAGGGCGGGAGGGCATGGGGCAAGGGACAGGAGAGGGGTTGGAGGGGTCATGCAGGCCAGGCAAGAGGGGCGGGGTTATGTGTGCCGCACGGGTTGGCATGGCGGCAGCAGGGCTATGGCAAGTGCTGAGGTAGGACGCGGCTGGAACTGCTCACGAGTGCCTCTTCCAGAAGCAGGCACGTCCAGATGCACAGCGGCCCACCTTGCGAGCGGCGGCGCGCCACGCTGCGTCCAGCTTCTCGGCGGCAGCGGCCGCCTTGGCGGCCTGCCGCGCCGCGTTCTGCGCCTCGAGCTCCCGGTTGGACACTTGAATGCCTGTGGCGGCCCAGCACTGCACCCAATAGCAAAACACGTGATGTGAATGAGTTGAGGTACAGCTGAGTCTTCCTGCGGTTGCAAACCAACTGCCCAGAAGAACTGCCCGTGACCAGCTGTGGTGCTGTGCCTTGCCTGTTTCCAATACGCCTCCGCCTGGGCGGCCTCGGCCACCACTGGAGCGTCGGGCTCGTTGTACTGCAGGGGAAGAGGCAGTTGGCAGTTGGACTGGGGGACACGTGGGCATGCAGCATGCAGGTAATGCGGGCAGTGGGAAGTGAGGCAGCTGGGGAGCAAGCTGAGAGCGCAAGATGAGGGGAGCGTTCACCCGGCCAGCTGGGTCCACTGGATGCACTGCACATTGGGATATGTGCACCGCAGCAAAGCGCAGGCGGGCGCACCTCGCGGCAGTTGTCCCACACCAGCTGCACATCCGCCAGGAACTCGAGCGGTGTGGGGTACTTGGCTGCAGGGAGGGATACCAAGAGGGACGAGGAGCATTCGAGCCAACAGCAAGCAGGATGCGAGCTGCAGCTTGCCCTGCACGTTGCACTTTATCATGTCACCTCCCACCATTGCACAGCATCCATAGCTGTGCCTGCTCGACCCGTCGCAGCATCCCAGTACACACCCTTGCTCAGGTTGCGCTGGATCTGCTCCAGGCAGCGTGGCTTCCTGATCACATCATGGTAGCCCGGCACATCGCGCGGCACCTGCATGTGGCAGATCGCAAACAACACGGTGTTGTCCGCCAGCGCACATAGCATTGGCTTGAGCATTGCACACAGCACAGCAACGCAGGTCAACCTGCGCTACCATGCTACGCACACACGCAAAGAACGCAGCATCAGTAGCAGAGCGCACCGGCTCGTGGAAGGGCTCCGAGGCCTCCAGCTGCATGAGGCGTGCCAGCGCCTGCGTCGCCCGCGTCTGCCAGTCGCCCTGGTCAATGGCCGGGCCCCGGCTGCGCTTGGCTGCCGGCGGCGCGCGGGGCTGTGGCTGCATGCCAGCCGGGTTGCCGGCTGCGGCAGCTGCGGCGGCGGCCCCGCTGGCCGGCCCGCCCTCTGGCATCTTGCGCTTCAGCTGCTGCTGCGGCCTGGGGGCAGGGGCTGGAGCGGGGGCTGCGGCCGGAACAGGCGCTACGGCCGCCACCTGTACAGGAGCGGGGGCCCGAGCTGGCGCGGGTGCCGGCACAGGGGCAGGTGCCGGCGCGGCGGGCCGCGGCTGCTGCGCCGCCTTTTGCAGCTGCGGCACCGGGGCGCCCGCCAATGCTGCGGTCAGCGCAGCGCGCTGCTCAGCAGGCAGGGATGCCAGGCGGCGGGCAGCATCTTCCCGAAGCTCGGCTGCCTTGGCGGGCTGCCAGGTGGCGGGGTCAGTGGGCAGGCCCTCCAGCCGCCAGGCTGTCTCGAAAGCGCGGCGGCAGTCGTTGCACTGCACCATGATGTCGGAGCCGTCGGCGTTGTAGGCGGCACAGTTGGACCACACCTGAGGCAAGAGGAGTGCAGTGAGAGGGGAGGAATCAGGGCCAGGGTGGGCGAAAAGGTGGGGGAGGGGAGCAGGCAGCCAGGAGCGTGCAGACAGGTTTACAGTGCCAGTGCTCTGCCTGCAGTGCTCTGCCTGCCTTCAGCCCTCCCCGGCTGCTCAGAGGCCAGACACAATTAGCCAGGCACCCACCAGGTTGACGTGCGCAAGCAGGTCCAGGGGGCTGGCGTACTTGAGGGCCTGCAGGTTGGCCTGCAGGCATGGTGGCAGGGCAGGGGTGCAGGCGAGCAACGGATGAACGCGAGCACCTGGTTGCACTGGTAGGAAGCCCTCCCTTCGTCTGGCCACCTGGAGCATCTTGCGCCTTTGAGGGCCGCCCACTCGCCCCTGCACTCGGCCCCCATGCACCCACATCCCCCATGCAGCAACCTCCATGCAGCCCACCCCCCACCTTGACGGTGCCCAGGTCCATGGGCTGCTGCACCTCCTCCGCATAGTCGGGGAAGGCCTTGAGGTCCACGGGCTCCCCAAACTCAGCGGCGCACTCCAGGCGCAGCACCTGCGGCAGGGTGGGGAGGAGGCCGGGGCACGTGAGCTCCAAGGCAAGTAGACTTGACTTTGATCCCAATGGGCTGGTTCCAACCCAAACGACGCAGCACACCCAGCAACACAGCCCGCACCCATCCCAGCCCGCTGCCCCACTCGCCTTGGTGAGTACCAGCATGGCGGCCCCCGGCCACGTGGCCTGCGTGTGCACCGACACGCCGCCCGCCTGCTTGGCCAGCTCCCCGAGAATAAACTCCTCTGGAGTGAGCACACGGTTGGTCTGCAGCCGCGCGCCGCTGGGCTGGGCAGCAGCGCCGCCCTCGCCGCCCTTCTTGCCGCCGGCGGCGGCAGCAGGCGCCTCCTCGCCCTCGCTGCTGCCCTCCTCCTCCTCCTCCTCCTCCTCTTCCTCGTTGGAATAGAAGGAGGATGAGTCGTCGTCATCCGCGTCGGGCACGGTGCCTGAGGCCCGCTGCGCCGCCAGGATGGCCGCGTTGATGGCCGCCTGGCTGGGTGCCCGCACACGCTTGCCCTAAGAGGAGGGAGGGGTGGGTAGGGGTGGGGTTGGGAAAGCTACAGCCCCAGCACGCACCCTTCGAGCAGCGCAGGCAGAGCATCCAGGGACGTACAGCCAGCCCAGTCCTGTTCCTGCCCCATTCCCCAACTCCTTTCGCGAGTCCTTACCTGGCAGGCCAGGCACCGAACTTCCTCGCCCGCCGACGCCTTGGCAGCATACTCCTGAGAGGTTGAAGGCACAAGGAGAGGGCACAAAGGAGCAGTCAGCTGGGCATTCGGCCGTCCATGCAGTGGGCTGCAAAGTTGGGCCAGCCTGCTGCAGGCATTGCCCCATGCACCACTCGCCTCGCTTCAGTTACCAGATGCCAAGCCCTGCGTTCCGCCCTGCAATCCTAGCGCACCTCGGCGTGCATGCCGGCGCACTCAAAGTGGAATGAGTCCTTGCAGGCGGCGCACTGGAACAGCGGGCGGCCGCGGTCGGGGTACTTGCACACCGGGCAGAACCAGGGCTCCGCCTCCGTGGACGCGCCTTGCTGCGGCACATGAGGCAAAGCGACGGGTGGAGGGGATGAGGAGTTGAGGGGTTGAGGGTGGCAAAGGAGGTGCAGCCAGCGCCAGCAGCACTGCAGCCTCCTTGCAGGCACATCAATGTATGCACAGCAACGGCAGCCCTGAACGCAGGTCTGCAGGCTTTCGCCCAGCTCACCCCCTCGCGCCGCTTGCGGATGCGCTCCTGGCGCTCGCGCTGCCGCCGCTCCAGCTGCGTGGCAGGCAGGGCGGGCGTTGATGAAGGTGACGTAGTGATTGCATCGGGATTAGGGGTTGCTTCGAATAAAGTGCCAGGAGCTGCACTGGCCGCCCCCTGATGTTGCCCCTAAAGTGTCTGCAGCAGGGGCCAAGAAGCGCACCTCCGCGGGGTCGAGCTCCTCGCCCGGCTCCGAGGTGGTGGTGGCCTTGACGCGCCCCCGCTTGGCAAGCGCTGTAGTGGAGGAATCGTATGGGCGGGATGACGTCAGCTTGCGGAGCCAAAGGGCACAAATCGGCGGCAACACAGCTCCGGACCACGAGGTGCAAACACACCCTCTAGCACTACTCCAGTAGAAATGCAAGGCACAAAAAGTGAGCAGGCGGCTCACCCAGTGCCTCCTCCTTGGTCTGCCCAGGAAGCGGCGGGCGGCCGCCCCGTGGCTTGGTGGCGCCCTCGTCTGGGCTGAAGGGGCGCGGCGGCTTGGCTTGGCTGCAGGAGGGAACAGAGAAGCAAAGCACAGGGAGCACAATTGAAAACGGGTGCTCACAGATGCAAAAGGGGCCGGTCCCATTGGCTGCCCACGGGGGCGCCTCGTCAGCCACCAGCCATGTGGCTGCCACCCCCCAAACGTCTGCCTGACCGCACAGTCACACGTCAGGAAAGCCCTGCTGGTAGCTGTGCAGTGCAGCAGTGCAAATGATGGATTGCCAACTCGGGCAAATCAGGTGGGCGGCACCGGCCAGCACCTACCGCTGGCTGCGCGCAGCGGCACGCTCCATCTGCCGGCGGAACGACTTGCAGGCCTGGCAGCTCCAGCTGTCCACGGAGCCCATGGCCTCCACATCGTCCTGGCCCGCCCGCCCGCAGCCGCAGTGGAACCACCTGCACAGGCTCAGGTGGGAGGGCGGGCTTGAGGGGAAGGCATGCCAGGCATGCTGTGGTGCATGGTGTTGCTCAACGGACGGCAAACCGCCGCAACGCATTCATCACCTTACCCCTGCCAGTTCCAACCCCACCAACCGCAGCCCTGCCACACAGGCGCCCACCTCTGGCACGTGTCGCAGGCGATCCAGGCGGCGTCCAGCTCCTCATTCTCGCCCTGGTACCGCTCGCACTGCCCGCAGGCATCCGCCGCCGCCGCAACTGCCTCATGCAGCGCAGCGCGGGCGGCAGCCACCCCCTCTGCGGTGGCGTCCGGGCCAAGCGCAGCGCGGCGCACAGCGGCAGCCGCCTCCCGAGCAGGCATGTTGGCGGCCTCGCGCCGCAGCTGCCGGAGGGGCCAAGGTGGAAATACAGAGCATCAGTGAGCAGCGCTGGGCTTTGGCTTGGGGCTTGGCTGGCGCTGCCTCTTCACCTTCATCCCATGCTCAAGCAACTCACACTGGTGCTTCCACCCAAGGGAAGCACACCAGCAGCCCAGAAAGCCGCCAGCTGCTCAACAAAGCAAGCACTCACCCGCTCCTCGTACGCCTTGATGAGCCACAGCGGCAGCAGGCTCTCATGCACCCAGATGGGGTCGCGGGAGGCCTGCAGGGCGCAAGGCAAGTGGTGCGCATGGTGAAGCAGTCTGCTGCTGCAACCAGGCACGAAGCCCTGGGTTACATGCATTTCAGGCCGCCGCTCCCCTCATTCCGGCTCCCTGCTGTCTTCCCGCACCGATTTCTTGAGGCATGTCGCCTTTTTGAAAGACCGCAATGCCCCACACCCACCTGCGCTTCACGGATCACTTGCTCCAGGGTCATGCCAGGGGCCACCACCGCAAGGGCGCCCGGCACAGTGCCCACAGCAGCCGCCACCCGAGCGGCATCTGAGCCCTGCTTGGCCAGGTTGGAGGCGGAGTGGCGGGCCCGCATCTTGGCCAGGCGCTCTGCTTCCTCGGCCTCGGCGCGGGCGCGCTCTGCGGCAGGGTGTCAGGGACAGGGGGTGGATGAGGGACGACTCAACGCACTGGATTTGCAGCAACCGACCATGTTAAGCAACAGGCCTGCCGGCGGCTGAGGGCATGAAAAACATCACAGATACTGCCGAGCCCATCCAGGCACACAGCATCATTTCCCCTAAAAAAGAACAGGCAACACAGCATGCACTGCAAGCAGGCGCACCCGCTTCCAGGCGGCGCATCTTGGCGGCCACTGCAGCCGAGGGCGCCTCTGTGGGCCCCTCCTCCTCCTGCAGCCGCCACTCCAGGGAGCGGGGCCGCTTGCGCTCCGGCCCCTGCTCCTGCTCGCTCTCCCCAGGCTGCAGTAGCCCAGAGGGTCCCTCCTCGCCAGACAGGGCCTGCTCCTGGCTCTCGCTGGGGGCAGTGGCTGCCAGGGAGGCGGGCGGCGCCTCGCTGGGCAGCTCTGCTACCTCCGAGGTCACCAGGCTGCCCAGCTCCAGCTGAGAGGAGGCCTGCGGCAGCTGGCTGCTGCCTGCCCGCAGTGCTTCGGCAGCGGTGGCAAGGGGCGCCTGCGCTGCATCCACATCCATGGCAGCGGGCGCCTCTGCCTCAGCGGGCGCCGCTGCTTCTGGTGCAGGCGCTGCCGCTGCTGGCTCCGCTGCCGGCTCTGCCATGTCCAGCTCCGGGGCAGCCGCTGCTGCCGGCTCCAATGCAGCAGGCGCTGGCTGGGGAGCAGGGGCAGCGGCTTCTGCAGCGGGGGCTGCCTCTGCTGCCACAGCTGCAGGCGGCAGCTGCGGGGCCTCGGGCAGGCCATTGGGCACCGCAGCAGCCGGCTCGGCTGCTGGTGGCTGCTCCTCTTTCACCTCCTGAGCCGGCTGCTGCTCCTGCGGCGCATCCGTCTGCATGGGCTCTGCCTCTGGCACCGCCTGCTGCTCGGCTGGCGGCTCTGGCTTGACATCCTCACTAGCTGGAGCAGAAGCTGCTGCTGCTGCTCCCTCTGCGCCGCCAGGCTGCCCAGCCTCCTGCCCCGCCGCCGGCTGCTCAGCTGCGTCCGGCTGGGCAGCAGCCTGGGCGGCCGCCGCCTGCTGCTGCCGCTCCTGCTGGCGCAGCGCCTTCTGCTGCTCCGCAACCATGGTGGCCAGGGCCATCTGCTGCGCGGCTGTGGGCGTGGGCGGCGGCCGGATGTGCAGCAGGTACTCAAAGCCGCCGGCCGGCGAGGGCTGTGCTGTGGCGGCCACCCCTGCTCCGTCCTCCACCGCAACCGCCGCAGCCGCGGGGCGCTTGCCCTGCAGCGAGGCGTAGTAGAGGGGCTCGCCCTGCTCCTGCTTGGGCCGCTCGCCGCCCTCCAGGCGCAGCATGGGGTCTAGCTGGCGCAGGCTGAGTGCCAGCTGGGCCGCAGTGCGCGCCATCTCGGTTGCCGCCTGCCACTGCATGCGCGGCGTGACTGTCCAGCGGTGCTTGCGGTAGCGAACGCCCGCGATGGGCTGCCACCCGCCCTGCCGCGCGCCCTGCAGATGGGTTGGAGCAACGAGGATGGCGCGGCGACTGTGAGCAATGAGCAATTGGCAGGGCTGGACAACTGCACCGCACATTTTCTGCTGCTCAATGAAGCAAATGGCAATGAAGCAAATGCATATCACAAACCCTTGAGTAGCATGGTGCACTGTACCCAGCAGCAGCTCCCCCTGCTCCCCTCACCTTGCGTGCCAGCGCCAGCGGCAGCCGGTTCACGCCGTGCATGCGCGCCAGCACCATGCGCTTGTTCATCTCCCAGCCACCCGTCACCATCTTCTCATACTTGATGTCGTATGGGTCGGCCGCTCGCGCCGCAGCGGCGGCAGCAGCAGAGGCAGGGTTGTCCAGGGCTGCCAGGCTGGCAGACAGCTCGCCCTGCTGGCTGGCCTGGCCGCCGGCCAGCGAGGCCAGGTCAGCTCCAGAGGGAGCACGGCTGACTGTGCGGGAGGGCGGCCGCGACGCAGCTGTGCCCTTGTCGGCACCGCCCTTATCGCCTGCTGCGCCTGCCGCGCCTGCTGCGCCTGCCGCGCCCGCTGCGCCGCCAGCCTCGCCGCCGCGCCACTCGTCGGCGAAAGCCAGCGGGCGCAGCGCTGCCTCCAGCTGCAGCAGCGCATGTGCCACCTCTCCCACGCTGCTGGCTGAGCGCAGGCCGGCCAGCCACTGCTGGCGGAATGCCATGCCCTCGCCGCCTGCCCAGGGCCCCTCTGCCAGGCTCCAGTACTCGCGCTCCAGGCGCACCACCTGGCGCACCAGCACAGCCAGCCTGCAGAGGGAGGGTGGGGAGGGAGGCAGGGAGGGAGGGGGGTGGGGAGGGGTTAGGGGCGCTTTCCAGTTCAACAAGCAGCAACACTGTGAGGCAGGCAGCAGTGAACAGGAGCTGCCAACAAACTTCCCAGTGTGCACTGCAAACCAACCACACGGCATAGACACCCAGCATCCAGCTGCTCACTTGGCGTTTTCGGCAGCCGCAGCCACAGCCTCCTCCTCAGAGAGGGTGACGGGGCTGAGGCAGGGCTTGCGCAGCGTGGGACGCAGGCACGCCTTGCACTTGCCGCAGCGCGCCGTGAGCTGCAGCGCTGGCTTACCCTGCGGCATTGGTTGAAGAGGGAAGGACTCCATTGTCATGCAACTGACCACATGGTGCAAATTACATGGCGGGTGGTGTTCGCAGTGCAAACACGGATGGCATGTTGCACCCGCCGTCACATCTGCTGTTCTAGTGTAGCTCCTGCAACCCACACAGCCCCGCCGCCTGGCTCCGTTGCACCCCACCTGCGGCTGCTCCCAGCTGAACTTGAAGGCCGCCATGGGTGCGGGCAGCTCTGTGACCACCAGGCCGCCGCAGGTGCCGGTGGGCACCTTGAGCTCGCCCCGCCCCCGCCGCCGCTTGGCATCCTCAACCGCCAGCGCAATGTTGGTCAGCGCGGCGGGCCACGCGTTGCGGTAGCGGTTGACGTATGCAGCAGGGCCGGTGCCATACTCTGCGGGGTGGGTGGGTGTTGACGGTGGATAAGTAATTGGGCACAGCAGGCAATTGACCAGCTGCGTTGGTCGTGCACCACCTCACTGTCCACCAATCTCGCTGCAACCCAGCAGGGGCATGCTGCAAGCTCACACCAATCCTGCAGTGCCCACTGCTGCAGCCCAGCAGCATCCAGCGCTCACCATAGTCGTGCTGCCACACCTCAGGCGGCTCCTCCACGGCATCGTAGCTGGTGGCGTGTGGCGCCTCGTCGCTGCCCTTGACGCGTGTGGCCGCCGCCACCTCCTTCTTGGCGGCGTCGCCCATGAACCACTGGGCGGCAACTGCACATCAGGAGGGCGGGGAGGGGCAGCAGAGGTGGCAGTGCAGGGTCAGAAAAAGCAGGGCAGGATAGGAGGCCACCCACTGCTGCGGTACGCCATGCACATGCTCAGCCCAGCAACGCTGCATCAGCCACACCCCGCAGCCACTCACTCGGCCCGTCCTCCAGCTCCTGAGCGTGCTTGCCGCTGCTCTTGACCGCGGGCGGCGCCGAGCGGCACACAGTGCCGTACATGAGGTGCAGCGGCTGCTTCCAGCGGTTGCGGGCCGCCACAGGGATGCGCAGGCCGGCAGCTTCGCCTGCAGGGCAGGAGGGCGGGCAAGGCGCAGGGTAGGAAAGCGGCTGATTGCAGCAGTAGCAAGATACCGCTCAGGCAAGCCGGCAGGTAGCGGGCCCCCAGAGTCACTTGCGCAAGCCGCTTGATGATGCTCAGGCACCCCCACTGCCAGCCCAAGCCGCCCCGCCTTCACTCACCGCGCCCGCCCACGCGGCACTCTGGGCAGAGCCACTCGGAGGCGCCCATGGCGCGGTTGCTCTCGCCCACACACCGCACATGGTAGGTGGCGGGGCAGGCATCGCAGCACAGCAGGTTGCCCCCGCTGCCGCACAGCACGCACACGTCATGGCTTGCATCCGACTCGTCCTGCGCCGCCTGCAGGGTTTGGTCGAGGCATGTGCAGCAGAGTTATCACCCGCTTCTAAGCAGCTCTCAAGCTTCGCGTGCCACCAGCTACTTGAACACACTCCCATGCACGCGCTGGACTTGCACTCAAACCAACAAGCCTGCTGCGTGCAAGCCCAGCCTGCAGCCAGCATCCAAAGCCCAGCAGGGCAGCAGCCCAGCGGCAGCCCCCTCCCTCGGCCCACCTTCTCATCCGCCTCCTTGCGCTCGTCAGCGCTCATCATGCCCCAGCGGCTGCCCGCGCCGCCCTTGCCCGTCACAAACTCCTTCTCGTTCTCGCGGCGGTCAATCTCAGCACGCACCTGCGCAGGCATGGGGAAGCAGGAGCAAGTGCGTCAGGTGCAGCCCAGCATATTGCTGCTGCGGTGGGATGCTGCTGTGGACTGTGCATGCAGGCGTGCAAGCATGCTGTGCATCCTGGTGCATGCAAAGGCAGACCTGCCATGCCGTATTAACAAACAGCATGAACAAGCACAAGAGCTCCTTCAGTCCGCCACCCAGCTCCCTGCCAGCCAACCCCTCTCACCGTCAGGCAGTCCAGCAGGTGGTCGCACAGGCGCGCCAGGATGGCCGACTTCAGCTCCAGAGGCAGGCTGTAGTACTCAGGAGCGGGCGGTGCTGGTGGCGGTGCCGCCGCAGCAAACGACGCTGCATTCTGCGCCGGGGCGGTGCCAGCTGGCGCCAGCTCACGCGTGCCCACCACTTCATCCATCACCTCCTGTGCCTCCTGACTGAGGGGCTGGAAGGACTTGGGCCGCGGTGCCGCACCACCTGCAGAGCTGGCCGCCGCCGCAGCGGCTGCTGCCGCCTCCTTGGCCTTGCGGGCTGCCGCGCCGCCGCTGCCCTTGCGGCCGCCGCCCTTCTTGCCACCCGCCGCATCAGGAGCCTCCTGTTTGGGCGTGGCGCGGTGCGCCCACTCCTGCTCTGCCAGCTCGTCCTCCGTGAGTCGCAAAAACTCCCACACATAGGGCGGCCAGGTCATGGCGTCCAGCAGGGATGGGTCCAGGCCGTGCTCGGCGCGCTCCTTGGGCGTTTCGTCCACGCACAGCGCGCGCAGCATGCACACGTGCACCTCGTCCATCAGCGATGTGGGCTGCGGCGGCGGGAGGGAAGAGGGAGGGCGGGGGCGGGGCGCTGAGTGCCAAACAGGCATGGGGTCAGCCATGTAGGATTGCAGAATTGGCCAGCATGTGGCAGCAGCAAGCAACATTGCCCTGCACAACAAGGCTCCCCGCTGCGCTGCCGCCGCTCTCATGCTGGCATCCCTTCGCACCATCTGCCCACCCACCCACCACAGCCCAGCTGCCGCGGAGCAGCGCAAGGGAGCCCCTTGCAGCGCACCTGCCGCGCCGCCATGGCCGCCACAAAGTCGGGGAAGGAGAAGGGGGAGAGGCGCAGCTGCCAGGAGAAGGCGCGCAGCGTGTTGTAGGCCGCCAGCAGGTCGCCCATGGCTGCAGAGGGCACCGCCAGCTCAGCCAGGCCCTGCGCTGCGTCCGCCTCAACCACCGGCACCACCGCCGGCAGCAGCGAGGTCTTGGGCGGCGCATAGACCGTCTCATCAATCTCAGACTCCTCCTCTTCCTCCTCCTCTGACTCTTCTGCCTCCTCCTCCTCCTCCTCTGAACCTTCCTCCTCTGCAGAAGACTCCTCCTCGCTGCCGCTGGCCTCGAAGCCGCTGGCCTCTGCCTCAGAGCCGCTGGCGCCCGCCTCCTCGCTCTCACTGCCGCTGCCGCTGCCCTCCTCGCCCGACTGCTCCTCCTCCTCCTCCTCTACCCCGGGTGACTCTGCCAGAGGCACGTGGGGAAAGCGGGCAGGGTTGCTTATGCAGATGCAGGCAGATGCAGAGGGGACAGCACAGCAGCGCAAGGCATGCCAGCTGCTTCTGCCATGCTGTGTCGCCTCGTGCACACCCTGATCCACGGCAGCGGCAGCGGCAGCCTACCTGGCTCTTCTTCCTTCTTGCCGCCGCGCCGGCCCTTGCCGCGCACAGCGGCTGCCTTGTTGGCGGCAGGAGCCTTTTTGGCCGCAGCTTTGCCCTTGCCAGCCTTGCCGCCGCTGGCCTTGCCCGCCGGCTGCTTGGCCTCGCTGCCGCCGCTGCGGACGCGGCTGCCCGACTTGGCTGGCGCTGCCTCTGCAGGCTCGCTGCGCCTGCCAGAGGCTGCCTTGCCGCTCTTGCCCTTCTTTGCTGCCGGCAGGGGGCTGGGCGAGGTGCTGCGCTTGGCGCCCGACACCTTTGCTGGCGCCGACTTGGGCGGCCGACCCGCCTTGCTGCCCGACGCGGCCCCGCCCTTCTTCTTTCCAGCAGCCGGCTCAGGGGCGGGGGTGGCGGAGGCTGTGCGCCCCGACCGCCGCGGCGCGCCCTTGGGGGCCGCTGCCTCCTCCTCCTGTGCCGGCTCCTGCCGCCCGGAGCGGCGCTTGTCGCCGGCCATACTGCTTCTGCGCCGGTGGCTCAGGCGGCCATGGGGGCCTGCGGCGCGGGCAGCGGGGCGCTTGGGGTGATCGAGGAGCCAGGCACGAGCTGCAAACAGGCACTAAGCGGGCTGCAACGCAATGATGGGGCCGGCGACTTGTGGAGACGCCGGGCAGCTCCTGCAGGCCACTGATCACGCTTGGCATCGCGGTACGATCACAATGGGCGCCGCAGAAGCTGCCGCCTCCCCAGCTTTGCACTCAAAGCGCGGGCCTCGCACGCCGGGGCGCTGCAAGCCCCGGTGGGCCGCAAAAACCGTGACACGCTCACCTGTTGACGCAACTCAGCCCTCAGCAGCTCGCAGAGCCGGTGGCCAGACGGGAGGAGATGGCGCCGTGCAGCGCTCTCCAGCCCAGGCTACCGCCCAATCTCGCTCGTGTGTACAATACCCTGTCGGCGATGGTGCGCGCCGATGATCCCCAGCGCTGGATGGCTCGCTCACCGCCACGCCGCCCGTGCTGCCGCCTCCATGCAGGGTACCTCGGCCGTTGCTTTCCCGGCACACCAGCCAGTGCAGTACCTCCTCACATCATGCCTCGGGTCCCCCTGGGCCTTGCCCCCACCATGCCTTGCCCTGCCTGGGCCCGCACCACTGTTTACACACGCGCCGGCGCAACGCCCGCTAGCCGGCCAAACTCGTTGGCGCCAATCACGGCTATCCGGCCATGTGCTGCTGCTCGCTGCCGCTCAGGCTCCGTGTTATAGCCCCAGTCCACCAGGTAGAGCTGGTACTGCTGCAGGCTCGGCACCTGGGCCACCTGTGGCGGCAGTGTGAGGCGGCGGGATGGGCGGTTGTCAGGCTGGGCGCATTTCCACGCCACACGGCAACCCAATGATTGCGCACAGAGCAGCAGCAGCCATGCTGCAGCTGTGGCCTGCACATCAAAGGGCGTGCATGAGACAGCTCCCCTCACCTTCTCCAGCGTGCTCAGCTTGTCCTCCACAAAGTGGTAGCTGCCCGCCTCTGGGTGCCGCTCCGCCAGCATCTCCAGCACCTGGCAGGACCGGCAGGGCAGGAAGCGTTGGGGAAGGGGCCAGGACAGAGGCGGTGCGCTTCCAAAGCACCACTTTCTGCAGGCTGATGGCAGGACACTGCAAACATGAGGGGTGCCGGCAAGCAGCATCAGCGGCCTCAGCAGGCCGCTGCCCCGCCCCGCACCTCGCTCTTGGGCCGCCCGCTGACGGTCTGCGAGAAGATTCGGTCCATGGGGAAGGTGATGCCCGCCATCTGGCGCAGGATGGCCTCCGTGAAGCGCGCCTGGGGGGCAGGATGGAAGACCGGAGGTGCTGTGTCAGCGGACGCACCAGGGTGGCACAGGACCGTAGTGCATGAGTTGGAATGCGCATGGCCCAGCATAAGCTTCTGCCCCAGCCACCATGTGCCACAGCTTGTTCGCTTCCCGCTACCCTTGCATGCGCACATCCTTGCCTGCTTGGTGGTGACAATGTACACCTCGTGCTGCTGCATCAGTGCTTGCATGGCCTCCGCCACCCCAGGATAAATGCGGTTGGGCGCCAGCCAGCCGTCCAGGTCAGCAGCCATCCAATCATCGCGTGTGCTGCCAAACAGATCCACCAGCTGCAGAGCAAGAGGAGCAGCAGCAGCATAAGTGAACTGTGCATGATGAACTGGAGACGGGCAGGCAGGTGGTGGGCACGGCATTCAATGCACGGGCAGCGGCTGTTGCTGCAGGTGCAGGCAGCAGCGCCCGAGTGCGCACCTCGCCTCGGTCCAGGCCCCAGCGCTGCATGTAATCGGGCAGCATGTCGTGCCATGTCTGCAGCATCTCCTCAGGCGTCACGCCCTCCAGCAGGCACCGGATCTGCACAATGTTTTCGTACCTGCAAATTGCAGTAGTTGGAAAGCATTAAGCAGGCTGGCTCGCACAGCAAAGCCACCATGCCGCTGCTCCAGCGGACCCCGCTACCTGCAAATTATGCCCACCTTCAAGCCGCCGCTGCAGCTGCTGCACTGCTGCCAGGCAGCTCTCTGGCTTGCCACCTCCGGCTCACCCGGTCTCCACCACGGGCCGCACAATGCGCATGGCCTCCACCAGCTCGCCCTTGCGCGCCTCCGCCTCTGGCGTGCCAAACACATTCGGCCACAGCTTGGCGGCGGCCTGCGGGGGGAAGCGAGCTCCGCGCAGTGACAGTCATGTTTGATGAATGGAGTTGCTTTGTGGCAGGCCACAGCTGAGGCGCAGCATTCGGCCAGCCTCCAGCCCCTCGCCTTGAACGCGCTGAGCGACGACTCGCCAACGGAGTCGCACGCCACGCCGTCAAAGTCCAGGGCCCTGCAGCAATACGAGGAGTCGCCTACCTTTGGCATCCTGCAACTGGTGCCGGTCAAGACAGCTTGCCGTCCCTGCCTCAACAGCTTCGCCTCACCACAGGGCGCGGTCTGCCGCCGCTGCCGCCCGTGCCGCCACCATGCGGCGGGCTTGCTGGCGCTGCGCCTTCAAGGATGGCCTGCTAGTAGCTCTAAGGAGGCGGGAGGGGGCCTGCTGGGCCCAGGAGACGGCCATTTAGCGTCGGTAGAAACCCTGGCGCTCAGCTGGCAGTCTGATAGGCCCCCGCTGCTGCCACAAAACGAGTCTACAATCTCAAGATTCCAATCGAAGCCCGATCGGGCGTTGCTAGGCCCCCTCCCAGCCCATGCAAAACATGCTGGAGGGGCGGCAGAGGAGGCGCGCGGTGCACACGAAACACGTATTTGCATTCAGTCCAACTGCCTCAGTAGGCTGTGGGGGGCTTCCGGCCCTGCCTCGCAACCCGACCGCCCTTTGCGCGGCTGCTGCAGCAACGCTTCTTCTGGCTGTGGGCCTGATCAGCGGTCGTTCCGTGGGGCCCGTCGTTGCACGACGGTCCGCCGTGCAGCGTCGGTTACCCTCCAGCAGCTGCAACCTTCAGCGGCGGCGGCAAGTCGAGCGGCGTAGCGGCCAATAGGGCCGCCACGCTCGTGGCACCATGTGCCGGTGCGTGCCGTGTTTACCTGCTGTGGACAGCCATGCAGAGGGCGCAGGCGTGCTGGCGAAAGCAGCACCGCTAAGCCGCCTGCCCCAACTTGCACGCCCGCCCACGGCGGACCTTGCCCTAGTCCGCTGCCCGCCGCTGGCATCACGCATGCGGCCCTGCCTGCCTGCCTGACACATACCCATCAGCGAGAATTTCGCTCCATTACATCCTGCTGCCAGGCTGATGGCCTACATCGGGCCGGCGGTGACGGTGGCGGATGTGGTGGTGCGCCCCTCACGCTCCATCATCAAGCAGAGCTATGACGCGCGGGAGCGGCGCAACGACTCGTCCCTGCCCTTCCACCTGGTGTGCTGCTGCGGCTGGGGCTGGGGCTGGGGCTGGGGCTGGGGCTGGGGCTGGCAGAACTGGGACGTGTTCTTAGTCCTTGCTGTGGCTTCGGGCTGCGGCCATGGCAGTCACATGATGCCATCTGCTCTGCCTCTGTGCTGCAGGGGTATGGCAACCTGAACGGCGACGGCTTTGGCATCGGCTGGTTCCCGCCCGAGGGCACCGCGCCCAGCGCCGACCAAACGCCCTGCGTGAGTGGGATTTGAGCTGGTTGCCTGCTGCTGCTGCTGCTGCTGCACGATGTGCACTAGGGCACTCCTTGCGCTGCTGCTTCCACACCCTACAAACAGATGCCGCGGCGCTTGTGCTGCCATGTTTGCTGGTGCCATGTGGAGCGCCCTCGACTTCGCTTGCCCATGTGCCATCCTGCCTCTCTTCCTCCCACCCGCCTGCCTCCCTCCCCAGGTCTTCACCTCCATCACCCCCGCCTGGAACAACGAGAACCTGAACCGGCTGGCCACCAAGCTGGAGAGCGGGGTCATCTTTGCCCACGTGCGTGCCGCGTACCCCGGCATGCCGGTGTCGGAGCAGAACTGCCACCCCTTCCAGTGGGGTGAGTGCGGGAGGGCAAGAGGGAGGCATGGAAGGGGGATGGCGTGGTCGTGGTGGGCAGCGGCAGTGCCGCAGGTTGCATGCCCAGAGATGCGGCAAGCTTGGGGCATGAACCAGCGGGTACGCCGTGCCATGGGCTGTGCCAGGTGGCGTCACTTAGCTGTACCCTGCACCTTTCACACCGCCCCTCCGCAGGCCGCTACCTGTTCATGCACAACGGCGTGGTGGCGGGGTTCATGCAGGTGGGCTCCACACTGCTTTCCAGCCTGTTTGGGCGATGTGCTAAATGCGAACAGAATGTCCCCAGCCAGGCCACCATCCCTGTTGTAGCCATGCTTGCAAGCACTTGCCTGACACAAAGCTGCTTGTAATCGCATCACTTTGCAGATCCGGCGCAAGCTGCTGGCGGAGCTGAGCGATGCCGCGTACAACGCGGTGCAGAGCTTCCACTCCGACTCGGCGGTCAGGTGCGGTGGCGGTGCAGGGCATGCATTCAATGCACTCCCTGTCAGCCAGCCCCTGGTTTCCTGAGCAGACCTCGCACTGTGATCCAGCCCACCTGTGCACCATTTCTCAGACCTGCCCCTCATAGTCCCCTGCAGCTTTGCGCTGTTCCTGAACCACCTGCCCGACCTGCACACCCAGCACCCTCCCGATGTGCTGCTGCAAGCGGTGCAGAAGACAATCGCCACCATCGGCAGGTGAGGGCTGCACCTGCACCCGGCGTACTGAGCCAGGTGCAGGCAGAGAATCCGCTGTATGATTATCAATGCCGGAGGCTTCTCTCTTGGGCCCGCTTTCCGCCATGCGCTCCGCCACGGCCATCACCATCACCTGCCTCGACTCCCTCCCTTTGCACCCTCCCCTCACCCCCCCTGCAGGGTCCAGGCGGAGTCGGGCGTGGCCCGCTCCGACGTCTCCCTGCTCAACTTTGTCGTATCAGACGGCCGCTCCCTCATCGCCACGCGCTACGTGTCGAACACCGACGAGTCGCCCGCCTCGCTGTACTACGCAGAGGTGTGTGTGGTGGGGCGCATATGTGCCTGGCAGCTGAGGGAGGAGTGCGAGGGCATGCTGCGTGAGCACGGGCATGCGGCGCATTGGCAGTGCTGACGCGGGCTGGGTGGCGCTTCATGTCAAGGTGCGGTAGTGCAGCAAGCTCCTGTCTTGAGTGCTGTCACCCACCCACCCACCACATACTCCACACCCGCAGGGCTCCGCCTACGAGCGCGAGCTGCTGCCCAACGCCCTGTCCCGCAAGTACAGCGCGCTTGCGGCGGCGCTGCATGATCGGGAGAGCATGGAGGGTGTGGCTGGGGCGCGCTCACGCCCCGTGACGGGTGAGCCAGCAGCGGTGGCTGCATCCAAGGGAGCTGGGTGGGCACCCTGCCGCGTACCAGCAAATGCTGCCAGGCGCAGTGCTTGCAAGCAGCAACTCCATCGGTGGCAGGCGCTGCTGCATGATGCAGTGGCGGGGCTGCCTATGGGGCGTCTTTGGTGCCCCATTAGGCATATGCTTGCTGTCGATGCACCCTACCCACCATCCCTCTTTTCCTCCCTCCCTGCCCTGCACCCCAACAGAGGAGCACGACTACCACCTGCTCTACTCGGACCGCGGCTCCCGTGTGTGCATGGTGGCTTCGGAGCCGGTCACCTCGGCGGCCAACGACTGGGTGAGAGCGCGGTGCTGGAGCTGCTTCATCGCTGTTCCCAGCCCTCACTGTGGTGCATGGAGCCACCCAATCCTGCTGGCAGTCCCAACCCTCATGCTGACTTGCTGCCCGCGTCGCGCTGCTGCTCCCGCCACGCAGGTGGAGGTGCCGGCCAACACGGCGCTGGTGGTGTGCCGGGAGAAGGCGGGCATCCTCAACATCTTGCTGGCGCCGCTGGGGGAGCAGGGCAGCCACACGCGGTGAGGGGAGAGGCCCAGCTGTGGGGTGCACTGCCAGGAGATGATGCCAGTGGGTGTGGTTGCATGAAAGGCTCAGCGAGGCTCTTTCAGCAGTCAGCTTTACCAAGGCGACTACTCTGCGCTGCTGCCCCTCTAGCCCTGCCTTCGTGCCTAGCTGAGCTGACCTTGCACTGCCCCATTCCGCCCCCTCCTGCGCCGCTCCAGGGAGGAGGAGGTGGCTCGCTGCCTGGAGGCCGTCAACCACACGGCGCTGCACCACCCTTTCGCCGACATCTCGCCGCAGCTGCAGGGCCCGCCCGCCCTGCTGCACCACAGCCGCAGCATGCCCACAATACCGCAGCGCGCCGACAGCCACGGGCCTGCGCTGGGGCTGGAGCCCGCGGACAGCATGCACAGCATGGACAGCGGCAACTTGTTTGCTGCCACGCCGCGCCATGGCGGCCTGTCCACCAGCCCTGCCAATGCGCTCAGCCGATTGGCGGGCATGAGCAGCGCAGTTGTGTCCACTGGAGAGGATGATCGGCTGACGGGGCACCCCAACCACGCGGTGCTGTGCCTGGCCGCTGCCAATGGGCTGCTGTTCTCGGGCGGCGCCGACTCCAACATCAAGGTGGGGGCTGGCTGGGGATGGATGTCTGGGCGTGGTGCGAGACAGTGACGCCGTGCTTCGGTGCAAGGAGGTGTGGCACATGCATGTGGGCATGGAGGCATGCCGACCGCTGGGCACCAAAATGGCGCATGGCTCACTGCCCTGCTCCCATGTGGCATTAGCGCAGGTGTGGTCCCTGGCCGGCTCCAAGTGTGTCGCCACGCTGCGGGGCCACCGCGGCCCCATCCGGCGGCTGGAGATTGTGGGAGGTCACCTGGTGTCGGGTGAGCGGGGAGGTCAAGCTGTAACAGGCTGGGGGGCTGTGGAGTGACGGCTTGTTGGCGTTGGCTCATGCTTGTTGCGGGGCAGGTTTCATGCCGCACTTTTCAGATGGGCGGTTGCTATCCCACAGCTGCGTGTGCATTTGTGACGTGGCTGCCCTTCCTGCTCCCGCCCTTCCTGCAGCGGGCGCCAAGTATGTGCGGGTGTGGGGCCTCACCGAGGGCTTCCCCTGCCTGGCGCGCATGCAGGCAAGTGCGGGCAGGGGGCACGCCACAGGCATTCCTTTGCCTCTCATTTGCTCCCCTCCTGCTGTGCATCAGCCAAGCTCGCATGCAACTTTGGAACCCGCCTCCTGGTGAGGTTTGCTTGTTGCTTGTTCATCATGGATCTTCCATCATGCCTGCCTCACCCTCCCACACACTGCTGAATCCCTCCCTTGCTCAGGTGGCTGACTTGCGCGGCTCCATCAAGGCACTGGCTGTGGCCGACAATGTGCTGTACGTGGGCGGCCAGAGCTGCCAGGTGGCAGCCTACCGGCTGGCAGAGCTGCAGCCAGATGCGGGGCGCCCCGCAGAGGGCTGTGCCAGCGGTGTGCTGCCGCCGCTGCCGGCCGATCCTCAGGACGACCTGGGCACGCCGCGGGGGGCGCCCTGCGGCCCCGCCTCCGGCTACCCTGGGACTGGGAACCGCGTGCAGGCCTGCGGCGGCCCGTCTGTGGAGACAATACGCTGCATGGTGGGCCAGGCGCAGCCGCCCGCCTTTGCCTCTGCCCCCGAGCACTCCCACTGCGGCAGCATCACGGCACTGGCAGTGTGCGGGCCCTACGTGTTCAGCGCTTCCACAGACAGCACCGTGCGGGTGTGGCGGCGGGACACACTCGAGTTTGTGCGCGTGCTGCGGGGGCACCGGGGGTCGGTGCTGGCGCTGTGGGCGGGGCCAGGCATCGTGCTCAGGTGGGCGGCAGCAGCTGGGGGGGGTGGGATTTTTATTGGATGGTGCGATAAAGTTGTGCTTAGCATGCTCACATGGGCCAGCATGGGATGTCATGGGGTGGTCGTGCAACTTGTTCACGGGTGGAGCAGCATGTCGACATACCTTTTGTCCTCATCCCACCGGTGCAGCGGCGGGCGCGACCACCTGATCCGAGTCTGGGACGTGGATGTGAGTTGCACGATTAATGCATGGCCGCCTGCATTTTGCAATTGCTCTCTGAGCTTTTGCGACGCAGCCCAGGCGCCAGCACTTCATGCCCATGCACACCTACTCACCTTTCCACCCCGTCCTGCCCTGCCCTGCGCCAGACGCTGGTGTGCCGGCGCACGTTGGCGGGCCACACCGACGACATCCTGTCCCTGAGCGGCGTCAGCGTGCAGCTGCCGCCGCCCGATGTAGCAGAGCTGACTTCGCCCAAGAGCCCCACCGCGGCCGTCATTGCAGGCATCAGGTGCGGAGTGTGGGTTTGGATGAGAACGACAATGATGCTGTGGGTTGTGTGGTCAAAATGCTGGTTCTATGATGGTTAGGTGGCCCATGTGGCCTTGACATGCCCGTCCAACTTATGCCGTCCCTCCTGTTTGCCCCCCCTCCCCGCCATCTCTCGCAGTCCGGTGGGTGCCATGCTGCAGCCTGCGCCAGGGGACCCGACGAGCCCCATGGCCGCCGCCACCAGCCCGCGGGCGGGACTGGAGCGTGCGCTGCTGTTTGTGAGCGCTGGAGCAGACGGCACCGTGCGGCTCTGGTCAGGTGTGTTGGCATGTGTTGCTGCAGCTCTTTGATTGAGGCGGCTGTGGTTGGCATGGCATGGCATGGCATGGCATGGCAATTTAGGCGGCGTTGGCATGCCATGTGCATTCGTGTTTTTGTTACATGGTGTGGCATGGATGGCATGGCATGTGCGTAAAGAGTGTCATGATGACATGGGGTGGCATAGCATGGCTCGGCATGGCTTATGCATGGCATGTGCACTCATGCTTTCATGGCCATGAGCTGGGCATGGCTGGGCATGTGCATGCATGCTTCCATGGCATGTCATGGTGTATGGCTTTGCATTCATGCTGTCATGGCCATGGGCTGGTCATGGCATGTGCACTCATGCTGGCATAACACGACTGGGCATGGCACCGTTCATGCTGGTGCATGTCAATGAGATGACATGTGCAAGGCTGCTCTTCCCCCAAACAGCATGGCATCCACATGCCATGCCCATCCTGCAGCCAAGCAATCCCGGCCCTGGTGTAGTTGATCTGACCATGCTTTCCCATCCCGCCATGTCCTTCCTGCCCGCAGCCAAGTGCTACAGCTGCCTGCGCGTGTTCTGCAGCACCCGGCACGGCCCGCAGCCGCCGGTCATGAGCTGCGCTCTCACAGAGACGCTGACCGTTGGCGGCATGCATGAGGGTGCCATCCGCCTGTGGCGCACCGATGACACCTTTGCGGCTGCATTCTCAGGTGAGGGGGTTGAGAGCTGCCGGCTGGGGGGTTGATGATTGTGCGTTTGCCTGCATGTGCGTGCTGCACCGCACCATGACAATGTGCTGGCTGGCTTGCGAGGTCCTGGCTGTTGGTTGCTAGATGTGTACCCGCTGCTTACTCATCACCATGCACTCACTGCTCATGCTCTCCTCTTCCCACAGACCTGGTGGGCCTCACGCCCTGCAACGAAGGCAGCCAGCATGGCGGCACCACAGCCAAGGAGCACCTAGCAGCAGTGGCAGCGGCAGAGGAGGGCACAGGTTCCGGCATGCCGCCCGCCAAGCGCGTGAAGCTAGAGCTCCCCAGCAACCTGGCAGCAGCGGCGGCGGCAGCAGTGGCAAGCGGCGACTACAAGCAGCTTGCGGCGGCGGCGGCAGGTGCAGGGCTGGACATGTCCTGCGGCTGCCCGTCACCCGGCGGCGGCAAGCGCAATGCGGACCCTCTGGGACTGCAGCGCCTGGCCTCGCAGGCGGCGGTGCCTGCGCTGAGCACCAGCCGGCTAGAGCGTGAGCTGGAGAAGGCGCTGAGGGCCTTCATCCGCATCAAGTGAGGGCCTTGCGGGGTCGTGGTTATGGTTGGGGGCTGGGGACAGCTCCATGCATGAAGGCAGAGTGCTCCTTGCCTGGATGACAGAATGTTGCTGCCTGTAGGTCTGGCATGTGCCAGCTTGCACTGAGCTTTCACCTTTGATCTTCTGCTTCCCCACCCCGGTGTGCCTCCGCAGGACGGTGTCTGCCGACCCCTCGATGCACGAGGAGTGCTTCAAGGGCGCCAAGTTCCTGCTGCGCATCCTGGAGAGCATCGGGTGCGGGGGGTGGGTGGGGTGTTAGGTGACAACTAGTGCCCTGCTCCTTGGGGAGGCACACACCTGGAATGAAGTGCATTGAGGGCCGGTAGGGGCACTCGCCATGCTGCCGTGCTGTACGGCTGCTGCAATGAGCAGGCTCACCACGCACTCACACATACCTCTGCAGGTGCGAGGTGAAGCTGAGCCAGCCGGTTGAGGACAAAAATCCAGTCGTGCTGGGCCGCCTGGTGGCCGACCCAGCCAAGCCGACGGTGGTGTTCTACGGTGAGGCTTCGAATGAAGGAGGAGCTTGGTGCATCAGTGTGGCTGAGCATGCATGAGTTGGCAGCCCATGGAGCCCCTGGGACTGGTTTCATGTGCTGCTCCCCATGGGTCAATTACTGATGCATGCTTGCATGACGCCAGCATACTGCCGCCTGCCTCGCAACCGGCCCGCCACCTGCTTCCCATGCCACACCCCCACCCCACGCAGGCCACTACGACGTGCAGCCAGCCATGGAGGACAACTGGCTCAAGGACCCCTGGGAGCTGCACTCCATTGACGGCTGGCTCTACGGCCGCGGCACCACGGACAACAAGGGTGCGCTGTGGGCAAGGAGCGCGGGGCAGGGCAGGCGGCATGCCAGCGCCGGGCAGCACGCTGGGAGATGCATGACTTAGGGTGCTCACCTCCCACCATGGTTCATTGACTGATGGCTTCCCCGCCCTCTTCCCTCTACCCCTCCCTCCACCCCTCTCCCCCCACAGGCCCCGTGCTCGCCTTTGTGTACGCGGTCAAGGAGCTGCTGGAGGAGTGCAAGAGCGGCGGCACCTGCCTGCCCGCCAACGTCGTGTTCCTGATTGAGGGGGAGGAGGAGAATGTGAGGGCTGCTTGTTGATAATGTGGGAGGGGCATGAAGGAGGCAGTCCGTATAATGTGGCGCCACATGCAATTGTTGGTGGGCCACAGGCCGCAAAGGCAGGCGATGCTTGCGCTCTTGCCTTACGCACCACAACCCATGGCTGAGTCTGTCCCTTGCCTCCACCCCGCCCCCATGTGCAGGGGAGCACTGGTTTCCGCGAGGCGGTGCAGCAGAACCTGCGGTGGTTTGAGGGGGCGCGCCTAGTGCTCATCTCCAACACGCTCTGGGTGGGCGAGCGCCTGCCCTGCATCACATGTGAGGCGGGGGGTGGGGTCTAGGGCTGGTGTGGATGGGGGGATGAGTGGACGCATTGCATTTACAGCCAATGCACCTTGGGCGATTGGACGGAAGTGACCAGCCAGGCCATGCAGTGGGAACAACCCAACAACTCTGCTGCCCCTTTTCCTTCCCTGCGGCCCTGCAGACGGCATGCGCGGCATGATCAGGTGCGCTCAGGACAGGCCGCTACGCCCTGCTCAGTTGCAGCTTGCACGATGCTCCGTCGTCCGGCTGTGCAATGCACAACTTGCCCCCTGCAGGCATGCGCTCCAGCCCACTCAGATCGCCATTTCCCTCTGTCCCACACATGCAGCCTGTCGATTGAGGTGCGCGGCCCCTCGCGCGACCTGCACAGCGGCAACGAGGGCGGCGTGTTCACGGAGCCGCTGGCTGACCTGTCCAAGGTGCCTGGGGGTGGGGCTGGACAGGGTGGCGCAGGCCTGCTGTGGTGTCACATCAATTTTAGGCATTACGACACTTCACTCTGCCGTGATTCCCCACCTCACCCTCCATCTCCACTCCCTCACCACCCCCTCGCCACCAGGTGCTGGCCAGCCTGGTTGACAGCCACAACAACATCCTGGTGCCCGGCTTCTACGCCAACGTGCGGCCAAACATGCTGCAGGTGAGCAGGTCTCAAAGATATGGGTGTCCAGGGCCAGGGTTGCACGCACGACTGCGTGGATAAGCGTGCATGGGAGCAGCACAGCAGCCAATTATGTGCTTTAATCGCTTAGAAACATCGCATCTCCCAAACTTGCCCCACAGGCTGCGTTGCCGCGGCTGGAGGCCTCCCACGAGTTCAGCCTGGAGGGGTGAGGCGGGGCTGGGGTCGGCCGTGAGAGCACACCGGATGTTGGCAATTGGCGCTTCGACAGGATGTGCCCAAGGGCACACCAGCTTGGATGGGTGCAATGAATTGAGGAACCAGCAGTTTTCTCCTTACAAACATGCACTGCCTTCTACACCGCCCCGCCCCGCAGGTACAAGCAGCAGCTGGGCGTGCCCGACCTGACTGTGGGGCGCAGCGAGCGCGACGTGCTCACGCAGCGCTGGTGCCAGCCCTCCCTCAGGTCAGTTTGGGCGCATGCGGTGGTTCCCTGCGCAGATTTGAGCAGGCAGCTTGCTAGTCACAGCTGCGGTGTGCTGCTTTCCAACCCACCCAACCCATACCCTTTCATCTTGCACTCCTTCACACTGCAGCGTGGTGGATGTGCGTGTGGGCACCACCGAGGAGCAGACCAACGTGGCGCACTACCGCTTCGGGCCCACCCGCTTCTCCGTCATCCCCAAGGCAGCGGTGCGTGGCTGCTAGCAAAAGGGGCGACAGGGGCAGAGGGGAAAGGGATGCAAGTGCTCCTGCTGTTACAGCTGCTGCTGTTCGTGCTGTCCATCACTTCGTCCTTCACCCATCCACCCACCTCTCCCCCTCTCCCGCAGGTGGGCAAGGTCAGCGTGCGTTTCGTGCCCGACCAGGAGCCAGGGGCGCTTGTGGAGCTGCTGACCGCCCACATCAACCACGAGTTTGCCAAGCTGCGCTCGCCCAACACCTGCTCCGTGGCGGTGCGCTGGGTGGGGGCGGCATTGCTGCTGGGGCAGGGGGAAGCAGTTGCCTCTTTAGCTTGGCTCTTTTGAAGTGTCATCCCATCGGTTACCTCAGGGTGCCTGCACCAAGCGTGCCTGCCTTGTGCCCTGCTGCCCTGATATGCCCAAGCCCCGCCACCCCTGCCGCCCCGCAGGTGCACAATATTGGCGACTGGTGGGAGGCGCGGCCTGACTCGCCCTGGCTGCGCATGGCGGAGCAAGCCATCCGCAAGGAGTGGGGCACCGACCCACTGCTCGTGCGCGAAGGTGCGGTGGCGGGGAGGCAGGCAGGTGGCATGCTGTACAGGCATGCCTGACCTGGCATTATGGTAGGGTTGGGAGTGCCGGTCTGGTTAATCAAGCTGTCTGCTGATGGTGCCCACAGAGTTCGGCGGTGCTGCACCCCTCACCTGTTCTGCTCGCCTGGCCCCATCCTCCCTCGCAGGCGGCACCATGCCGGTGGCCAGCAGCCTGCAGAAGATGCTGGGCGCGCCCGCGCTGCTGCTGCCCATGGGCCAGGTGTGCTCTCATGGACTGCTGGCTGCTTGTGTGGCGGCGCACAACCTGCCGCATTGACCAGTCGATAAATCCTGTGTGTTTCAGCACCCTCCAACCCGCTTCCCCGCCTCACAACCCTGCACACCCGCAGGCCAGCGACTGCCCGCACCTGGCCAACGAGCGCATCCGCCGCCTCAACCTGGTGCGCGGCAAAAATGTGGTGAAGAACCTGCTGGTGGAGGTGGGGCAGGCGGCAGCTGGCGCCGGCAGCAAGCAGAATGGCGGGCTGGCAAATGGCGGCATGGCCAACGGCGGGGCCAAGTGAGCCGGCAGCAGCCACAGTTTTGTAGCAGCAGCATGCGTGTATCATCACCGAAACCCAACAGTCGCACTGCACTTCAGCCACCTACTTTGTTTCTCTCTTCACCTTTCATCCAGCCTGTCTCTTTCCCCAGCGCCCCATTGCATTTATGGGCACCGCTCCCTCCCCCACCACTCCCTCCCTCCCTGCCTTGAATGAGCGCCTGCCCACGTGCTGAGTGCGTGCTTACATATATCTGCTCTCTCTGAGGCGTGGAAACGGATTCGGTTCTGCAACTGGCGTGCCTGGCCGACAAACCAATGAAAGCAACGGGGCATGTGTTTAGTGGATGAGCGGTTCTTATCAGAGGGCGAGAGGGGGGGGGGGGGGGGGGGGGGGGGGGGATGTGGCAGACGGGATGCAAGCTGGCTGGCTTCAAGCCAGAATGGAGCTTCATAAAACGGAGGGTGTTTGCGCTGATTAGGCTGGCATGTAGAGCATGGCAGGCGGAAGAATAGATAGACGATGGCCCCGCAGGGCGCACATGAAAGAGAGGGAGGTCAAAGCCGCTTTGGAAATGAACAGGACGAATGGAGATGGGCAGAGCGTTACGTGTACACATGTGGCGGGGCGGTGGGGCTTGATGGGCTGGGCGGGTGTGCAGCTTCAGGGGGCGGGTAACGTGTTATGCCCGCCCCTGCGCTGCTTGCCTGGGCACTCCCCCAACCCATCAGTGCGCCGACTCATCCACGACGTACGCGCAGATGACAGTAATATCGTCCTGCTTGCCGCCCCGCAGCTTGCCCAGCTCAAACTTGCCGTCCTGCGGGGCAGGAGGAGGGAGCAGGCGGAGGCTACGGTTGAGCAGGGCAGCTGGGAGATCCCTTTTCTGCCCTACAACCATGGCCACGCACACCTGCGCGTGCTCCAGGCTCCTGTTGGCATTCCCAGCGGGAACCGACCTAGCAACCACCTTCCCCAGACCTCCACCCTCCATCCCTTAGCCCACCTTGAAGCTGGCGCTCATCAGCTTCTCCCAGATGGGGATGTCGTAGCCCTCCTCCCGAGCCTCACGCGTGTAGGGGCTCTCAAAGGTGGGGTCGGCCGCGTTGCGCGACGCCGCCGCAGCCATAGCCGCCGCCGCCTGCGGTGGTGCGGGAGTTGGGCCAGGGTTGCACACAGGTTGGGACGGGCGCTGTGCTCCTGGGTGCCGCACATGCTGATCACCGTTATCAGCTTTAATGTCACCCCAAGTCCACTCCGCTCTCTTGGCAGCTGCAGCTCCTCTGCTACCCCCTCCCAACCGCCCCCGCCCGCGCCCCTCTCCGCCGCCCCACCTGCTCCACATCGGCTGCAGAGCGGGGTGCCAGCGCCACAATGTCCTCGGGGTACAGGTTGTCCAGCAGGCCGTCGGTGGCCAGCACCAGCACATCGCCCGGCAGCACCTGTGGGCGGGGGGCAGGAAGGGAGCGGCGATGATGCTTCGAGAACGCGCTTCATGCTGGACAAGTGGCTAGAGACCAGCTGGGCAAGTCCAGCTGTTGCCTGGCTTGCAGGCCAGCAAACAAGGCCTCGCAATTTGCAAGGGCTGCAGGGAGCTGCCTTCCAGCCAGGCCGCACCTCAATCTGGTAGACAGCCGCGTCGCGCGCCCAGTCGGTGTCAGGCGGCAGGCCAAACTGCGCAGCATGGAAAGCGTGACCATCGTGACTAGCTGCTCACAACCGCTGCCATGCATCCGGCAACGCCTACTCCGAGAAGCATCATCCTTGTACCTGCTGCAACATGCTGCAAAACCCCACCCACACACACACCCCAGCAGCAGCGGCCCCCACCTGCAGCGGGCAGTCGAAGAAGTGCTGCATGGCGGGTGACTGGAAGTGCAGGCGGCCGTCGCGGATGAGCAGGAAGCCGCTGTCCCCCAGGTTGGCGGCGTCCAGCTGCGCCTTGCCCGACTGGCTGCTGGGCACCAGGCGCACCACACAGGCGGTGGAGGATCCAGGCATGAGTGTGGTGCGGTGGGCCACATCCAGGGCCTCAACAGCAGTGCGTGGCCCGTCCACCGAGCTGCTGGTGAGGGAAGGGGCGGGCGGCTGCACTCCCCCCATCTCCTCGTCATCATCGGAGCGGCCCGCCAGGCTGGCGCGGCGCGCCTGGTCCGCGGCGGCGGCGGCAAACTCATCGCAGCCGGGCTGGGCGGCCAGCCAGTCGGCGGAGGAGAGCACGTCGATGGAGCCCTCTGGGTACAGCGTGGCGCACTCCTGGGGGGGGGGGGGGGGGGGGGGGGGGGCAGGGGTTGGGGCTGGCAAATGGAGGGCCGGAGAGCTGATGCCAAACGTATCTGCCAGAGCCGGCACATGCCCTGCTGCCCATGACAGCCTTCATGATTGTACCCTGCTGCGCGCACCTCCAGGAACTGCTTGGCGGTGGCCATCAGCTTGCGGGAGTAGTCTGTAAGCGGCAGTGAGCAGGCAGCGGCATTGAAGTCTCGTATTGGAACTGCAAGTCTGCCATGCAGCAGCACACATGCACTGCCACTGCAGCATTCCTGCCCTAGCCCTGGAGAAATGGCAAAGCCGCCCGTCACCCCCCATGCCAAGCCACCCTCCCTACTGCACACCTGCGGGGTTGACGCCCGCCTCCTGCCAGCCGCCCACGCCGTCTGCGATGCCCGCCAGGCCCGCACCCGCGTCGCTCACAAAGAAGGCATCCTCGCCGCCGTAGTGCGCCTTGTTGGGGTGCGGGATGTTCTTGGCGCCAAAGCGCAAGCGCAGGCCGCGGTGCTGCACAGGCGCGGCCGCCTCGCCGTCGCTGCTGCTGGTGCTGGCGGCTGGCGCAGAGGTGGAGGGCTGCTCAGCCGTGGGTGCCGGGGCCGCGGGGGTTGCCTGGGCGGCCTCGCCTGCGAGGGCGCAGGGTGGGGAGGCGGGGTCCGTCGGCGGGGCCAACGAGAGGCGGCGGCGCCGCAGGGGTGCAACGGGCCCATCGCTGCGCGCCATCGCGCAGACACAGACAGGAAGGGCGTGCCAACCCACAGAAACTCACTGCGTGCCAGCAGGCGGGCCCTCCGAGCGTGGGGCACTGCTCCAGCAGGGGCGGGGCGCCGCAGCGCCGCTGGCGGGCAGCCCCACTGCACCACGGGGCTGTGCAGCTGCATGCCGGTCGTCAGGGGGGCGGGCGAGCGGCTGGGCCCCAAGGTGTGCAGCAACCCTCCTTGCAGCGAGCGCCCGCAGCTGCGTTTGTAGGAAAGAGGAGATGGTGGCGTGTGTTAGGGGACGGTTCCGATTCAATTTTGGCGGGGATGGGGCGGCGCCCGCGTGGCGAGCGGCGGCGGAAGCGGCGGTGCGCCGTGCGGCCAAGCATTGCGCACCATTTGCAGTGCACAGGTGTTGGTATGTTGGGCATGCCTTGTTGGCTTAAACGAGCCCCATTCCTTTTTGCAGTAAACGGTAGCGGTGTCGCACCGCTATGGTCGCCGCCCATGGGGCGCCTTCAGCGCTCAAGGTCAGTCGTATCATGCTTTGTCACATGCTGTTGATGGAGCACTGTCGAGAGGCTTAGAAGGTGTCTGCCTTCCAGGTACGCCGATCGTTCTTCTCTGCGCACCCCCAAAGGGCCTCCCTTACTGCTGACGAGGCTAGGTGGCAGCCTGAGGCAGTGGGCCGATCGGGGGGTTGCCAGAGCTGCCCTTTGCCGCCCTAGCACTTGGCCAGTGTTGCTGGCTGCTGCTGGGGCGTCTTGGACGCAGGCAGGGCTGTTGGCTGCCTCCTGGTCGTTGGCATGCATCAAACCCTCACCTCTACCCTACTGCCGCCGCTGCCGCCGCTGCAGCAGCGCTCGTTGCCGCCCGCTTGCTCCCATGCAACTCGCAAGATGCCAGCCCGTCTGCTGCGACTCATCCTGCTGCGGCATGCCTCCTCGGC
>VFQQ010000318.1_pt1 | contig 106937 bp, 88 predicted proteins | sample 3512341 | NCBI WGS metagenome assembly VFQQ01 (sample SAMN10412373, study PRJNA504923) | tailings metagenome | isolation source: Relicate 2 Philex TSF1 revegetated site | place: Philippines: Tuba, Benguet | collected 2017-08-29 | reverse complement strand
GGGTCGCTGGCCCCGCCGGAGGCGCTTCCGTTCAGGGAACCATGGCCAACGGCTGACGCCCAATTCCGGAAACCAACATCGCGGGCCCCCCTCACCAGACCCGTGGGAATCGCAGGGGACGCGTTCTGATGAAGAGGGTCCGCCACACCCAGTTCGCGAGGGGACACGAAACGTGTTCCATGGTTCGAGAGCGCTCATGGCCTCCGGCGGCCAGCAGCGTGCTGGACCCGCCAGCGGCCCGCTGGACCGGGGCGGAATCCGCCGGGAGACGCCAGCGACGAACCCGTTCGATGGGGTGCGTGTCCCCCCTGCGTCCATTTCCTGTCTCTCCGGGCCACGCATGCTGCTGACGATCTCCACGACCCGCACTCCTGCCACCGACCTCGGTTACCTGCTCCACAAGCACCCGGACCGGTGCCAGACGTTCGGACTGAGCTTCGGGCGGGCGCACGTCACCTACCCCGAGGTCTCGGACTCCCGCACGACCGCCGCCCTGCTGCTCGACATCGATCCGGTCGGGCTCGTCCGGGGGCGCTCGGGCCGCGCGGGCGAACAGGTCTCCGCCGCCCACTACGTCAACGACCGTCCCGTCGTAGCGTCGTCGTTCCTCAGCGTCGCCCTCTCGCAGGTCTTCGGCTCGGCCCTCGCCGGCCGGTGTGCCGATCGGCCGGAGCTGGTCGGCCAGCCCCTTCCCCTCACGGCGCGGCTCGATGTCCTGCCGGTCCGGGGGGGCGAGACGTTCCTGCGGAACCTGTTCGAGCCGCTGGGCTACACCGTCGAGGCGACGTTCGCGCCGCTCGACGAGCAGTTCCCGGAATGGGGGGAGAGCCCCTACGCCTCGGTGACTCTCATCGGGACGAAGACGCTGTCGGAGCTGCTGACGCACCTCTACGTCCTGATCCCGGTGTTCGACAACGACAAGCACTACTTCGTCGGCGAAGACGAACTCGAAAAACTGCTCCGGAAGGGGGAAGGGTGGCTCGCAAGCCATCCCGAGAAGGAGGCAATCACCCGCCGCTACCTGCGGCATCGCCGGGGGCTGTACCAGACCGCCCTGGAACGGCTCGCGGAGCAGGTGGACCCGACTCCGGACGAGACCGATGAGGGGGACGAGCCCCGGACTGCGGCGCGGGAAGCGACGCTCGAGCGGGAGCTGAGTCTCCACGAGCAGCGGCACGGGGCGGTGCTGGCGGCGCTCCGCGGCTGCGGCGCGGCGTCGGTCCTCGATCTCGGCTGCGGCGAGGGAAAACTCCTCCGCGAGCTGCTGGGGGATCGGCAGTTCACGAAGATCGTCGGGATGGATGTCTCGTGGCGGTCGCTCGAGCGGGCCCGGGACCGGCTGCGGCTCGATCGGCTTCCGGAGAATCAGGCGGAGCGGGTCGCGCTGCTGCATGGCTCGCTGATCTACCGCGATGTCCGGCTGGAGGGATTCGACGCCGCGGCGGCGGTCGAGGTGATCGAGCATCTCGATCCCCCGCGGCTGGCCGCCTTCGAGAGGGTGCTGTTCCGCTGCGCCCGCCCCCAGACCGTCGTCCTGACGACCCCCAACCGGGAGTACAACGCCGTCTGGGAGACGCTGCCGGCCGGCGAGTTCCGGCACTCCGACCACCGCTTCGAGTGGACGCGTGCTGAGTTCGAGGCGTGGGCCGGGCGGGTGGCGGCGGAGCACGGCTACTCGGTCCGGTTCATGCCGGTCGGGCCGCTGCACGAGACGCTGGGGGCACCGACGCAGATGGGGGTGTTCTCGCGCGCGTGAACCGGGGACCGTCCCGTTGGGCTGGCGGTTGGCGCCTGGAACCAGACTGTTCAGGCTGATAGTCCGCCGTACCGAACGTCTCGTAACGGAGAAATCCCATGACGATCAGCCAGAGTCTGCTTCCCGAATTCGATCAGGAGATGGCGAGCACGCGGAAGGTGCTGGAGCGCATTCCGGACGACAAGCTCGACTGGAAGGCTCATCCGAAGTCGAACACGATCCGCTGGGTCGGGACGCATCTGGCGACGATCCCGAGCTGGACCGGCTACACGCTGCATCAGGATTCGCTCGACGTGAATCCCGGCGGCCAGGAGATGCGGACCACTCCCGCGGCCTCGCGCGAAGAAATCCTGGAGCGGTTCGACAGGAACGTCGCCCAGGCGCGGAAGGACATCGCGTCCACGTCCGACGCGGAGTTCGCGAAGATGTGGACCCTGCTCAACAACGGGACCGCGATGTTCAGCCTCCCCAAGGCCGCGGTCCTGCGGAGCTTCGTGTTCAACCACATCATCCATCACCGCGGCCACCTCTGCGTCTACCTCCGGCTCAATGACATTCCGGTGCCGGGTCTCTACGGCCCCTCGGCCGATGAAGGCTGATCGCAGGGGGCGGAATCGAGCCCCTGCCAGACCGTGGCCGTCGGTCTCCTGGTAGAGATCGGCGGCCTGCACGCTTCGATCGGAAGGAAGCTTCTCCCTTGAGTGACCCTCGCCCCGCTGCCTCCGCTCCCAGCGCTGCTCCGACTCACCTTCACTCGGTCGGGACGCAGGTCGTCGTGCTCCGCTCCGTCCAGGGGGGCGGGGGGCGGACGCTCCATCCCGCCGGGGCGGTGGCGGTTGTGATCCGGACACCGGAGGACCTCGATCACTCCTACCGGGTCCGTTTCGCCGATGGTGTCGAAGAGGCGATCTCGCGGGCTGACGTCGTCGCCCTCGCGGACTACAAGGGGGGACCGATCGGAGAGGGAGCGCCGCCCCCGGCCCGGCCGGAGCTGTTCGAGCGGGTGATCTTCCGCTGCATCATCGGATCGCGGGCCTATGGCCTCGACGACGAGGCCTCCGACACCGACTACCGGGGGATCTTCCTGCCGACCGCCGAGGCCCACTGGTCGCTGTTCGGTGTGCCGGAGCAGCTCGAGTCGCAGGCGACCCAGGAGCACTACTGGGAGCTGCAGCGGTTTCTGGTCCTGGCCCTCAAGGCGAACCCGAACGTCCTGGAGGCGCTCTATACCCCGCTGGTCGAGAAGGTGACGCCGCTGGCGGAGGAACTGCTGGCGATGCGGGAGGCGTTCCTCTCGCGGCTCGTGTACCAGACCTACAACGGGTACGTGATGTCGCAATTCAAGAAGATGCAGGCGGACCTGCGGAACCAGGGGGCGGTGAAGTGGAAACACGTCATGCACCTGATCCGGCTGCAGCTCGCCGGGATCCACGTGCTGCGGGAGGGGACGGTCCCGCTGCGGGTGGACGCCCATCGCGATCAGCTCCGGGCGATCAAGCGGGGCGAGATGGCATGGGAAGAGACTGAGAAATGGCGGCTCAGCCTGCATCAGGAGTTCGACCGGGCCCTCTCCGAGACGCGACTGCCGGAACGGCCTGACTACGACCGGGCCGACCGGTTCCTGCGAAAGGCCCGCCGGCTGGCGACTGCGGACGCGCTCCCATGACGATCGACCCCCGGCTGCAGCAGCAGCTCGACGACCATCCCTATCCCCTGCTCTTCGCGACGATTGGTGGCGCGCACCTCCACGGGTTTGCTTCGCCCGGTTCCGACTTCGATCTGCGGGGAGCCCACATCCTCCCGCTCCGGACGGTGATCGGGCTGCACGTCCCTCACGAGACGATCGAACGATCGGGGGTTCGCGATGGCCTGGCGTTCGACCTGGCGACGCACGATGTCGGGATGTTCTTCCGCCTGCTGCTGAAGAAGAACGGCTACCTGCTGGAACAGCTCCTCTCGCCGCACGTTCTGCGGACCTCTCCCGACCATGACGAGCTGCGAGCGATCGCGGAGTCGACCGTCACGAAGCGGCATGTGCACCACTACTTCGGGCTCGCAGAGACCCAGCGGAAACTGCTCGTCAAGGCGGAGCATCCCCAGGCCAAGACCCTGCTTCACATCTACCGCGCTCTCTTGACCGGGCTGCACCTGATGCGGACGGGCGAGGTCGAGGCGAACCTCGTACGGCTCAACGAAACGGTCCGGCTGCCGTATATCGATGAGCTCATCGGTCGAAAGATCGCGGGGCCCGACACGAGTGTTCTCGAACGGACGGAACTCCCGTTCCACGAGCGGGAGTACGAGCGGCTTCGCGAAGAACTCCAGGCTGCCTTCGAGACGAGCGCGCTGCCGGAAGCCCCCTCGAAGGAGACCTCTGCGGCGCTGAACGAGCTGCTCGTTCGGATCCGGCTGGCGGCCTGCTGAGGGTCGATGGCGATGCGGTCGGGCCACCCGCGGCAGCGGCGGTGACGCGCGCTGTGCGGTGGAGAACCGTGCTCGAACACCAGCTTGCCGCATCCTGGCAAAGAATGTGTTAACCGGCGTCCAACGCTCTGCCGAGCGGGTTGGCTCACCGGTACTGTAGCGGCCATCCGGGATGGGCATCCGGCGTTCCCGGCGCGAGCTTCGCGCCGGGAACGCCTTTGGGAACACCACGCCCCGGAACTCCCTCGCCGGCACCGGAAGCGTCCGCTTCGACGGAACCCCGGGGAGGTGGCTTGGCCAGGCCCGAGCAGAAGCGGGAGAAGCGATCGTGGCGATTCGACGTTCCGTTCCGAGCCGGGTCACAGCGGCGACTCTCCTGCTGATGGCCCTGGCTGCCTGCGGATGCGGCGGCGGTGCGGCCCCCTCCCCGTCCGATCAGATTCGGCCGGCCGATCCGACGGCCTCGAAGGCAGCCAAACCGGTCCCCGCGCCCATGCCGGCCGCTCCCGCGAAGCCGGCTGCCCCTGCGGCGGCCGCAGCCAAGCCGGAAGCGGGTCCTGCTTTCGCAGCCGAAACGGCTGCGGCCGAGAATGAAGTTCCGCCGCCCCCCAGGTTTTCGCCCCCGGGGATCGCCATCACCCCCGAAGGGGGACTGCTGGTCGGCGTCGGAGCCCGGCCGAACGAGGTCGGGCTGTTCGACATCGCCGCGAACCGGATCACGAAGCAGATTCCGCGGCAGCCCGCGCCGATCACCGCGGTGACGTATGACCCCCGCAGCCTCTGGGGGGGGACCGGCGGAGCGGGGGGCGAGGTGCAGCTCTGGTCGCTCGCCCGCCCCAAGGTCGGACTCGATGAGTTCGCTGCCGAGGCGACGTCGGGGACGGCGTTCGATGCGCTCCTCGCGCACACCGGACCGGTCACCGCCCTGGCGATCGACGGCGCGGGGGGGAAACTCGCTTCGGTCGGTGAAGATGGAACACTGCGGCTCTGGCGGCTGGCCCGGGCTCGCGTCGGCAGTTCCCTCGAAGGTCAGGGAGGGGCGACGGTCGCCGCGCTCGCTTCCGACCGGAAGCGGGTCTTTGTCGGGGACCCGACCGGCCATGTCGGGATCTGGGACCTCGAAAAGCTCGCACTCAGCAGCAAGCTCGAAGGGGGCCGCGACCCGGTCACCAGTCTCCTGGCGAGCCGCGACGGCCAGTGGCTCATCGCGGGGGACCGCGGGGGGACGCTGCATGCCTGGGACCTCGCCTCGAACAAGCGGGTCGCGTCGATCCCCGCGCATCGCGAGGCGGTCGTCGGACTGGCCCTCAATGACGAAGGGAAGGAACTCTACTCCGCCTCGCGGGACGACCTCGTCCGGACCTGGAGCTTTCCGCTGGGGACGCTGACCAGGACCGCGAAGGTCGACCTCAACGGGGGGATCGCGGTCGGCGGCAGCCAGTTCGTCATGATTGTCCGCTCCGACCGGAGCAGCGTGCTCGACGCCGCCACCGGCAAGGAACTCCAGACTCTCCCCGGCCTCGGCGGCCGGCCGAATCTGACCGCGGCGAGTGTTCGCGGGGATGTCGTGGCGGCGACCTCCTGGGAAGGGACCGCACTCCTTGCGAGCGCGCCGCAGGGACGGGCGCTGGCGGAGATCCATCGGAACGGACGGGCTTACAAACAGATCGCGCTCTCGCCGGAGGGGGACGCGCTGCTGCTCGTCCCGGCCGACGGGGCTCCGACCCTGTTTCAGTTCTCGGCCGCTACGACTACGCCTGGACCGAAGATCCCTGCCGCGCGGGTCATCGCCGCCATTCCAGGGGAAGAGGGGATCCTCACCGGCGGAGAGGACGGCAAGCTGACCGAGTGGCCCGCCGGTTCGGACCGACAACCGGTCGCGATCGGCACGCTCCCGGAAGCGGTCCGGTTCCTCGCCTGCTCGTCGACCGGTGAACAGGTCGTGGCGGCCGGGGCGTCCACCGTGGCGCGATGGACCCGGCAAGGAGGGACCTGGGCCGCAGCCTCGACGACCACCACGAAGAGTCCTGTGGAATGTCTCACCTGGACCGCCGATGGCCAGGGGATCGCGGTCGGTCTTCAGGATGGCTCCCTGCAGATTCTGGCGGCCCAGCCGCCGACTGTGGAAATCGCGCTGGCGGCCGAGGCGGCCCGGGCCCAGCGCGGACGGATCGCCGCGATCGGCGGGAACCAGCTCGTGATCGCCGACGGAGGAACCGCCGGGCAGCCGATCGCCAGCCGCTCGGAGAAGTTCGTCGCCGTCGCGGTTTCGCCGCGTGACGGGCTTGTCGCCGTGGCCGAGACGAACGGGACCGTCCGGCTGATCCGCGGAGGGACGACTACGGAACTCGCGCGCGAATCGCTTGCCGGCAAGACCGTCTCGGCACTGCGGTTCTCTCCCGACGGAGCGTCGCTCGCGGCCGGGACCGCGACCGGCGAGATCGCGGTCTGGACCGCTCCGCAGGAGGGAGCCCCGGTAGTGACTCTCCCGGAAATGCTCGACGCCGGAGCGATCAGTCCGGATGGCCGGCTCGTCGCCGCGGCACTCGAGAACGGCGACATCCGCGTCCTGGAACGGGAGACCGGCGCGAAGGTCCGGGAGTGGAAGAACCCGGTCGGTCAGCCGGTCGCGCTCGCCTGGAGCCGTGACAGCGCTCTCCTGGCGGCGGCGGGGGAAGCGGGACCGGCCGAGGTGTGGAACGTCGCCAGCGGTGCGTCGGTCGACAAGCAGCCCGAGCGGGTCGGCCCCCGGCTCGCCATGGCGATTGCGGACAAGGGGACCTCGATCGAGATCGTTTCGATCCTCAAGGATGGGCGGCTCGAACTCTGGCAGCCCGGTCTCAAGACGCCGGAGCGGGTGACTCTCGAGGTCCGCGATCTCAAGGCGGCCAGCCTCGATCGGGGAGCGGCGCACGGCCTGCTGACCTCTGCCACGGGAGAAACCGTCCTGATGAGCCGCTCGGGCTCCGAGGTCAAGCTGGCGGATGTCGTGCAGGGAGAGGGGGCCGCGACGATCGCACCCGACGGAACGGTGATCGCCTGGGTCGAAGAGAAGCGCCGCGTGCAGGTGATGGAGCTGCGGGACGGGGCTCCGCGGCAGACGTTCGAACTCCCCGAGGAGATCGATGCCCTCCGGTTCTGCGGCGAACACCGGCTGGCAGCCCTCGCTCAAGGGGGGGTGACGCTCTGGTCCCGGTCCGGATCGAAACTCGAAACGCTGTCGGCGACCACCGGCCCGATCGAAGGGCTGTTCCACACCAGCGCCCTGTCGGGGAGCCTGTTTGTCCGGACCGCCGCCGGCGCGGAACTGCTGCGGATCTCGACCCGGCTGCTCGTCCCGGGAGACGGGAAGCGGATCGCCGATCTGGCAGTGCAGCGGCAGGGGAACGGAAACGACCGCGTCATTGCCTGTCGTGAGGGGGAGACGCCGCGGTCGGTCGACGTCGCCACGTGGCGCGACGCCGACGGACTCGCGGCTGCGGGGCTGGCCGAGGCGGTCGTTGCGACGACCGGCGGCGATCTGCTGCTCGGGAGTCCGGACGGAGTGAAGCGGTGGCGGAAAGAGAGCGGCCAGCTGGAGCCGGTCGAGTTCCCGGAGAAGCCGGGGCGGGTCCAGTTGGTAGAAGCGAGCCGCGACACAATCGTGCTCTCCAGCACCGTGGCCTACCGCATCCCTGCACAGGGGGCGGCAGTCGAGAGGATCGGCGGTGGCAACGCGCTCGCAATCGTGAACGGACGGGCGCTCGTCCGCACCGGCGATCGCCTCACCGTCGAAGCGTCGGTGACGAAAGAGATCCAGTTCGCCGCCGGCAAGGCCCGCTGGAGCGCCATCTGTCCCGGCGAAGCGGGAAGCCTCCTGGGGGTGACCAAGACCGGCGCGATCGTCCGGTTCTCGCCGGATGAGAAGGGACCGACCGAGGAAGGAACGATCGGTGTCCCTCCAGTCGCCGCGGTCCGCGACCCTGAGAAGCCGATCCTGTGGATCGCCGCGAAGTCAGGCGAGCTGTGGCAGTGGGACATCCCGCGGACGCAGGCCTCCAAATCGCACACGCTTCCTGAAGAGATCCTGAGCCTCACGCTCGACCCGGAACATCGGCAGCTGGTGGCAGGGACGGCGCGCAGCGTCGTGCTGCTTCCTCTTTCGGGGGACATGTTCGTCAAGGTGCCGACCGCCGGCCCGGTGAACTCCGTCGCTCCGGCGAAGGACCCGCAGCAGCTCTGGACGGTGCAGCGCGAGAGCCGCGTTGAGCGGGTCTCCGTTCCGCAGGTCCGGAGCGCCGGTATTCCGTTCCAGGAGCTGACCGCGGTGGCGATGCTCGACCGGTCGAACGTCGCCTGGTGCGGCAAAGGGAGCGACGGAGGGCAGGTGCATCTCCTCACAGTCGACCCGCAGCCGTCGGAAACCCTGTTCCGGGGGGCCCGCGGGACCGTGATCGGCCTGTTCAAGACGAGCGAGGACCGGTTCTACGCGCTCGGAAGCTCCGGCGAAGTGGCGGAATGGGATCCGCGAAACCCGGCCGCTCCCCTCCGAAGCTGGACGCTCGACCGCCGCTTCAAGAAATTCCTCGTGCAGCCCGCCTCGCGGCGGCTCGCCCTCGTCTCCGCGGCGGGTGGCGGCGCGGTGATCGACCTCGCCGCCCGAGTGGTTCTCGACCAGTTGCCGGGGGGCGACCAGCAGGTCGACCCGATCGCCTTCCCCGAAGGGACCCGCCTGACCGTGCTGGCGGGGGATTCGCTGGGGGTGCTGCCGATCAGCTCCCGCCGGACGACCGAGCTCTCCGGCCAGGGGATCGCCGACGCGGTCCGCCTCCCCGGGACCCCCGACCTGTTCCTGGCGACCGCCAACCCCCGCGGCGTGTCGCGGTGCGTTCCCGCGGACGCGACCCCGTCGGTCCCCTCCCTCGAACTCCCCTCGGCCGCGCAGCGGATCATCCCGATGGAGGATGACACGGGGCGGAGCCTCATCATCTCTGGGCCGGATCGGGGCCGGGCGACACTGACCCTCGCCCATCCGGCGTCCGGGAAAACGCTCTGGCAGCGGGCCGTGGAAGGGGAGGTTGTCTGCGCCTGGGCAGGCCCCCGGAGCCTGCTGGTCGGCACGAAGGTGGGAGGAGTCTACGTCCTCAGCACCGCCACCGGAGAACTGAGCCAGGCCTTTCCGTGCGAACCGCCGCGGGCCCTGTTCGGGCTTCCGCGAGAAGGGGGCGAAGCGTTCCTCGTAGTGACCGAAGGGGGGCGGCTGCTGACGCTCGAGACGACGGCGCTCCGGTCGATTTCGGCGGCCGAGGGAGCGCTCACCGCTGTGACGTTCGACCCCGCCGGAGCGCTCGCCGCCACCGGTGATGAGGCGGGACGGATCACGGTCTGGAAGCTCGACGACGGGACCGTCGTCGCCCGCTGCCAGGGGCTCGAGGCCCGTGAAGAGGACGGCGACCAGAAGGCGAGCCCGGGGGGCGCAGTCTCGAGTCTCGCGTTCGCACCGGACGGCAAGCGGCTGGCGGCCGCCTCGCTCGGTCGGCAGGCGGCCCTGTGGGATCTCTCCGCGGCAAAGCCGGACGAGCCGGTGGCCCCGCTCAGGACATTCCCCCATCCGGTTCCGGTGCGGGCCGTCGGGGTCTGGCCCGGCGGTGAACGGCTCGTCACGGCAGCGGACGACAATCTGCTTCGGACCTGGGATGCCGCCACTGGCTTTGAGCTGGAGCAGTATGCCGGCCACGAGACGACACCTCTCGCGATGCAGCTCCTGGCGAATGCCGGAGCCGAACAGATCCTGTCGTATGATGCCGGCGGGACGTTCCGGCGGTGGAGCGCCGCCAAGGGGCTCGCGACGAAGACACCCGCGGGGGTGATGCCTCCCGGTGCGACTCCCGAGACCCCACCCGTGGCTCCGCCGCCGGTCCGGATCGAGACGGCGGAGACGATCTCGATCGCTCTCAAGATCGCGGATCGGCTCGACGTCGCGCGGAGCAAGGAGGAGAAGGGAGCCAGGCCGATCTCGCTGCTTGTCCGGAGCGACGGAACCGCCGCGTCGGGGCGGGCTCCCGAGGCGACGATGCGGAGCGCGATCGGGACCCAGCTCGAAGAGACGGTCGGCGCACTCCGGACGGAGACGAACGACCGCCGCAAGGACGAGCTCCGCCAGACCGCCGCGACGCTGCTCGACCGTCTCAACTCCCTCAAGCCCGCCACCGAAGCGGATCCGGCGGCCTTCCCGGTCGAAGAGGAGATGCAGGTTCAGGCCGAGGGAGAGGGACTGGGAGCCACGCTCCCGACGTCGCTCGTCCTGGGGCAGGAGAAGTTCGCGGCGCCGCTGACCGCCCAGCAGGTCGTGGCGATCAAGACCACCTACAACTTCGTTCCGGGACAGGCCGCGCCGGTCCGGATCTGCATTCCGTCCGACGGCAAGACGATCCTGGCGCTGCAGCCGGGGACGCCCGGCGGACAGGCCCCGCCCCCGCCCGTGATTCCGGAAGGAGCGGACGAAGCGATGCGGCAGGCGCTTCTGCTCCGGGCCGAACGGGCCGCCAGCCGGCTGACGCAGGGGGTGGTCGAGGCATGGGACGTGGCGACCCGGCTCCGGCTGCGGCGGTGGACGCAGGTCGCCTCGCTCGAGACCCGGTTCGTCGGCCTGACCGCGGACGACTCGACTCTTTATACGCTGCCGGACCTCTATGCCTTCGGGATGGCTTCCGGGGAGCACCGCGAGATCGCGACCGGAGTCCGCTTCGCCAGCGTCAATACGAGCGCCGCGTCCCTCGCCTGCATCGCCCCGCCGGGGCGGCCGGGGGAGACGAGCGAGATCCTGCAGCTGCTGAGCGGCAAGACCCTGACGCGGCTCAATCCGACGCTGACCGCCTTCGAGGCCTACGTGACGGCGCTCGCCTTCGCGCCGGACGCGAGCCGACTGATCGTCGCGATCCGGGAACGGCAGCGGCAGCGGCTCGTGGAGCTCAACCCGCAGACGCTGCAGGAGGTCGCGGTGCTCGAGACCGTTCCCTACACCAGGCCGTGGGCCAATGAAACGGAGCCGCAGGGGACGTCGCAGATCCTGTTTCTCGATCAGGGGAACCGCTTCATCACCTACGGGCAGAAGCCCGCCGGGGGGTATCAGTTCGTCGTGTGGGAGGGTCGAAAAGTTCTCTCGACCCGCGAATCGAAGGAACCGCTGATCTCGGAAGACGCGCGGCGGTCGAGCTGGCCGATCGCGGGGACGACGCGGGTCGCCATCCGCGAGGGGGGGAAGGTCCACGTGATCGACCCCAAGAAGCTCGCGGAAGAGTTCCAGGTCGACGTCGCCGAAGCCCACATCGGCAGCAGTACGTCGATCGCGATCTCGGGGGATGGAGCCTGGTTCGCGAGCGGCGACGACGGTGGAAACGTGGCGGTCTGGCACCTGCCGACGGGGGTAGGACCGCTCCTGTTCCGCCCGCAGCTCGGTCCGATCGTCGGCCTCGATTTCTCGCACTCCGGCCGGTACCTCGCGACCCTCGGCGAGGAGAACATGCTCCGGATGTGGAAGCTGAGTCTTCCGGAGTCGAAGTCGATGGAAGCGTTCTACCAGAACCACAAGGCCCGGCTCGCCAGGTTCCGCAAGCCGAAGACGGCGGCCGCGGCGGAACGCTGACCAGCGGAATCGGCCCGCTACCGTGATGCGGCTTCCGAGGGGCGGTGTGCCACGGGTGCCGAAGCGGTGAGGCGCGCCGCGCGTCGAGCAGCCCGTTTGACCCACCAGAGGTAGACGCCGCTGACGGTCAGAATTGTCGTGAGGACTCCGAGGAAACAGACGAAGATCCGGTACGGGTGGCCGCCGACGTCGGCGAAGTGGAGGGCGACGATCCAGGTGTGGATCGTGTTGCCGGCCGCTTCGCCCGTCGGGGCCTCGAAGGCGACCCGCTCGCCGGTGTCGGCGCTGAACCAGATCGCAGTGTTGGCGTATTTCTCGCTCACGTCCCGGCTGCTCCGAACGATGTAGCGGAACATCCCATAGGCGGGGAGATAGCTCAGGCCGACTTCCCGATCGATCGTGAGTTTGCGTTCCCTGGCTTCGCTCTCGATCAGCTCGCGGCCCCGGAGGACGGCGTCGTCCCACGTGAGGGTGTAGGTCCACCGCGGCGCGGGAAGCCGCGGGAGGGTTTCGAAGGGGCCCTCTTTCATCCCGAAGACCGCGTTCATCGCCGGGAAATAGACCTCCCCCAGGTTGAGCCCGACGGCTGACCAGGCGAAGACGAACAGCATCCCCCACAGCCAGAGTCCGCTCGCCCGGTGCCAGGTGAAGGTGGTCTTGAACAGGCTGCCGGTCTTCACCAGCCACGACCGGCCCCACCGGGACCACCAGCCGCCGCCGGCTGTCGCCCCCTCCGTCCCGCCGCGCTGCCGCGGCGGAAACGTGAGGTATGCGCCGACGAAGCAGTCGATCGTCCAGACGAGAGCGATGCAGCCGAAGATCGTCCGGCCGACTGCCCCGAGGTTCAGCGAGTAGTGGAGCCGGTAGAGGAACGGGAGGATGTTTTTCGCTCCCTGCCGCAGATCCCCCCGCATCCGGCCCCCGAGGATCTCGCCGCTGTAGGGGTCGAGGAAGTACTGGTCGTTCTCGAGGGGCCGGGGTTTCGGCGCGTCCGGGCCGGAGGCTTGAGCCGCCGCGGGGGCCGGGCGGACGAAGAACTCAACCGCGTCGCCGGGAGGGGTGTCGAGCGGCACGTAGGGGACGTGGATCCCGGGGACGCTCGCTTCGAGGCGGTTCCGGAGCGCGACCGGGCTGAGGGGGAGGGCGTCCGGGGCGTGGGGCTTCGGGCGGTGGAGCGCGGGATTCGCGAGGTGGTCGAGGGCGTGGTAGTAAGGGAGGAACGCGCCGGTCACCGCCGCAAGGAGCAGGAACGCCGCCATCGCCAGCCCGAGGTAGCGGTGGAGGAGCAGGCAGAAGCGGCGGAAGCTCATGACAGGAGGGGCGAGAGAGAGCCGGACGGCCGGCCTGTGGGGACGGGGGAACGGGGAGGGGGCAATCAGTGGACCTGCTTCACCGCATCCCGGTACAGCCAGCCGAACATGATCCACGACATCAGGAACGACAGCAGCAGGTTCAGCGTCTGTCCCACGACGTACAGCGTCAGCGGTTTCCCCGCCTTCATGTAGGGGAGCAGCTCGCGGAAATTCGTCTCGAGGCCGATGGAGACAAACGCCAGGCAGAAGAGCCAGCCGCGGATCGGCGTCGTGATCCCTTTCGTGACGAGATCCTTGATCAGGACCCCGCCGTCGGGGAGCGCCGTGTGGAGCAGCGAGAAGATGAGCGAGGCGGCCACGAAGCCGATCACGAACTTCGGGAAACGGTACCAGATCTCCCAGAGGGTCGGCTGCGGCCCCCCTTCCGTTCGCTCGACGCGGCTCGTCCAGTAGACCGCCACCGCAAACGCCATCACGCCGATCAGGACGTTCTGGATCATCTTGACCGTCACGGCGAGCTTTTCCGCCGTCGGGCCGACCAGTTTCCCAGCCGCCGCGACGGCGCCGGTGGAGTCGATCGTCCCTCCCATCCAGGAGCCGGCGACCGCCTCGTCCATCCCGACCGCTTCGATGAACATCGGCTGGGCGATCATCATGATCGCCGTGAAGGCGAGCGACAGCCCGACCGCCAGCGAGATCTCTTCCTTCTTCGCCCGGCAGGCCGCTCCCGTGGCGATCGCCGCCGAGACCCCGCAGACCGACATGTCGGCCGAGATCACGATGTTGAGCGACTTCGACTCGATCCCCAGGATCTTCTGGCCGAACAGGTACGTCCCGAGGAACACGATCGGCGTCGTGACCCACGAGACGACGATCCCGGGGAGTCCGAGCTGAATCAGCAGCCGGAACAGGACTTCCGCCCCGAGCAGCACGAGCCCCGTTTTGATGTAGAACTCCGAGAGGACCGCGGGCTTGAGCCACGCCGGCAGCCCGACCGTGTTGCTGATGACCATCCCCAGGAGCAGCGCCCACAGGACGTACTCGAAGTTGTAGTAGTGCAGCATGTGCTGCCCGGCGAGGACGTACGAGGCGACCGCCAGCGCGAACAGCGCGGCGAAGGCGACCGCGAACCGGCCGGCCGATTCGCCGCGGAGCCCTTGCGCCGCCGTGAACAGCGCCAGCAGGAACCCGCCGATCGCCGCGATGCCGGGGATCAGCGACTTGCCCTCTTTGGTGAAGGCGTCGAGCGGGTTCGACGCCCAGGTCGCCGGCGCGGCGATCCACCCTTTCAGGAACGGGGGGAGCGAGCCCTTGCCGTCCTGGATGACCGCTCCGCCGAAGTAGACCGCCAGGAACGCCGCGGCGAGGATGACGCCCCCCAGCCAGATCGCCCACCAGTCGTCCTTGGTCTTCATCTCCGTCCAGATCGACCGCGGCTTTTCGATCGGGGCAACCGAGTCCGGAGCGGGCGAGATGGGCGCGGCGGGACTGGACATCGGATCTCCTGTCGGGGCGGGCGAGGGAGCGGGAGGACCTTGAAAACTAGCCTCCCCTCACACCGCCGACAACCGCTCCGCCGCCGCAAAGAGGCCTCCCCTTCCTCCACCCTTCCTCTCCCGGGGGCCGTCAGTCCGCGGCCGAGGTCCGCCGTTCGAGCGCGGGATCGGTCACCATTCGGCTCAGTCGACTCTGGAGTCGTTGTCCCGCGGCACTCCACCGGCCCGCGGCGACCGACGTCGCGCCGAGGGCCGCGAGGCTGGCGAACCGTTGGATCAGCCCGGGCCAGGTCCAGCCGGCTCCGGGGTCCGGGATCTGCGAGATGCACCAGACGGCCAGCACGTCCCCCAGCAGCACGACGGCGATTCCCTGAGCCAGCAGCAGCGACGCGGCGAAGAACTCGAACGCCGCCCCCCGCCACATCCCGCACTCCGCCGCACTCTCCCCCGGATGTCCGTTCGAGGAGGCGGCCAGGAACGCGCAGACCCCCGCCAGCCCGAGCGAGGTAGTCAGCGCCGTCAGCATCAGCGAATCGGCTCGCAGCGGAGCCACAGACAGGATCGAGAACCCCCATCCGACGAGAAACAGGATCAGAGACCACCGAAAGGCCACCCCCACCCCGTTCGCCACCGCCTGTCCCATCGTTGAGCCCTCCGAGGAAAACGCCATGTCCACCGGGTTCGATCTCCGGCAGGGGAGGTTCTCTCCCGCGATGAGAACGGAGCGGCCCGGTCTTGGATCACTTTTCTTTGATTTGTCGCGTGGGAGCCGTCCCGTGCTGGCCGGAGGATTCCCCAGGCCGCTCCCCCCTCCCCCTCCCCAATCCGCACCGCTCTTCGCTCCTTCCGGGGCCCGGGCAGACCCCTGGCTACTGTCGTCTCCCGGGAGCGAATACACTGTTCGATTCGGCTCAGGCCGCTCCCGCCCCCGCCCGCTCGTCTGATCGTCCATGAACTACCCCCGGATCGGCTCGCTGAAGTCCGTCGATGAGTTCCGGGGAGTTCTGCGCGCGGCCGGTGGAGGGGGCGAGACGCTTCCCGCCGATGACAAGTCCCTCTCGGCCGCCGAAGGTTCGCCGCTCGCCACCCCCCTCCACTGCGGAACGCTGACGATCGGCAACCGCTGGTGCATCCACCCCATGGAGGGATGGGACGGGACCCCCGAGGGACAGCCGAGCGAGCACACGATCCGCCGCTGGCACAACTTCGGTCTGTCGGGAGCGAAGCTGCTGTGGGGAGGCGAGGCCTTCGCCGTCCGGCCCGAAGGGCGGGCGAACCCCAACCAGCTCTGCTACCGCCCCGAGAACGAACGGGGGATCGCGACGCTCCTCGAGACCGCCCGTGCGGCGCACGCCGCGGCGTTCGGCCCGCAGGCGTGCGACGATCTGGTTGTCGGCCTGCAGCTCACGCATTCGGGGCGGTTCTGCAAGCCCCACTCGAAGACGAAGTTCTCCCCCCGGATCGCCTACCACCATCCGGTCCTCGACCGCCGGGTCGGCGTCGCGGCCGATGATGACTCGGCCCTCCTGAGCGACAGCGAGATCCGCTCGATCATCGACGACTACGTCGTGGCTGCCCGCATGGCGCAGCGGCTCGGGTTCCAGTTCGTCGACCTCAAGGCGTGCCACGGCTATCTCGGCCATGAGTTCCTGTCGGCCCACACCCGGCCGGGACCCTATGGCGGCGACTTCGAAGGGCGGACCCGGTACATCCGTGATGTCGTGGCGGCGGTCCGGAGTGAGTGCCCCGGCCTCGAGATCGGCATCCGCCTCTCGCTGTTCGACGCTCCGCCGTTCCGTCCCGATCCCGCCCGCAGCAAAGGGGGGAAGCTGGGGCCGGGAATTCCCGAGGTCGTGCCCGATTCGCCCCGGCCGTTCGGGGCGGATGCTCACGACTTCCTCAAGATCGACCTCACCGAGCCCCTCGCGCTGCTCCGGCGGCTGCGGGATGACCACAACGTCCGGCTCTTCAACCTCAGCGCCGCCTCCCCCTATTACAACCCGCACTTCCAGCGGCCGGCGTTCTATCCCCCATCGGACGGCTACCAGCCACCCGAGGATCCGCTGCTCGGCTGTCTGCGGCAGATCGAAGCGGTTCGCGATGTGAAGCGCGAGCTGCCGGATCTCGTGCTGGTCGGGACCGCCTACACGTACTTTCAGGAGTACCTGCCGCACGTCGCACAAGCTGTGATCCGCGACGGCTGGGTCGACTCGATCGGGATCGGCCGGCTGGTCCTCAGCGACTGGGAGTTGCCTGCGAAGGTCCTTCGCGGCGACAACTATGCCGCCGACAAGAAGATCTGCCGGACCTTCAGCGACTGCACGACCGGTCCGCGGAACGGCCTCCTCTCCGGATGCTTCCCGCTGGACGACTACTACAAGCGCCGCCCGGAAGCGGACGAACTGAAACAGGCCAAGGACGCCCTTCGCAAACGCCTCCTGGCGGAAGCCACGGGGCCGACCTGACCGACGCGGATCCTCCGCCGGGCCTCTCCGTCGGCCCGCCCCGGCTTCCGCTCTTTTGACGACAACCCGCCCGCCGCATTCGATCGAACCTCAATGGACCCTGTGAAGCCGACGATCTCGAGCAACATCCCGCCTCTGGAGCCCCCTTCGGCTCCTCCGCCGGCATCGGCTGCGCCACCGACGGAGACCGCTCCGGCTGCGTCTTCTGCCGGCGACTCGGCAGCCTGGCCGCCGAAGCCCGCGAGTGCTCCCGTGGAATCGGCTGTGCGGGACTCGGCCGCCTGGCCACCGCCGGCCTCCGCTCCCGTGGCAGCCGCTCCGGAGACCCCTCCGCCGGGGGCGACTCCCGCGGCCCAGCCCGCCGCAGAAGTCCCTCCCGCCTCGGCTCCCCAGGAAGTCGCGGCCGAGCCGGCCAAACCTTCCGCGCCGGTCCCCGCGAGCCCTGTTCCGGACGTCCGCGCGACCACGCCTCCGACCGCTGTCCCTCCGACCGCTGCCCCGGCTCCATCACGGCCGCCCGAACCGGGGGCCTCCCGGCGGATCTTCACCGCCCGTCCTGTCTCGCCGCCGGCGGCGACCGCTCCCGCGCGGCCCGCGGCCCCTTCGGCTCCGGTCCAGCCCGGACAGCGGGTCCGGCCGAACGCCCCGTCGGAGACCGCCGTCTATGAACTGATCGCCACGACCGCGTTCGGGCTCGAGGCGATCGTCGACCGCGAGATCCAGGCGCTCGGCTACACCGACACCCGCATCGAAGATGGCCGGGTCCGGTTCTGGGGAGACTATCAGGCGATCTGCCGCGCGAACCTCTGGCTCCGCTCCGCCGACCGGGTCCAGATCGTGATCGGCGAGTTCGAAGCGGACGACTTCGACCCGCTCTTCTTCCAGACCCGCGAGCTGCCGTGGGAAGAGTGGCTCCCGATGGACGCGCAGTTCCCGGTCAATGGCCGGAGCTTCCAGTCTCGGCTGCACGGGATCCCGGTCTGCCAGAAGATGATCAAGAAGGCGATCGTCGAGCGGCTCAAGACCAAGTACCAGCGGGCCTGGTTCCAGGAGACGGGACCGGTCTACGACATCGACTTCATCATCCTGCGGGACCGGGTGACGCTGACGCTCGACGCCACGGGGGACGCGCTCCATCGCCGCGGTTACCGGCCGGAGGCGGGGATCGCCCCGCTCCGCGAGACCCTCGCGGCCGCGCTGATCCAGCTCAGCTACTGGAACCGCGAACGGCTCCTGGTCGACCCCTGCTGCGGGACCGGGACGATCCCGATCGAAGCGGCGATGATCGCGCGGAACATCGCCCCCGGCCTCAACCGGGCCTTCGCCAGCGAGAGCTGGCCGCAGGTCCCCTCGAAGTACTGGGCCGAAGCCCGCAAGGAGGCTCGGGACCTCCGCCAGAAGCCGCTGGCGACCCGCATCTGGGGCTCGGATATCGATCCCCGGGCGATCGAGCTGGCGAAGAAGAATGCCCGCGAGGCGGGCGTCGCCGAGGACATCACGTTCTCGGTGAAACCGGCGGGGCAGCTCGCCCTGACGCAGGAGTACGCCTGCCTCGTCACGAATCCCCCCTACGGCGAGCGGATGGGGGACCGGGATTCGGTCGATGCGCTGAACCGCGACCTGGGGGCGATCGCCCGGTCGCATCCGACCTGGTCGACCTACGTCCTGACGCCGCACCCGCTCATTGAGCGGCAGTTCGGCCGTCGGGCGGACCGCCGCCGCAAGCTGTTCAACGGGCGGATCGAGTGCACGTACTACCAGTTCTACGGCCCGCGGCCTCCGCGCGAGCAGGGGGACGAAGGTCCTCAGGCTGCCGCCGGATCGTCCGAGCCTTCCGCTAGCCTTAAGGCGCCGTCGCAGGAGCCGCCTCGACAGCCGGAGCAGGTCTCGTCCCCCGCGACCACGACCGCATCCGAACCGGTTCCGCCGGAGGGCCCGCCGGCGGACGAGAGACCTCGCAGCCTCTGGGATATGGCGGGAGGCGAACCGAAGCCGGAGGATGCCTCCTAGCGAAGCACTCCCGACAGGGGGCCACAGCATCGCCGTGACCGGTCGGGCCGCCTGAGCGATTGTGGGCCCGCAACACCGGGAGCGGGAAGCGACTTGAATCGGGCGATGGTCCCCATCGCACCGATTCCGCCCCCCCCGACTCCATCCGACCGCACTAGCGAAGCTTCATCTCGAGCCCGACCGAGAGTCCGTGGATCAGGATCTCGTTGCTGCTCCCCTTGGCGACGACCGCGGGCGGGTTCAGCAGGCCGTTGTCGTTGTAGTAGATCGCATCGGGAGCGCGGGCCACGTTCGCCATGACGAGCAGATTGTAGCCGACGCGAAGGCTGGCGTACTCGGTGACGTGGATCGTGGCGTTGAGTCCCAGATCGAATCCCGGCCAGAACTTGTTGCCGCTGTGCTTCGTCGAGACGGTGCCGTCGTCGAGCGTCGGATCGAGCGGCGAGTTCCGGAGGTTCACCGTCGTCACGGCGGTCGAATAGTTGTTGACCCCCATGATCACCCGCGGTTCGACGCCGAGGGTCACCCACTTCGACTCCATCTGGACCCGCATACCGGCCTGAACGCCATACAGGTTGTTGACGGTCGTGGAGCGGATCTGGTTCGTGATCGGGTCGATGAGCCGTCCCGTCAGGCCGTCGATATTCCAGCGGTTGTCGAAGTAGCCGTACTGATTGAAGAACTCGTTGTAGTTCATGTACCGGAAACCGATCATCGGCTCGACGGTCCAGGGCTGCGGGGTCGTCCGCAGCTTGTGGTAGTAGTTGACGTCCGCCGACCAGACCCGGTTCGTGTATGTGGCCTGGAACTGGTCGTAGAGGATGACCACGTCGCCCGGAACGCCGTTCGTCAGCAGGCTCGTCCCGACGAAGAACGGAAGGTCGGCGAGACCTCCCCCCACGTTGGGATCGGGCTGCGTGAGCCCCAGGGAGTTGAACCGGCTGGTCGAGTCCTCCAGGATCCAGAACGACGATTCGACCGATCCGGTGAAGATCGGCAGGATGAACGTCCCGCGGAAGCCGTCCTGCTTAGGCCAGCTCGGAAGATTGTCGGTCGTCGGCACGAAGGCCGAGCTGAGCGTCGAGTTCGGCAGCGTGATCAGGAATTCCTGGCTCGGGTCCGGCACGCCGGCCAGCGGCGCCCCCATCAGGGTCCGGTCCATCCGGCTGACCGACCAGTTCAGATATTCGAGCCGGAACCCGATCCCTGCGAGGTGCTCGCGGATGTCGAGGTCGACGGGCGAGTCGATGTCGTACAGGAAGCCGCGGTCGCGGAGCGGCGGAATGAGTTCGGGGTCATACGGGAGGCCGGGCTCGTCCCAGCCGCGGGCCTGATGATGCGGGGGGACCTGCCATCCCCCGGGGGGAATGTACGAGGGATCCCCGTAGAGCCCGTACGGGGGCGCCATCTGCTGCGCGTTCCCTGTCGACGTAGCGAGCAGGAAGCCGCCCAGGAGACATCCCCAGATCAATGAGCAACGGATCATCGGAGTCCTTCCCTTCGTCCGCACCATCCCCGGTACGCTCCCTCCTCGTCTGTCCGTGGCAGGGCCAAACGATGACGAGAGCGCCGGTCGTACGTCGTTTATCGGTCCCGCTGCCGAGTCGGGTTGGGGAAAATGTTCCGAAAATCCCGATCCTGCCACGCCTTGCGCGACTTCGATCGGCGGAATCTGCCAGCAGCGAAGCGGGCGGGACCATGGACTCAGGAGGGGACGCTCGCTCGTGCGCGGCCAGAAAGCCCAGGATTTCTTGGCATCGGTGCAATCCGGGGGACAAAGGTCCCTGCCGGACCCGGGATTCTGACCGAAAAGTGTCAAGACCGGAGACCAGGCCCGGTGCCGGCCGGCCCGGTGTCCGGGACGCCGGCGGAGGGGTCTGCCCCGGCAAGATCGAGAACCGCTCGACTGCTGCGAAACAGGACCGGATCGGTCACACAACAGGGCTCCGCTTCGGCGAAGCGATCGGGCCGGAATCGCATCCCTTCGGGCGAGTCCCGGCAGCCCCTCTCTGCACGCGGTCAATCGCCACCGGGAACCCAGGACGGTTTCCGCCGCCACCTCGGTGATCTTCCCGTAACTTTCTCACGCCGATCGATCCCGCCGACGTAGAGGGGGCGTACAATCGAGGGGTGCCAGGACCCTGTTCGCCTTCGGCTGCCGAGCCATGACCGACATCGCCATCGACTCCCCCGGACGGGTCTCTCACAAATCGCTGGCGGTTGCCGCCCGATCGCTCAGCCAGATGCTCCTGGCGGGGGTCGACATCCGGAAGGCGCTCACGACGGTCGCCTCGAAGTGTCCCGACGCGCGGCTCAAACGGGGTCTCGATGACATCGCGCTGCAGATCAAGGGGGGGGAAGATGTCACCTCCGCGCTCCGCTCGCACGGCGAGCTGTTCCCGTCGCTGTTCGTCGAGCTGATTCATGTCGCGGAACAGACCGGCTCGCTCCCCGAGGTCCTCCGGGCGCTGGCGGACCACTACGAGAACAACGTCCGCCTTCGAAAGGAGTTCCTGGCGCAGATCGCCTGGCCGGTGATCCAGCTCGTGGCGGCAATCCTCGTGATCGCGCTCCTGATCTTCATCCTCGGGATGCTGCCGGCGAAGGTCGACATCCTCGGATGGGGGCTCCTGGGGCCCACGGGGGCCGCGATGTGGCTGATGGGGTGGGGCTTCGCGGGGGCGACGCTGATCATCCTCTATCGCACGCTGACGCGGATCCCCGCGTTCCGGACGATCGTGCACCGAATCCTGATGGGGCTGCCTGTCGTCGGAGGCTGCCTGCGGTCGTTCGCGATCGCCCGGTTTTCGTGGGCGCTCTACCTGACACAGGAGGCGGGACTGCCGATCGACGACAGTCTCGACGCGAGCCTCCGGGCGACGGCGAACGGCGCATTCGTCAGCGCCTCGCCGCAGATCGTGGAAGACATCCGGCGAGGGGAAACGCTCACCGAAACGCTGGAGCACGCGGGGCTGTTCCCGAACGAGTTCCTGCAGATCGTCGACGTCGCCGAGACCTCGGGAACGGTGCCGGAGCAGCTGCATCGACTGAGCCCGCAGTTCGAAGAGGAGGCCCGCCGCAGTCTCAAGCGGCTCACGATGTTCCTCGGCGGGCTGATCTGGTTTGCGGTCGCGGGGATGATCGTGTTCCTGATCTTCACGATCTTCCTGTGGTACGCGCAGCAGATTCAGAACGCGGCGAACCTTCTCAACTGAGATGGCTGCGAAGCCCGCGCGGCGATGCCCCTCTGCACTCAAGTGGCATCGCTCCTTCGATGCGATCACATCGCGCGACTTGACGCGGAAGAGATCGAGCTTCTCACAGTCGTCGCGACATTCATCGACGCCCGTTTGTCACGCCCGCACTGTCAAGAGTTCACGACGCGGTTTTTCGGATCCTCGTGGTTTTGTCCAGAAGGCCGAACACAGACGTTGCGGAGTCGAAACCGCCGTGTTCATACTACCCGCCGTCCCTTCTGTCGCAGGGCGACATCCCTTCTTCCCAGGTACCTTGTCCATGGTCGACCGACCTTCGTGTCCGGACTGTGACGTCAATGGTGATGGCCCGTTCGGCGCGACGCGCCGCCGGTTCCTGCAGACGGCCGGCACGGCTGTCGCCGCCGGACTCACAGGGGGCCTCCCCGGCCTCGCCCGGGGGGAAGACGCGAACAAGACGGAGACGGACAAGAAGGACGACACGACCGAGCCCCTCGTCAGGAAACTTTACGAGTCGTTCACTCCCGATCAGAAGAAGAAGATCTGCTTCCCCTGGGACTACACCGACGACCGCGGTCTGCTCCGGACCCGGGTCTCGAACAACTGGCAGATCGTCGATCAGAAATCCCTCAACGTCGTCAGTCCTTTCTACACGAAGGACCAGCAGGGGATGATCGAGGCGATCTTCCACAGCCTCTACAACCCCGAGTGGCGGGAGCGGATCCACAAGCAGCTCAAGGATGACGCCGGCGGCTACGGCACCCAGCAGACGATCGCCCTCTTTGGCGAGCCGGGGACCGGGAAGTTCGAATTCGTGATGACCGGTCGCCACCTGACAATCCGCTGCGACGGCGACTCGGCCGAGCACGTCGCCTTCGGCGGGCCGATCTTCTACGGCCACGCCGCCCAGGGGTTCGACGAGAAGCCCGACCACCCGGGGAACGTCTTCTGGCCGCAGGCCCTCAAGGCGAACGAGATCTTCAAGATGCTCGACGGCAAGCAGCGCGAGCAGGCGCTCGTCCGCGACATGCCGGGCGAACACGAAGTCGCCTTCAAGGGAAAGAAGAAGATCGACGGCCTCCCGGTCTCGGAACTCTCCGCCGATCAGAAACAGCTGGCACAGAGCGTCCTCAAGACGCTGATCGAACCTTACCGGACGAAGGATCAGTCCGAAGCGCTCCGCTGCCTGGAGCAGCAGGGAGGCCTCGATGCCTGTCGTCTCGCGTTTTATCCGGATGACGATCTGGGAGACGACAAGATCTGGGACGTCTGGCGGCTCGAAGGGCCCTCCTTCGTGTGGCACTTCCGCGGCTCGCCCCACGTCCATGTGTGGGTGCACGTCGCGGACGATCCGAACGTCCCACTGAACGTCTGAGCGGGCGGGTGTTGACTGGTCCCGTTCGCGGCGTCAAGACGTCACGACCGGAGACAGGGCTGTTCGTATTCCTCTGAATCCACCTCTTCGTGTATTCCACTCCTTCTCCATCGATGGCCTCGATCGATCGGGAGTGGCGTCGCCCTGAAGGGGACTTGCGGGAGAAGTCTGAATGTCTTGGCAGGCTGCAGTGGGTGCCGAGAACCCGTCCGAGATCACGTTCTTTCCGGGGGAAGTCGATGCGCTGGTGGGCCGTGAACAGCTCGCTCGGATCGCTCTGAACCACACCACGACCCTCCGCTGGTCCCCCGAGGACGAGTGCCGGGTCTACCGCCGCGCCGGCCTCCAGGCGATCGGTCTCTCGTACCAGAAGCTGCTCCGGTTCGGTCTGCGGGAAGCGGTCCCGGCCATCCGCCGCTCGGGCCTGCGGGTCTCGAGCCTCGGCTGGGTCGGCGGCTTTGCCGGCCTGCCGGGAGGCTATCGCTACAGCGACGCCGTGCAGGACGGCAAGCGGCTCCTCAAGCTGGCCCGCCTCCTCAATGCGGAGACGGTGACGGTGATCGCCGGTCCCCAGCGGGGCCACATCCGCCCGCAGGCGCTCCGCTGCCTGCATGACGGGCTCTTCGAACTGTCGCTCGTCGCGGAGCGGCTCGGCGTGCGGCTCGCGGTGCAGCCGATGCACCCGATGTTCGCCGAGAAGTGGTCGTTCCTGAACTCCCTGCAGGACACGTTCAACGTCGTCCGCTCGTTCGACCCGCAGGTGGTCGGCGTGAACCTCGGGACGTACCACGTCTGCGACGACCCCGATTTCGAACACTACACGCGGCTGCTCCTCCCCTACATCGCCAACGTCACCGTCAGCGACTGGAAGACGACCACGGAAGACGACAACGACCGGGCGATCCCCGGCAGCGGCGTGACGCCGCTGGTGTCGATGCTCTCGCATCTCGAGCGGATCGGATATCGCGGGCGATACGAGATCGAAGTCTGGTCGCGCGACACCTGGCGGTCGGACGGCAAGACGGTGCTGAAGTCCTGCCTCTCGGGAATGGGCCAGCTTCTGCAGGCCGCCGCCCCCTTCCCCTACCAGGCCCGCGCCCGGCGGTAACGCGAACGCGGCGCGACGATCCGATTCCGACAGGCGGCGTTCGCCACGGGTTCGTGACATCCCCGCCTCTGTTCCGATACCGTCCTGGCGAGACAGGGTCGCGGGCGTTCGGCTGTTCCTCGTCAAGCCGGCTCCGTTGCCTGGAGGGCCGCCGGGACCGCACGCATCGCCGTCCGCTGATTGACGAAACGTCTGGAATGATTCGCCCCACTGTGGATCGGGCCGATCGCGCTCCGAACGCCTTGACGCTCTCCCCTCGGGGGAGCTAACGTCGCACCCTGCCGCAAGGCAGATCGGGGTGTAGCTCAGCCTGGCTAGAGCGCCTGCTTTGGGAGCATTCCGGCTTCGTGCCGGACAGCTCAACCATCAAGCCGATTTGCTATCGGAACCGCCCTGGCAATCCTTCTTGCCATCACTCTGCCATCTTACCGCCTTCGCGATGGCCTCGGCTGCGATGGCGTGATCGCCCTCCTGAAGATGGGCGTACAGGTCCGCGGTCGTGCTCGGCTGGCTGTGACCGATGACACCTGAGACGACGTGCAGAGGCGCGCCGTTCTTCAGCATCAGGGTCGCGACGGTGTGCCGAGTGTGATGGGCACCACGGTGCGCGAGACCGAGTCGCTTCAGCAACGGCTTCCAGTGACGACAGCCGAACGTGCTCCGGCGGATCAGTTTTCCCCGGCCGTTCAGAAACAGCCAAGGTTCGGCGGCTCGTCCCTCCTTGATCGCCAAGACCCGACGAGCCTGCAACGCATCAACGCAGACTTGTGGGAGCCCAACGATTCGGAGTGCGTTCTCGGTCTTCGGGTCTTTGACGTGGAGTTCCCCTCCGACCTCACAAACCTGCCGTTTGATCTCGACCGTCTTGGCCTCCCAGTTGATGTCGTCCCACTGAAGCCCGAAGAGCTCCCCCTGCCGCAGGCCACCGAACATCGCCATGACGTACATCGCGAACAGCCGGTCGTCCCTCACGGCATCGAGAATCTTGCTCACCTCGTCCGCGGTGAACGGCCGGATCTTCTTCGGTTTCGCCTTCGGCCTGGGGATCCCGACGACAGGATTCGTCGACACGATCTTGAGTTCGATCGCTCGCTTGTAGAGCGAACTCAGCGTCGACATCGCGATCTGCTGCGTCCTCCCCCCGCGGTCCTTGATGTTCCCGAGCCAGACGCCGACGTCGAACGACTTGATCGCCGCGACTGGTCTGCATCCCAGAAACGGAAGGATGTGCTTGTCGAGAGAGAGTTTCCTCAGGTTCAGCGTCGCCGGAGCCACCGGCATCTGCCGAAGCCACTCCGCGGAGAACTCGGCCACCGTCATCGCACTCGCGTTCTTCGGCGCGACCGTTCCGCCATGCTGCTTTCGAAGGTTCTCGAGTTCGAGGAGAGCAAGGTCCCTTGTGGCGGCGTAGCCAATGATCCTCCCCGGTTTCCCGTCGAGGCGCCGCACCGTGATGCAGGCGACCCAGCGCCCCCTCCTTTCGAACACCGAGCCCTCACCGCGTCGGCTGCGGCCCTTCTTCTTTCTGCGTGCCATCGTGTCCACCTCCCGTCATGCTGCCCGACGCCCCTTGCGACGGACTTGTTTCACTGAACTCTTCTTGACGATCGCCTTCTTTGAGATCGACGAGTAGAAGTCGTCCATGTCCACGATCCAGACGTGGCCGGTGACTGGTTGAATGGGAACGCCGTGCTCCTTGAGTGCCTCCCGCAGCGCCCGCTCGGTCATCCCCAGCAACTTTGCTAACTGGCTGAGCGTGTATCGACCGGACGTCGGCAGGCTCCACTGACTTACGTCTTGACCAGACATACCGGTAGCCGTACCATCCTTCATGGGTCTTCTCCGTGTTCACCAAATGTGGAACGACCCCAGGCCGAGAAGTGCTCGTAACACGACTCGGCTTTTTCTTTGCGCGGGGGCACACGCAGCAGTCGTTTCGGTAACGACTAGACCGTTGGGTTTTGCGATGAGCCGATGAGACGAAGTACGTAGGGCTCACAATTCGCCAGAAGGGCGAAGCTGCGAGGGTACAACCGACATCAGCGAGTACGTGCGTCTTTTTGGATGCCGTCTTCGTGACGTCTGTTGCGGAGCAACCCTCGAACGCCACCGATCATAAGCACCAAGAAACGCGCGTCAACAATTTTGGCGACGACATTTTGAGAGAGCGCATGTCCGTGCGCAGCAACAGACTGCATCCCCCTGAAGCCTCGGGCAGCCGCATTTGCCCGAGAAAACTTGTCCCTGAATTCCCCCTGCCGATTGGCGAGGCCGGCTTACGCGTGAGGGGGACCAAAAACAGAAACCACACCCCAGAGGATTGCCCCCTCCAAGATGTGGTTCTGAAAAACCGTGCGGCCGAAGCCGTCGGAATGTTCTGGGTGTGTTGGTCACGGCTGGGGCATCAGCTGCAACGGGGCTGATTCTGCAAAATGAATCCCACGTAGTCAAGTGAAGTTCGGCGGATGCCACTGGACTCCGAGAGAATTGAATCCCCAGCATTTTCGTGCCATGAATCCGACATGCCCACCAGTGTTCGACTGACCGAATCCGACGAGGAGCGATATCGCCAACTCGCGGAACTGCAAAAGATCCCCCTCGCCGAGTGGATCCGCCGCGCACTTCACGTGAGGGCGGAGACGCTGGAGAAGTGGATCGCGGAGGATCGGTTCATTGATGCAGGCGAGAAGGGCTACATCTTCATCGATGAACTTCCGCCAAAGCAGGCGGAGAAACTCACCAAAGGCAAAAAGTCTTAGGGGCCAAAGTCATGAACCGCGTCGCGCTGTTAGCCTGCCTCGTCCTTGCTGGGTGCCCGAAGGCGTCTGCGCCGACGCCACCCGTCGTCATCAAGACGAGCCTGTCTGATGCCAAGCCCGGGGAAACCATAACGGCGACAAAGCGACCACCCCTTGAACTTCGCGGAGATGTGCCGGGCGTAATGACGATCGAGCAATTCGAAGCGAAGTACTCGGAAAAGCAAATTGACTGGTTGCCCGTCCCGAATGCCCTCCCATCGAGCCGGACTGCCAGCCTCACCGAGAAGGACTTGTCGCCGGTGACGCTCGCGTCCCGAGAGGTGTCCTTCTCCTATTCTTTTGAGCATGGTGTTCTTGAGTCGATCAACGTGACCGCGAACAAGCCGACCGACGTCCCCGCCATTCGGAAGGCCCTGGAAGAGAAGTTCGGTCCGTCCGAAAAGATCTTCGACGACGTCTACGGATGGACCGACGGAAAACTGCGTCTCGGCGTTTATTCCTACGGGGTCACTCTTTCCGATGTGTCCTTGGAGAAGCAGCGTCGCGATTCGCAACTGGCCCGCGACAAGAAAGACCTATGACCGCGTCCGGAAGAGTTCAGCCTTCTCCTCGGGGCTAAGGTCGCTCAGTGGGCGGACCACTTCCGGTGTCGATCCCGCTTTAACGGCTGAAGACCGTCCCTCTCGGCTCGCCGTGCTTCGCGCCTGCTGCTTGAGTTCGGCGAGGGTGTAGTCCCATGGCTCAACGCCGCACCAGCCGGCGAAGTGCCAGATCATCTCAACTGCAGCATCGTGCAGGCTTACCGGCGCCGAACTCTTCTTGCCAGTGCCGCGAACCGCCCCCCGCTGGTCGGCCGGAAGAAACCGAAGGACAGCCGCGTAGAACGCCTGCCACGCGGCTGCGATGTAGTTCGCCTTCGGCATGGCCCTTTCGAAGTCGGCTCGGGTCACACCACACCGGTGCAGCTCGTCCTCGATCACGAAGACAAGAGCGTCGAACCGGGCCAAGGAATCCAGTCGTTTCGACTCCTCGGACCCTTCGTCGAAGAGGTCAAGAACCTTGACGCCCAGATACCGTCCCGCCTCGATCACCTTGCGGCACGTCAGAACGACACGCCAGGTGCGGCCCTCGGCATCGGCAAAGGAAAAGCGAGGGGTGGTCAGATCTCCCATTTTCGAGGCCCTGCCGATTTCACGAGTTGCTTTGTCGCTTCCGCAGTCTGGGCAGTGTTCTCCTTGATCGCGTCGAGTGGCGACGAGGCGCTGAGCCCTCCGAGGGCGGCGCTGGAGAACGTGCCGAGGACGGATTGCTTCGATTCATCGAGCGAGTTCAACGCCCTCTGTTTCTCCTCTTCGCTCAAGAGGTTCTTGCCGTACAGGCGGTCGATGGCGTCTCGCCGTTCCTTCCTTCGCTCCTCCGGGGTCATCCAGTTTTTCTTGATGTCCTCGGCGAGTTCTTCGTCCTCCTGAGCGCCAGTAGGAAGCAAGCCCCTCATTGCCCTCTTCCGTTCTTGGTCGATCTGGGCCAGACGACGCTGGTACTCGTCCTCCCTGAGATCGCCGTTGTCGTACATCGCCTGGGCTTCCTTGCGATCATCGGCCGCGACTTCGCTCGGCGTGCGAAGTTCCTTCCTCATGTCCTCGATTCGCTTCTTGCGGGCAGCGTCTGCTGCCTCTTGCTCCTGCTGCTCCTCGGCCGACGCGCGCATCCGCTCATCGTGGGAGTTCTTCTCCGCCTGGGCCAATGATCCGGTCTCCGGCTTGTAGTCCTTCCTACGCTTCGCCTCTCTCGTCATCTCGTCCGCCTGGGCTCTGGCTGCCTTTGCCTCCTCAATTTCCTTCTTCCGTTGCTCGGGCGTCCAGGTTCCCGCTGGATGAGGCGCGTCCACCTTTGCCTGAAGAAGATCTGCCCGTCGGTGAGCCTGTTCCGCGTCCTTCTCTGCCTGTGTTTTCGCCCCCTCCTCAGCGGTTCGATTTACAACGATGACCTGCTCTTCCGCCTTGATGCGTTCCCGGACCGCTTCCGCATGGGCCTTCTCTGCTGCCGCGAGATCGATTTTCCTCTGCTTCTCTTTCTCGGGATCATCGACCGATCCCCGCAGCCGGCCAACCTCCTCCCGCAGGCCGTTTTCCCGCCCGCGAGCCGCTACCAGGTCGTCCTGGGCCTTTTCCTTTGCCCGGTCCATCGCCTTCGGGTCTTTGCTGTCGGCGCGGAGCTTCGCAGCCTCTTCCCCGGCCTTGGCAGCCGCCTCCCGCTTCGCCTTGGCCAGCCCCTCGGCCTCTTTGCGAGCTTTCTCGAGCTCCTCCTTCGTCTGCTTCGCTGCGGTGACCATCTTGTAGCCGGCGTAGGCGGCCTGGAACGCGGCGATCCCGACGGCCGTGTAGCCACCCGCCAACGGGTTCACCATGGACGCGATCTGGATGACGTTGTTCGAGATCGCTCCGATGGCGCTTCCGAGAGTGCCACCGTTCGACAGGACCGTCACGAAGTCCTGTAGGCCCACACCTGCAGCGTTTCCGATCACCCCCCACTTCTGGGCGCTGATGTTCTTGTCCATGTTCTTGAGCGACTGCTGGGCCTGGTTGATACCCTGGTTCAGCTCGCTCAGGTCCATGTACATTTCAACGCCAGCGCGGCCGGCTTTGACGTCTGCTGCACTTGTCATCGATCAGCCCTCCGGCGGCGCGTCCGCGATGTTGGCGTAGAAGTCCCCCGGGGCCGATCCGAGGTGGCCGGCGGCAAGCGGGAGGAACACGAGGGACATAGCTCCGAAAAGCTTCGCCCCTACGGGAGAGAGCGGCAGGGAGAGCATCGCCTGCATCACCAGGAGGACGTCCCCGGCGTCCTTGGGGGGCCAGTCGGCGAGGATCGGGATCGTCTCCTTCCGCTCGAGGACCGCGTCTCGGAACCAGGCGGAGGCCTTCCCCAGGAGGAACGGGGCGTCGGCGAGAAACTTCGCCACTTCGCGGGTCGCTGCATCATCGGCCGCGTCGTCGAAGGCGAGGGAGAGGTTTGCGAGGGCTTCGGCTGGGGTTTGCATCGTGAGTTCCAGTTTGAATTGACAGGGGATCGCCTCAATCTAGCGACACCGCCAGCGGATCCTCTGCGGCTTCGATCGCCTTTTTCATGGCCGAGACCCAGAGCAGGTTCTGTGCGTAGAGGGCGGTGTATGCCACGGAGTTGTCGACGATCTCCTGGGCGGTGATGTCGATGCTGTTCACCCCGTCGTCGATCCAGAACGATTGATCCCCCGCTCCGCTCTGCACCAGGGACGCGGCGATTGCCTGCAGGGCGTTGAGCGTGGTCGCTGTGGCCTCGCGGAGACTGACGGCAAGGCCGTCCCGGATCGGGAACATCGCGGCCTGCCGCTCGACGTACCGGGCCTTCAGCCGCTCGAGTGCCACGCTCCGGTCGGTCGGGGCCTGCTGCAGGTTCGCGATCGCCCCAGCCATCTGCTGCCGAGCAGAGAGAACGTACATCGAGTGATCGACCCCGGGGAGGGTTGGATCGTCAAGGATGGCCTGGAGCTGGTCGATGAATCCCTGGAGCGTGCGCATCAGATCAGACCCTCTACGACGATGTGCCCGGAGGCGATGTTTCCGGACGAGAACGCAATCTGGAACGCATCCCGTGCGGTCGTTTGGTTGTACCAGCCTCCGCCGTTCCCCTGCTGGGCGTTCGACGTTGACGCCCGGCGCCCGTTGAACTGCCAGTTGATTCCGCAGATCGCGGCCTGGTTGAAGTCCGACAGAACGAAGTTGAACCAGCACCCGTCCGTGCTGCTGATCGTGCTGAAGAAATAGAACCGCGTGCTGTCGGTGCTCGAGGCGATCTGCCCGGTCAGACCTTCCGCCGAGTAGTTGTAGGTCCTCGGCGCGGCACGCGATACTCGCATCCGATCCTCGGAGCTCCCTCACTGACGTGTGAATCGACGACAGCAGAGCCGAGTGCTCTCGCTGCCCCGTCGAGAGCTCCTGCAGGATGGCTGTCTGCTTCGGCATCTGCTCCGTGGCCGTCTTCATCAGGTCATCGTGCGAACCGAGGATGCCGAGGATTGGCGGCTCGACTCGAGCCCAGACATAGCAGGCGCCGCGGATCATGGCCCGACCACAGCGAACGGCCAGGAAGAGCAGGACGGCCAGGGCGACGATCGGCCATCCGAACCGCTCTGCGATCTGGGCGACTTTCTCGATCGTTTGCGGGTCGGTCATGTCGGTTCACAAAAACGCCCGCCTTCATGTGGCGGGCGGCTGAATGTCGGAAGGGGGCCAGTGAAGGATCACGGCCCCCTTGAAGATCGAGGAGGCCGCAGCGCTCACTCGTCTCGGTGGGTCTATCGGCGCAGGCCAGCCGTTTTTGCTCACTGCTCCCGGGAGGGCACAGGATTCCAGTGCCCTCCCGGTGTCATTTGTAACCCCAGCCCGGTGGTCATTCCCCGCCCTCTATACGCGAGGAAGATTTGACTTTTACCTACTGAGAGAGAAACCCAGAACCGCCGCGCGGCCTTTGTTCCATTGCTGCGGTTACATGGGTTACAGGTATTTCCGCCTCCACTTTTTCTTCCAGAATGAAAAAGTCAAAAATCTCTCGCGTGTATAGGCGGTCGATATACTCCGCCGATGGCTTCACGGGAGGATGAGATGGACGCGAGACTGTTCGAACTGGCGATCGAAGACCTGGCGACAACCATCGACTTGGCGCGTCCCGGCCGTTTGAGCTCAGAAGGTGAGCCAACGACGCTGCCTGATGGCAGCATCGAACTCTGGTCCTCGGAGTTTCTGACTCCGGAGAACGAGGAGATTTGCCGCACCTTCCTGCTGTCGACCTTCCGGATCAAGCCAACGTCAAAGCAGGCCGATGGCCGAAAGCAGCAGCGGTACATCCTCCCGGCCGACATCGCCGACACGATCCGTCGCATGGCCGCTGGTTTCGATCCGACCCGCCGGCCGATAGACCCGCATGCCTCTAGCAATGCTGCTCTGCCTGCTCCTGTGCCCTGAGACCAACTTGCCCCGACCGTCGGGCCATCGCCCGGCGCCGCAGGCCACCAGAAGCCACCGTGCCTCGCCTCAGCGAGCCGGCCCCACAGAGCGATCAAGGCATCCGCCGTAGTTTGTTCCAAAAGCAAAACGCCCCGTTGAAGCGGGGCGTTTTTCGTTGGCAGGTCTACGGCATCTTTCGTAGCAACCACTGCAGAGCTCCAACCAGCACCACGTCCCCCGCCGCTGCCATGTCGAAGAATTCCTCGGCAAACCGTCCGGCGGGCGATCGTTCCTCGATCCGGACGAGGATCTTCTGTGCGTCCTCGTAGGGCGTGAACGAGACGTCCATGCCTCGCCTGTTGGTCTCGCGGATCATGTCGCCGACAGTCTTCGGTGCGGAGGCCCTGGCCGCTGCGGCGAGCCGCTCAATCCCTTCGGTGACCGCGGGGGACAGGACCGCCCTGGCGATGGATTCGGCGTCGCGGATTCTTGGATCAGGAATCGTCATCGCAGCGGATCCTTCAGAGTGACCCCCTTGTGTCCTCCGGATTCTCCGGAAGGGGAGGCGACGACAAGAAGGCGGACGGATTGCTCTCCGACAACGAAATCCACTTCGGAGTTGAGCGGCATGCGAGGACCTTCCCATTCAGCCTCCATGAGGCTCCCCGACGCGAACTCCGCTGTGCGTCCGACCACGGGCGTACCGTTAACCGTCGCATCAAACTCAGTTTCCAGTCTCATCAAACACCTCACTGAGGAAGAAACGCCTCCGCCCCAACGTGAAAGAACTTCGCCAGGGTCACAACGTGCTCGGTCGTCGGCGTCCGGGTTCCCGAAATCAAGCTCGACAGAGTCGACTGCGCGATCCCCGTCTTCTTCGCCAGTTCGGTCTGTGATAGGCCGTGTTCCTCGACGAGGAAGCCGAGTATTTCCGCCGGCGTTGCCCCCTCGATCGGATAGTGCTCGTCTTCGTAGCCCTCGATCAGGTTCGTCAGAACGGTGAGGTAGTCTTCTTCACCGCGGTCCCGATCGGTCTTGTCAATGAGGGAGTGCAGGATCTCCGTCGCCTCGTCGAGGTGCTTTTCGTTCTTGATCTCGATGAGGGGAAACTTATTGATCAGCTTGTAGTAGGAGGGCATAGTCACCTTTTTGGCGAGACCGGATGCCATGGTAGAGGCTCCAGAGATATGGCGAGGCCTATGTGCCATCGCTCGATAATAGGACCGGAATGGATGCCGGTTGATGAAGAGCGCCGGCTCGTACGCCGGTCGCTCGCTCGACTATTTCCTGGGCTTCTTCTTGCCCGGCTTTGGATGGCAGTTGCAGTCTTTCTGCCAGTTCGCTTTGTCGTATTCCTTATGGGTGAACACTGCTCGGATGTAGACGTCCTTTCGTGAGTAGTCGACTTTTGCGATGACGCGGTACTTGTTGTGGCCGACGTTGAAGACCGTGCATTCTCCGACGAGGTCAGCCGAGGGAAACGTCCCCCGGAGATCTGAGAAGTTGATCCACGAGGCGCTCTCCAGAACCTTCAACCAACGATCGAAGGTCCGCTTGGCCTGATCCTGCGAGCCGGACAGGCCTTTGACGAACTGGTGAACTGTCTTGCGGGTGATCGGTCGCATTTCTCGTCTCTGGTTTCTCCCAGTCGAACTCATTATCGCGATTTGTGATAGGCGGTCAACGGCAATTCATCGCAATCTGCGATGGTTTCTCGGAACGATCCGTACGAAAAGTTCAGGTTCTGGATCGCCAGGCAGGCGAGCACTTCGCTGCCGCTTGAGAAAATGCTCGCGATCCGCATCGCAACGCCTTGTCGACCGGCGTTTTCGAAACCATGTCAAGGAACGTTTTTCGACGAAGTTCGACGTGCAAATCACACAATCGCGGGGAACTCAAAAACGAAATTCGACGAAATTCGACGCGTCCGATTGACCCCCGAAAACCGGGTGTAGAACTCCCGCACCCAACAGGGCACAGCAACAGAACACGGAGACTCAGAGACTCAGAGATGGCAGTGAGCATTCCCGACGAGATCGCAAAGAACTGGGCTGACACCAAAGAGGCGATGAGCCTGATCGGCGTGAAGACCCGCAAGACGCTGTACGAATTGCGGGACAGCAAGGAGATCAAACATCGGCTTTACCTGAGCCGCGCCCTGTGGGGGCGAAAATCGATCGCGGCATTCGTTGGCCGCTTCGCCGCTGACTCGTAGTCGCAGCGCTCCGCCGCGGTTGAGCAGCACCGCTGCCCTGAATCGCCGCTCCCGCGGCGGGGCCTATCCCGATGATAACCCCGAGGACCCTCGAGTGACGACGTTCACAAAGCTGCTGGTGATGTTCCTGATGGTGAACGCCAAGAACGCCGCGGACGAGATGCTCGCCGACGAGGGGGCTCCGAAACACCACCACCAACTTGCCGAGTTCGCAATTCCACTGATCCGGTTCGCTGTCGTGTTCTGGCTGGCCGTTGAGCTGGCCCTCGCGATTGAGAACCGGTGATCCACCCAAACGGAGAGACCAATGTTCCAAGGCAAACTGACCGCCGCCAAGTGCACCGGCTTCCGCGAGTTCTACCTGCAGAACAGCAAGGGGGAGTTCCTGCACGAGGTCACGATTCGCATCAACGCGGACGGCGACAGGCAGACCAAGACGCTGCTTCGGCGGATGTTCGAACAGATCCAGGCCGGCGGCGTCACGATCCGCTAGGCGTTCATGGGGATCACAAACACACGAGGAGAGGGGACCGTGGAAACGAAGAGATTTCGACCGAGCATCGACCTGACCGGCCAGTGGCCACGGGTCCAAGAGTTCGAAGATCAAACGCCATCGGAGCTCTATCCGGGTGGCGCGGGCATTCGCCAGTCGACATGGAAGAACCTGTCCCAGTTGGACCGGGAGCTCGTCGTTGGGTTCCTGTCGGACCGTGGGTTTCGCGTCGACGTCGAGACGCAGTATTCCGGCCGTCTGAAGCGGATCCAGAAGCGGCTCGTCGTGCTCGCCGAGAAAGACCCCGTTGTGATCGACGAGGGCGCTCCGTGGGGGCACTCCGTGCAACTAGAGAGCAAGTCACTCCGGCACGGCGGCGACATCCGCATCACGGTGGAGAACTGCGACACGCAGCAAGAGGCGAACGCGAAGGTCCGCGAGTGGCTCGAGGACATCGCCCGCGCGGGCGTAGCGAGCTGACCCCACCGCCCCGCGGCCAAGGAAGAGTGTAGTTCCAATTTCCAGTTAGCAATTTTCTAAGGGTAACCATGGCTATCATCGTCGAAGAATCGTTTGACCTTCCCGCAACCGCCGCATCGCTCGTCGAGCCGCTGAAGTCGAGGGAGGCAACCGTTGAACTCCTGAAGGAGTTTGAAGGGGACGCGGTAGAGACATGCCGCGGCGTTGCTGTGAACGGGACGCTAAAGCTGGCTGGCTTCTCCGCTGGCCTGGAGACCCTTCGATACCTGTCCACGCTGCCCCGCTTCATTGCGGACGGGCAGTACAAGATGCTGTCCAGACTGGCGGAGGGTCTGCCGCCGTGCCTCGTGGAGGCGCTCGACTTCGCGGCTCTCGGCTGGAAGGTTCTTCCGGTTGCCCCCGCGGGGAAGACCCCCCTGGTCAGATGGCAGGAGGAAGCGACCGACGACGAGGCGACAATCCGGCTCTGGTGGTCGAAGTGGCCGAACGCCAACCTGGCCGCTCTGCTCGGCAAGACGCAGGGCGTGATTGACGTCGAATCGGACTGCAAGGAGGGGAACAAGCTGGCCCTGTCGCAGGTCCGCGGTCAGCACAAACTCTCGATCTCGCTGGCGCCGCTGACGTACACGTACCCGAATGCGAACGTCGCCATCGTCATGGGGCCTCATTATTCGACGCGCCACGAGGACTGGATAGTCGACATCGACGCCGACTGCGACGAGGGGATCCAGTTCGTCACCGACCTCTTTCGTGGGTACGAACTCAACACATGGAGGTTTCGCGGAAAGAAGGGGGAGCACTTCGTATTTCGATACTCCGGTCAGTTGCCGAATCACGACAAGGCAAACTGGAAAATCAAGGGGAGGAACGGCCAAGACATTGCGGACATGAAAGTCGGCAACGGCAAGGGCTCGTACGTTGTCGCACCGCCTTCGATCCATCCTGATGGACCGACCTATACCGACATCCCAGGATTCTCGCTCGATGACTTCAGCCCGATGCCATGGCCGGAGGAGGTCCTCGGCCGGTTTCATGCCTACGTGAGCGAGGGGAGTCTGTTCGCTGGAGTGGAAGGCAGGAGGGCCAAGCCGCCAGAACACTGGCTCGACTTGAAACTCAACGGAGCTCCGGAAGGGGCTAGAAACGAAACCCTCGCTCATTATGCAGGAAAACTCCTTCGAGGCGTTCCACTCGATCGTTCAGACCTTGTCGATGCCGTTCGTAAGGACGCTCACGCCTGGTTCATGAGACAGACTGTTCCGGGCGAAGACCCTAAGGGAGTAGTCGAGAAGAGGAGGGCGGAGCTCGAGAAGAGAGCGACGATCAGGAAGAACCAGCCACCCGAGTCGGGGGGAGGGGGGCAATGAAGGAGTCCGACCTCATCGCCAAGATCAAGAAGCACGTCGAGGAGCTCCGCCGTCGGGGTGTTCCAATCAAATGCCTGAAGATCCACGGTAACCAGTTCGCTGAACGAGGCACTCCGGACCTTCACATAACGTGCCGAAGTCGCAGCTTCTGGGTCGAATGTAAGGTCCCAGGAGAGAAGCCGACGGCCATTCAACTGCAGAGGATTGAAGAGTGGAGGGCTGCCGGGGCGACGGTCGCTGTCGTGACATCTCTTGAGGAGTTTGAACAGCTGATTGCCACCGACCTATTCAAGGGAAAGACCGTCGGCGACTTACTCGCCGAGGGGCTCGAAGAGCTTGCCGAGAGCCTCAGGAAAGAAAGGCTTGCCGTACCGATGGAAGACTTGAACATTCCATCTCCGTCCAGGTGCGCCCGTGAATTGGTTCTCCGTCGCCAAGAAGATCGTTTTCGCTGAGCAAGACTCATTGCCTGGCCTGTTCAACTGGAAAGACGTTGTTCACGTCGCACGTATCGCCGTGGTCGGCGCCGTGGCCCTCGCTGGTGTGTCCTTCCTGAAGGATGTCGACAAGTTCGACTTCGGCCTGCTCGACAAGCTGGTGGCGGACGCCGTGCTGTCGGCGGTTGTCGCCATCGAGGCTTGGAAGGCGAACAACTCGTAGCCTTCAGGGCCACTTCGCCTGAATCTGATCAACCCAAGGTTTGATTCCGTTCTTTCGAACTTCCGGAAAGCGGTCAGCGAGAACGGCAATGTGATGCATTTCGGCCGAAAGCCATCCGATCGCCCTGAGGATGTTGTCGTGCCGTTGATCCAAACTGGCCATGTGTATGATTCGTTCGTGATGAAAGACTCGATTCCTCAGTTCTTTGATTTCCTTCCAAACAGCGTCCAGGTTTCGAACGTCTCGTTCAGCCTTCGAGGCGTTCACGAATGCACTTTTCGCCAGACTGAATGACAGCCCTGTCCGGTCATTGGCCCGGTTGAAGAAGCCAGTCCAGAAGCCAAATGACAACTCTGCGATGACGCTCCCTGGAACCAATGGTTTTCTCACGGAGGTCAGGGCGGTCTTTGCTTTCGTGATTTGCTCCCTCTGCCACTGCTGAAGCGGACAAGAGGGAGCGTCGTACCAGGCGGGTGTCCCGAATTGTGACGTCAGGCCGAGATGAATTGCGTTACGGAGGGCAATTTCCGCGGATTGGAGTGTTTGGTACAATGACTCCGACAACACCGCGTTCCAAATGTAACGCCCAAGCGCAACTTCATGCGCCGCACCATCTTTTCGATAGGCGTCGATCCGATCCGTGGAGAGAGTTGGCTCAAGATTCGCAAAAAACGCAGCATTCACTGTTGGACCTTGGACTGTTGCCCGATAGAATGAGACCGTACACCTCGGAACCCCTTCCTTCGCCCTCACAGGCGGACAGGCACCGAGGTTCTTTTTTTGGCCCTGCTCTCTCTTTGGCGGCCACTCTCGGCCAAGTTCAAATCGCCAGTGAAGAGCGTATGGAGTCTGCCTGCGCCCGTCGAGTGCCCTGAGGGTGGGCCGCTCCCCCACTTTGCGCCATGACGCGAGGCGCGGCCGATGAAGGAGCATGCTCCAGTTCATCCAATCCCACGCCGGCAACCTCATCGCCGCGGCCGTGGTTGTTCTTCTCCTCGGGGCGGTGAATTTCGGACCCGCGGTTCTCGCGTGGATCCGAGCTCCGAAGGCGTCCGGCTGGAAGGGAAGTCAGCCGGCGCCCCCTTCCTTCGCTCCGTACCTCGCGGCCGTCGAGGCGTCCTGCGCTGGCATGCAGCCCGCCGACATCCTTGTTGTCCTGCGGGGCGGCCTCTGCCCTGACGCGGCCTCCGTGGTCAAGGTGGTGAAGCAGGGATGAAGACTCTTCTGAATGCCCTGCTGATCGCCGCAGCCATTGGGCTCATCGTTGGCCCGTTCCGCTCGAGCCCTCCCGACCAAGGGGGCATCGCCAGCGGATCTGCCACGCGGCGGAAGTACCTCGAGGACTACGACGCTGGGCTTCGACAGGCCGCAAAGGACTTCGCTGTTCGCCTCAGGTCGAAGGAGTTCGACGACTCGTTCTCCGCCGTGCAGGCCTGGTCCAAGATGGCCGCGGCGGCCGGCAAGGAAGCATCCAAGAGCGTCGACTCGCAGGTCGCCAAGGTCTGCGAGCTCGACGACCTCGACGCTCAGGTCCGCTGGGTTGAGGAGTTTTCGAAGTGATCGGCGAAGGACTCATCGCATCCCCGGAGCTCCATTCTCACGTTGACGGTTCGATGTCGGCCTGCGCGGACATGCGGCCCGAGGACTTTCCCGACTGGGAAAAGCTGCTGATTCCGGAGAACGACCCGCGAAACTGGTTGGTCAAGGAGTGGCAGAAGCAGAACGACTGCTGCGCGAACTCCGGGACCACTGGCGTTGAGTTGATGCGGAAACGGCGCCGCAAGGTGCTCGAGCAGCTGGCCCGCACCTGGGCATATCAGCAGTGCGAGATCATCGACAACAAATTCGGTGCGGACTCAGGAGTGTCGATCCCGGGGTTCATCGAGCTCGCGAAGACCAAGGGCGTTCCGCTGGAGGCCAGCTACCGATACGGCCAGTACACGCGGAACCGCCGGCAGTTCAATGGCTGGCAGACACCAGGGCTCATGGCCGAGGCCCTGGAGCGACGGATTGCTGGTGCGATCCCAGCTCCATCGTTCAAGACGGCTCTCGTTCACACCTCGATCGGCAACCCGATCCACTGGGGCCATTGGTGGGGGCTGTCATTTCGGACAGAAACCATCGCCCCCGGCGTCACCGCTCGAGTCGTTCGAAATTATCGCCGAAGCCATGGTGATAGCCTGCACGCGACTGAGATCGTCTGGCCGATCAAGACACCCTCAGGCGAGTGGATGCTCGCCGTCTCGAACTCTCACAACGACGGGTACTTCTACGTCCCCGAAGAGGAGTACGAGGCGATGCGGGATCGCTCGTTCAATCCCTGCGGGGCCTATGTGATGCTTTCGAACGAGGATCCTGTGCAGCAGTACAACGGGCAGTTCTCCTCGATGGGCTGGTGAGCCGATGAAGTCATAGCCTCCCTGCCGGAGCCCGATGGGTTGAGCAGCGATCCACCGCGCCGCTCCCCATCGGGCTCCACCCGCTTTATGTCCGAAACCGTCCTACCAGAACCCTGGTGCTCACTCGCCCTCGAATGGGTGCCACGGCTTCTCGCCTGCTGGTCCGTCGAGGGCCTCGAGACACCGGCCGGCAATGTGCGTCTGCTCGGTCCGCCAGACGGAATCTCGCTGATCAATGGCGCCGTGTGCGTGTCACTTGGCCCGATCATCTTTCAGACGAGACACCCGCTGGCAGTCGCCTACATGAACGGAGAGGCGGTCCGCCTCGGTGGCCAGGCGTTCTCGTTCCCCGAGCCAGTGCCGAACGTGGCTGGGATCCCCGACGGGCTCCAGATCACCTGGCCGACGCCTGGCGTCGTGCATGGGCTGCTCGCTCGAGCCGTGGGCGTCCGGGTCCTGGGCGTGCGTCTGTATGCCCGCTCCGCGGTCGTGAGCCTGGGAAATTACGTAGATAAGATCATCCGGTGGTGATTCCGGCTCCAAACGCAATTGACAGACCGCCACACCGGATACCCTTCGGATTGCCGCACTCGGGCAGTGTGTGTACTTTGTGCCCCGTTGAGAGTTTTGGGTTCTTTGAGCTGGAAATCCGTGGCCGACGAGACAGATCTTTCGACTTTTGCTGCACCTCCCATCCAGGAGACCTACTGCAGCGTCACCTTCGCGCCGCTGAAGTTGCCCATCACCCTGTACGGTCCTCTTCACGACCTATTCCGTACAGGATACCCGAAGTTTGAGGAACACCCTCCGATTGTCGATCGGGCTGAGGAGTACCAAGTCCCCCCGGCCCCTGTACCGGAGGAATATGAGGTGCAAACGACACCACGCGTCTGGTTTGTGAGCGAGGTTGAGGACCGGCTCATTCAGATCCAGAGAGATCGTTTCATCCACAATTGGCGAGAGAGGATACCGAACTCGTATCCTCGATTTTCCGATGTCTTCGGTGAATTCCAGAGGGGCTTCAACCTCCTGGCCGAATTCTCGGCACAGCACAATTTGGGAGATGTCACACCGACCCAGTTCGAACTCTCCTACATCAACCACGTAAAGCGGTGGTGCGAGAGCCCGAAAAACGAGGAGATGGGTCGGGTTTTTCCTGATCTGTCATGGAGGGCCACGCTCCGACGTCAGATGGGGGACCTCGAAGCGTTTCACTGGAAGGGGACATTTCGGTTTCCGAACAATTCCGGCCGACTGCGTGTCGGTATTCGGTCAGCTTTCATAGCCTCCAGCTTAGAACCCCTGATTTTGTTCGAACTTCGGGCCAAGGGCATCGGTGACGATCGCAGTCCGCAGGGTATGATTGATTGGTTCAACATGGCGCATGTTGGAATCGTTCGAACATTCGAAGAAATGACTAGCGCAGACCTCCAATCTCAGGAGTGGGGAAAGCAATGACGGTGATGATCGAGTCGCATGCTCGTCGTGACGCGTCTACGAGCGGGTTTGTCACCATCGACCAGAGCGACGACCTGCTGGTCCGTCGCAAAGTCGCCAAGAGGCCGTTGGCGGAAGCCGCCTGGATCGCCTCTGGCGCTGCCGGTGCCAGCTCTCCGCGTTTTCTCTACTCGTTGACCGAGAGTGCAAAAACCACTGTTCGCGGCTCAAGTGTCACGATTACCGCAAAACCGGCGAGATTGTCGCTGAAGGCTGCTGGCCAAGCGGTCCTCCTGAGAATGAAGAAGCTGGACAGTGAGATTCAACGGGTTCGAACCGAGGAAGCAGCCATCGAAGACGCAATGTGGTCAGAATAGAGATTCGCAGGCATGATCTACGACGCGGCAGCGGGCGACGCGCCTATTCAGCAAGGCGACATCTTCTTCGGAATCCCGAAGGTTGACCTCGGCAAGACCTTCACCGTCATTACAGGTGACGGGGCTGCCCAGGAGGGTGGATGGTCAGACGTAGAAGCGATACCGGAGTTCGCGACAGACAAGGAGATCGCCACAATCATAAGGCTGAGTTCTTCTGCTGGAATAGTGCTGACCCAGGACTGTGATGCGGCCCGAAGTCCGTACCTCTGGCTCGCAATCGTAGACAAGTACCTCACGGTGACCGGCAGAGGGACCCCACCTGGCTCCCCGAAAAAGTGGGTAGATCTCATCAAGCGAGAGATGAAATCGAACCCTCGATGTTTCTATCTTCCCGAAAGCGCGGGCCATGGCATCACGGAGCGAATGGCTGCGGATCTTCGGGCGCTTTTCCAAGTTGAACGGAGTGTGATCGAATCTCTCAAGGGAAGGCGTCGTTGTCGCTTGAACGGTGTGGCGAAAGAGCATTTCAGAGAGTTCGTCGGCAACTACTTCAAGCGATATCCCTACAACGAATGGTACCCGCTTACCGGTGAAGAGCTGACCGCTTACCAGACCGACGTTCCGGATGCGGAGGCGTACCCATGGCAAACTGTTGCCGCGCCACCTGCAAGGGCAGAGGAGTGACCGCAAGTCATGAAGAGTTTCAGCTACCAATCCGAGAAATTGAACCAGGCCCGCTCGACGCTTATGGCACCTCACTCAGAAGGCGAGGAGCAGTCATACGCTCACGCCTTTGAGGTCATCTCGCGAGGATTCGGAACGCTCAATCGGGAAGCGGTTGTAGACGAGAACGCCAAGCAGTGGATCCAGACCATCGAGCGGCTCATGGACACGACGGGTGTACTTGACGATTCGGGCCGAGGGACCTACTGGCAGAGGGCCAAGCAACTGACCATCGAAGAGCGACGCGCCTTTTCGAAAGCCGTCGACGAGCTCGCCCATTGGTTTGACCGAGAAGACCGCTGATCTCCGTCTCTTACTCCCTGCCGGCCAAGAATGCCGCGGCCTGAGCCTTGCGCAGATTCACTTCGATCGACATGAGCTTGTCATAGCAGCGACGAAACTGAGGCCACCGGTCGGATCGCAGCTGCCTCCGATTGGTGCCGGTCTCCCGGGAGATCTCACTCAACGATGGAACGACTCCGTCAGACGCCACCTGCTCCAAGAGATACTGCACTGCGTCCGACTCCGTCGCTCCGCCTGAGTGGTCTAGCGCTACTCCTGTTCCGTTTAGAGTGGAGTTCAGTCGATCGATCGAAACGATCAGCCTCTCGATGGCGTGGATGAGGGAGCTTTGCATTACTTCTCATGCTCCTGAACCCACCGCTGAAACTCGGCACCACGAACCACCGCTTTCGTACCCGCCATCGCGGTCTTCAGTCCAGCCGCCTTCATCTGTCGCCACGATTCGTCGCCAAGCCCAAGGGTCCTTAAAAAGTCTCGCTTCGTGTAGACGCAATTCACGTTGATGCCGCACACCGCTGGAAGCTGAGCCAAGATCTTCGTCTCAACTCGCTTGCACATCTCTGCGATGTGGAATGACTCCGGACTTGGGGGTGGCTTCGGATCGTTGATGCCTCGCAACACCTTGACCATAGAACCCTCCGCGGCCAGTCTGCCACCGCACGGACGGCGTATCAATCAAAATCCGCAATCAGAAAAGTGTCCAAAAGTATCGCCCAAATCCAGTCCGAACATGATCCGACAGCCTGGCGTCGGTTGAGCGGGGATCGTGCTGGCCCGCCCTTCCCTGTTCCCGTCGCCGGGCGTTTCTGTATTCTTCGGCGACCGAAGTTCTGGGGGTCGACGATGGCTGCCGCGTTCATATTTTTCGGGTCACTCCTGACATTTCTCGCCGCCCGTGCACGAGAAATCTCCGATCTCCACAAGGGGATTGCGGCTCTGAAGGACCTCGCCGACAAGGCGGCAGAATCCACCAAAGATCAGCCAACGGCGATCTACATACCGACCCAGAAGGAGATCGGAGATTTGGGCAACCTTCGGTTTCTTCGCTCCTCCAAGATGATTTCAAGGGTCACGAATCTCTCGCTCGCCATCGCTCTCGGCTCCGCCTTGTACCTGATCCAAGACGTCACCAAGACCTACATCGCGGCCGCGAAGATTCTCAAGGACTCCGGAGACCAGCCTCGCCAGCTCAATGTTGAGTTCTGAGGCCTCATCAGTGCCATCTTGAGTGCCACCTTACGCCTACACACGGGCACACTTTCGGGAACAACCGCACCCTCCATGGTGCCCACCCGTTGACCCCGTAGGCGGCGAAACGCTAAGGTTTCGCCGCCCCTCGGGGCATCGGGGTGTAGCTCAGCCTGGCTAGAGCGCCTGCTTTGGGAGCAGGAAGTCGCATGTTCGAATCATGTCACCCCGACTTGATGGAACGAGAAGCCCTTCGAGGAGAACGTCGAAGGGCTTTCTCATTGTTGGGCTGAGACTTCCGTCAACGAGTCGGCAGTTCAAACAGACGATTTCCAGGATCCGCCGCTGGGTGGCGTAGTCTGCAGCAAGCCACTTCTCTGACAGGGTTTGCGAGAGTTCAAACACTTTGGTGGCCAAGTCGATCAGTTCCGCCTGGGAGCGATCGACAACCTCCAGCTGAAGCGTGATCGAGGCCAGTCGATCTCGCAGCTCCGTTTACTTCCTCGCGAAGGTTTCCGGATCGATGTCGTCAGCGAGCCGAAGGTCGACGAGGCGGCTCTGCTGCGTCATCAGGAGTGAACGCTGTCTCTGCAACTCGGCGTTCTGAGCGAGCGTCTCTTGCTGGGCGTCCTTCGACTGTGACCGAAGCACCGCCCGGAACCATTCGGTGACATCCGGGTCCTGCACCTTCATTCGGCCGAACAGATCGAGCATCTGCCGATCCAGATCGGCTTCGGGAACACGAATGCGGGGGTGCCCCTCCGCCGTGTAGCGCGAGCAGCGGTAGTAGATGTATTCCTTCTCACCGGACTTCGTAGAGCGCGTCTTCCGCTCTCCGGTGATTGGGTGCCCACAGTGGCCGCAGGTCATGAACTCCCCAGCGTAGGTCATCTCGTGGGAGTGGTAGACACACCCGCGGACGATCGCCCGGCCCCGATCCCACGTTCCCCGATCGACGAGTGGCTCATGCTTTCCGGGATACCAGTTCCCTCGGAACTCAATCTCTCCGAGGTAGGCGCGGTCGCGCAGGATGTTGTGAACCCAGCCCTTGGCGAATGGCATTGCCGGGAGGCGGTATACGCGGCCCTCAGCCGTCAGCCGCTCGATTAGGCCGTCGAGAGTCAGTGGTTCGTAGGCGTAGAGATGAAACATCCGCCGGACGTTGTCCGCCGTGTGGGGATCGGTCTCGACGATGCCGCGGCCGTCCTTTCGGATGTTCCTGTCCCCGTGCCCAGTCGCTGCTCACCCTTGTCGTTGCTGAGTCGTCGTCGCGGCTGCTCTCCGGCGTGGAATCCGGACTGAAGTCCTTCCGCGAGTTCGCCGTGGGGAACCATAGACCCCGGCGTCGTGATGGACCGCTGTTCCTCGGTCGGGTTGATTCATGTCGCCAGGATCGCGGTGGAGTTCAGTCGCCAGCTCAGGCCTGAGGCCCTCCGTCTGATGCCTGGAGCCTCTCATGGCTTCCGTACGCCAGGTAGATCGGCGGGAGCAGGAACAGGTTCAGGATCGTCGAGGTCGCGAGGCCGCCGAGGATCACGACGGCGAGGGGGTACTCGATCTCGTGGCCCGGTTTGTTTCCGGCGATCGCCAGTGGAACGAGGGCGAGGGCGGTGGCGAGGACGGTCATCAGGATCGGAGCGAGTCGCTCTTCCGCGCCGCGGAGGACGAGCTGGGGGCCGAATGGTTCTCCTTCGACCTCTTCGAGATGCCGGTAGTGGCTGACCAGCATGATCCCGTTGCGGGCCGCGATCCCGAGGACCGTGACGAAGCCGACGAGCGAGCCGAGCGAGAGGCGGCCCCCTGAGACCCAGACCGCTGCGACTCCGCCGATCAGGGCAAATGGAATCGTGAAGCTGACCATCGCGGTCAGCCGGGCGGATTGGAAGTCGATGTAGAGAATGAGCAGGATCCCCAGGAACGCCGCCGCGCCGAAGGCGATCAGTCTTCGCTGCGATTCCTGGCGGGCGGCGTACTCGCCGAGGATCTCGGGGTGGTAGCCGTGGTCGAAATGCATCGCTGCGACCGCCTTTTCGATGTCACGGGCGACCGAGCCGAGGTCGCGGCCTGAGGCGTCGCAGGTGACGTCGATCCGCCGCGAGCCCCCTTCCCGCTTCACTTCGTTCGGGGCAGGGAGAATCTCGAGGTCGGCGACGTCCCGGAGCGGGACCTGGCCGCCGGTCGGAGTGTCGATCCGGACTTCGCTCAGTGCCGCCAGATCGGTCCGGGCGAGGTCGGTCCCCCAGACGACGACGTCGAATTTCCGCTGGCCGCCGTAGATCTCGCCGACCTTGGAGCCGCGGAGGATCGTCGTGACCGCGCGGCGGATCTGGCCGGGGGTGAGGCCGAACCGCTCTGCCGCGTCGGGGCGGAGGCGGATCTCGATCTGCGGCACGAGAACCTGCGACTCGACCTTGAGGTTGGAGACCCCTTCGATCTTCGAGAGAACGTCGCCGACCTCTTTCCCCTTCTGGCGGAGACCGGCGAGCTCCGGTCCGAAGATCCGGACCACGATGCTGGAGCTGGCTCCGGTCAGGACTTCTTTGACCCGCTCCCGCAGGTAGGTCTGGACGTCGCGGTAGATGCCAGGATAGCCGTCGACGGCGGTCTGGATCCGGGCGACGGTCGATTCGTAGTCGACGTCGGGGTCGATGCTGATCCAGAGCTCGGTGAAGTTCGGGCCGACCACTTCGTCGGCGACTTCCGCCCGGCCGATGTGGCTGCCGAAGTTCCGGACGCCCGGAATCGCCCGCAGCTCGCGGCTCGCCTGGATCGTGATCCGGTCCATCGCTTCGATCGAGGTCCCAGGCCGCTCCACGAAGTGCATCAGGAAGTCGGTCTCCTGGAAGTTCGGCAGGAACTCCTGCCCCAGGCGGGTGATTCCGAAGAAGGTCACGCCGAGGGCGACGACGAGGAAGGCCACGGCCGCTTTCGGCCGGTGAATCACCCGCGGGAGGATCGCCCGGTAGGGGCGTTTCAGCCAGCGGGTCAGCGGCGGATCGTGCGACTCGGCCCGGACGCGGGAGAACATCAGGAGCGAGAGGGCGGGCGTCACGATCACGGCGACGAGGAGCGAGGCCAGAATCGAGAGGACGTAGCCGATGGCGAGCGGACGGAAGAAAGCCCCGGGCAATCCTTCCAGGAAAAAGATCGGGACGAAGACGAGAATCACGATCGCGGTGGCGTAGACGACGGCGCTCCGGACCTCGAGCGACGCGTCGAGGACCACCTGGAACGTCGACTTGGGGTTGGGGGACTCACGGTTCGTCTTCAGGCGGCGGACGATGTTCTCGACGTCGATGATCGCATCGTCGACCACCTCACCCAGCGCGATCACGAGCCCGGCGATCACCATCGTGTTGATCGTCAGTCCCCACCAGTAGAGGACCAGCACCGCCGCGATGAGTGACAGCGGGATCGCGGTGAGGCTGATGAGGGCGGTCCGGAGGTCGAACAGGAACGCCATCAGGACGACGATCACGAGGATGCAGCCAAGCACCAGCGCGTGCGTCAGGTTGTCGATCGACCGCTCCACGAAGGTGGCGGGACGAAAGATCGAGGCGTCGATCTCGACATCGGCCAGCCCGGGCCGCAGTTTTTCGAGAGCCCGGTCGACTTCGCGGGTGACCGACAGGAGGTTTGCGGTCGGGAGCTTTTCGACGATCAGCAACAGCCCCGGCACGTCGTTGATGATGGCGTCGCCGATCGGCGGGGCGGTCCCGGTCTTCACGTCGGCCACATCGCCGATCCGGAGCGCCGCTCCGCCGCGGAAGGCGACGACGGTCTTGGAGAGGTCTTCGGCGTCTTTCACCGGAGTGAGCTGCCGGACCGCGAGCCGCTGGTTCGGGGTGTCGACGAAGCCGCCGGCGTCGAGGGAGGTCGCCTCCGCCGTGGCCCGCAGAACGGCGTCGAGTGTGACGTCGTGGGCTCGGAGGCGGTCGGGATCCACGACCACCTGGAACTGCTTGTCCCGCTGCCCCCAGATCGCGACGTTTGCCACGCCGGGGATCGCCATCAGCCGGGGCCGGATCGTCCAGACCGCCAGTTCGCTCAGCTCCTGCTGCGACAGCTTTTCGGAGGTCACGCCGATCTTCATCATCCGGCTCAGCGACGAGAGGGGCTGGAGGATGACGGGGGGCCGCGAGACCGCGGGAAGCCGAGGAGCTTCGATGGCGAGCCGTTCCTGCACGAGCTGCCGCGAGCGGTAAAGTTCGACGTTCTCCTGGAGGATCAGGCGAATCGACGAAAGCCCCAAGACCGACTTCGAGCGGATGGTCTTGAGACCCGGCGTGCCGATCAGCGCGTTCTCGAGCGGGAAGGTGACGAGGTTCTCAACCTCCTCGGCCGACAGCCCGGGGGCTTCGGTCTGGATCTCGACATAGGGAGGAGCGAACTCCGGAAAGACGTCGAGCGGCAGGTCGGGGGCGAGACGGATCCCGACGACCATCAGCAGGATCGACAGGGCCACCACGACGACGCGGAGCCGCAGCGCCGCTGAAACAAGCCATCCCATCTCTGTGTCGACCTCAGTGTGTCTGTCTGCAGGGGGGAGTGGAGCGCAGGAGCCGGCTTCGGGAAAACCGGCGCGGGGCGCTACTTGGAGAAACCGAACTCGGTCCCCGAGAGTTCGGCCGCTCCGGCGGTCACGATGGAGGTTCCAGGGGCGGGGCCGCGGGCGAGGACGGCGGTGCCCTCGTGGACCCGCGTCACTTCGACCCGCCGCCGGGCGAAGTGCTGTTCGTCGATCCGCTCGTAGACCCACTGACCGCCGTAGATGTCGATGACGACGGCCGACCAGGGGATCGTCGACTGCTCCGCCTTACCCGTGAGAGGAAGGACCGCCGTGAACCGTTGTCCGGGGCGGTGCGTCCCGCGAGGGTTGGGGAGCTCGTAGTAGAGGTCAACCGCCGAGGCGAGCGGCGTGGCGGTCGGCGGCGACTGAATCGGCGTCGCCGTGAGAGGCTCGGCTGAAGGTCGCCCGGCCAGCTCCGCGACGCCGATCGGCGCGGCGGCGTCGATCGCATCGAGGTCTCCCGCGTAGACCGGGACCTTGAGCCACAGAATCTCGTCGTTGAGGATCTCGAACAGCGGACTCCCCGCGGAGACCATTTCGCCAGGGCCGATATGCGTCGTCCGGATCTGGCCGGTCATCGGGGCCGTGATCGAGAGGGGTGAGAGGGTCCCCGCCTCGGAGCCCTCGAGCGACGCATCGTCGAGGAGTTTCTTGCGGGCCGCGGCCGCCTCGAGCCCTTTCTGGGCGAGGGCGAGCTGGGCCGAGGCGTCGTCGACCGCGCGGACGGTCCCGACTTTGTCCTTCTCGAGTCGTTCGGCCCGGGCGAGGGCGATGCGGGCCGCTTCCACCTGGACCTCCGCTTGTCGGACCAGTCCGTCCGCGTCGATGCGGGACTGGGCGATCGCGTTCCGGGTCTGCGCCATCTGGACCCGTTCGGCGGGTGTCAGCACCGCTCGCTCGGGCGAGAGGAGGGGAAGCATCTGCAAGAGCGGCTCGCTCGCCGCGACGCGGGCTCCCGGCTGCGGAAACTTGCGGTTGGCCGGCACGCTCACCGTGCCGGTGACCGGGGCGGGGACGATCAGCAGCGCTCCCCCCGGAAGGACGCATTCCGCCCCATAGCTGCGGACCCGCGGCATCGAGCGGGTCTCAACCTTGGCGGTCGCAATCGCCAGCCGCTGGACCGCTTCCGGCGTCAGCTCAAGGAGATTCAGCTTCTCCTCCGAGACGACCTTCTGGACCTTGGCCGGCGGGGCCGCGGCGGCGGCCGGCGCGGCGGCCTTTCGGTCACACCCGCAGGTGAGGCCACAGAGAGCGATCAGGAGCAGACGGAAGCGAGTCATAGGAATCGACATCAGTGGTGGGGAACGCCGCGCCTCCGCGCGGCCGGTTCCGAGGCCCCCCGGGGAGTCCGACCTGCGACGTTTTGCTCACACCGCAGTTCCTCCCGGGACCTTCGACGGTACCGGGACACCGGACTGCCGCCAACGACCCCCGCTGCGAGTTCTCGAAGGTCGATCCAAGATGAGGGGATTCTTATCTCGCGAACGATTCGTGGCGGACTTGGCCGCTCCGCGCACTGTTGTTCGGTCTCTGCGACCCGTACCGTCCGCCACAACCGTCACAATCTCGGGGGTGCCGCCGCCGGAGCGGCGGAAATCGATCGAGACCTTGGCCGCCCCGGAGCGGGGGCGTCGAAAGATTCTGTAGGACGCTACGGAGAGCCGGGACGGCTCTGGCGTCCCGCTCCTGCCCGGGGCCGCCGCGACAGCGGTGACCGGGCCGGCTCCGCCACCTTCGACAATGAGTGTCGGCCGTGCGTAATCGACCGGGATGGATCCCGACATTCCTGCTGCTGCTTCCGGCCCTTGGCTGCCGGACGGCACCCCGCGTCGCGACCATCGACCGGCCGGAGCCGGCCGCTTCTTCGCGAAGCCGAGAGGTGGACCGCTCCTCTTCAAAGGAAGCCGCGGACGAACTCTCCGGTGAGCCGCGTATCCGCCAGGTCGAGGGGCTCGAAGCGGAGACGCCGACGGTCGAACTCCTCGCGACGGAGCGCGTGGGCGAACCCGGCGAGATGGCTTCGCCGGGGCTGAGTGTCTTCACGGCGATCGAGACCGCCCTCGTTCAGAATCCCGACCTCATCACGCAGCGGCAGAACGAACGGGTCGGGCTCGGGCAGCTCGGCGTCGCCGAGACCTATCCGTTCAACCCGTCGGTGCAGATCCAGGCGACCCCGTCGCAGGAGAAGCGGAACGGGACGGACGGGACCACCTACCACTACGTCCTCGTGATGCAGCAGATCCAGTTGGCGCACCAGCAGCAGCACCGCGAGAACGTCGCCTGTGCTCAGCTCAACAGCGTCCGCTGGACGATCCTGCAGACCCAGCTCAACACGATCGCCCAGGCGGAGCGGCTCTACTTCACCGCCCTCTATCAGGCGGGGCTGCGGGACCTCGCCCGGACCACCGCCGAGAACAATCAGGAGCTGCTTCGGATCCTCGAGAAGCGGCTCGAAGGGGGGGACGCCACCGGGGCCGATGTGGCGATCGTCCGGCTCGACGCCCGGTCGACACGGCAGCAGCTGGCCCTCGCCGAGGCGAACCACGCCACCGCGCTCCTCGACCTGCGGCGGCATCTCGGTTTGTCTCCCACGGCGCCTCTGCCGCTTGGCAGCAGTCTCGACGCCTACCCGTGGCGACCGATCGGGGAGCCGGTTGAGATCGACGGAGCGCTCGATGCGAGCAGTCCCGGAGGCGGCCAGGAGGCGGTCGGTCAGTCGTCGATGCGGCCGGATGTGCTCGCCGCGCGGTCGGACGTCGATGCGGCCCGCGCGGGGACCGATCTCGCCAACGCGCTCCGTGTCCCCGACCTGCAGCTCGGACCTTACTACCAGCGAAACGACAGCGGGACGACCTTCTGGGGGTTCCGGGCACAGATGGACATCCCGGTCTGGAATACCGGCACTCCCCTGTTGCGGCTTCGCGAGGCGGAGCTTCAGCAGCGGGTCGTGGCGTGGCGGCAGCTGGAACGCCGCGTGGGGCTCGAAGCGGAGGCAGCGGTCGACCGGTACAACCGGGCCTTCCGGCTGCTGATGACGTTTGACGAGACACCTTCGGAGCGGCTGCCAATCGAGCTGCAGAAACTCGAAGAGCAGTTCGTCGCGGGGGAAGTCGACATCCTGAGAGTCTTTCAATCTCGTAACAGTCTGATCCAGAACCGCCGGGCGCTGCTCGATTCGCTCAACGAGATCGCCCAGGCCGCAGCCAATGTCACGGCGGCGACGGGGGTTCCTCTCGAATCACTGCTCGCCCCCGCGGCCCCCTGAGACCTCGCTCGGCGATTTCTCAGTTCGGCTTCCTCCATCCTCCTTACCGGACGCTCCGGGCTCGCCCGAATTGACCTTGCCGAAAACCGGCGGGTTTAGGACGTTTCCCTGCCATCGCATCCGGCGATGATGTGGTTCCGGACTGCCAGCAGGGGGAAACAGTGACGGCGCAGGCCTTACGGCATATTCTCGGAGCCGTTGCGGTCTGGTCGACCCTCGTTCAGCCTGTCTTGGCCGAGCCGAACGTCGCGGATGAAGCCGCGGACGTGGCTTTCGGTCACTCGCTGATCGGTCTCGATCAGGAGAAGGATTTCCCGGGCCCCCTCGCTCAGGCGTTTGCGGAGATCCCGGACGCCCCGGTCCCGGGACCATCCCTCGCCGTTCCTAGTCGGGATTCGATCCGGACCGACGAATGGCAGTTGCTTCCCGACGGGGTGATGTACCCGTCGTACCTGGCCGGGGAGAAGGAGCCCCGGTTCGGCGTCGCCTCCCTGATCGGGCCGGACAAGATCTGGCGGTGGGAGGCCGCACTGGGGGGACGCGTGGCCCTGTTGCGTCACGGGACCGTGGACCCGATCCGCCCCGAAGGATGGGAGCTGCAGATGGAAGGGGCGGTTCTCGCCCGGCTGCAGATCCTGGAGCCGTCCGCTCCGCTCGATGCGACCGACTACCGCTTCGGAATCCTGAGCGTCTGGCGCGAAGGTTCGATCGCCTTCAAAGCAGGTTACTACCACCTCAGCTCGCATGCAGGGGATGAATTCCTCTTGGCGAACCCGTCTTACCAGCGGCTGAACTATGTGCGGGACTCCGCAATCATCGGGACGTTCATTGATCTGACCGAGGCGATTCAGGTCTATGCCGAAATCGCGTACGCGGGGACCGACGGCGGCGCGAAGCCGCTCGAACTGCAGTACGGTGTCCAGTACAGCCCGCAGGGGCCGACCGGATTCGGCGGGGCTCCCTTTGCCGCCGTGAACGGACACACCCGCCAGGACCAGAACTGGATCACGAGCGTCAACATGACCGCCGGCTGGCAGTGGCGGGGGGCACGGACGAACCACCTCTGGCGACTGGGGGTACAGCACTACGTCGGGCCGGCGATGCAGTGGGAGTTCGTCGGCCGGCGCGAGCGCGTGAGCGGCGGCGGGATCTGGTACGACTTCTGATTCGTCTCGGGCAGGCCCGTGCGGCCCCCCCCCCCTTCTTGACGGTCTCCTGGCGGCGATCGACTGATATCGCCTCAGCCGATGTGCGAGGTTCGCATCCTAGTGCTGCTGGATGCCGATGGACCGAGGCATCTCGTGCTGATCGCGGCTAGCTGGGAGCCCCCTCTCGTGCAGCTGCTGAGTCTTTCGTCCTCGTTACCCGGGCCTGTTTGTTGGTGCTTGGCCGACGGTTGATAAGCGAAAACTCACAGGCGTGACGCGGAACTGGCCTACCTCCTTCGCAGTTTCGGTTGCACGATTCAGCCCGCATTTTCGAGCCCTCGGGCGCGGCCCCACGAGTCGCGCGGCGGGACCGAAGAAACGAACAACCGATCTCAATCGCTCGAGACGATGGTAGCGGGTTCGCGTTGCTCGAGGACTATCCCTATCGCGCCCCGCTCGGATGAGGGGGCCGTCGCGACTCGATGCCCCCCGGGTGGCACGCGAGGCTGGCAGCAGTCTCGAGTCCACGGCGCGTCCTCTATCTCGCCCAACGTCGACCGCCCGGAGTACGGAAGGAGTCTCTGTGAACCATCAGACGCAGGCTCGGTTTGTCCTGTCGGGGCTCTCGGACGAAGAACTGGAACAGTGTGCGACCAGCCTGTCCGAAGAGCTGAGCACGCGCCGCGGCGTTCCTCGGCGGATAGTCCGGTACGATCGCCTCAGGCGACGGATCGTCGTCGAGTTCGAACCCGAAACCGCGGGACCGTCGGCGAACTCCGAAGCCAGCCAGGCTCTCCATCGCGAACTGCGCGAGTCTCTGTGGCGGACCCGGTGGATAACGAGTGGCGTCACCGTCGAAGTCGACGCGGAGCGCTGATCGGCTCCGCGTCCGTCGTGATCGGCGGTCCGCAACTCGCAGATCACGGACTCTGTTGGTGAACTCTCGCTTAGAGACCTCCGGTTGCCGACTGTCGACCGCGCGTCCCCTCCTATGATCCTTGCGACCTCTTCCATCGAGATTGCCGGCTCCAGGATCACAAGGATGTCTACCGTGCCTGCATCATTGCTTCCGACCTCGGTCCACACCGAAGGGGCTCGGTCTGAACCGAGCTCCACGAACAGTTCGAACCACCATCGGGTCCGCCAGTCGCTGGCCTACCGCGTCCGGCTCCCGCTCACCGCATCGTGCGTACTGATCGGGATCGGCGTGGCCACGGTCTCACGGCCCCTGATTCCTCCGGGATCGGCCGCCGGCATGGGAATCCTCGCGGCGGGCCTGGTCTTGGTCCTCATGGGGACAGCTTTGCGGCTCTGGGCGCTCGCGTGCATCAGCGAGCGGAAGACGAAGGACCTGGTAACGACGGGCCCCTACTCGCTCTGCCGCAATCCGCTGTACGTCGGGACCCTGCTGATCGTGGCCGGTTTCGCGGCCCTCTGGCTCAATCCGGTGCTCGTCCTGATGCTGCTCCCTCCGATCGTTCTGTACTGCGTCGGGGTCGTCCCGGCCGAAGAGCGCGTGCTGCGGCAGACCTTCGGAGTCGAGTACGAGACCTACTGCCGGAACACGACGCGGTGGATGCCCGGCTTCACGAGATATGTCGGAGCGTCGCTGCACTGGCGGTCCGCCGGGGTCCTGCGCGAGTCGCAGTCCTCGCTCTGGTGGCTCGGTCTGGCCGCGCTCTCCTGCTGGATGACCTTTGTGCGGGAGAGTGCCGCGTGGCTGCTCTTCTAGCGAAGGGTCAGCTTGCCTCGTGCGATGCCCGGTCCTGCGCAGACTGCGCCAGATCGTCGCCAGCCTCCGGTTCGCAATCCGGAGTTCCCGGGAACGTCACCTGAAAGCAGCTCCCCTGGCCGATCGCGCTCGTGACCTCGATGGCTCCCCGGTGGGTCTCGACCACGGCGCGGCAGATCGCCAGCCCCAGTCCCGCGCCGCTCCGGAGTCCGTTCTGCGACGGATCGACCCGGAAGAAGCGGTCGAACACCCGATCACGGACTTCGTCGGGGATCCCGATACCGGTGTCTTGCACGCGGACCACAAGCAACTCGCCAGAGATGTCCCCTGACACCCGCACCGTCCCCTCGGCGGGCGTGTACTTGAGGGCGTTGTCGAACAGGTTGTAGAAGAGCTGGCTGAGCAGGACGTCATCCCCGACGACGATCCAGGCCGGAAGTGGCTCAACCGAGAACCCCAGCCGCTGTTCCTCGGCCCGTTCCCGGAAACGCTCCGCCACATCGACGATCACGAGGTCGACGCGGACCCGGTCTTCGAGCGGCGTGACCTGGCCCGCGTCATGGCGGCTGAGCGTCAGCAACTGGTTGACGAGCTCCGTGAGCCGGGCCGCTTCATCCGTCATCTTCTGCAGCACGCCTCGATAGGTCTCCGGATCGCGCGGCGCGCGGAGGACGACCTCGGCCTGCGTCCGGAGGGCCGCGATCGGCGAGCGGAGCTCATGAGCCGCCTCGGAGGTGAACCTCCGCATCTGGTCGATCGAGCGGAGCAGCCGGCTGAACATCGCATTGAGCGTCGTGGCGAGCCGGCCCAGCTCGTCGTGCGGGTTTCGGACTTCAATCCGTTCCTGCAGCCGCTCCGCCGAGATCCGCTCAGCGGTGGCCGCAATCTGGTCCACAGGGGCGAGCGCCTGGCGGGCGAGGCCGTAGCCGGTGGCGATCGCGATGATCAGCGCGATCGGGATCGCCGCGAGGACCGTTCCGACGTACCACCGGAACTCCCGACCCATCGACGCCTGAGGGGACATGACCTGAAAGAGCAGCGGCCCCTCGCCGGATGACTCGGGCTGCACGATGCTGAGCAGGCGAAACCGTCCGATCTCCGGAAGCTCGATGTCCGTGAAGAGAGACTCTCCGGGGGAACCGGCGCCGGCCGGCCCCGGGATCGGCGTCTTCTCCAGATACCGGCTCCGGAACAGGACCATCTCCCCGCAGCGGACGCGAAAGTGGAGGTTCGCGTGAATGGCGTAACGCCGATCGATGTACTCCTGGAGCGCGGCGGGATTCGGCGTCGTGCGGACGTCCTCGATCAGCTCAGTGAGCTCCTCCATGAGCCAGCGGTCCGTCTCCTTCCGGAGGTGGCCATGCACCAGGTAGAGCATCACCGCGCACAGCGCCGCGAACAACAGCGTCAGGATCAGCGCGTTCAGAGTGGTGAGCCGCCAGCGAATACTCCAGAGTCTCACCGCGCGTCCCCCAGCAGATACCCCTCTTTGCGGATCGTGTGCAGCAGCCGGGGCCACTCCGGCCGCTCGATCTTCTTGCGAAGTTCCCGGATCTGGACCTCGATGACGTTCGTCCAGGTCGCGGTCGAAGCCTTCCAGACATCCCGCGCGAGCATCTCGCGGGAGACGACCTCGTTGCGATGCCGCAGCAGGTACTCCAGCAGTTCGAACAACCGCCGGGTCAGCGCCAGTTCCTCCCCGCCGCGGGTCACTTTCCGCGTCAGAAGATCAATCTGCAGGTCGCCGTGCCGAAGGACCGCGCACGACCCGACCGCTCCCCTGCGGAGCAGCGATCGCAGGCGGGCGACGAGTTCGCCGAATGCGAATGGCTTCACCAGGTAGTCGTCCGCTCCCGAGTCGAGGCCCAGGATCCGGTCCTCGACCGTATCCCGTGCGCTCGCAATCAGGACCGGCACGGCGAGCCCGCTACGGCGGATCTCCCGCAGGAATCCGAGGCCATCCCCATCGGGGAGATGCAGGTCGAGAATGATCGCGTCGAGCGGCTCGACCGCCGCGACGCGCAGTGCCTCGCCGACTCCGGTCACCAGCCGAACCTCATGCCCTTCCTCACGAAGCCCCTGCTCGAGACTCGCTCCGAGCGTCCGATGGTCCTCAATAACGAGCACCCTCGACATCCTCGGCGCACTCCTGTTCCGGACCGTTGTTCCAACCCGGCCGGATGTTAATGGCCCCCTGCGAGTCTCCGCCGAAGTGCCCCGGGAGATAAGAGAGAATTCATGAGGAGGTCTTGTGTCGAACCTGGCCACGACAGTTTTCAATGACTTGCGGACGGCTCAAGCCCTCCTGCAAGCCTCATCCACTCTGAACGGCCACGCCATCGCATGCGGCGACTTGTTCGGGGGAAAGGTATCCCCTGAGCCTGCTTTCGGGGGTTGCCTCGTTCTGTGGGTAGCGGTTTTCAGCTCACGGATGGGCCCATATTCGCTGGTTATGAGGCCGAACTCCGTCCAGAAAGCGTTCAACCTGTGTCCTGTCACCCCGACTTGACGTAATGCCAAACCCCAATGGTTGCTCAGGCGACTGCTAGCGAGATTTGAACTTTCCTGACGCATTGCCTTTCTGAATTGGAAGTTGTTAGGGGCGGACTGGGAGAGATTCGCGGTGCAGAGGCCGCTGAACGAATGTCGGCGGAAGATCGCAACGGGGCTGAACCGCCACCAGCCTGCCCAGGGTGAGACGATCGCCGTCACGGGCGGGCGACCACCTCGCCTTCGCGCGCCCGTGACAGCGCTCCTCATCCCCTACTACGATGTCGCCCGCCTTCGACCATTTTTGTTCGTTTCGACGACACGTGAATGCATTCGGAACCTTCCTTTACGACTTGGCTCCGGAATCTCCACGCTGGAGACGCCGCCGCGGTACAGACCCTCTGGGAAAAGTATTCGTCCCGACTGGTCAAACTCGCCGATGCACGAATACGCTCAATGGCGATTCCCGTTGTCGATGGCGACGATGTCGCCGTGAGTGTCTTCAAGAGCCTTTGGTTGGCGGCACAGTCCGGCCGTCTTCAGGATGTCCGCAACCTGGATGAGGTATGGTGGCTCCTCATCAAGATGACGAAGCAGAAATGCATTGACTACCGACGGAAGGCACGGCGCAAGAAGCGAAATGCTGGCGTTGAGCCGTTGTCCGCAACCGAGACGTGCATCACACTGATCTCCGAAGTCCCCGATCCGCACTACCTTGCGGCGCTCAACGAGCTGTACGCCCGGCTTGTCGGGAATTTCAGTGATTCAACGCGGAGGGATATCGCGGTTATGAGAATCGAGGGCTATACCGTTGCAGAGATTGCGGCAAAACTCGGGCTCGCAGTGGCGACGGTGTATCGGAAGCTGGACCTGATCCGGGAGAACTGGGCCAAAGAACTCCAAAATGGACAGACCGATTGACGATTCGGCAACTTATTCCACCCCAGACCAGCCCGTCGCCGAGCTGATCGATTCTGTCTGCGACTCGTTCGAGCTGGCCTGGAGATCGGGTGACGCTCCCGACATCGAACGGTATCTCCAGGACCAGCGCGTGGCGAACGACACCCGCGTCACGGAGTCGACGCTGCTCGTCGAACTGGTGCTGATTGACGTGGAATATCGTCGACGGCGCGGCGACGCCGCGGCGCCAGAAGAGTACCTCTCGAAGTTTCCCCGGTTGCACGAAGCGGTGGGAACGGCGTTCGCCCGGATGGAAACGATTCTGGCTGACGTTTCGCCGGAGCGTCCCCTCCATCCGATGCTGGGACGGTTCGAACTGCTGGAGCCACTGGGGCAGGGCGCCTTCGGCGTTGTCTGGAAGGCACAAGACCTGCGGATGCGGCGTCTTGTCGCGATCAAACAGCTCCGCGGAAACATCTCCGATCAGAATTGGCGAATCCTGGAACGGGAGGCCCAGGCGGTCGCGCGTCTCAATCACCCCAATGTCGCGCGGATCTTCGAGGTGAGCGAGGCGGTCACCTCCCCCTACATCGTGCTCGAGTACATCGAGGGACGCAGCCTGAAGGCGCGGATGGAGGAGAGTCCGGACCGCCGGATCGAGCCCCGTGAGGCGGCCTCGCTCGTTGCGCAGATCGCCGCGGGGCTGCACCACGTGCACGAGCGGGGGCTCGTCCACCGCGATCTCAAGCCAGCGAACATCATTCTGTCGCGGGAGGGGATTCCGAAGATCGTCGATTTCGGTCTCGCCCGGCACGTCGACGCGAAGTCCTCTCTGTCCCACGAAGGGGCCTTGATTGGGACGCTCCCGTACATGAGCCCGCAGCAGTGTCTCGGCCAGCCGGTCGATGCGCAAACGGACGTCTACTCTCTCAGCGTCGTCCTGTATGAACTGCTGTCGGGGCGATGTCCCTTCGAGGGAAGTCTCGGCGAGCTCCTGGGCCGGATTCCCAAGGGAGATCCCCCTCCGTTTCCGCCCGATCTCATTGCATTGAGGCCCCTGGAAGAGATCTGCCGGAGAGGGATGGAAACGGAGCCGGCGGAACGATATTCGACGGCACGGGAACTGGCGGAGGATCTCGAACGATACCTGGCGGGAGAGGCGCCGCGACTTCGGCCCCCGCAATCCGGGTGGCGCAGAGCGATCGCTCTCGCGAAACCGGGACGTCGGAGATTTCTCGTGGGAGCGGCCGCCTTGGGAGCCGGGGCCCTAGTGATCCTCCTGAAGCGCCGAGTCCCCGAAGGTCATATCCTGGTCTCTCTGGACACCTCCCCCTCGGGAGCGACGCTGACCTTCATTCCGCTGGACCGCAGGACGGGGCGGCCCATGCCGGAACAGGCAGTCCCGGCACCGACCATCAGTCCGGCGCAATTTCCGCTGCGGCCGGGAGACTATCTCGTTGTGGCGCAACTCAGCCGCGAAAGTGGAAGGTTCCATGAGGTCTACCGCCATGTTCCTGGTGATCCTGGAAACATGAAGGGGGCTTATGCCTTCCAGCGGTGGTCGAAAAACGCCAATGGAGGAGTGACCCTCGAAGAGATCATCATTCCGTCGAAGGACATCATCCAAGGGATGGCAAAGATCCCTGGCGCAAAAGTCCTCCCACTGGCACGCGACTCCCAATCGACTGAAAACTCGCGAATCCAATGTTCAGTTCCGGAGTTCTTCGTGGATCCCCACGAGTTCACTGTGGCAGACTACAAGGTCGCTTGTCAAAAACGGTTCGGTTCGGGACCTTGGCCCTACAACGCCACCTTTCGGTCGGGCGCCCCCGACACCGCCACGCTCAACGCTGGCTTTGAAGAGGCAACGGCCCGGGCGGAGGATATCGGAAAGCGATTGCTTCACGAATGGGAGTACGAGTTGCTCGCAACGGCAGCCGGGCGTAGCCGATTCCCCTGGGGAGACGAGCCGCGTGAGTTGGCACTTGGAGCCGCGGGTGAGGTTCGACCGGAAGCATATGCTTCCGATGGGACGGCGATTTTTGGACTCTGCTCCGGTGCGGCCGAATGGGTCCAGAGCTACGTGCTGCCTCAGCCACAGCTCTGGAGTCCAGACGGCGCACCACGATTCGACAATCGCTCGATGCGCGCAATCCGAGGAGGCAATCGAACCGTTATCGAACAAACCGCCCCCCCGACGGGAGTTGACTACTCACCCTTCGGGAAACTGCTTATGCCCGACCACGCAACGTATCCAGGACTGGGGTTTCGATGCGCACGCAGCTCACGCCCCTCAATAACTGCCTCCGACTTTCCCACTCTATTGCCGCGTACCTCTGACGGATGAATCTCGTGCATCGATGTTACCAACTCATCAAGCGAGTCTATGACGTGTCGCGAATCGACATGTCCATCGTGCGGCCGAGTGATACTCCATCAGCAGGCAGAGGGCAGCACCTCATATACAGTAAAACACCGTGTCATCACTAGACTATTGAGAGACACCATCAAATAAAGAAGGCCGCACTGCCCTAGACCACAGTCAGTTCGACGGTCTCAGCAGGACAATGTATGGTTCACCATCATAAGTCACGTGATATCGGTTCAAGCCCCAGTAAGATGAAGTATCAGATTCCCTTGCGCCTGTGGTTACTGTTGTCTCGAATCCAAACCGCGGATAGATAACATCTCTATTCGCCTTTGGATTGATGTCTTTCAGGTCGACTCGATATTTGTAGAGGTAAGCATAGCGAGTGGCGCCACCTCGCACTACGAAGCTTACCAATTGACCGTGAATTCGCGATTCACAGTATCTATCTCCGATTGATCCTGAGGGGAAATGAAAATCATCTGGATAGCGAGCGGCATCCGGAAATATCCTCGTCTTCCCAACGCACAAGAATCCATCACACTCCTCGGGAAGATCCATTTCATCGTAGGTGCCTCCTAAAAAATCGGGCTCTGCGTCCGTGCAGTTATAGTGCCAGTATTCAGCATAGTACAAGTTCCCCTTTCCGCTGGGATGTGGTCCACAATCAAACAGTGGACATACGCATGGCGCGAAAAGCTTAGATTTGTCAGATTGAAGAGAGTCGACTGTTCCACTGATGTATCGAGGACCGCAGACCGGCGGAAGACTACATTGAGGTCGCGAAACGATTCGTTGGCGACGCGGGCAGCGACGGGCTTCGACATCGCTCCCGGACAAGAAGAAAACCAATGTCATTAGAAGTGCTGTCTTTCCCATCAAAGATGTCTCCATTTCGATTCACGTCGTCTGCGACGCCGCTTAGGCAATCGAGAACTGCCTGTGTGAATCCGCCAAGCAGCAGAGATATTACGATTGAAAATTGCGAGCAAGTACTTAAAAACCGTTGACAGCCTGCCCGTCATCGCGCACCGCCAACCTCTTCAGCAGATCAAGTTCAATATTCTCGCTGACAAAACGAGCGGAGCTGTCTACGAGAAGCAGACTGACGCCACCTCGATGCATGGAGCTCAGTGGATTGTTCGGCCCGTGGTTGTCCCAAACGCCGGGCTGCGAATACGAAGAGTTCGGGGCATAACGCATCGTGACGATGTTGTAGGCCGGCGGCGGCGGCTGGGTCATGCTGGTCCCAAAGTAGCTCGGTGGAGTTCCCGTGGCGCTCGTACCGCAGGACCAGCCGTTGAGATAGCCGCCGTCGACTCGCTTCTCGACGTTGTTATTATCTCGCACCGCGGCTGACGCTTCGGCGACGATCATCACGTTGCTTTCCCCGTCCTTCACGTCCGCCATGCGAGTACTGCGGCCTGGCACGAGCATGCCATCTGCCGAGATCTGGCCAGTGTTTCCCCCGGTGGCGCAGCACGCGGTCACGCGCCGCGCCGGAAAGTTGAAATCGTTTGTTGCTCCGGACACTCCGACGTAGGCGCTGGCCTGGAAGGACTTTCCACCCGCAGGCAGCATCTGCAAGAGAACGCTTGAGGGGCACCAGAAGACCGGTACGACTTTCCGGTCGAGAAGAGTTCCGTTCCGTGATCCGGGGATGAACGGCGCTCCGCTATTTGCCGAGTCCATATCGAATTCGTTGTAAAGCGCCCCCTGATCGATGTAAGGGAGAATGCCGACGAACCACGACGGCCCGAAACCCCGTTGCGAACGGACTCCGATCGGAAATGCGTCGTGCACCTCGTGGTAGTTGTGCAGTGCAATGCCGAGCTGCCGCAAGTTGTTCAGACACGCCGCGAGCCTCGCCGCTTCTCTCGCCCAGAATACCGCAGGGAGCAACAGCGCCACCAGGAGTCCGATCACGGACATCGCGACCAGCATCTCGATTAGAGAGAAGCCCGCGCACGTTCGGCGACGTTGACGATCCCGCGAAGTCATTGGATGCCCACTCCGCGTACGGAGCTTTCTGATGACCGGCCAGCCTCATAACAGCTCGATATCCTGCCTGATCATTCGAGCGTTGTCCAGAGTCCAGAATGGCGCGCATTGGGTGTACTGCCTTCACAATCCTGCGGTGAGGGATTAGGGGGAATCTCGCAACCCATGTCTTCAAACCGGAATGGCTACGGCCGACCTTCATTCACTCCTTGGCTCTGCTGCCGTCGTGGCGTTCTGTAAAAGTAGCCGCCATTTGCCTCTTCTTTTTGAAGATCGCTGAGCCATAGGCCGATCGCCAAGCCGTCGGATCGGGCAGGTTCTGGTTTGCGCATCGGCCTCTCACACTCGGCCGCGTTCGATGACGGCCACGAAAACGCAAATGTGGAAATAGTTGGGAAATTCTCGTCGGGATGACGGTTCTCCATACGAGAGCCCTCTCGTCGTCAGTCGGGCATACTGCTGCATCCGGCAGTTCGAACCGAGGTGGGCTCATATTCGTGGCAGATTCGAGACGGTGTTCAATCCATCGCCCGTACTGCCTTCTCCTCTATGTTCACGGAGAATCGCCATGTCGCTTCGACATCTCCTCGATATCTGTGCCATGTCCGCTGCGGCAGTCTTGACGGCGGCTGCCGGCGTGGAGGCCGCCCAATTGCAGTTGAAGAAGATCCGCTGCGTCAAGCAGGACATCACCGGTCCCGATGAGCCCTACATCAAGGTCGCCGGACAGAAGGTCTGGGGACCGAAAGACATGCAGCCCAATATGACTCATGACCTCTCTGGGGTGGCGGCCAAGACATTCACGGGCCAGGTGGCTCTCTCTCTTTACGACTACGACACGCCGGATCCGGACGATTTCCTCGGCGAGAACGAGATCAGCGACTCGATCGCCGGCCAGGGCGTCAAGAAGGTCTCCATCACGGAGGACGAGGCGGAGTACGAGATCGAATTCGAAGCCATTCCTTAATGCGGCCCTTGTGTGGCTGAAGTCATCACACGAATGCGTCCTTGGGCGTCTCAGACGCCGGTTTCGCAATGAGGGGCGATCGTTCCAAGCCCCGCTCGGCGGTTAAGACGGGCCAGACGCCGGGCGGGATTTCTTGTGCCCGTATACAAACTCGGAAAGGGATCGAGATGGCTAGTATTCTTGGGCCAGGTCAGCGTCTGAGGATCAACGAGCAGTTGGTGTCGGGGAATGGAAGATACTTCCTGCTGATGCAATCCGATGGGAATCTGGTGCTGTATCGGACCGAGAACCATCATGCGTTGTGGGCCACGAACACTCGAGGCCGCGACGTGATGCACGCCTCGATGCAAACCGATGGGAACTTTGTTCTCTACAATTTCGCTGGTCGTGCCGTGTGGGCCTCGAATACGGCGGGACGGCGGAACTCGTACCTCATCATGCAGAACGATGGGAACCTCGTGATTTACCAGCCGGATGTTCCGGTCTGGGCCAGCGGGACGCATCAACCGGCTGTGGCGGCATCTCTCGCTGAGGCGAAGGTCAAATCCGACGTCGATGGAAAAGGCGTTCTCAATCCTTTCGGGGACTCGGACGCCACAGGCCTTGTCGTTGTCGACTGACTTGAGTCGCGAAGACCGCCGGTAGCCCAGGTAGCCACTCTGGTTGCCTGGGCGCCGAAGACTGAAGCGATCTCCGCCTGTCAGCAGGATGCCCTGTCCGCAACTTTGGTATGGCTCTGTATCGGTACGGTCGAAGAGCCGTTCATTGACGCTCCGGATGGAAGCGTCCGCTTTGTTCATCCGGATCGAAACGGCTTCACGTGTCGCTCTTCGCAGACGCACATCTCACGCCCCCGAGGAATCCGTCATGTTTGACCGATCACAAGTGGTTTCGAGGAGTCTGTGGGCCTTGTCCATGTGGCTGGTCCTGGCGCGCGCGGCAACAGCCGCCCCTCTGCCCTGCCTTCAGAGCTATCCGGACCAGATCCAGGCGCGAATCGAGATTCGAGAGCGCCAACTGGCGGCGCGCCTCGCGGCGCCGGCCGGAGCGGGCGTGGCGGCGCCCGCGTTCGTCCTCACCAAATACAAGACCTGGACTCCCGGGATGGCCGTCAAGGTGGCATTCAGCGGAGGGGATTACGCACTGCGGAAGAAGATCATGGATGCCGCAAACATCTGGACGACGCATGCCAACATCAAGTTCGACTTCGGGCACAACGCCGGCGCGATGACGTTTCATGAGTGGACCACCGCGGACGCGACCTATCAGGGGGATATCCGCATCGGCTTCAACTATGCCGGTTACTGGTCGCTGGTCGGAACTGACAGCAACACTCCGTCGATCATCGCTCCCGGCGAACCGTCCATGAACTTCGAAGCGTTCGACATCCGCTTCCCTGCAGACGGAGTGGCGACGGTCCTTCACGAGTTCGGGCACGCGCTGGGCTTTCAGCACGAACATCAGTCTCCTATCGGAGGCTGCGACGCCGAGTTTCAATGGTACGACGATCCGGGGTATATCCCCACAAAGGACTCGCTCGGACAGTACATTCCGGACGCGGCCGGAAAGCGGCCCGGCGTTTATACGGTTCTGGGCGGCAAGCCCAATGAGTGGCCTTCCTGGAAGGTGGATCAGAACCTGCGCAAGCTGCCGAACAGCAGCATGTACAAACTGGGAACGTTCGATCCGAAATCGATCATGATGTATCAGTTCGACGACTGGATGTTCACACCGACGGCGGGAAGTTGCTACACGGCGGTGCCCAACGTGACGCTTTCTGCGCAGGACATCGTCGGAGCCAGGACCGCTTATCCTCCGGCGTCGACGGCGTCGCTGGTCGATTTGTTCAAGGAGCGAGAGGCCTTCCTCGAGCAGGTGGGAAAAATTGAGACCCTGCCGACCGCGGAGAAGAAGTTCTTCGAAGCGCAGTTCAATATCTTGCAGCACCACAAGCCTTAATGATGCCAGTTCCAACAGGTGGTGTCCCCATCGAGTATCGGGCGTCCGATCACGGCTGGTCCGCAGGACGCCCGGCATTCTCGTCATGCGGAGCGACCGCTGGTTGGACGGCCACGTGCGAGGAAGGCCACCGTTACGAAGAAGAGCGTCGCCGGGGACACGACGATGACGCCGGCCACCTCGTTCGATCTCGACGCCTGCCAGACTTCCTCCCACCGCGGCGAGGAACTACCGGCAACTCCCTTATCGAGAGACCGTTGGAGGAACTGGTCGCAGACAGTGGGCTATGAGCCCCAATCTGCGTGTGCCGAGTACGGTCGACGGATGTCGATGCAGACTATCCCGTTTCAACCGCCGTTGCAGTCGAGGTCTTGTTCTTCAACAGAGAGGTTGGCGGCAACAGGTGGCGCTCTGATTGTCATTGTGATCAAATGGAATGAGGGTCATCATTGCCACTGGAACAAGGCCAAATGTGCTCTTGCTCTTAAATAGCGGCCTGCCTACTGCCTCAGACTGACGTGAACTGTCGCGTCCAGGTTGCGAGCACCGCGGAGAAAAAGTTCAATAGCCGTCCTGTCACCCCGACCTGATGGAACGAGAAGCCCTTCGGCGACAATGTCGAAGGGCTTTCTCATTGTGGGGCTGAGGGTTCCGCCGCCGGGCCATTTTCAGACAGACGATTCCGCGGATCCGCCGATTCGTGGCGTCGCCCGCAGCAGGCCGCTTCTCCAGCAGGGTTTGCGAGCGTTCAAACAGGTCGAAGCTCATCGATCGCGGTGAATCCAGGCAGATTCTCTCGGCAACACAGGATTGCGAAGCCGTGGTGTCCTGCGCCCGACCGGACAACATCCCAGCCCAGGCGCCGCTCGAGTTCGTCGCAAAGCTCCCGATCCTCCTGGAGATGGAGGTCGTTGACGACAAGAACGGAATCGGCATGGATCAACCGGTCGAGGACTCTCAGGAGGCCCCCGCGGCCGATCGAGCCGGATGGCCCGCCGATGAGGACGAGGTCGAAAGGCTCGTCTGTCTGCCAGTGATACCAGGGGGGCTCTCCAACCAAGGGCCGCACCTGCAGAGCCGGCCCGACCGCCGGGACCATCTGCCGCAGCCGCTCTGCCCAGGCGGGATCATGCTCGAGGCTGACATGCCGGCACCCCGCCTCGACGAAGAGCTTCGTCGAGAGTCCGCTGCCGGTCTCCAGGGTCCGCATCCCCGGCTTCAGGTGCTGCGCGATCCGCGCCCAGAGCGTCCCGGAGATCGACTGCAGCGGGTCCCCTCCGCGCTGGATCCAGGCGAGCAGGTTCGCCCCGAACCGCGGAAAGAGCTCGGCGGCGTTCGCGGCCTCCCCCGGAAAACTGTCCGAGAACCGGCGGTCGGGCTTCCCCTCGAATCCGGGGTACATCACCGACGCATGCCCGATGTGCTGGGAGAGGCTGGGGCTGTGGGTGTAGACCTTGAGCCCCGCGCGGCGGCACCACTCGCCGACGACTCCGTCGATGTGATGCAGGCCGTCCCCCCGAAAATGCTTCGAGGGGGTCATCCGGATCCGGCGGTAGTTGACCGTCCAGGGATGGGCGAGGAACTCGAACGCCCGTTCCCGCGGAAAGAGCAGTCCCTGGGCCCCCGCCCGGCCGAACGTCGCCTCGGTGGTGTGCCACCCGAACGGCCCGTTGTCGCAGGCCGCACAGAAGAGCGACAGCACTCCGGCGTCGGCGGGAATCTCGAATCGGCCGACGAACTCCCGAGTCCCCCGCATGAAGACGACATCGTCCTGCACCATCAGGAAGCCGTCGGCTCCGGGCTGCCGCGCCACGAGTTCCGTCAGGCCGAGCCAGTAGTTCGGCCACCCGCCGAGGGAGGAGTCACGGCGCGTCGCCGGAAGCCCGTCCGGCGTCTCGAGCGGACCATCGACGAACAGATGCGGACGTTCGAACCCGGCCGCCTCGAGCGACTCGATCGTCCGCACCAGCGTGGATGTCTCCCGCGCCGTGGTCGTCAGCCCCACGGCCACCTTGGCGAGACGGCGACCGGAAGCCGCGACGGAACCACCGGGGCGCACGCGGGTCTCGGGAATGGAAGGGGAGTCAGTCATCGGGGCAAACAGCCGCAAGTGGTGAGCGTGGGGCCGGTGGCGCGCCGGGCGACGCCGGTCCTCAGCTCAGGTTCAATCGAAAACTTCCGACCCGATCCATCTTGCGGCCGGCGTCCTCCCAGCTGTAACCGTAGTTGCCGTAGTGCCACAGCCGGAGGCTCGTGTCGGCCATCATCCGAAAACCGTGTCGCCGGGCCCGCTCGCAGAACGCGAAGTCTTCCGCCAGGTACCACTCCCCCTCTCCCGAGGTCCGGACGAGCGGCTGGAAGAAGGGGATCATCGGGTGCTCGAACCGTTCGTTGCAGACCGGCAGGGCTTCGCCCGCCTGCACCGCCAGGTAGACCTCGCGCCGGACGTGCAGGAATCCGGTTCCGGCGTACAGAAACTCGTGCAGTCCCCCGCCCGTTCCGAAGTTCACCAGCTCCGTCCCGGGCAGGACGTGCGAGGCGAGCACCTGCCGTCCTTTCTGAGGGTAGATCCCGCACGTGATCGGCAGGCGATGGCGGCGGAGGACGTCGACGGCGTCCGGTTCGAAGCCGATGTCCGAATCGATCCACATCGTCTCGTCGTAGCCGTCGATGAGAGCATCGGTCGCCATCTGGTTGCGGGCCTGATCGACGGCCGCGTACCCGTGCACGCGCTGCACGGGGTAACCCCGCTTCTCGAGCTCCCGCAGGCTCTCCTCGCAGTGGGGAACGATCTGCCCCTGAAACGGGACGAGGACCGCGCACCGCGCGGGGTCGTCCGGATCGTCCGCCGCGTACCGCACCGCGGGCCGCTGCCGCGGGACGTCCGGGTCGAGTTCGTACCGCCACGCCGGCATCGGCCCCGCGAAGGAGGCTTCCGGCAGGCCGAGGAAGTTTCGAATCTCCGCCGTGACGTCCGGATTGGTGAGCAGCTGCTCCGGGTCGACGATGCGGAACTGTCCGGGAAACCGTCCCGCCAGCATCCGGGCCGTGCCGTTGTAGTCTCCCCAGAAGCTGTTGATCGCCGCATCCCGGTCGAGCCCGGCGAAGCGGGGGAAGCCGCGGCTGAGGACCGGATCGCGGGTCTCTCCGGGGGGGAGCGGGTCGCTCCAGTGGTTCATCCGTCCGGGGAAGTTCTTGTCGAGGTAGGCGGCGTACTTTCCGGCGACCTCGTCGCGGGGGCGCTGGAGGCAGAGGATCCGGCATCCGGGATCGAGCCGGAGGATTTCCGAGACGTAGGGGAGGTAGGCCGGGGAGACGTCTCCCCAGCGTTCGGCCTGGCATTCTCGCCGGACCCGCCCGAGGCGGGCTTTGAGGCGTTCTTCGACGCAGTCTTCCTGCCAGCCGAGGGTGGGGGTGACCTTCCAGGCGAGGCGGCAATCGGCGTGGGCGTGGAGAAACCGCATGACCGGAGCGAAGCCGCACTGTCCGGTGCCCAGGATCAGGATTGGAGAGCCCATTGGTCGAGAGGCGCGCCCGTGGCCGTTGAAGGAGATCGGGAAAGTCTACCGATTTGCGGTGGCGGCGGCATGGGGGGCGGGCCGGATCCTGGGAAGGGATCGTCGCGGCGGGAGTGCGGCGATCCGGTGCACGCCAGAGCTTCGCCCTGGACCGGGTATGCCGTACGGGCGATGGGTTGGGCAAAGAGGGCTCGGCCGGCGGAGCGGTCTTCTTGCGGGCGTGCTGCCGGCAGAGCGTTCTGAGCTCATCCCAGCGTGCTTCGGCTGTTGGGGTGCAGGGGCGCCCCGGTGGCAGGCCACCCCGCCGGAGGCGCTTCCATGTGGAACGGTCCGAGCGTGGGTGGGCCTTCCGTTCCGAGAGGACCTTCGCCAGTCTTGTCTGGAAATTCACTCCATGGACAGGTTTCCGGCGTCGGCCAGCGGGGGCCTTGGGGCGGCCGAACTTCTCCGGGTCGTTGGCTTCAAGGAGTCGGATCAGCAGGCTGTCGGAGTGTTTCCGTTTGAACGCGACGAGTTTGCGTCCGTAGTAGACCGGTTCGGGGATTCCGTTGACGGCGATCGCGCGGGCCTGCTCTTCGAGACCGAGGGCGTGCTCCTGCTGGATGGCGGCGAAGGCTTCCCGGTAGCTCTCGGAAACCCGCATCGCGTTGTAGTGGAGCTCGCGGGAGACGCCGGCTTGGGGGGCGGCGATCCGGACGATGCCGTAAGTCCGGTAGGCGGCGAGAAAGGCTTCCTGCGGCTTGGTCAGAGGTTTGGTCATGGTGGGATGGTTCCTGTTCCGGGATGAGGGCCGGTGCCCTGCACCGTTCAATCGCCCCACCGCTCCCCTGTCAGTGGGGCCTGACCGGAAAAGTTCTTCATGGTCACATTGAGGCTTCGTGGGCGATTCGGGCTCTGAACCGCTCCATCGCCCCGCCATTCCCCCGTCCGTGTGGCCTGACCGGAAAAATGCTCCATGGTCAGGTCGCCGGGGCGGGGCATCGCCAGGTTCGCGACGGCGAAAGGGGTGTGGGCTCACGTCGATCTCCTGAGAGGACCGGAAACCTCCATCCGGTCAATCGGTGCGCGAGACGCGCCTGTCGGGGTCGCTCTTCAATCGGCCCGTGGGTCTGTCGGACCGGCCTTCGCTCCGCCGTCAGGAATCCGGCTCAGTCCCACCAGGGACGGAAGGCAGTATCCCTCCAGTTTCACTGGGGGGATACGACGCTGCACACAAGCCAACTCTCGTCAGGGACGAAAGACCGGTTTCGTTGCTGGGGTGAGACCGAGTTCTGCTCAAGCTCCGTTCTTAGCACACCCTCAGCAGGGTCAAGACTTTTACCTTGAACCTGGAGCATCCAGTACGGCCCAGCGCAGCCTCAAGACGTGCCCGGCCTTCAATTCGCCGAGATCGGCTCCTGGCCGGATGCTGTTCCGACGGCGAGCCAGACCCGGGCCTCGATCCCGTCTTGGACAAATTGCACACGGCCATCGCAATAGAGAACGTTCACCCCCCCGGGATGGGCAGACGACGCCGGCCAGGAGGCCAGGCTGAACTGCGTCCCCATCCGGTTGGCGAAGCTCCGCTTGTTGGGAGGGCTCAGATGATCGTAAATCGCCGGGTCGCAGAAACTCACCCCTCTGCCGTAGCTCGAGAGGAACGCTTCGGTGGAGGCGTCGCACTCCGTCAGGAACTTCGCGAGTTCGTCCCGTCCGCGCGGAGGCACGATCCACTCCACTCGAAGTTCCCAGGCCTTGGGGATGGGGTCCGGCACGACCGCCGTTCGCGGATCGTCGGCGGAAATCGACGCTAGGCCTTCCGAAAGACAGGCCGTATTCGACAGGCCGTCGGTCATGTCCTGCGGACGATGGACTTCGGCAAACCCCGGGATCCCCGGCCAATGCGAGTTCCACGCGAAACTGATCCCATACTTCCGATCGACCTCGGTATCGCTGGGACAGAGGAAGACGGGGACCGGCTTCACGGGAGTGAAATCGAATGCGCTTCGGTACGTCCCGCAGAAGTCCCCCGCTGCGACGAGCGAACCATACTGAGAATCCAGGAACGGGAGCAGTGCGGCGTGTGGGGGGTAGTCGATCCCCCCTTCCTTCAGCCGAAAAATGTACGCGGGAAAGCCCTGGTAGACATCCAGATACGAAGCCTGGGCCGTTCCGATCTGACGCAGCCGCGATTTGCAGCTCGTCGTGCGGGCCGCCTCCCGCGCGGCCTGGACCGCCGGGAGGATCAGCGCGATCAGCAGCCCGCAGATCGCCACCGCGATCAGAGTCTCGACCAGCGTGATTCCAGAGCGTCCGCGGCTGTTGCAGGGCGAGTTCATGGAAATGCCCGGAGATCAAGCGGCGGACCAACTCACTCGACGACGATGACCTTGGTCTCTTTGCGAAACCGGTTGTCCTTTCCGTTCATCCCGGAGGCGTTCAGTCCGTTTTGAAGCTGGAAGAAATAGGCCTCTTTCGGGTTCGTCACGGCAGGGACGGTCCAGATATATGTCCAGGTGCCGAACAGGTCCACCTCGACTTCGACCTCTTCGATGAAGACACCGTTCCGATAGTCGTTCTGACCGCTCTGAGTGACTCCGGTGCACCGGAAGACTTTGATCTTCGCCTTCTCCCCGACAACACCCTTTCCTCGAATGAACATCTGGGCGGCCCCGTTGCTGGATGCGTCTCCCTTGGAGATCTGCCACGGGTCCTTGACGGCCGCAACATTGACGAAAATCGAAGCCGTATCGGTCGCCCCATAATAGTCGGCCACCGTGTAGGTCAGCGTCTGCGGTCCCGTACTCCCAGCCTCGATGAGGAACTCGATTCCCGTCACCTTGAACGGGTCGCTCGGATCACCATGTAGCAACGTCGCGTTGCTTCCGCCGACGATCGAGAGCTTCTCCAGCGGATCGTTGTCCGAATCGTTCAGCAGGAGCTCCTCCGCCGTGAATGTCACCTTGATCGCGTCGTATTCGTTGACCCCCTCGATGTCGGAGTACCCCATCTGGGCGGAGTAGCCGTAATCGTCGGCGGCATTCGGTGCCGCGTTCGTCCCGGTGATCACGACGGATGCCGTGTCTTCCCCGATCAGCACCAGATTCCAATTGCTGTCGTAGTCATAGCATTTGACCTTGTAGATGACGGTTTCGTCTCCCACGAATCCATATTGGCGGAACGTCGAGTAAGTGAACGCCCCCGTGGATGGATCGGAGAACGCGGCCGTCCCTTTCGTTCCCTGCTGAACGATCTCGAACTGCTTCATGCTGCCTGAGAGCGTGTCGTTGCTGCCGACGTTGATACCGACGGCATACCCATGCGGGACTGACACGGCGTCATCGGCGGCTGAGACGCCGGAGAGCAAGACGCGTTGCTCGCAAGCGACGATTCGTCGCGGTTTCGAGTTTCCGGGACGTCGTCGGCGTTCCGGATTGTAAGTGTGACGGAGCATGCGACGAACAAAAGCGAGCCCGAACAGCCTGGCCATGTAACCTCTCGCAAGCGTGAAGAGGGAAGAACGTTAAAAGCGGTTGTGCTTCTTTCGGAGAGCTGCCGTCAATTGCAGGTTGCGGGCTGTGATTTGGACGCCCGGCTCCCGATGTCCGCTGCTGGTCAGATTACCAGCGGTTGGCGCCCGGCGCGGGTGCCGACCGCCCGTTTGTCCACGATACGCGAGGGATCGATCTACTCCCCGTAGCGGTCCTGGTAGTAGACATTCACCACGGCAAAAGCGGCCGACAGCGCATCGGCCGAGACTCGCTTGTCGATCGAGCGCTTGTCGGCGGGGTGGCACCCCGCCGGCCTGAGCGACGCCCACGCTCCAGTGTGGTTGATTGGTTTAGGTTGATGAACTGGTCTGGGGACATCATATCCACCGCAAGATCAACGTCGACAGGTGCCTCAGCCATCCCGCCAATTTACTCATCGTCAAAGAAACGGCCGTCTTCAAAAAGACCGTCGATACAATCGGGGTCATAATCGTATTCTACTTTCACTTTTCCATTGTTTCTAACAACAACATATAGTCCAAACCACAAACCACCGGGAAGTCCGTCCCTAGCGGCAACCAGCGAAAACTCGTGCTGCATTGTTGACTTTAAGTTCATTCGCTTTACTTGGCCGCCGACACAAACTCTGGTCATCGACATTGCGCAACCATCATCAGGTGGCATTCGCAAGTCGAACACCGCCGTGCTCCAACCATCTTCCCCAAATACATCATCAACTTCAGTGAAGATGGCCTTGGAGATTTCATTCAGTGCTTGGCTGTGCGATTCAATTCCTGGCATGATGGTTAAATTCCTATTGCACGCATTATTGCCTGCTCGTTTCTAGCGCTTAATGTCGAATGAGCTGCGTCGACGAGGATTCTCGGCATCGGCACGCCATCAATTGAACATTCTACAACAAGTCCGATCGGGCGAAGGTTGTCCGCACCGTAAGTCACCGTGACTGTGACATTCACATTCTTCCCGGCCTTTATCGCTTCTTTCCACAAATACTCAAGGCGTCCGAACGTTCCGGATGCATACTTATTCAGCTCACCTGAGAATGGAATAATATTGGGATAATACTTCGATCCGCCGAATTGATCTCCCAGAATATGAAATCCAACGTCGCCTTGTTCACCTAGGGCTCCAATCCTTTTTGTGTCATTTGAGTTCGCGGTACGATTCCCCGACCGCAATGAGCTGGCATCGAGCTCGAACGAAGTCGATCCTAGCCTGCCAAATTCGTCGGTATGGAAAACCTGATCCCCAATACGGTACTTGGAAAACGGCTTCAGGACAATTCGTTCCTTTCCGGCGACGAGTTCTTTCCTCAATCCCTTCATTGTACTTTCGGTCAGCTCAACCTCGAAGTGCTTGCCCATTCGGGCTGCCGCGAGTGACTCGTAGAAGTTGTCTACGAGCTTCATCTCGGCGGTCGTCAGCGGCTGTCCATTCTTTGCCTTGTTCACGATCCCTTGGATCTGACCGTACTTCTGCTTCATCTTCTGAGCAGCGGCAGGAGATCCCTTGAACAGTTCGTCGATCGAGCGTCCTACGTCCCCTGCCGTTCCGTTGAGGTCGGCGTAATGTGACAGCTCCTCGAAGAGCGTCGACAGATTTGCATCTGGGGCGAGGCTGATCGGCGACTTGCCGTCCGGCTTGTGCAGGTACCTTCCGATCGTCTCCGACGAATCGATCCCGAGCCCACTCTCCGGAACGATCTCGGCCGTCTGCTGAAGTTGGATCCGGAGCTGTGACTTCTCTGAGTTCGACATCTCGCTGAGTGGGATCGAGTCCAGCTCTTTCAGGAGGCCGTCGAACGTCCCCTGGGTCATGCGGATTTTCTGGCCCGAGTTCATCAGCTTGAGGAAATTGTCGCTCAGGAATTTCCCCACGCCTTTGATCGACCCGGGAACCAGCTTTCCCAGGCCGGTCGTCGCCCGCTTCGCAAAGAGCTCGATGTACTCGGTAATCTCCTCCGCCGTCCCCTTAATGACGGTCTTGCCGTTCTGGAGGATGTACTTCGCGACTCCTGACTCCATGACCACTTCGAGGGACATGTTGCCAAACTTGACGACAGCCTTGGTCGCGAGCTTGCCTCCCGCCTTCAGCAGGCCTGGCATAAAAGGAATCATCTCGGCAAAGACGGGCAGAAGGCTCGCATCTTGCCCGTTCCATCGCTTGCGCACGTAGTCGCTGAGAGCATTTCCCGCCTTTGCGAGATCCACGACGACTTCTGTTGCGCCATTCGTGAGCTGGAGTCCCGCGATATACAGTTCGACCATCAGCTCGGCGAACGCGGCTCCCTGCTTTGCTCCCTCCTGCATCGACTCTTGATGCAGATCGAAGATCCCTCTCTCCAGCTCGAGGTGGCCGGGACCTGGAATTAGACCGATGGCGATTTGAGGCAGATTTTTGCGGAACTCGTAACTATGCCACCCCATCGCCACGATGAGCTGCTCGTGCAGAATTTTGGCAATCTCGGCGGGATTCGTGACGGAGCTGTCGATCTGAATTGTCTTCCCGTCTAGATCTCCCTTCGCGATCCACCAGTCCCAGATATTCTCGCTGACGATCTTCCCTCCGATCTTCAGGAATGTCTGCAGCACGATCCACGCTTTCTCTCCATAGATTGCGCGATAGGCGGCGATCGATTCGGCCGAGATGTTCGGAGGAAGACCTTTGATCGAAATACTACTCTGCGGAAACGCGTCGACATTGTTCATCGCCACCAGCTGAATGTACTCTCGCATGTCCTCTTGCACGATCGCTGGACCACGAAGGATGTCGTCTCGCAGACCAAAGATGTCGTCGTACGGCGATGTCCTGAGCAGGAGATCATCAAAGAGCGGCTGGCGTCGCCGGGTCGGCCCCCAATCGATGTTTCCGCCGACCATCTCTTCGATCGCGTCGCGCATCCGCTGATCCACCTGGTCCGCCGTCATCGGCATCGCAGACATCGACTGGGACATGAGCGAGCTTGCGGAGAGGCCCGACGCCGCATTGAGAGCTGAAGCGGCGGCCGAGCTCTGCACGCCCTGCATCCCGGCACTCCGGTCCTCGGGGCCCGTCGCCAGCACGACGGTCTTATCCGCGTTGTACTTCGTCCAGTACCACTTCCCGCTCCACTTCTCGTAGACGTACACGACCGTCTGGCCGTCTTCGGTCTTGGTCTCTTCCTTCGTGTCCTCGGGGCCGTTCGAGCTCCGGTGGTCCCCCGACGTGAACTGGTTCGTGAGGTTCTGCAGCGGCGTCGGGAGGTTCGGCATCTCCGAGTAGCTCGCCATGCCTGGGAGGGATGGCGGCGTACTCTCCTGCGAGACGGTGCTGTTCGTCACCGTCGTGATCGTCGTCGAAGTGCTCGACGAGCTGGAGGCCGCGTGGTCCCGGGTCGCCACGACGCGTTTGATCCCGACCCAAGTCGGATCGTTCGCCTCGTTCGGCCACGTGACTCCGCCGTTCGAACTCCCCCCTGACCCCGACCCGCTTCCTGACCCCGATCCGGAGCCACTGCCCGACCCTGATCCGCTCCCGGAGCCGGAACCAGATCCACTTCCCGATCCCGAACCGCTGCCGGACCCCGAACCCCCGCCGTTCCCCTGGCCGGACGCGACGTCCGCATGCGTCACCCGCGTCGAGGAATCAACCGTCCCCTGCCACCAGGCGTCGCCGTTGGAACTCGCCCGCCACTGGTACGACGTGATCGTGTAGTTGTAGGCATCGAGCGATCCACCGTTCGGCACTCCCTTGAGCACGGTCGTCATGGACGACTTGTTGCTCGAACGCTTCGAGCCGGACTTCTTCCAGAACTTGGAGCCGTTGGGCTGGCCGTACATCGCCAGGTCGATCTCGACGCTCTGGCCCGATTCACTCGAATTGTTCTGGCTCTTTGTCGTCGTTTCCTTCTCGAGGTCCCATTCCTTGACGCTCGACGACCCGAACTCCCCGCCGGCGCCGACTTCCACCTTCATCCCCGGCGCGGTCATCTTGAAACCCATGCCGTACCCGCCGTCGAAGTCCGACGCCTGGCGGCCGGTGTCGACCGTCACGACCCCCATGTCGGTGGTCTTGGTCATCGTGCCGTTGCTTCCGCCGCCGAAGCCGAAGTTCATCGTGAACTCCCCTTCGACCTGCCCCGACACGAACCCGCCCGTGATCGTCATGATCATGTTCATGCTGACCCCCTGCGCGGCGGTCATCGACGTCCGGTCTTCGTGGACGATCGTCTCCTCGGGGGTCGTCGTCGTGTGCTTATCGATCTCGATCGAGCGCGAGCCCGCGATCGTGATCGTCATCACCATCGACATCCCGTACCAGTCGGACGTGATCCCCGCCGGGTCGTCCGGAATGAAGCTGTAGTCGGGGGGCTCAGGGATCGGGTAGTCCGGCAGGTCCGGAAGGTCCGAAGGGGCATCGGGCGGGGTGATCTTGAAGCGAACCCGGGCCGTATCCTCACCGCCAGACCCGTAAACTTTGTACGTGAACTCATCGTACCCGTAGAAGCCTTCGACCGGCGTGTAGGTGAAGGCGCCTGTCAGCGTGCTGAATTCCAGCGTTCCTGCAGAGGGGCTGGACTGAAGGGAGAACCAGTCCGTCAACCCCATTGTGTCATTGTCTCCGGCATTGCCGGAGATGGGATCACCATCGGACTCGAATTTATCGTTCCGCGCGTTGGGACGCGGCGAACGTCCCGAGGGAAGGACGTCCCCAATCAAGACGTACGCCGTGTCTGACTTCGTTCCGTCGGCGTTTTGAATGACATAGCTGAGAACGGCCCAGTCCACTACGCCCAGATTCGAAATAACCTCCCCTGTCGATGGATCGATGCGATAGTCCGCATTGACGCCATGCCTCTCGACACCCCACGAAATGATCGTGGTCCCAGGAGGACGTTTGTCGTTTTCGAGGACATTGCCGAGGAGCTTTGCAGAGCTCGGCCCGCTCCCGGAGCCTGTTCCATACTCCGTGCCGGATGTCGGGTCGAATTCGTCGTCGATTGCGTTTAGCCCACCGCCCGGATCGGGGTCCATGTTGACTGTGACAGTCGCTGATGAGGTGTGCGTTCCGTCCGAAATGGAGTAGCTGACCTCTTTCTCGCCACGCTTCTCGTGGAGATCCGAGGAGTACGGAATCGCGTGGACGTTCCCGTGAGAGTCGATCCAGACGTTTGGATCGGAGTCGTCGTAGTCCAGGATGACGCTGCCGACCATCTCGTCGTTCGTCAGGACGTTCCCGAGCGAGTTGATGTTGAACTGGTCGTCATGGGCCGTCGGGCCATCGTCTTCGTCATCAGGGCCTGGGCCATTGGGGTCATTCGGATCGTCCGGTCCGTCGGGATCATCCGGTCCGTCTCCGTCGTCCGGATTTCCTTCACCCGAGGCATCGCTGTCCGCCATCCGGAAGCTGATCGAGGTCGACTCGCTGCTCTCCTGGAGGATGTGCTGCGAATCGTCCGTCGTCGTCTCGCTCTCGCCGGTCTCGGCCACCTGCTCGACCGTAACCACGTTGACGAATTCGAGCTCGGTGTGGGCCGAACCGGTCGTGGTCATGTCGTCGCCGCCTGCACCACCCCGGTCCTGGCCGGAGTTCGATTGCCCCCCCGGCTGCCACGATGAGGAAGCCGTTTCGAGCGTGAAGGTGTGCGTGTTCTCCTGGATCACCTGCGACGACGTCGTCTGGACGGTCGTTCCGTCCGCCCGCAGCTCGAACCCGGTTCCGAACCCCTGCTTCTCGCGGGCGACCCCCAACTCCTCATAGCGGGTCGACGAACTGGAGCCGGTCCCGCTCCGCGTGCCGGCGGCGGTTCCGATCAGCCCCGCCTCCCCAAGCCCGGACGCCTGGGAGGACTCCGTCGTCAGCGTGTACGTCCCGGTCACCGTCTCGAAGCTCGTCCCCTGTCCGCTCAGGGAGGTCACAACGCCGGTTGGCGAATAGGTCGTGACGCTCGACGACTCCTCGATCAGCGTCTCCTTGCCGCTCCCTTCATAATCGGAGACGTCTTTCGAGAGGCTGTACGTCGACATCCCCCCGCCGCCGCTTCCTCCCCCGCCGGGATTGGCGCTCGGGGTCTTCCCGTCGAGCCCCGCGATCGCGGCATCCCGTGTGAAACGGATGTCGGTGACCGACATCAGCGGCGACGTGGACGACGCCCCGCCGCTCTGCGTCTTCAGCTCGCTGAGCTGGTGCGTCGTGAAGTCCGCCTTGTCGAGCGTCGACGAGGTCTCCCCCATTCCGCCCGACGTGATGAACCGGTAGCCCGCCGACACGACCACCGTCGTCACCGGCACGATCTCCGGCCCTTCCGGCGGATCCTCCTCTTCCTCTTCCAGCTCTTCGAGTTCCTGCGCGGTCAGCTTCGTCCCCGCCGTGCTGACGTTCTGCCACGCCTCCTGCGTGACGAGGCGGGTCCCCTCCCGCTCGGTCTCGTCCAGCACGCGGCTCGTCCGCTTCGAGCCGCCGTCTTCAAAGACTTCCTGGTGATCGGTCGAGGTGTATTCGCTGCCGCGACGCTCCTGCGAGACCGCCACGGTCGTGCTCAGCCGCGATCCGTCGGCGTACTGCCAGTTGTCGACGCGGCTCGAGGTCGAGATGTCGAGGTGCAGCATTCCCCCGGCGGCGGAAGCGACCCCCTGCAGGCCCGACACTTCGTCGTACTGCTGGAGGATCGTCGTCGTCTTGGTGACCCCCTCCTGGCTGTGGTCGACCTCGGTCATGTTGGTCAGGGTGTGGCTCTCGAAGACCCCCGTCCCCGTCTCGGCGAACTCGGACCAGCTGTGGGCCGTCTCCACCTGGACCGGATCGAGGTCGGTCGATTCCACCCAGCCGTCAGTCGTGGTGCTGACCGTGGTCGTCGTCGACGAGTAGTTGGAGCCCTCTTCCGAGGAAAACTCGGCGTCGACCGTCTCGTCGTAGCTCTCGGTGACGGAAAGGGAGAGCGTCTTGTCGTCCTTGCTCCCCGTGACGCTGCGGGTCGAGCCCCGGTCGGTCACCGTCTGCCGCGTGCCGTCCGCCTCCTCGTAGCTCGAGCCCGAGGAGACCGTTTCGACCTCGGTGTACTTGAACTCGTTTTCCGACACCGAGCCGTTGTCGTCGATGTCCGATCGGATCTCGGTTGAAGTCAGCCGGTGGGAGGTCCCATCCGACAGGCTCCATTCGAACTCGCGGGTCTCGTCGACGAAGTCGTGCGCCGAAAGGATCGTGTGCTGCCCATCCTTGTTCTGGTCGAGCGAATTGGTCTGGTGCGTCCCCTGCGAGACGATCCGGTGGCCGGAGGCGAGCGTCGATTCCGACTCGAACTCCATGCTGCTCGAGAGGACCGCCCCTTCGGACTGCGCGGGGGTGTCGTCGTACGTGTACTCCGTCTCGTGGCGGCGGGTCGTCGCCCAGGTGTTATCCCCGACATCCGAGCCCGTCGAGGCCGTCACCGTCGTCGAAGTCGTGCCGGCAACGCGGGCGTCGGCGATCGTCGTCGTCTGCGAGGTCGAAAGGCTGCTCTCGGTCGTTCCGCCGACCTGCTCGAGCTGCAGCGATTCGCCGGTCAGGACGCCGGCAACCAGCGATTCCGACTTCTCCACGGACGAGTTGCTCGTCTGCTCGGTGACGTAATGACTGTTGACCTCGCCCAGGATCGTGACGGTGATCCCCTGGCGGCTCACGTCCGTGACGCTCGTGGTCTGCACCGAGTTGACGTCGCTCGTGGCGGACCCCGTTGCCGTCCGGGAGAGAGACCCCGATCCGGCGGTCCCGCCGCTCCGGGACCCGCCGGCGGTCGTCGAGTAGCTCGACTCCGACTCCTCCTCGGTCAAGGTCGTGGAGGTCGTCATCCGGGTCCCCAGCACGCTCGACTGGGTGTTCGTCAGCGCCGTCGCGTCGTCGAGGTCCCGCGACGCGGCCCCCGAGTCCGAGTAGGCGTAGCTGGCGGTGTAGACCGTCGTGGTGCCGTCCGTCTCCGATCGCGCTCCGCTGAAGCTGAATGCCTGGGTGTCGGTCGAGTCTTCGACGAGCGTCGAGATGATGACCGTCCCCTTGGTGTAGGTCGTCGGCACGAGCCGCTGCTCGGGCTCGACCTCCGCCGATTCGGGATACAACCAGACCGTCGCCGTGTCGGTCTGGCCATCCACGGTCACCCGGTACGTGAAGGAGTCCGCCGCCGGCTCGCCGTTCGGGGCGATGCTGTCGTAGGTGAAGCTCCCATCCGGATTCAGCGTCAGGGTCCCATAGCTGAGACCGGTGACGAGCGTGACCACGACTTCCCCGGTCGGCTTCCGGTCGTTCCCCAGGACATTCCCGGTCGTCGGCTCGGTTCCATCGCCGGAGATCGTGACGCTGTCGTCCACGGCGTCGATCGGCCGCGATTCGTCCGCGTCGGCGATCGTCGTCGGAACGTCCACGGTCTCGGAGTCGACCTGTTCCCAGGAAGTCGTCTGCTCCAGGTGGCGGGTTTCCGAGGCCGCCGACTCGTAGGCGTACTCTTCTTCCAGAGATTCCGCTGTCGCACTCAGCAGGTACGTCCGCTCCGACGTCCTCGACCAGCTCGCCGAAGAGGTCGCCGTCAGGTCGGTGGTCGAGATCGACTCGTCCTGAGTGAGGGTCGTCGTCAGGTCCGTGCTGGAGGTCTCTTCGGACTCGGCGGCGTAGACATGCTGCTCATCCGCTTCGAGGAGTTCGCCGAGCGTCTCCTCGGCCAGCGATTCGACGATGTCCGACGAGGCGTCGATCGTGAACGACTGCGTCCCCTGGGCGTTGTCGAAGCCCTCCAGCGTCTGGAGCGGCTGGTCCTCTTCGGTGATCGTCCCGTCGAAGCTCCGTACGGAGGTATACGAGTCGTGCTGCTCCTGAGTCAGCGACCAGACCGTCTCGGCGGAATCGAGCCCCACCGTATAGCTGTAGCTGTACTCGTATTCGTTCGAGCCGGTCTGGGTCAGCGTATAGGTGATCCCGGTGCCGGTCGTGTAGGTGCTGACGATCGTGTAGCTGGAAATCAGGGTTTCCGCATAGGTCCAGTCGTCCCCGGTCCCCTGAACGGCCGTTCGGGTCAGCTCCGAGTCGAGGTCGACGGTGACCGAGAACGTCTCGCCGCGGCTGTTGGTGAACGTCCGGCCCCAGTTGGGATGATCCGAATAGCTCGCTGTGATGTCCCCCAGCCAGGCGTCCGGGAACTGGCTCAGGAAGGCGTAGCCGATCCCCGCCTGGCTCGTCACCCCCGGAGTGGTCCCCAGCTCGGGCTCGCCGAGGTAGGGGGTGATCATCTCCCGGGCGAAGCCGGCAGACGCGAAGCTCTCGGCCGAGAGTTCGTCGACCGTGACATAGGCGACGGCGGAGGACTGGTTCCCTTCGCTGTCGACGATCGTGTAGTTCACGGCGACCGTTCCGGTGAACCCGGCCGGCGTTGTCAGCTTGATCGTGTCGGGGGTGTACGGGTCGCTATCGTGATCGATCGACAGGGTCGCCCCTGGCGGAACGCTGTAACCGCTCCCCGTTCCGAACGAGGCGCTGACGATCTCCAGGACGCCCGATGCCGAGTAGTCGTTGCTCAGGACGTCGAGCGTTTCGGCCCGGCCGTCATCCCAGCGGAACAGCGAAAAACTGTCGTCTTCGGCGGTCGACTCATCTTCGACCGGCGCCCCGGTCCCACTGCCGCTTCCGCTCCCGCCGGACGGCTCGGCCAGGTGGACCGTCACCGTGGCCGTGTCGACGGAATACTGGTCCCGGACTTCGATGGTGAACGTGTAGGTGTTTCCGGCCGTCAGCAGCGACGGCGACTGGACCGTGATCTTGCCGGTGGCAGCATTGATCGCGAATCCGCTCGGAAGATTCGGCGACGAGTACGTCAGGATGTCGAGCTCGGCGTCGCTGGCCGTCACGGTGCCGACGGTGGCGTTGACCGCCGGGTTCGCGGGAAGCTCGAACGCGTAGGTCGCGGATCCGAACTCCGGCGCGGCATTGAGCGGCGCCCCGATCGTGACCGTGACGTTCGCGGTGGTCGACGCGGTTCCGTCGGTGGCGGTCACGGTGAAGGTGTAGGTCTGCCCGACCTGCAGTGCCGCAACGCTCGTGATCCGGACCGTTCCGTCGATGTCGACATGGAACGGGGAGGATCCGGTCTGGCCGGAGAAGGTGACCGTATCCTGGTCCGCGTCGGTCGCGGTCACCGTTCCCACGGTGCTGTTGACCGTGACGTCCCGAGGAACGGTATAGGAGTAGCTTGGCGCTCCGAAGACCGGCGCCGAGTTGGGGGCTTCGGTGATCGTCACCGTGACGCTGACGACGGCGGTCGAATACCCGTCCTGGGCGGTCACGTCGAACGTGTACGTGCTCCCCGCGACCAGCGATCCCGCGTCGTAGAGGCGGATCTGCCCGGTCGTCGCGTTGACCGTAAACGGCCACGACTCCGCCACGTACACGAGGGTTCCAGCGTTCCCTCCCAGAGCGGCGAGGGTTCCAACCAGAGTGTTGGCGGTGGCGTTTTCGGGAATCGAGAGGGAGAGGCTGCTGCTGGCGAAAGACAGGGCGACGTAGGGGGTGACGTCGAACTGGAGCTCATAGGCTCCCGCGCTCCCCTTCGAGCGGCCGCTGAGCGAGTCGATCGTGTACGACTCATTCCCGGCGCCGGTTACGCCGATGTAGTAGGTTCCCGCGGTTTGAGCGGTGAACGTCAGAACGCTGTCCGGCCCGGAAATTCCCGTCTGTGGGTCGGTGCCGTTGGCGTTGGCGACCAGAAGGACGCCATTGGCATCGAACAGCGACAGATGGCTGTTGAGGTTGCTGAGCGAGCCTCCCGCATCGAGAGCGGCCGCGTCGATATCGAGACGGATGCGATCCCCGGCGTTCAGGACGATGGCATACAGGTCGACATCCTTGTTCCCCTGCGTCCCATTGCCGACGACGTCGCTGACCCGCCCGGTCGTTCCCGTCAGCACACGGGCGTCCGCCAGGATGTCGCCTGCGAGGTCCGGCCCCGACGTGGAGGGGACGGTGACTTCGATCGTCACCGTCTTCGTGACGGTATGCCACTGGTCGGCGACGGTCACCGAGAACGTGTGAATCGTCCCCGCCGTCAGCGCTTGCGGATTGGCGACCGAGATCGCCCCCGTGCTGGAATTGATCTGGAACGCGCTCGGCAGGTTCGTCGAAGACCAGGTGAGGGTGTTGTTTTCGGGATCGGATGCGGAAACCGTTCCGACCGCCGTTCCGGCCGCGGCATCTTCCGCGACCTGGAAGCTGTAGCTCGACTGGGTGAACGTCGGAGCCTGGTTCAGCGGGGCGGTGATATGGACCGTAACGGTCGCTGTATCCTGGCCCGCGCCATCGGCAACGGTGGCCGTAAAGGTATAGGTCTGGCCGACCGTGAGAGCCGTGCTGCCGGTGCGGCGGAGCTGGCCGTTGGCCGAGAGGACGAACGGCCCGTTGGAACCGCTGAACGTGAGCGAGTCGTTTTCGGGGTCGGTCGCGGTCAGCGTTCCGACCAGGAAGTTCGCGGCGGAGTCCGCCGGAACGTCGAAGCTGTAGCTCGGCTGGGAGAGTTCCGGCGGCTGGTTGGCCGACGACACGATGTGGATCGTGACCGTCGCCGTGTCCTGGCCGTAAGTGTCCGCGGCCGTCACGGTGAACGTATAGGTCTGACCGACCGACAGGTAGGAGTTGTCCGACAGCCGGAGCTGGCCATTCGAGCTGACGAAGAACGGGTAAGCCCCTTCGCCGCCGGAGAACGTCAGCGTGTTGTTCTCCGGATCGGTGGCGGCCAGCGTCCCGACGAGGAAATTCGAGGCCGAATCGAACGGCACGTTGTAGCTGTAGGTCGGAGCCGTGAACTCCGGCGGCTGATTGACGGGAGCGGTGATGTGAATCGTGACGGACGCCGTGTCCTGCCCATACTGGTCCGCCACGGTTGCGGTGAACGTGTAGGTCTGGCCGACCGACAGGTACGAATTGTCCGACAGCCGGAGCTGACCGTTCGAGCTCAGGTAGAACGGATAGGCGTAACCATTCTCGCTGAAGGTCAGCGCGTTGTTCTCCGGGTCGGTCGCCGTCAGCGTCCCGACGAGAAAGTTCGAAGCGGAGTCGAGCGGAACGTTGTAGGAGTAGCTAGGCTGTCCGAACTCGGGAGGCTGATTGACCGGCGCCACGATGTGGATCGTGACCGTCGCCGTGTCCTGACCGTAGGCATCGTTCACGGTCGCGGTGAACGTGTAGGTCTGGCCGACCGACAGGTACGAGTTGTCCGACAGACGAAGCTGGCCGCTGGAGCTCAGGTAGAACGGGTACGCGTAGCCGTTGTCGCTGAACGTGAGCGAGTTGTTCTCCGGGTCGGTCGCCGTCAGCGTTCCGACCAGGAAGTTCGAAGCCGCGTCGAGCGCGACGTTGTAGGAGTAGCTCGGTTGTCCGAACTCAGGGGGCTGGTTGACCGGCGCCACGATGTGGATCGTGACCGTCGCCGTATCCTGGCCGTACGCGTCGTTGACTGTCGCCGTAAACGTGTACGTTTGGCCGACGGACAGGTAGGAGTTGTCCGACAGCCGGAGCTGGCCGTTCGAACTCAGGTAGAACGGATAGGCGTAGCCGTTGTCGCTGAACGTGAGCGAGTTGTTCTCGGGATCGGTCGCCGTCAGCGTCCCGACCAGGAAGTTCGACGCCGCATCGAGCGCGACGTTGTAGGAGTAACTCGACTGACCGAACTCGGGGGGCTGATTGACCGGCGCCGTCACCTGGATCGTGACGGTCGTGCTGACGCTCTGATAGGAGTCGCTCGCCGTCACCGTGAACGAGTGCGTCTGGCCGGCGTAGAGATAACCCGGATCGGAGAGCGTGATCGCCCCGGTGGAGGAATTCACCGAGAACGGCCAGGAACCGGAATCGGAGTAGAAGTAGACCGAGCCCTCTTCGTTGTCGACGGCGAGCGTCTTCAGGACCGTATTGGCCGGCGTGTCGAGCGGAATCGACAGCGAATAGCTCGATTCCGTGTAGACCAGCGGCGGCGGCGTCACGACCTGGACCGCCAGCTCATAGTCGCCGGTACTCCCCCCTCCGCCGGAGCCCGACCCCGAGCCCCCGCTGGAACCGAGGGAATACCATTCGTTTCCGGCTCCCGAGATTCCGATGTAGTACGTTCCGCCTCCGGATGCGGCGCGGTATGTCAGGACGCTGTCTGTGCTCCCGACACCGGTCTGGGGGTCGGTCCCGTTTCCGTTCGAGGCGACTTCGTAGCCGTATTCGTCGAACAGCCGCACATGGCTGTTGAGGCTGCTCCAGGAGGTTCCGTCGTCCAGGTAGGCCGCGTCGATGTCGACCTTGAGGGTCTGCCCCGCCGTCAGAGTGACGCGGTACAGGTCGACGTCGCTGCTTCCCTGCGAACCGTCCCCGATGAATCCGGCAATGCGGTTGTTCGCGCCGCTCAGGACACGGGCCGTCGAGTTGTCGTTCCCGGCAACATCGCCGACCGCCAGCGAGACGGTCACGGTGTTGCTCGTGGCCGATCCGTCGGACACGGAATACTGGAACGAGTCGACGCCGGTGTAACCGCTGCTGGGGGTGTAGCTGAAGGTCCCGTCGCCGTTGAGCGTCAGCGAACCATGGGCGACCGTCTGCACCAGGTTCGCCGTGGCGGACGAACTGACTCCCTGGTCATTGTCGAGAACGCTTCGGGAACTCGAGAGAGTGGTCCCGGTCCCTGTATGGAAGGCGTCGACAACCGCCGTGACCCCCGAGAGCAGCGTCCGGTTCTCAAGGGGCTGAAGATGCGAATGCAGCCGCTGCGGGCGCTTCCGCTTCTTCGCCTTCCGGCGTCCGAACCACCACAAGCGCGCGCGAAAACCCTTCAGCCATGAGGTGAGCAGCATGCCTCATTCCTGTGTGTGTTGTCGATGCACAGGCCCTGAGGCTTTGGCCTCCAAGCCCAGCCGATGTCGTGTTGGATTCTTGCCCGAACGGACCGCGCTCAAACCGGCGCGGTTCACAGACCCGAGGTGTCAGTCCCTGACGAAACTGCTACGCATGGCCCTGCGATCAGTTGACGTGAAATATGCCCAAACTTGCGAGAAGCTCGCAGCAGAGACGATACCTGCATGAAGGAGTGTGTCAAGAAGCGGTGCCGCGGCTTTTTGAGTCATCCGGGTGAATACGGACCGGTCTCAACCAACTCGTCCTGGACGGCAAAGCCTCGGGCATCGAAGGACGAGCTTCGCAGGCCTGATGCACCAATGAAGAAATCCGAGCCGCTCGCTGGCCGGTTCCCGCAACGAGGAGCACGCGAAGAGGGCCGGGAGGGTTCCGGGAGGGTTGAGAGCTGGAAGGAAATCGGGGAGATCGGCCTGTCGAGCGCGCGTCGGTCGAGAACACCCCGGCTTCTTCTCAAGGAGAAAGACCGGCGAGCCCGACTGACGAAGCCGTTGGACCTTAAAGTGGTCCCCCCGGCTGCGTCTCCTGGCCGGCTTTTTCTCCCTCCAGCGAGATGGGATCGATGAAGGGAGCGCCGGGACTCTTTCGCCGCGCATCCTGGATCCGGGCGGGCGAAACCTTGCCGAAGCGGTCGGTACCCGGAACCTCCTGCGGTACCGGCCCGTTTTTTTCCTGGTCCTTCGCTGCCTTCTCGAAGATGTCGTGAACCCGTTCCCCTTCCGTGGCTTCGAGGAGCTTGCCCTCCATCTTCTGACGGAAGAGGGAGGCACGCACGCGAAGCGTCGCGTCGTACTCCGGAACAGTCATGTCGGCTGCGTTCGTGTACCCTCCATGCTGCTGAAGGAAATCGTAGTACGCGCTCGAGCCCTTGAGGACGTTCTTTCCCTGGGTCATGACCACGTTCCCTTCGAGGTAGACCTGATAGCGCGAGCTGTCGTCGATCTCGATCCCTCTGCTGATCTGGTCGAGCCAATGCGCGTCAGTCCAGATCACCGCCCGATCGGCTGCCAGTTGAATGCTATGTCCGCCGGTCGAGGTCGTGATCAGGATGCTGACCCCGCGGGTCATGGTGATGACGTATTCAGCGGGACTGACATCGGGGTTGATGCCACCGCGGATGATCGGATCCACGCCGAACGCGCGGGGACTGACCGCGACATGTCGCTTCCCCGCAGCGCGCTTCAAGGTGAGCGGATGCGTGACGGGATCGCTGAGGTTTGACGTGCCCCGGGGAAGAGTCTCGATCCTGTGCGTCTCTTCCGCGGGAGCCGTCGCCTGCTCCCTGACCGGCGTGGATGTTGCCCGCTCCCGGGTTGCCGGGGCGGCTCCCTGCATCCTGGCAGCCCCGTCGGCCGCGGCCGTTCCGGGGAACTCTTTCTCGAGGAGCCCCAGCTCTTCGCGGAGCCGCTGGAGCTTGTTCGACGCCTCCGCCTCGCGCGCGGCTTCCCGCTCGCGGTCCACCTCTTCCAGCAGGCGTTCGACGCTCAGCGAGTCGACTCTCCGCTGCAGGGCCTCCTTGAGCTCCTGACGGAGCCTGGCTTCGTCTTCGGCCGAAGGAGGGGGGAGCGGACGCTCGCGGTGGTCAGGCGCGGGGCCGGCGTTCTCGCGCACCGAGGGCTTCGTCCCGGGACTCTTCTCTGTCTCGTCGGCACGCCCGTCGACGACCATCCCGGCGAGCATCCCGGCGAACACCGTCGCCAGCACCACAGACATCCCTCGGCCCATCGCTCACCCCTCCCTGGAACGACTGAAGAATCCGGTACTCAGGTTACTTCAGAACACGCTCTTCCGGCGAGACGAAGATCCGCCGACGAGAGCATCGGACTGCTCCCGTGAACCGGGACCGGCTCGCGCCTACAGGCCACCTCGGCGTCTCGCGGCTGTGCCGCTGGACGGGAGCGAATCAGATCCCCCGTCGCGGGACCGGCGAAGGACTGAAGGGGTTCACGCCGCCGTACTCGCGCGGGGTCGGCTGCCGCTCCTCGCGAGCTTTCGACGCCCCTTCCATCGCCGACGCCCGTTCGGCCGCGGCGGTCCCGGCGAACTCTTTCTGGAGCGTGGTGAGCTGTTCGACGATCTGCTTGAGCTTCGCATCCGCCGACCGTTCGCGGGCCGCGTCCCGCTCCTCGTGCAGCGTCTCGACCAGCTCCTCGGGGCTCAGGCTCTCGACCTTCCGCTCGAACAGCTCCTTGAGTTCCTGCCGCAGCTTCGACTCCTCTTCGGGCGTCGGCGCTGCCATCGCGATCTCGCGGTGCTCCGTGCGCTGCCGCGTCACCGGGAACTCGACCGTGGAGGTCGTCCCGTTCGGGCCCTCCGCCTGCGTCTCCCCCGAGGTCAGAGACGGCACGTGGTAGGGAACAGGGACCGGAATGACGTTCCGGTCGGAGGAGGGAACCGCTTGCGCGGGAGGGAGAGGCTGCGGAGTCCCCTCACCGTCGGCGTGACTCCCATCGATCAGGAGCCCGGCTCCCGCCATCCCCGCTGCCAGCAGTCCGAAGGCCCATCGTCGCATCGCCCACTCCTCTCGAGGCGGATTGAAGAATCCTTGAGGGGGAGTCTACCGGCCGGCGAGCGTGGGCTGCGAGATCAGTCCCGCCGCCGGACCGCGCTTCCGGATGCCTGGAGCGAGAGCCTCGCCTGTGCGAGACTTCATGACTCCGAGGCGACTCATGCTCGCGTCACCGGGTGATGGCCATGGGGTTTTGTGATAGGGCTCGTTCCGGCTGCGAATGCCAAACGGCCCCCGTTCCTCTCCCTCCTGAACGCCGTTCCGGCCTCGTGAACATTCCTTCGCTCGATCTGCCGCCCACTCCGAATTCCCTGTGAACGCGCTCCCCACCCAGCCCAGTTCCGGCCACTCCCCACCGCCGGCCCCCCTCGCGGCGGACGTTTCCGTCGACGGCGTCTCGCCCGCGGAGAACCGGTGGCTCGTCTGGACCGCCGGACTCCTGATTGCGCTGCACCTCGGATTGGGCCTGCTGACCGCCGCCGCGAAAACGCCGACACACGACGAGTACTGGCATCTTCCCGTCGGGCTGCTGAATCTGTCTCACCGCCGGTTCGACTTCGACCTCCTGAACCCGCCGCTGGCCCGGATGTGGTTCGCCCTTCCGCTGTGGGCGAGCGGCGTCACGGCGACGCCGGGGGCGAACCCCGGCGAGACCGGGAGGCAGTTCCACGCCGAGCATGTCGAACACTACCGCACGCTGTTCTTCTTCGGACGTGCCGGGAATGTCCTGCTGTCGTGCGGTCTCGCGTTCCTGCTCTTCCTCTGGGCACGGTCGCTCTTCGGACTCCCGGCGGCGGTCGGGGCGCTGCTGTTCTACGTCGGCTGTCCCAACATCCTGGCGCACTCTGCCGTCGCCACGATGGACGTGCCGGTGACTCTCGGGATGACGGGAGGGACATGGGCGCTCTGGCGGTGGATCCAGGAGCCGACCTGGAAGCGGGCCGCCCTGTGGGGGCTCGTCCTGGGGCTGGCGCTGGCGACGAAGTACACCGCCCTCATGCTGCTGCCGTTTCCGTTCCTCGCGGCGGCGATCCTGCTGTGGCGATCCGCGGCGCGGACGAGGGTGCTGGGGCAGCTTGCCGCCGGCCTGGTCCTGATGGTGGCGGTCCTCGACGGCTGCTACCTGTTCCAGCGGATTGGCACGCCGCTCAAGGCCTTTCCGCTGCAGAGCGCGGCGATGAAATCGGTGCAGTCGCGGCTGTCGCTGCTCGGCCGCTGCCCGGTCCCCGTCGCGGAGGACTACGTGATGGGGGTCGACCTGCAACAGCGGATGCTCGAGCACGATCACCCGGTCTATCTCAACGGGCGGTGGCTGCTGGAGGGTGACCCGCGGTACTTCCTCGACGCGATGGTCTACAAGCTGCCGCATGTGCTGCAGGTCGTCATGCTGCTGGGGGCACTCTCGCTCGTGCTGGCCGAGCGTCCGGTGCAGCGGGCGATGTTGTGGATTGTCCTGCCGGCGGTGCTGCTGGTCACGATCGCGTCGTTCCAGAAAGCCCAGCTCGGCATCCGGTATATCCTTCCCGCCTTCCCGGCGATGTTTCTCTGCGCGGGGAATGCTCTCACGCGCCTCGGGCGGCTTTCTCCGCGCGGCCGCGGGTGGGCGGTGGCGGCTCTGGCGGTCGCCTGCGGGGCGTCGCTCCGGCACCATCCGCATCATCTCGCCTATTTCAACGAGCTGGCGGGAGGGCCCGTGGACGGGCGGCTGCACCTCATCGATTCGAATCTCGACTGGGGGCAGGACCTGCATCTCGTCAAGGAGTGGATGGACGCCCACCACGAGACCAGCATCCACCTCGTCTACTTCGGCATGGTCGACCCGCACAAACTCGGAATCGACTACGACGTTCCGCTGGGGGATGTGTTCCCCGGCTGGTACGCCATCAGCGTCAACTTCGTGGAAGGGCGGCCCTCCGGCGTCCTCCGCCCCGACGGGTCGACTCTCGCGCTCGGTCAGGGGGCGTACGAGGTCTTCCAGAACTTCGAACCGGCGGAGCGGCTCGGATACTCGATCGACCTGTACCACGTGACGCAGGAAGACTACGAGCAGCTTCAGCGCTGACGCGCCGGGACCTCCGCCACTGTCGTGGATGAGACACAGACATGGCGTATCTCAATCTGCTGGCCTCCGTGCCGGAGGTCGACCTCGAGCGATTCCGGGGGAACAGGGAGTCCGCAGGGGGGACGGAGAACAGCGAGCCCGCAGGGCGGACCGAGAACAGGGAGGAATGGCTCCGGCCGTCGCTCGTCGTCGGGGTGTCGCATCTCGTGGCCTCCTGGATTTCGATCCAGCCGCTGGGCCAGGCGCTCGACGGAGGGAACCGGGTTCATCCCGAGCTCTGGCACCCGCTTCGCGTCCCCCTGTTTCACACACCGAATGAGGTCCGGCAGCTTGCGACGGAGGTCGACGCCGCGATCGATCCGTCGGAGATCGCAGGGGACATCTGGCTGACGCACGAACTCGGGCAGGTTCGGCGGTTGTTTCGCCACGCGGCGGGCCGCGGAGAGTGCGTGGTGAGCGTCCTTCAGCCTCCCGTCGACCCGGAGCGGGCAAGCCGCGTCCGCATGCTCTGGAAATAAGCGGCCACCTCGCCTCTTGAGGCGATGGGGACGTCCGGTATGGGTTGGACCGTTCCCAGTACGGAAGCGCCTCCAGCGAGGGGAGGGGCAAAGCCCCTGCACCCCTCCCACAAAGCGCACCTGGGCGTCGCAGCCCTCTTAGCGCAACCCATCGTCCCACGCCGCCCCGGTCCAGCGGGACGCTGGTTAGAGGGTCTTGAGCATTTCTCGTTCGACGTATTTCGTGTCGCCGGTCCCCTCGTTGAAGACGGGGGTGTCGAGGATCTTGCGGGCGAGGGGGATCGAGGTCTTGATCCCTTCGACCACGAACTCGTCGAGGGCCCGCTTCAGCGTGATGATCGCCGACGCCCGGTCCTGCTTGTGGATGATCAGCTTGCCGATCATCGAGTCGTAGTACGGGGTGATCTTGTACCCTTCATGGACGTGCGAATCGAACCGCACGCCGAAACCGCCGGGGACGCGGAGCTTCGTGATCGTGCCGGGGCAGCCGCGGAACCCGTTGTCGGGGTCTTCAGCGTTGATCCGGACTTCGATCGCGTGGCCGTGCTGGCCGATGTCCTTCTGCTTCATCGGCAGTTTTTCCCCCGCCGCCACGAGGATCTGCGACTTGATGAGGTCGATGCCGGTCACCTGCTCGGTGACCGGGTGCTCGACCTGGATCCGGGCGTTGACTTCGATGAAGTAGAAGTTGTTCTCCTGGTCGACGATGAACTCGCACGTGCCGGCGTTGTAGTAGCCGGCAGTCTTGGCGAGCCGCACCGCTGCTTCGCAGAGCGCTTCGCGGGTCTTCTGCGGCAGGTTGGGAGCGGGGCTCTCTTCGATCAGCTTCTGGTGCTTCCGCTGCATGGTGCAGTCGCGCTCCCAGAGGTGCAGCACGTTGCCGTGCTGGTCGCCGATGAGCTGCACTTCGACGTGCCGGGGCTTCTGCACGAACTTCTCGATGTAGACGCCGCCGTTCTTGAACGCCTTCTCGGCTTCGTTCGACGCGGCCTTCAGCTCGACGCGGAGCATCGCTTCATCGAAGGCGGGGCGAATTCCTTTTCCGCCGCCGCCGGCGGTCGCCTTGATGAGGACCGGGTAGCCGATTTCCTTGGCGATCCGGACCGCTTCCTCTTCGCTCTCGACGAGCCCTTCGCTGCCGGGGACGGTCGGGACCTTCGCCTTGCGGGCGATCCGGCGGGCGGCGACCTTGTCGCCGAGGGCGTGCATCGCGTCGTGCGGGGGGCCGATGAACTCGATCTTGGCGGCCCGGCACTGCTCGGCGAACAGGTAGTTCTCGGAGAGGAACCCGTAGCCGGGGTGGATCGCGTCGACGTTGCCGACTTCGGCGGCGCTGATGATCCGGTCGACCCGCAGGTAGCTCTCGCTCGCCTGGGCGGGCCCGATGCAGAACGCCTCGTCCGCCTGGGTCAGGTAGTAGGCTCCGCGGTCCGCTTCGCTGAAGACGGCGACCGTCTGGATGCCGAGTTCCTTGCAGGCCCGGATAACCCGCAGGGCGATCTCTCCGCGGTTGGCGATCAGGATGCGATTGAACATGATTGGCGGGACCGAAAGCGGAGGGCTGAAGGCGAAAGGGAGAAGGACGCGGCTCCGGCCGGCCTTCCAGGAGACGACTCCGTCTCGGCGGCTCTCTGTGTCCTCTGTGATCTCTGTGGCAAAGTCGTCTGTCTCTCAGAAGTGGCCTGGCCACGGAGAGCACAGAGTTCACAGAGCAGGATCAGGAGCGCCGAGGGGCGGGCCGTCCGATACTCACTCCGGCTTGACGAGGAACAGCGTCTGGCCGAATTCGACCGCGTCGCCATCCTTTGCCAGGATCTTCGTCACCGTGCCGGCGACTTCCGCCTTGATCGGGTTGAAGAACTTCATCGCCTCGACGAGGCAGACGGTCGAGTCCGCCTTCACCTTGTCTCCCACCTTGACGAACGCCGGCTCGCCCGGCTGCGGCGAGGCGTAGAACGTTCCGACCATCGGGCTCTTCACCGCGGTGCCGCTGTCGGCCGCCGGGGCCGCGGCCGGTGCGGCGGCGGCAGCCGGAGCCGCTGCGGGAGCGGCGTGGACCGGAGCGGGGGGGAGCGGGATCGAAGGATAGGCCGGCATCGGGTGCATCGGCACCGCGGGGACGAGTTCCTTGGCCCCCCGGCGGAGCAGCCACTGCTGATCGCCGCGGCGGAGGCGGACTTCCCGCAGGTCGTGCTTTTCCATCAGCTCGATCAGCTGCTGGAGCTTGCCGAGATCGAACGTCTCACCTGCTGTGTTGGCCATCGTGGTCTCTAGGGGGAATCACTCGACTCGGGATTGCGGGCCTGAGGCGAGCCGGGTCGGCGCTCCTCAGGACGGCAGAGAGTGCGTGTTGCGGGTTTCAGGGTGACGGGAACGGTCGTGACGATTGCGAAAGAGGCGGTTTGAGGAGGTCGCGATCGAACTCCCTGCCGCCGGGCCTCTTCCCGGAGCCGCTTGGACGCGGCGCGAAACCGGAAAAATAAGGCCCCGTTCGTTTCGCGGCAACTGACGTCTGGCCCGGGAGGCAAGATGACGGACCGGAAAGCCCGCGTCCGGTCGTTGCGGCTCGCGCCTGTGAGCGGTGATCCGCCAGTGTGTCAGTTGGACGATCTTCCGATCGTCATCGGAATCGGGATCGGGATTTCACAGAGGATGGGGCTTGACGGAATCGGGGGCCGAGTCGATATTCCCGTCGCGTTTTGGATTGACAGTTGTTCCGGTAGGGGTACGATTCAAAGCGCAATTGGTCTGCGATGACCTTCTTTCTGGTGGCACGGAAAGCCGCGGGTTGGATGCGATTCCGGTTCCCGCAAGGTTCACGCAGGCTGGCTTCAAGGACTCGCTGTCGTTTCCCGAAGCATCTCGATTTCCAGCGTTCTGGATCATATTTCTGATCCGTTGCTCTCCGCTCGATGGAGCGGGAACGCTGGGTGAGGTGGTCGGGCGAAGGCAGACCAGAGAATGAGCACCCCGTCGGCCAGGAATTGGCCGCATCGCCAGGTGCCCGTCCCTCTTCCCGTTCAGGGAATTTCGACCCTGGTCGAGGGATTCCGCGAGGTCGCGAGCGGCCGCATGGGAGTCGGCGGCCGATCGGATTGTTTGCCGGCGTGTGGCCCATCGGTTGCATGTCCGGTCCGTGAGACTCCGGGAGTCCTGCCGTTGTTGGGATGGCGGACGCCCGTGGTGTGCCGAGGGCGAGCCTCGCTTGGAGGCCCCGGGTAGCGGCGTGCCGAAAGACATTCAGGTCGCAGGGCAACTGGAATCCTGTCCGTCCGCGAGAGTGGGCGTTTCCGTTGCGGAACCACGTTCCGGTTGCGCCGCCTCCTGTCCATCCTGTTCTGCCGGGTGAGTCGAGTCGCCGGTCGGTCCTGCGATTTCCCTCCCGAATCCTGTTGGTTTTCCCGAGTGGATCGGCAAACGAACTCTTTTCGTTCTTCGCGGTGCCTCTCCCTGGTGGAAAGTCCTGACTCTGTTGCGCGTCTGATCTTTCGTTTTCGAAACGTGTGGTGTCTCAGATCGTCGGCTCACGGGAACCGTTCGCAGGGCTCTTTGGCCGCGTTCGCAACGGACCGGCGCCTGACGACGTCCGGTGGCTGGCTAAGCCTGTGACGTTCTGAGCCAAAACTGACGGCCTGCCGGCCGACCATCTTTCTGGAAGTACTCATGCCCACGAACCGCCCCTCCCGTTCGACGTCCGGTCGCTCGACCACGCGGCGAACCACGACCCGCAAGAAGGCCGAACCGGTCGAAGAAGTCCCGCAGCAGGACGACGCCGCTCTCGGCGGCTTCGACTACGAAGAATCGGCCGACGCGGACTTCGGGGAAGAAGAAGCGGCTGAAGAGCCGGCGGAAGCGCCCGCCCGCAAGAAGCGCGCTCCCAAGGCGAAGGCTGCTCCGGCCGCCGCGCCCCGCAAGAAACGCTCTACCAAGTCGGCCCCGGTCGAAGAAGAGGCTCCCGCCGCGGAAGCCTCCGATGACGATTTCGGCGCCGGCGTCGATCTGCCGGAACCCGCTCCCCGCAAGAGCTCGTCCCGGGCATCCGCTCCTCCTCCGGCCCCGGCACCGGCCGCTCCGATTTACGCCTCCTACGGGCGTGATGACGACGACGATGACGATGATGCCGAAGGGTTCGACGACGACGACGCGGGGGATGACTCCGACGAAGGTCCGACCGCCGGCGGCCCCGGTGGGGACGACGGAGACGGTCCCCGCAAGAAGAAGCGCCGCCGCCGTCGCCGCAAAAAGAAGGGTGGCGAAGGTCAGGCTGCCGGTGGTGAAGAAGGGGGAGCCGCTCCGGCTGCTCGGTCCGAGCAGGGAGAGTTCCCGAATCGTCCCGCTGGTGGTGGAGGCGGGGGCGGGGGCGGCTATCAGCAGCGTCCGTTCCGCGACCGGCCCCAGGGTGGATACCAGGGGGGCGGTGGTGGAGGGGGCTACCAGGGTGGTGGCGGCGGTGGATACCAGAACCGTTACCAGGGTGGCGGCCAGGGGCGCTTCCAGCGCGATGGCGGCCCGGGTGGTGGCGGCGGGGGTCGGTACAACGACCGTCCGCAGCAGGGGGGCGGGGGCGGGCAGTTCAACCGCCGTCCTCAGGGTGCCAACCGCGGCATGCCGACCGCCAAGTACCAGCGGAATGCTCCGCCGGTCGACATGGGGAACGTTCAGACCGGAACCCTGGAAGGGGTCCTCGAGCTGCACCCGAAGGGGTACGGCTTCCTGCGGGATGCTTCGAACGACTTCGGCGCCCGGGAGACCGACGCCTTCGTTTCGAGCTCGTTCGTCGAGCGGCATCACCTGCGGGAAGGGATCCTGCTGAAGGGGGAAGTCGGTCCGGGGAGTCGTGGGCAGGGTCCGCGGCTGCTCTCGATCGAATCGATCGACAACAAGCCGGTCGAGGATTACGAGGCGCTCAAGCACTTCGACACGTTGACCGCGATCAACCCGTTCGAGCAGATCAAGCTCGAGAGCGGGGCGACGCCGATCAGCATGCGGGTGATGGACCTGCTCTGTCCGATCGGCAAGGGTCAGCGGGCGCTGATCGTCGCTCCGCCTCGCAGCGGTAAGACGATGCTGCTCGCGGACATTGCCAACTCGGTCTCGAAGAACCATCCGGAAGTGCACCTCATCGTGCTGCTCATCGACGAGCGGCCCGAGGAAGTGACCGAGATGAAGAAGAACGTGCGGGGCGAGATCATCGCCTCGTCGATGGACCGCGATATCGAGAGCCACGTCCGGATCAGCCAGCTGATCGTGGAGCGCGGCAAGCGGATCGCGGAGTCGGGCAAGGACTGTTTCATCCTGCTCGACAGCATCACCCGGACGGCCCGCGCCTTCAACAAGTGGGTGGGTGGCGGACGGGACTCGAAGATTCAGACGGGTGGTCTCGACGTGCGGGCGATGGAAATCCCCCGCAAGATGTTCGGGACGGCCCGCCGGTTCGAAGAGGGTGGTTCGCTGACCGTCTGTGGAACGTGTCTGGTGGACACGGGAAGCAAGATGGACGACGCGATCTTCCAGGAGTTCAAAGGCACGGGCAACATGGAAATGGTGCTGAGCCGGGACCTGGCTGATCGTCGGATCTGGCCGGCGATCGACATCACGAAGTCGGGGACGCGGCGTGAGGAGAAGCTCCTGTCGCCGGAGGTTTACGACGGGGTGACGATGCTTCGCCGGAGCCTGATCAACATGAACCCGGTGGAGGCGATGGAGCAGCTGAGCCGGACGCTGCAGAAGTTCCCGACGAACAAGGATTTCCTCGAGCGTCTCAAGAACATTCTGTAGCCAGAGCTCCGCCCTGGACCGGGGCGGCGTGGCACGATGGGTTGCGCTCAGGAAGCTGCGACGCCATGGTGCGGTGTTCGAGAGAAGAGTCAGATCCCTCGGCCTGGAAACGGGCCGAGGGATTTTTGTTTCCAGAGCTCCGCCCTGGACCGGCGCGGCGTGGAGCGATGGGTTGCGCTAAGAGAGCTGCGACGCCCAGGCGCGCTTTGTGGGAGGGGTGCAGGGGCCCCGCCCCTGCCCTCGCCGGAGGCGCTTCCGTACAGGGAACGGTCCAACCTTCAATGTGCGTCCCTACCGAGTCCTATGCACCCTGAAAGCCGTTACACCTTCACCGAGTACGATCCCGAGTGGCCGGCCGAGTTCGAGCGGGAGGCGGCGCGGCTGCGGGGGTTGCTGGGCGCGGAGGTGGTGGAGATCCATCATTTCGGAAGTACGTCGGTCCCGGGGCTGGCGGCGAAGCCGATCATTGATGTTCTGCCGCTGGTGCGGAGCATCACTGCGGTCGATGGGCTGACGGCGGTGCTGGAGGGGGCGGGGTACCGGGCGTGGGGGGAGTATGGTCTGGCGGGCCGGCGGCTCTTTACGCGGGACCGGGAGGGGCTGCGGACGCACAACGTGCACATCTACGAGCTGGGGGCGGCGGGTGTGGAGCGTCACCTGGCATTCAGCGCGTACCTGCGGCAAGACGAGTCGGCCCGGAGGGAGTACGAGGCGCTCAAGCGGGAGGTGTACGCGAGACACCCGGCGGACGTCATTGCGTACAACGAGGGGAAGGATGCGCTGATCAAGCGGATTGAGGTGCTGGCGGTGGAGTGGTACCGACGCGAGAACAGGTGACCATTTCTTTGCGACTCGTTTGCAAAACATGGCGACGCAGAACCGTCGCCGCGCCCCCTCGCCACCGCTCTGCACCAGAGGCCTTCCGTGGAACAACCTGTTGTCGCTCGCACGACTCGGATAGGCGAGTACGCCAACCCTGGCCACCCCGCAGCGGAGTGGCACCGGCGACGGACCTGGTGATACCATCTCCCAGCCTGGGGTCGCACTTGATTCCCCTTGATACCCGCTGCAGCATGGTGTACGATCAACGCAGCTCAATCAACCGGAAGTGTTTACCTCACAACGACTTATGGGCCCCGGTCGTCGCCAAACTCAAGGAACCTCTACATCCCTTTTTGGACTGGACCTATTTTCCGGTGCGGGCGGCATGAGTTTAGGGGCTTCCCATGCTGGTATCCAAATCGTTGCTTCTGTTGAATCGGATCCAGCCGCAGCCGCAACCTACGCAGCTAACCATCCGTTCACAGAAGTACTCGCGGCTGACATCGCTTCGATATCTGCCGACACGCTGCGCCGATTCCAACGCAAGCGGCTCATCATTTTCGGAGGCCCTCCATGCCAAGGCTTCTCATACTCCAACTTGCGCACAAGAACGAACACAAATCCATCAAACTGGCTCTTTCGTCAGTTTTTTCGAGTCGTCGAGGATCTTAGACCTGAGTGGGTCGTCTTCGAGAATGTCAGGGGCCTTGTCAATACGGCTGGCGGAGTCTTTCTCGACGCAGTCATGGCCAATTTTCGCAGCCTTAGGTACGAAACAACTGCTGGAGTTCTCAACGCAGCTGATTTCGGTGTAGCCCAGGACCGTGCACGATTGTTCGTCATTGGCTCTCGAGATGGACAGAAGTTTGTGTTCCCTCGTCCAACTTGCCGGACACATGTAACGGTATCTCAGGCGATTCAGGATCTTCCAGTGCTCCCGAACGGAGCTGCAAACAATATTCTCCCATATAAATGCTCGCCAAAATCCTCATACGCGAGATCTCTCCGCGGAATCTCCCGCAGTTCAACTGGACATCTTGTCACACGCAACGCGAATTATGTAATCGCGCGGTATAAAACAATCCCTCCTGGTGGCAACTGGGAAAACATACCGACAAATTTGATGGCAAACTACACTGACCGGACTCGTTGTCACACCGGAATTTATCGACGTCTTGAATTGAATAAGCCGTCGGTTGTAATTGGAAACTTCAGAAAGAACATGCTCATACATCCAACTCAACACCGAGGACTTTCTATTCGCGAAGCTGCACGACTGCAGTCGTTTCCCGACTCTTACTTGTTCCATGGCTCCATCGGCTTCCAGCAACAGCAAGTCGGAAACGCGGTGCCTCCTTTCCTAGCCCATGCAATTTTCCGCCAGTTGATGCGCCATTCCTCATAGCCAACTCACCCCAGCCGCAAGTCCAGCGACGCTCGCACGCACCAGGAATCCGACAACGTGTCTCACGCTCATGCCTTTGAATCAGAAATGGAGACCTTACTCACAAACGAGCTAGGCCAGACCGACGGCGCGTCTTTCAAAGCTCAATACACGCTCGCGAAGCAGAAACTTACACAGAATATATACGGATTCATTCAGGCTGCTCAGCCAAGCATTTCAGATCACGGGCTCGACCACATCAATAATGTTCTGTCCAACGCCTACGACCTTCTCGGCGATTCCTTCGCGCAAACTGGAGTAAGTTCGATTGAGGCGTATTGCCTCGGAATGATGATTCTGTTTCATGACGTCGGCAACCTCGAAGGCCGTGAGAATCACAGATCAAATATAACGAAGATATTCGATTGGGTACGAGGAACTGACGCCCGAGTGAGACCTGAAAAAACGATCGTCACTCGCGCTGCCTGGGCACACACTGGAGAGGCGCTCGACAAGACCAAGGACACATTGAAGGACCTTCCAGTGTCCGAGCATCTTGAACGACGAAAAGTGAGACTTCGGAGCCTGGCGGCAATCCTTCGCTTCGCGGACGAGCTCGCGGAAGGGCCACAGCGAACTTCGGAGTACATGCGAACTCACAACGGGTTCGATGCAGATGCCCTGAAATACCACGATTACGCCTCAATGACGCACGTGCACATTGACAGGGGCAACTCGCGAATCGCACTGAAATACGAGGTCGACATCAAGGCGGCGGACCCCGACCAACTGCGCCCGACTCTGACTGACAAACTCACTTTCATCTACGACCGAATCGCCAAGCTCGACCAAGAACGGCGATATGCGAGATTCTACTGTGATCTATTGTCTCCGTTCGCTCGAACAGAGGTTACATTTAACTTTCATCACAATGGTATAGTACTTCCACCGCTCGTAGATACACTCGAACTTACGGACAAAGTTGTCCCGGGCACACCTCAGCTGACTATAGATCAAATTGCTCCTGAGTATAAAATTGACGCCTTGGTCACTCGTCTAATGGAAGCGTGCGAGAAATGAGTACTCAGTTTTCCCACCAGAATCCATTTGAATTCGACGCGGCAACAAATCTCTCTGACGAGATGATTCTAGAGTACTACATTGACGACTTTAACCATTCACGATTTATTCAATCAACCCGCAATATTTTCCTTCTTGGCGAGCGAGGCAGTGGGAAGACGATGGCGCTGCTTCACAATACATGGCGAGTACAAGCGCTGAAAAGGGTTAAACTCGGCCAGACCCCAGACACGAAATACATTGGTGTGTACATCCCATGCAACACGCCCCTGACGCATAGAGCTGAGTATCAACTTCTTCGTCCATCTCAGGCAGCGCACGTATCCGAGCATTTCCTAGTATTGTCCGTCTCGCTTGCGATCATCTCTGCTGTCTCGCAGATCCCTGCAGCAGTCGCCGCTGACGGCGTTGACGTGCTCTCCGAGGAGGTCGAGTTTGTACTCGGTGGCAAACTCCCGCCAACCGGCACATTCTTCGGACGCCTGGCCCAGTTTCTTCAACTTTGCCTTCTGCAGACACAGCGAGCGATCAATCGCGCGGACACAACTGATGTCTTTTACGAGGAGCTGTTCAGCTTTTCATCACTGATAGTTCCGCTATTGTTAATTTTGCGCCGACTCCCTGCGCTAGCGGAGGCCCACTTTCTATTAATGATTGACGACGCCCAATCGTTAAACGAGCACCAGGTGAAGGCGCTAAACTCTTGGGTGGCGTTCCGAGACCACTCGTTCTTCAGCTTCAAGGTGGCGATTGCCAAAGTCGATCGCCCGCCTCGGGTGACTGCGAGTGGTGGGACAATCCTGGAAGGCCACGACTTCACCAGCATTGACCTCCAAGAGCCCTATCAGAACAAGGACTCGGATTTTGGTCGGCTAGCTGCAAGAGTGATTGAAAAGCGTTTGGCAAATGTTGGCATCGACCGATCGGCATTCGATTTTTTCCCGCTCAGCGGTGCCATGGCCCGAGACCTTGAAGACGCAAAAGTGCGTTGTCGCGAGGAAGCGATTCGGCGGTACGGAGCGTCGGCAACAAAGGCGATTACAGACCATGTGTATAAGTATTATAGAGTAGACTATTTCAGAAGCCGTTCAGCAAAGGCGAACCGTGTTCCGTATTCGGGGTTCGAGCTTCTCGTGTTTCTCTCGACCGGCGTAATGCGAAATTTGCTCGAACCGTGTTATTGGATGTATGACAAATGCCTGTCAACTAAAGGGGAGGACTTGTCCCCCATTACGGAGATTCCATCCACTGCGCAAACTGATATCATTCTTGAGTTAAGCAGAAGGTTATGGGAATGGGCGCGAACAAGTCTCGATCAGGACGTCGAAGGTTGCTCACGAAGTGACGCTGAACGATCCTTTCAGCTGCTCGACAAGTTGGCGGAACTTTTTCGTCAAAGGCTACAGAATCATCAATCGGAGCCCCGGGCGCTTTCGTTCACAATTTCGGATCGAGATGAGTCCACTAATCGTGCACTAATTCCATTGCTGAAGGTGTTACGTAAGGCGCAGTTACTGTTCCTGAATAGTGGACCAGCCAAAGACAAAGGACGACGAGAGGTCTATTACATTCCGAATCGAATGCTTTGGCCGGATCGTGGACTGGATCCGCAAGGCCAGCATGCCAGGGTGTCCATAAAAGCGAAGTACCTTGTGAGGGCAGCATATCACAACGTGCCAATTCCAATGAGTGACGACAACGCAGAGCCTAGTTGGCAGCAACTCTTATGGGAGGGCGACGATGTCAATTAAGGTGATCGGATTTGCGAGCTGGGAGCCTCGTTGTCCTATGGGATGGGACCTCACACTTCGGCACAGTGGGGCGAGCTCCGGGTGTATATTTTTCTACGCTCAGTATGCGAAGTGGTCGAAGGCGAATCGAGATGTGATTCAGGAGCTGAATGACGGGTGGGGAACCATTGTAAAGTGGAGGGAGCTGGATGTGGGCGATCCGGCAAATTGTTGGCGCTTTGTTCAACGATCTATCGATGAATCTGTGTCGCAAGGAGACACAGTGGTGGTTGACATCTCAACTATGCCTCGTGATGTAATATGGGAGGTTTTTTGGGGATGCCATCGTCGAGGAGCAGAAGTTGCCGCGGTGTACCACAAGCCGGCGAGCTACAGCAAGGAGTGGCTGAGTCGGGACCCTGGGCGACCGAGGCTAGTTTATAAGATGGCAGGTGTGGCAAACCCAATGAAACGGAGTGTCTTGGTAATTACAGCGGGGTACGATTTTCAGCGCGCGAAACAATTGTTCATGTGGTGTGAGCCGGAGATGATGCGAATCGGCCTGCAAGGCGGAGAACCATTCTCTGGGAATTCTGCGAGAATGGACGAGTACAGACGAGAATTTCGCCATGAGGCAGCGGTGCAGTTTTTTGAGATCGATTCGTATAGTGAAGATAATGGACTTGCCTCAGTCGAAGATGCAGTTTCACCTTTCGTGGGATCCCACAACATTATACTGGCCTCTCTCGGTCCCAAAATTTCGGCGATCGCATTGTATAAATTGCAGAGGAAGTATGAGGATGTCGCATTGGCTTATGCTCCGTCCAACGAATTCAATAGAGATTATTCGGTCGGCTTAGGTGAGTCCATTTGGTGTAATGCTTTTTGACGCAAGGCGACGTGGTGACTGGCGTCGTAACGTAGCGCCGCGTGCCACTTCCGGCATCTTGGGCCAGCAGTGATTGGACGCCCACTCAATCTCGGCACTGCTGGTCAGAGCACCAGCAGTGGCACACTTTTCAGCCTGGAGCCAACGCCGGAGGTTCCTTGTCGTGCCTGCTGCGGCAAGCATCCTGATGCTGGCCCTTCTTCCTCTCAATGGGTGGAATTGATTGCCGCTTTGGGCTACCTGTGGGCGGAGGCAGAGGAGGGTTGTCACGGCGACGACTTCTCGTCGCTTTCGCGATCCGGGCAGGTGAAGCTACAGCCCGGGCCACCCGGCCAGATGGGACACTTCCATGGCACTCGTAACGACTCTTGAACCAAGCCCAAACAAGGAGCGAACGAAGGTGCACGCCCCAACTCGCTGCCTCTACGCAATCGTCGAGGGAGATGACAGCCAGCGTTACGTGCAACTCGATACTTTCGGATCGGAGGGCCGGCAGTTCACCGACAAGGTAAGCCAATCGGTTCAGTTCGACCGACATGCGGCGAAGCAGCTTTTGGAAGTGATCCGACAGACATTTCCTGGAATCGACTAGCCTGCAGTGCGGGCTCCGCAGCAACTCCCGCATTCGGCGGCGCATTCCGGAGATCAGCTGGGCGACGACGTCGCGAGACCGTATGCTCCCTGACGAATCATTCCATGAGAGGGCCACTCCATGCCGAGCATCAGCAACCTCTTCGCGATCCCACAGGAACTCATGGGTTATGTCGATCGGGGCGTGCTCGAAGTGCTTTCGGAGAAGCCCGGCGAGAAATCAGTCACGTTTCACCTCCCACACTCAGCCCACACTGATCCGGAAGGCTACCTGACCTCTTACATCCTGAAGTGGATCCATCCGGCGTTCAACTCCGAGTTCTGCGACTACTACGACGAGACGCCGGGGGACCTGCCGAACTTCCTGCTAGTGAAAGAACGGGAAGGACAGCCCGACCGACGCTTCGACTTCGAATCCCTCGATGAGCTCACGGGCTGGCTCGAAGACTTGCCTGTCGGGCATCCGTGACTTCGGACCGGAACGACCGCATCGAGACCGCCAGGTGCAGGTCCTCCTTGAGCGACACGAACAGCTTCGGACGCTTTGATCCGCTCCGCGGCGGCGTATTTGCTGTCGGTTAGGTGTGGTGAGACGTAGACCCGCCAGTGCGGGAATGCCCGCTCGGCCGCCCTTGGCGGCGTCCGAAGGAGTGTTCGCGAACTCGCGGGCGGAAATCCATTCGTCCCCTACGATTGGCCCTCATCGCCCGCGCACCCGGTAGAGCAGGATGCTCTCCACCGACGAGGCAGACGATGACCGCCCAGTCCGGATGCCTGTTCAGGCTGGAGATCAGGAACTCGGGCTCCGAGTGCTGGAACTCCGCGATCCCTTTCTTCCGCTTCATGAAGCTGGCGGTCTGCTCCAGATTCCACGCCCGCTGCGCCTCATCGAAGATGGCGACGTGTTCGATGGGGGGACGCTCTTTGTCTCGCAGGCAGTCATCCCGGAAGTGGTGGACGTCCTGAATGAACATCTTCACTTCGCTGGCGGCCTGCCCCTTCTTGATCGTGCGGCCTTGCTCCCGCTCGCTCTGAACTTTGTCGCGGGTCAGCGCTTCTCGCAGGATCTTCACCAGGGGGCCGTTCCCCGAGAGGAACACGCTGTGCAGGGCGTCCTCCTTGTCGATGTGGGTGGTGGCGACGTCGAGCCCGACCAGCGTTTTGCCGGCACCCGGGACGCCGGTGACGAAGCAGATCGCCTTGTGCGACTGCTCGCGGGCCGCCTGGATGATCTCCGCGATCATGCGGGTCGTGGAGGTGAGGTTTTTCGCTCCGGCGTCGCTGCGGGAGATTTCGACCACCGAGTGACCACGGTAGAGGGCGGTGGCCGCTTCGATGATGGTGGGGGTCGGGCAGTAACGTCCCGTTTCCCAATCGGTTGCGATGATCTCCGGGCCGCGGGCGTGTTCGAGGATCTTCCGCATACCCGCAGCCAGGGTCTCGCGGTTGCACCGGAGCGGTTCCAGCAGTCGGTCGCCGTGGAGGACGACTTCTTGCCCCTTGGGATCGGCGGGGGCCTCGGTGGCGACGAGAATCGGCGCGATGACGAGCCCATGACTCGGCTCATGAAAATTCTTGAGGTCGAGGGCGTAGTCGCAGACCTGATCGACGGCGTGGGCCGGGTAGCCCGCTTCCCCCACCTTGAACTCGATAACGAACAGGACCCCGCCCGCCAGCACGACCGCGGCGACGCGCCGGCCGAGCCGCGGGATGGAGTATTCGAAGTAGAGATGCCCCGTGACAGCAAGCCGAGCGAACGCCTCCTTGAGGATCGCGATCTGCACCACCCAGGCATCCCGCTGCTCGACCGTCAGCGGGAACGAGTTGGCGATCGCGATCGCTCCCACGATCTCGTCCGTGCTCTGGGAGCAGAACGCGTCGATCGCGTTGGCGTAGTAGTGGCGATTCAAACCACGAACGTTCATCGAGTGCCCAAAGCCAGAATCACGCAAACCGAGAACAGGCGAGGATATCGCACTGGTGTTCGGTCGTCTTCCGATTCCGTGCCGATCTCGCAGTCTGCCCCGAATGACACGCGGCCATGCAATCGGTATCAACTGAATGATCCGAACTCAAACACCGTACGTTCGGGTATGGAAAGCGAAAGGGCCAAGCTATGCCAGATGCGGGGAAAGAGTACACAGATATTCCGATGCAGATCGCGGGGACAATGCTCGCTTTCTCGAGCGTGGTCGTCGTGAAGCTCTGTCTGCAATCAGGGTTGAACCAGTGCCAGCGCGTTGCGTTGTGCGCGTTTACGGCAGCCATCCCAATCTTTTGCCCGCTTTGGTTGGTCTTATGCCATCCCACCAAACGGTCGCACGTATTCGACTCTCGCTTCCACGACCACTTTGTCCGCCTCGCGACACTGGGATGCCTGTTGTTTCTAGCGGGAATCGGAGCACTTCTGGCGTCCGTCTCGGGATGGCTTGCCGGGCTCTTCGTCCCAATCACGTTTGCGTCGCTGGGAGGGGCAGTGTGGTTCATGTCATTTGTGGAGACGCAAACGTCGTCTCGCGACTCCCAAGCTAAGTAGCGAACATGTCGAGAGTCCATTCACGGCTCTGAATCGGCGCGCATCCACCCGTCTTTGCTCCCGCGCGGCGGGGATCGTCTTGCGGGGATCACGCGGTGGCCCCGCCATCCGCAGTTGTGTCCCCCGCTGTCTTCTGAATCGGCCGTCCGTCTCCGTCTGTCGCGTGCAGGGCGCGCATCGGGGCCTCCTGCACGGGACGGACGGAGATGGATGCGAACGACAACTGACGTTTCCGGGAAGCTCCCGCAAACGCCTTGACCCGCTTCGGGGCCGGATAGGACTGAAGCGCCGGGCGTGATCCATGTCTGGTCGTTGCAGGGGGACAGTCAGCCGAATGAGGAATGGAAGACCGGTTCCGCCCGGTCCCAAGCGAATGCGGGGATCTTCTCCGGAAGTCCCTCGCTTACGCTTCGGGCTGGTGTGGGGCGGGACTGGAGAGGCGGATTGTCGTGGGAGAACGACTGGCCGATAGATTCACATGACGACATCAAAACCGATCACCGAACGACAGCAAGGATTTCTCGACGCCTACCAGGTCACCGGTCAGGTGAAACCAGCGGCAGCGCGGGCGGGATGCTCCCGCGA